>Ga0256830_1000512_pt1 | contig 30720 bp, 31 predicted proteins | sample 128326metaG_FD_190537 | JGI IMG/M metagenome (GOLD analysis project Ga0256830, IMG submission 190537) | Hydrothermal vent microbial communities from Lau Basin, Pacific Ocean - 128-326 | ecosystem: Environmental > Aquatic > Marine > Hydrothermal vents | place: Pacific Ocean: Lau Basin | collected... | reverse complement strand
GCCTTTTTTGGATCATGAACTCGTTGAGGCGGTTTGGCGGATGCCGATTTCGATGCATGTGGAAAACGGAGAGGGCAAATCACTCCTGCGAAAGATCCTTTTTCGTTACCTTGATCCTGCTTATTTTGATCGTCCCAAGATGGGTTTCGGCGTTCCGATTGCGGAATGGTTGCGCGGCCCGTTGCGGGACTGGGCGGAGTCCTTGCTCAGCGAAAAGAGAGTACGGGATGAAGGATATCTTGATGCGCATTTTGTGCGCCGCACCTGGCAGGCCCACCTTTCGGGACGATGCAACCGACACTATCTGCTATGGACGATTCTGATGTTTCAGGCATGGCTCGAAAAAATAGAACGGTGTTGATTTCTGTACGTTAATGATGATGGCTGACACGGCATTCAAGCGAAAAATCAGAAAAAAAATCCTGCTTTACGCCTTAGTCTTTTTCTTTTGTTTCGCTCAAGTTTTTGCGCAACGAGCCCTCGAGCGATATCCGGTCAATCAGCATGAACCTTTTCTCTATCTTCCTTCAGGAGACTATTTAAAGCCGCTTGCATTGGGCTACAACCAGGTGTTGGCCGACGTGCTTTGGATCCGGACGGTGCATTATTTCGGCAGTCACTATATGACGGATAAGGAGTATCCCTGGTTATACCACATGCTGACGCTCATCATCGATCTCGATCCGAAATTTAATTTCCCCTATTATTTCGGGGGGATCGTCCTTTCAGTGGAAGCGGATCAGAAAGACCGGGCCAATGCCATTCTCGCGAGGGGCATGGAGGCTTATCCGGAAAAATGGGAGTATCCGTTTTATATCGGGTTTAATCATTATTATCATGAGGGCAACCCTGCCGCCGCAATCCCCTACATTGAGAAAGCGGCGGCACTTCCGCGCGCCCCGGCCTTTGTTCAGTCGCTTGTAGGCACGCTTTATCTTAAGACCGGGAAGAAGGAAACCGCATTGAAATTTTTTAGAAAAATATATGAAAATACAAGTGATGCTTTAGTTCGAGAAAAAATATCGACAAAAATTGAGAAGCTGCTTTCCGAGGAGATGAATGATGGCCTGCGCGATTGAGACGGTGAATCTCTCCAAAAGCTTTCGTTCGGAGTTTCTTCGGAAGGAAAAGAAAGCCCTTTCGGATCTTACCCTTTCCGTTGAAAGCGGTTCTATCTTTGGTTTTTTAGGCCCGAACGGTGCGGGAAAAACGACGACACTGAAATTGTTGACGGGCCTGATTCGCCCGAGTTCGGGCAGTGCTTCCATTTTCGGGAAATCGATACAAGACATTCGGTCCCGAGAAAAAATGGGATTTCTCCCTGAGCGGCCCTATTTTTATGAATATCTCACCGGGCTGGAATTTTTACATTTCTGCGGGTCGCTTTTCGGGTATTCTCGCCTAACAAGCGATAAAAAAATTGATGCCCTGCTGGACTTGCTCCACCTCAAAGGGGCTGAAAAAACTCAAATGCGTCAGTATTCAAAGGGCATGTTGCAACGCATTGGTCTTGCGCAGGCCTTGTTCAACGATCCTGAGCTTGTGATTCTGGATGAGCCGATGTCGGGCTTAGATCCCGTCGGTCGGAAAGAAGTGCGGGATATTATTCTTCATTTGAAAGATGAAGGGAAGACGGTTTTTTTTAGTACACATATTCTTTCCGATGCGGAGTTGATTTGTGATCAAGTTGCGATCCTTATTCAAGGAAAACTCAGAAACCAAGGCAAGCTTGCGCACCTCTTGAATCCAAAAGTGAAATCGATTGACGTGTGCTTGAAGGGGATTTCGGAAGAAAAGGTTTCAAAGATTAAGGCGTTGGCTTCAGGCGTCGGTTTTTATGATGATCATATCCTTATTTCCACGGATAGCGCGCTCGGCCTCGAAAAATTACTGGCCTGGGTCGCCGAAGAAAAAGGTCAGGTGGTTTCCGTTACCCCCAGAAAAGAAACTTTGGAGGATATTTTTTTGGAAGAATTTGAGACTGGAGCATGCGGATGAAAGCGATTCGGGCCATTGCGGTCAATACGTTTAAAGAGGCCGTGCGTAATAAAATTTTGTACAGTCTGGTTTTTTTTGCCTTTCTGATGATGCTTTTTTCGCTTGTTTTGGATCAGGCCACGGTCGGGCAGCGCAATAAAATCATCAAGGATCTGGGGCTCGGCAGTATCAATCTTTTTGGCGTTGTTATTGCGATTGTTGTGGGCATCAACCTCGTCTATAAAGAAATCGAAAAACGCACGATTTATCCTTTATTGGCGAAACCGGTGCGACGGTCGCAATTTTTAATCGGGAAATATTTCGGAATTTTGCTGACACTTGCGATTGAAACGCTGTTTATGTCCTCGTTTTTATTTCTGCTGGTGCTGTTTTATGAAGGCATATTTGACACACATCTTCCGCTGGCGCTTTTGATGATCTTTGTCGAACTTGCTGTTATTTCGGCCTTCGCAATCTTTTTTTCATCTTTTTCGACCCCCTTTTTAAGCGGGATGTTTACCTTTGCGATTTATGTGATTGGCCATTTGACGGCCTATATTAAAGAATTCGGCCTGAATTCAGGCAGTGTTATCCTAGAACAAGTGACGACCTTTTTTTATTATGCCCTTCCCAATTTAGAGCGATTTAATCTGAAGGCGGAAGCGGTTTATCGGCTTCCCGTAGAAAGTGGTAAAATTTCTTTAAGTGTACTCTATGCGTTGTTGTACATCACAATGGTGCTAACGCTTTCCGTGCTGAGTTTTGAAAGGAGGGATTTCAAATAGACGTCAAAAGTGGCATCGGAAAAAAAGTGGGGATTGCCCTGCTTTGTCTGCTTTTTTTATTCCTCATGATTTATGCGAAGGTTTACATTTCTTCCATGAAAGAATTCAAAATTGCGGAGCAGGCCTTTTCTGAAAAAGATTATCCCACGGCGATTCGACACTACGAGCGCGCCATTCTGTGGTACATCCCTGTCGGCGGATACGTGGAGCAATCTGCCCGGCGGCTTTGGGATATCGCCGTCTTGCTGGAAACGGAAGATGAAAAATTAGCCCTGGAAGCTTATCGTATGTTGCGCAGTGCTTTTTATGCGACACGCAGTTTTTACACGCCGGGGCAGCCTTGGATTGATCGTGCGAATCCAAAGATTGCGCGACTCATGGCCGAAGAAACGCATTATTCCGAAGCCGACCGAAAAAAGAGTATCGCGCAAAAAACCGAAGAAGCCCTGGAGATTTTAGAGCGGCCCATGTCTCCCGATCCGTTTTGGTCGATGATGGTTGTTCTGGGTTTTCTGGGCTGGGCTTCGGGTGTGTTGATCTTTATTTGGTGTGGATTCCGTGCAGGCAGCACACAGGTTATCCTCAAAAAAGGTATTGTGTGGGGCAGTGTCATCGTTGTTTTTTATGCCCTTTGGATTATCGGCATGGCCAATGCGTGAGGCCGAGAAATGGTGATTGTTTATAGTGTCCTCGTCTTGCTGGGTTTGTGCGGTGTGATTTTCGGTTTTTGGGGGCAACATGCCCTGCATCCCCCCTATGATACTCTTGCTGCTGTTTTGTTGCCGCTAAGCCTTGTTGTGGGTTTGGGGGCTGCTCTGCTTTTGTGTGTGCCGCATTTTTTTATATGAGTTCTTTTGTTTCCTCCTAAAATCCAAGCCGAATTGAATTCGGGCCTACATAAGAATGACTTCCCGTCATCCGTATGCTAAAATCCCAGGCAATTTTTATCTCATTTAAAGAGGAAATCCATGCGCACATTTATTCGGAAAATGGAAGAAAAGGCGCTTGCCAACGAAGCGTTATCTTATGCGGAAGGATGCCGACTTATTCAGGCGGAAGGGGCGGACATCATTGATCTCATCTCTTCGGCCAATCGTGTGAGAGAGCACTTCTGCGGCGATCAAATCAAACTCTGTTCCATCTCCAATGCCAAATCCGGAGATTGCTCGGAGAATTGTACCTTCTGTTCTCAGTCGGCCTATCACGGCACGGATGTCGAAACTTATGCGCTCACCGCTTCGGAACAACTGGTTTCGGAGGCAAAAACCGCAGCTTCGCACAATGCCGAAGCCTTTGGGGTGGTCGTCGCTTGGTGGGGCCTGCGGGAAGGCCCGGACCTCGATGCGATTTTGGAACGCCTTCGTGCGCTTTCGGCTGCGGGACACACGCGAACCGATGCATCCTTGGGGATTATCGCTGATCCTAAAATCGCCTTTCAACTCAAAGAAGCGGGCCTTGCCTTTTATAACCACAATCTGGAAACGGCGCGCTCCTTTTTCCCGAAAATCTGTACGACGCATGCTTATGAAGAACGGGTCAAAACGATTGAATATTGCAAGGCCGCCGGGATCGGCATTTGTTCCGGCGGCATTTTTGGCATGGGCGAATCACGGAATCAACGCATTGAATTGGCCATCGCTTTGCAGGAACTGGATGTGGATGTCGTGCCGCTTAATTTCCTGAACCCGATCAAAGACACGCCGCTTGAGGATCAAGCCCCGCTTCAACCCATGGAAATTTTAAAAATTATCGCCGTATATCGTTTAATGTTGCCCTCCAAGGACATCATGACCGCCGGGGGGCGGGAAATTCATCTGCGCGATCTTCAGTCCTGGATGTTTACGGCAGGTGCAAGCCATACTTTAATAGGGAATTACCTCACGACCTCAGGGCGTCAGTCGGGAGATGATTTGCAGATGATTGAGGATTTAGGGCTGAGGCATTCGGCGTCTTGTCGGGAAACCTTACTGCAAGTCAAATAAACGATTTCAGTCTGTTTTGGTTTCAAATTATATTTCGATTTTAAAATGATGAAGGAGTGACACGATGGGTTCCAACCTGAGGAAAGAAAGCCAAACCATTAACGACGGTGTTGATCGTGCTCCGGCGCGCGCCATGCTAAAAGGGATCGGATTTACCGATGAAGATCTGGCCAAACCGATTATCGGAGTGGCCAATACCTGGATTGAAACGATGCCCTGCAATTATCACCTTCGGCGCTTGTCTGAAAAAGTGAAAGAGGGTGTTCGTGCGGCGGGCGGCACCCCGATTGAATATAATACCATCGCGATCTCCGATGGCATTACGATGGGCACGGAAGGCATGAAGACATCCCTTATTTCTCGTGAGCTTGTCGCCGACTCGATCGAACTTGTGGCGCGCGGCCATTTTTTTGATGGTGTGGTGGCGCTTTCCGGCTGTGATAAAACCATTCCCGGTGCGGTCATGGCCTTGGGGCGACTCAATCGTCCTTCTTTAATGCTTTACGGCGGCTCCATCGCCCCCGGTCGTTTTCAAGGGCATGATGTGACCATTCAGGATGTTTTTGAGGCGGTCGGTTCGGTAGCGAAGGGGAAGATGTCTACAAATGATCTCAAAATGCTCGAAGACAGTGCTTGTCCGGGACCCGGGGCCTGCGGTGGTCAGTTTACCGCGAATACCATGGCGACGGTATTTGAGGTGATGGGCATTTCATTCATGGGCAGCGGCAGTGTGCCTGCTGAAGATCCCGACAAGGATAAAATTGCATTTGAAGCCGGACAACATGTGATGGATCTTTTGCGTCAGGATCTGCGGCCGGATCAGATCATCACGCGAGAGTCGATAGAGAACGGCATTGCCGCAGTTGCGGTGACCGGCGGCTCGACAAATGCGGTCTTGCATCTTTTGGCGCTTGCGCGTGAAATGGATATTCCTCTGGATATCGATGATTTTGACCGAATCAGTGCCAAGACCCCCTTGCTTGCCGATTTAAAACCGGGGGGGCGGTTCGTGGCGACAGACATGCATCGGGCTGGCGGAATTCGCCTGATTGCAAAAAGGCTGCTTGACGCCGGGGTATTGCATCCGGGTGTGTTGACCGTGAGCGGGAAAACGATCGGGGAAGAGGCGGCCTTGGCAAAAGAAACACCGGGTCAGACGGTTTTGCACCCGCTTTCAGACCCGATCAAGGCTACGGGCGGCTTGGTGATTTTAAAAGGCAATCTTGCACCGGAGGGCTGTGTGGTGAAGGTTGCAGGTTACGAACGTTTGCATCACCGGGGCCCGGCCAAGGTTTTTGATTGCGAAGAGGAGGCTTTTGCCGCAGTGAAATCGAATCAGATCGTGGCGGGCGATGTGGTGGTGATCCGTTATGAAGGCCCGAAGGGCGGGCCGGGCATGCGTGAAATGTTAGGGGTGACGGCGGCGATTGTGGGTGCCGATTTGGGCGGTTCCGTGGCGCTTTTGACGGACGGCCGTTTTTCAGGGGCGACCCGCGGTTTGATGGCCGGGCATGTTTCGCCGGAGGCGGCTGTGGGCGGACCGATTGCGGGTATCAGAAATGGTGATATCATTACTTTTGATATCGAAAAACGCACTTTAAGTGTTGATCTTGGCGAAGCGGCGCTTCAAGCGCGCTTAAACGCTTGGAAAGCGCCGATCCCGCGTTATAAGAAGGGTGTGATGGCAAAATATGCCCGTCACGTATCGTCGGCGTCCGAAGGCGCAACGACCGACTAATCGAAGGCTAAAAAATTAGGAGGATACAATTCATCTCGCTCAAATTTCGGGTTCTTGGCATGCTTGTTCTTCTTTGAGTCTTGCGCGCTCTCATCCTGCCGTGGCGGTTCATGGCGGAAAGATTTATTCCTTTGGCGGCGGCGGCGATGACTTTAAAAGTTTGGATTTATCCGAGGTCTATGATCCGAAGACGGATCAGTGGTCTCCCTTGGCCCCGATGCCGACGCTGCGTTCGGGCGCCTTGGCTGCGACGCTGGGAGATGTCATTTATGTGATGGGCGGCGGTTTCAAAAAAACGGACGGGCGGTTTAAATTCCTCACGACGGTCGAAGCCTATTTCCCCAAAGAAGACCGTTGGGAAACACAGCCCGGCTTGCTCCAGCCGCATGATTATCCCGCCTCTGCGATTGTGGATGGACGGATCTACATTATCGGGGGACATCACCCGGATGCCACGGAAGGCGGGCCGCAAACCGATCCGGCGTTTTCTTTTACCGAGTGTTGGAATGCGTCTTCCGATTCCTGGCAAGCGGTCGCGGACATGCCCACGCCGCGTTTTGCCGCATCAGCGATTGCAATGAATAATCAGCTTTGGGTGTTGGGGGGTGTTGCGGCCTCTCCCGAAGGGTTTCATGAATATGACCTGATTGAAATTTACGATCCCAAGACCTCAAGCTGGACGCGCTCGCCGCTCACGCTGCCTTCTTCATCAGCAGGACAGGGGGCCGTGGTGTTTAAAAATCGACTCTATATTTTTGGCGGCTTTCGGGAAGGCATCGGTATCTGCAAACACGGGTCTGTTTTGGATTTTGAAAATAAATGTTGGTCCGCGTTGCCGGACATGCCCTTGGATCGTGCGGCGATGGGGGTTGCAGTCGTTGATGACATGATTTACCTCATTGGGGGCTGGCGGGCGGATCGTTCTGTCAAAGATTCTGTCATTGGGTTTAAACAAGGATGACTTCGGACTTGAAACATGGATGACTTTGAAAAAAACTATCAAGTGGCGCAGCAATATTTCGAGGAAGAAAAATACCTTGAAGCGGAGGAAATTTATCTGGAATTGATCAAAAAAATTCCAGAGGGCTGCGCGGATATTTACAATAACCTCGGCTTCATCAAGCACCAAGCCGGAGAGATTGAGAACGCCGTTATTTATTTCAAACGGGCTTTGCAGATCAATCCGCATTATACGGAAGCGGCCTTGAATCTGACGATTGCTTATAACGATGTCCGGCAATATGATGAGGCCGCCGCTGTTTTTTCCCGGGCCGCAGAGGATGTGCGGACGAAGAGCGGCTCAGAGGCAATGCTTGATCCTTTTCTCAAGGGCAAGCTTGCCAACGAACATTTCAAGCTGGGCAATACCTATTTTGAAGTGGGTCTGTTGGATGAAGCGGAGGCGCAGTATCGCAAGGCGCTTTCGATGCGTTCAAATTTTGTGGATGTGCTCACCCGGCTCGGCATCACGCTCAGAGAAAAAGGCCGGTTTACCGAGGCGATTGACTCCTTCCGCCGGGCCAAAGACCTTAAACCGGCTTATACGCCCGCGATGATCCATTTGGGCATTGCCTATTACGCCAGCGGTTTTGTTGATCTTGCGCAAGAGGAATGGGAAGCGGTGCGGGAAATTGATCCTGAAGGAAAAGAAGTAAAGGTTTATCTTGCTTTGGCACGGAAAAAGATCGTTGAAACGGAGGATGTTTCCGAGTAGTGTTTAAGGCAGTTTCTGTATCGCGATCTCTAAAAAATCCCACAAAACCTGCCGGGTGGTTGCGTTGGGGTGCGGATATTTTTTTCCCGTTAATTCTTCGTAAAGTATTTTCCCTTTTTCTTTTTTAGCTTTCACGCCCTGCAACGGTTTTTCAAGCTGAAGCGGGATCAAATCGGGATAACCGTGTGCATCCTTTTTAATAAGAAAGGTCTCTCCTGATGCGCTTTGAAACCACATGCCGACATCAGTCATCTTTATCTTTTTGCTTTCCGGGGTGAGATGTGCCCATGCCGTATGAGACCATGATTAAAGAGACGATAAAGATAACAAAGGCTAAAGGGAGAAAATAATAGGTGAAACTAATTGCAATTGACATGACGATTCCGAAAATACCGAAGAAAACCAGGAAACACCCACCCACTTCCTTCATGACGGTTTATCCGGGAACGCACTGTTTCTAAAGGGTTTTGTTTTACATCGTCTGTTTTTTTATCGGGCGGGTTACCGGTACCCGTTCGTTTAGTGTCTGGACTTTTCGTCTTCTTCCTGCTTTGTTTTGCAGTCAATGCAAAATGTGGTGACAGGGCGCGCCATGAGTCTTGGCATCGCAATTTCTTCCTCACATTCCTCGCAAATGCCAAAGGTGTCTGTTGAAATTCGTTCCAGTGCATTTTCAATTTTTTTGAGAAGTTTCTGTTCGCGTTCGCGCAACCTGAGTGTGAAGTTCTGCTCGGCTTCTGCCGAAGCCTGATCACCCAAATCGGGAAAGGCTTCTCCTTTTTTGTTGGCGTCCAGGCCCAGGCCGATGCCTGCTTCGGACAAAAGCGTGTCTCTTTGAGCTTCCAGTTTTTTTCTGATTTCATCGAAGGAGCGTTCCGAAGCTTCCTGATCATTTTCAAGGGTTGGTGTGTCCTTGTTTCCCATATAAATACCTCGATCGAAAGAGAAAAGTTAGAGTTATAAGTGCGGAAATATAGCAAAATATAATAGGTGAGTCAAACAAGCAAATTCCGCAACTGCGGAATTTGAAACTGCCGGTTCACCTGCTTATACTGCGTTATCAGAAATTTTGCTGCTCACCGTACAGGTGCGTAGGCTTCGGTCGCGAAAATTGTCTCCGGCCGTATCTTTCAGGCGACTTGGCGGTTTCCGCTCAAAACCAATCGCTGATTTTAGGAGACAAGCGTGCATTTTGAAACCGGTTTTGTTGGTTTAGGATGCAGGTTTTTGCGGTGCGCCTTTGCCGAGAAACCGCTCCGCATCCGGGATTTGTTCAAGGGTGGATGAAGGAATCAGAAAAGGGTAGGGTTGTGCGGTGCTTTTGCCAAAAACGCTGGCGTTTTTCTGTCGGCCCAAATCAATTCGGCCAAGGGTTTCCCCGTTTTTATCCCTCAGATGAATGCTCAGTTGTGGGGGATTCAAGCCGGTTTCCAAAGCATCTGGGTTTAATTCATCCTGAAAAACATCCAGTTGCATATGATACAGGTTTGTTAAGAGCCGGGACACTTCGTTTTCCGTTGTGACTTTTTGGGAAGTGCCGTCTTTTTCCAGCCGCCACTCGCCTTCTTTTTTGCTCAAGACATATGCCCCTTGCTTTTTATCTATTTGGACGGTCTCGATTTGGTTCGGGTATTCCAGTGGGACAAGATGCCGGTCGCGATAGTTTTCAAAGGCCTGATCCATTATGCTTAAATCAGAATCGGTAATCTGAAAGATCGGATCAAAATCATTTGTGACCACATAAACGAGTTCCGGATTGGCGCCGTCTTTGTAAAAAATGCCCTCCTTTTCAAGTTTGCTTACCTTTAAAATGAGCTTCAGGAGTGGGGGGCCGAAGTTTTTTTTCCATTGATTCTTTTTGAAATCGATAAAATTGTCACCCCTGAAATTCACAATACTGCCCAGCAGGTTGGCGATTTCACCGCGGTCGCCCCGCACTTTGAGCGGCAGGCCGCCTTCTTTTTCCGAAGGCCGACTTTCCATGATCCAATTTTCTGCTTGCCTGATGAATTTTAAATGACCGCGATCGGATGAGAGGGTCATTTCGAGAATATCTTCCGAGGCAAAGGGAAAGATCTCGGTTTGGCGCCATGCGGTCAAATCTTTGTCCAGCAGTTGTTTGATCCCGGCCGGAACAAGGTAGAGGCTGGTGCCTTCTCCCAAACGCACGTAGACATCTGTGCCGGTGAGGTTTTCATCGCCGATTTCCAAAATTTCGGTATTGGTTTGGTTCAAGGTGATCAGTACGCGATATTGCGGCGGATCGAGGCCAAAGTCTTTTAATTCTTTGGGTTTTGCTTCGACGATGCGGTTGAAGCTCAAATTCATCAGCCGGGTGCCCAGTTCGTTTGCCGCACTTTGGTTTGCGATGGTTTCGACCGGGTGGAAAATGCGCCAAGGGGTCTTGGGATGTTCCGGAAAATATTCAAACTCGACCTCGCCTTTTGGGCTGTTCAGGGTCACACGCGAGATTTCATGCAGTTGAAAATTGTAAAGCTTGCCTTCTTTAAACCGAATTTCTCGTTCTTTTTGCTCGCGGGGCAGCTCAACCAGGTAGAGATAAAAACCGAGCAGAATCAACAGGAAGGTGAGAAAGATGGTGCCTTTGAATCTCACAGGCGTCGCCTTTTTCGCCAGATCATCAGACCGATGCCCATGATGCCCAGGGGCAGGATGAGCACGGAAACGGAGAAAATGATCCCGGTTTGTTTGTCATTTAAAAGCAGTGTTGCGGTGGGCACTTCTTTTGCGCGGATTGAAACGAGGTCCCCTTCATCGGCGAGCCAGGAGATGATGTTTTGAAAAAGGTCGCCATTGCCCGCGGCCCGTGCAATGCTGTTTGTGCCAAAATCGGAATCGCCGACGACGACCATGCGCATCTGTTTTGAGTCGTCTGATGATTCGGACGATGCTGGTGTTGGAATTACAGTGAGCACGCCGCCGAACACAATCGGGCCTTTCCTGTCCCGTGCCGGATCAACGATGAGCTCTCCATTGACCTGATCCGTCAACCAGGTTTCCGGGGCGGATTGCAAAATAGGGCTAAATTGATAAACATCGGCTTTTGAAAGGTCAAATGAGACCGAGCGTGAAACGGGGAAAAAGGTGGCGAGATTAAAGTTTTGCGTGATTTCGTGTTTCGGATAGCTGTCAGGATTGATCGTGGGAATGGCCGCGCCCATGCCGGAGCTTGGGTCGAGGATCATGTCGTCCTTGAGTTGCAGTCCCCAATGGGCCAGGAAGGTTTCAAAACCCGTTTCGAGCATGGGGTCGATCGCCAAAAAAAGCCGTCCGTTGGCATTCAGATATTGTTTGAGGATGCCGAATTCATCCGCCGTAAAAGGGCGTTTCGGGCCGCCGATGATGACAACATCGGCATCTTTAGGAATGTGTCCTTTGCTCAAAAGTGAAAGTTTTTTGACAGTGAATCCCTGTTTTTCCAAAGCATCTTTGATTAAGGCGTACCCCTCTCTTTCGGCGTCGTCAATGCTGCGCTCGCCGTGGCCTTCGACAAAGTAGAGTGTTTTTTTGTTTTCACGGCTGCTTCGAATGAGGGCGGATGTGACGGCTTCCTCGCTGATATCGCGCGCCGTGGTCGCGCGGCCTTCCGATTCCACGATAATTTTGTCGTACTCCGTAATGCCGTATTGTTTTGTCATAGCCGGTTTTTTGTCCGGATCGACAATGACATAGCTGATTTTCTTGCTCTTACGTTTGTAGTTTTCGAGCAAAGTTTTTGCTTTGCTGCGGACTTGACTGTCGTCTGTAAAAAAGCCGATGAATTTAACCTCGTCTTCCAAATGGGCCAATACGTTTTCTGTTTGCGGGGAGAGCGAAAAGGTCCCGGCATCGGAAAGATCAAAACGCACTTCGTGGCGCGCCAGGATGAAGTTGAGGATGGAGAGGATGGCGATAAAAATAAGGACCATCAAAATGCTGTTGAGGCCGAATTTCGTCGATCGCTGACTGGAAAACTCTTTAAGCGTTTCAAAATGCGAGACAAAAAAGACGGAGAGTTGGAGCGCGGCCAAGAGCTCAAGGGTGGTATAGAGCCAAACTTTTTCTTCAAAAAACACATAAACAAAAACCCCGGCCAGGGCAAAAATAAATCCTAAAAAACCGAGAATTGCTGTCATGTTTTTCTTTAACGCCATGTTTTGATGCCTACTATTTCCATCGCTGAGACTCAACCACACGATGCGTCAAAAAAAGACCCAGGGCGGTCATGGAGATAAAATAAACGAGGCTTCGGCTGCTGATGAGCCCTTTTACAAACTGGTCGAGATGACCCGACATCGAGAGATAATTTGCGACCTGGCCCAGTGTTGTTTCTCCGGCGGTGTGTGCGGAAGCGCCGACCATCCAAAGACCGATGAGGATGCCAAAAGAAATGACGGCGGCGATGATCTGATTTTCGGTTAAGGCGGATGCAAAGAGTCCCATGGCGAGAAAAACCGCGCCCATGAGGAAGAGTCCTAAATAGCTGGCAAAAAGAGGTTTCCAGGAGATCTCGACCGCCACGGAAAGCATGAGCGGCACATGAAGCGATAAAAGGAGCAGCAGCGAATAAACCGTGAGGGCCGCGATAAATTTTCCAAAGACGATTTGCGTAATCGTGATGGGGGAGGTCATTAAGAGTTCGTTGGTGTGTTCCTTTTTTTCCTCAGCAAAAAGACGCATTGTCAAAAGCGGCATGATGAGAAGCAGGATGATGCTCATATTAAAAAGGGTCGGACGGAAGACGGCGTCGTGAATATTGAGTTCCGGCAAATGGTTTTGAAATTGCATCATGCGCAGGGAAAGCCCGGAAAAATATTGTATCTGATTGTAAAAGAGAAAATCGGACACGGCGAGAAAAACCATCGCAACCACGTAGGCGATGGGCGAAATAAAATAGAGCCGGAGCTCTTTTTCAATTAAAGTGAAGGTGTTTTTCATTGTGCAAGCTGTGTTTTGTTTTCGGGTGTTGCTTCGGCCACGCCCTGTTCTTCCGTCGTGAGCTGCAAAAAGACCTCTTCCAAACTCAAAACAAGCGGCTTCATTTCCAGCAGCCCCCATCCCGATTCCACGACTGTTTTAGACAGTTGTTCTCGAATATCCTCACCTAAATTCGATTCAACGAGATACGATGACTCGCTATCGCCGGAAACCGACTGCGGCGTAACACGCAGCACGCCTTCAATCGCATTTAGTTTTTGCGGGGTTTCTGCGCCGCCCCGTCGGAGACGCAGTGCGATCTTTTCCGACTTTCGAACGTGTGAAGAAAGTTGTTCCTGTGAATCCACCGCAACAATGCGGCCGCGATTAATGATGACCACTTTTTGAGAGACCGCGGTGGCTTCGGGCAGAATATGGGTCGATAAAATAATAGTGTGTTCTCCCGCAAGGCCTTTGATTAACTCGCGGATTTCGATGATTTGTCGTGGATCGAGCCCCACGGTCGGCTCATCCAAAATCAGTACGTCCGGATTGTGAATCAGCGCCTGCGCCAATCCGACACGCTGGCGATAGCCTTTTGAAAGATTTCCGATGAGGCGATTTGAAACATCGCCCAGGCCCGTTTTTTCAAGCGACAGGGCGAGACCGGTTGTTTGATCGGATTTTGAAAGCCCTTTGATTTTTGCGACGAAGCTGAGATATTCGGTGACGGTCATTTCCGGGTAAAGCGGCGGTGTTTCGGGTAAGTAGCCGATGCGTCGTTTGATCTCCATCGGATCTTCAAAAATATCGTATCCGGAGATAAGCGCCGTACCGCTCGTCGCGGGCATGAAGCAGGTGAGGATGCGCATTGTGGTGGTTTTCCCCGCGCCGTTCGGTCCCAAAAAAGCGAGTACTTCGCCTTTGTCAACCGTAAAGCTGACATCATCAATTGCGATGACCTCCCCGTAACGTTTCCCCAAGTGTTTGACCGCAATCATTTCAGTGCGTGATCCGTTTTCTAAAAATCGCCAGAACTAAGGCAGAAAGACCGATAAAATTACAATAAATGAACCGTAGGCGTCAAGCAGGATAAAGGCCCCAAATTCCGCGATTGATTTTGGGAAGGTTCTGAAATGTCGTGTGTTTTGCTTTTAGGACGGTTTAATTGACTCCAAACCGCATCAGCGCATTTTTAATCACTAAAGATCGCGCCGAATCCGAAACTGATACGGGGGGAGCCGTCTGAAGCATAGCCGGACTGCGGCGGCCAAAGGTAGAGATGGGTTTTTTCGAGCAGGGGATAGTGTTGTTCTGCGGTGCCGATTTGTTTGGATTTACTGCCCTTTACGACGCCGACAACTGTAATGCGCCGACCGCTTTTGTAAATTTCGGGGTCTAAAAAAGTGATGTCCGACAGAAAAAAACGTCCCATGGATCGGTCGGTAAACTGAGGCGCGCGCCCCGGCCCCAACGGTTTTTGAAGGATTTCGATTTCCGTGCCGTCTTTCAAAACGTGTGTTTCAATAATTTCGCCGCCGAGCAGTACCGTTTTGCCAAGATGTGCTTTCGGGTTTTTCAAAATATCCTCAAAGGAGAGGCGGTTGTCGATCGTCTCTGAAATTTCATCGGGAATAATCTTCGGCCCGCAGGAGATGAGCAAAAGCGCTGTTAAACAAAATCCGGATAAATAGTTTACGGATGTCTTGGGCATGGACGAAACCCCGAATAACACATTGCAGATAAGGATCGAAATTGATTAACCTCTCTTCAGACAATAACATACACAAACTTTAAAACTGAAGAGGAGTCTGAAGGTGGATGAAAATGCTTATCGTATCGGCTTGATTGGTGTGGGACGCATGGGGGCCAACATGGCCCGGCGTTTAAACGATGAGGGTTATACTGTTACAGCCGTCTATGATCTTGATTCCGAAAAATCAAAAACGCTTTCAGCGGAATTAGGGTGTTCGGTTGCTAAGAACCCTGCCGAGGTCGGGCAAAGGTCGAATACGGTTTTGACTGTGGTGACTGACGATGATGCGATGCGGAAGATTTTTTCGGAGGATGATCCGGACAGCCTGCTTCTGGTTGCGAAAGACCGTTTGTTTATCAATTGCGCAACACTTTCACCCTCGATACATGTGGAGATTGAAAATTTAGTCCGGCAATACGGCGGACAAACGCTGGAGGCCTGCATGGCCAGCAGTATTCCCCAGGCCCGTGAAGGCACGCTGTATCTCATGTGTGGCGGAAAACGGGATGTTTTTGAGTGGGCCGAACCTTTGCTCAAATCGCTCGCAGGCGCCATCCGTTATATCGGGACTGCGGGTGAGGCCGCGAAGGTTAAGGCCCTTGTGAACATGGTGATGAATATGAATACGGCGGCGCTCGCGGAAGGTTTGGGACTGGGCGCATCGATGGGTTTTGATCTTGGCATGCTGCGTGAGGTTTTCTCGCAGACGGGCGCCGCTTCCCGCGTTTTAGAGACGGATGGCCCGGATATGCAGAATCGGGATCACGCATGTTATTTTTCGGCGGAGCACGCTGCAAAGGATTCCGGTATTGCATTACAACTCGCGCAAGCACACGATTTGAATCTCCCGCTTGCCGAAGCCGCATTTTTGCAGTATTGCCGCTTAGTGGACATTGGAAAAGGGGAATGGGATAAATCGGCGGTTTCGGAACTGACTTTCCCGGGTCGCGGTGAAACCGGGCAATAAAATGTGTGTGTTCTGTGAGGAATGCGCACGAGCCATCGCTCATTCAAGCGAATGCAAGGCGGCAGATGACCGCTTATCAACTGTATGTATGCGTCACTTCGTGCTTGACGCGAGATTGGGGTTTTTGTCTTTTAAGCGATTTAATATTTGCGCGCGGAAATTGATCCTTCTGCTTGTGATGGTCTTTTTGGTGCAAATGGGGACAAAACCCAAGCCCGCACATGCGCGTTTAATCGATGAATATCCGCTTTTTAAAGAAAAGCTGGCGCACTCTGCTTTTGGCCTTCCCATTTATTTGGAGTCCTCCGACACGCAAGGCACGGTTTACGGCGTGCTTTCCTTCCCCTACGCGACGCTTGAGGCATATTTTAGCCGGCCCGAAGTATGGTGCGGTGTTTTTTTGCTGCATTCCAATACGAAAGCCTGCACCTATCTCGTGCGGCAACCTCACTGCGCACTGATCCTGTACAACGGAAATAAGGATTACGAGACGCCGTCGGAAGCGGTTCGCGTTGCTTATGATTTTAATGTAGTCAATTCAAATTCAGCCGATTTTCAGGTTGTATTAAATGCCGAAAAAGGCCCGTTTTTTACAAAAAACTATCGGATGGATTTTCAAGCGATACCCTTGACGGAACGAAGTGCCTTTGTGCGGTTTGAATTTTCATATCAATCGGATCCGGTCATTAGAAAATTGATTGCGTTTTATCTTGCGACTTGGGGGCGCAACAAGATCGGCTTTACTGTGGCGGGGCAGGATGATGAAGGCAATGCGGTACATATCAAAGGTCCGCGCGCCATTCTTGAACGTAATGTCATTCGGTATTATTTGGGCATCCTGGCCTTTCTGGAGACGGCGGAACGGAATGAATGGCCGCAAGTCAAAAAACGTTTCGATCTTTGGTATGATCTGACCGGAAGATACCCGAAGCAGCTTTACGAGAAAGAAAAGGATGCGTATCTGCGTGTCAAAGAAAAAGAGTGGTCCAATCAACAAAAAGAGCAAGAAAAAATCCCGCCCGCCGCGCAGAAAAGCTGTTCATCATTTCTTAAAAAACCATGACCTCGGATTTTCCAATTTGAAAGAGCAGTTTACGGATTTCTCACTTGTTTTCCATCGTTTTAAAACCGACAAAGCCGCAGGTCTCGTATGTCCCTTATCCCGGTGTTGGTTCCCAAAGTGGGGAGTGTGAGATCATCTTTTCCTTGGAGATAATTTAGAGAAGCAGTTCTCCGTCAATTCCGGACCGACTCCGTTATGTTTCCAAATAAGGAATGGGCTCTGTGAAAATTTTTGTTTGACGAGGCGTCTTAAGCTGATGTCTAATGATCCAAAATGTTTAATCACCCCAACAAAAAATAGCAAAAATAATCTGAGAGTCAGGCGGGTTGCCCTATAAACCGACCACAATTTTATGTAAATTGGGGGGCGGTTTTTTAGGCATAGCATCTCCTGGCACGTGGCAATCGGGCCACATGTCACTCTAAACGGCAGGTAGGGTGATCCCCGAATGAGTCTCCGATTGCGTCAAACATTATTTGGAGAATGAAATGGCTTCTGATGGAAAAAAAATGAAAAAAGTCGAGATCGTGATTGAAGCGATGATGCTTGATAAGGTGATTTCTATTATGGACCAGGCCGGGGTCAGCGGCTACACCATCCTCCCTTCTGTGACCGGTCGGGGACATCGGGGACATCGAACCGGGTTTGGGTTTACCGATGTCTTTAATAACGCAATGATCTTTACGCTCACTGATGAGGCCATCGCCCTCAAGATCAGCCAGGAGGCGAAAAAACTTATACAAAACTATGCGGGAGTCGTTATTATTTCAGATGCCGATGTGGTGTGGCCCGACTATCAGAAGGATCGATAAAATATGGATGCAAATCTTTTAACCAATTTGATGACGCCTCCGATTTTGTTTTTTTTCTTCGGGGTCTTTGTGAGGCTGATCGGGTCCAACCTTGAAATCCCACCGGCCCTGACCAAGTTTTTTTCCCTTTATATGCTGATGGCCATCGGCATAAAAGGAGGGACGGCGATGGCCGAAAGCGGGCTCGGCCAAGATGGGATGATCGTCATCGGCTCTGCGGTACTCATGTCGATGTTGGTGCCCCTCTACAGCTATCCGATCCTGCGCATCCGCTTGAAGAATCTCTACGATGCTGCAGCGATTGCCTCCTGCTATGGCTCAGTCAGCGCAGTCACTTTTATTGCCGCGAGCTCGTTCATCACGAAGTTGGGGATCGACTATGGGGGATATATGGTGGTCTCCCTGGTGCTGATGGAATCCCCGGCCATTGTGATGGCCGTACTCTTGGCAACCACAGTGCGCAGCAAGGAAGTACGGGGTACAAGTGTTCAGATCCAAAGAAAGTCCCCTGCCTTGCCCATGAAAAAAATTCTGCATGAAGCGTTCACAGACGGGACCCATCTGATGTTGATCGGCAGTTTGGTGATCGGTGCCGTGACCGGGATAGAAGGGAAAAAGGCGATGGAACCTTTTACCGGGGGTATCTTCAAGGGAATGCTCTCTTTTTTCCTCCTTGATATGGGGCTTTCAGTGGCCAGTCGTCTCCGGGAAATGAAGGATGTGGGGGTATTTCTTGTTGGATTCGGGGTGGTCATGCCGATTCTCAACGGTGTCATTGCACTGAGCATTGCCTATTTTCTGGGCTTTGGCATGGGAGATGCGTTCCTGTTCATCATTCTGGTGGCAAGCGCCTCCTATATCGCGGTTCCGGCCGTGGTCAGGTATGCCATTCCCGAGGCAAACCCGAGTCTCTATTTCACGATGGCGTTAGCGGTGACATTTCCCTTTAATATTATTATCGGCATCCCCCTTTATTACAAAATGGTCTCAGTTATATGGGGAGGCTGATTTTCTGTCTAAGTTGATGTAAAAAAAGATCGTCCTAAGTACTTATTACGGTCTCCTCATGAAGGGTATTAGACAATAGGTAAATGCGTTCTTCGACAAAAGTTTGTCGGGAAAAAAGGTCGGATTACAATGTTCGATGTTGATGGATCCTGATCAATCCGGCGGTGACTTTTTAGGCATCTTAGTTATAGAACTCAAAATATAAAATGTCTATTTTTTTTGAATTGACAAGCCTTTAGCCCCTGTCTTATCATGAAAAAACTTTTGACACGCTTTCCTGTATAGAATTGTTAAGCTACACTTAGTGATTGTTCAGTATTCATTAATGCATAAGGAGTTGTGATGGAACGAGGAAAAGAGCCGACGTATCGTGTTGTTCCCGGGCCTGAAGGCCTGCTTCCCCCTGCGGCCACGGTTATGGGCGTTGCTCTTCCTGAAGAGGGAGAAGGACTTGTTGAAGGACGGATTGTTTCTGAGACGGAAGCGCTGGAGCAAGCGGCCATTGCGATGTTAACCCGTAAAAATGCGACGCTTTTTCCAGGCCCTCTGATGCTTTGGGGGTGGAATGAGCATACCAATCAAAAGGCCGATGCTTTTTTTGAAATGGCGAAGGAAATTCCAGGTGTCCGTATTATCCCCATGCCGGATTATCGGCCCATCTATCCCAAGATTGATCCGGAAGCTGTAATCAACCCCTGTCATCCTAATCTTACGATATGGCACAATAAAATCGAAGCCTGTGTCTTTATCGGCGTTCACTGCCATTACGCAAATATTACACTCAAGATGGTTCGCGCCGGAACAAACTGTTATACTATCGCGCTCTGTGCGGAAGCCGGTCATGAAGATGCAATGGCTTCCGTCCCTAACTTTGACATTGATAAAATCGATCGTTTCAGAGATGCCTTGATCCGGGTGAAGAAAAACGGTGTGAAACCTCTCTATGAAGGCAAAGGCATCGTGCCGACGGGTTGGGCTCAGATTTCAAAGTTACCCGGAGAAGCGCTTTCAAAACCCGAAGGCGAACTCGTCCAGGCCGGTGCAACGCCGGGATTTTCTCATGAACTCGAATCCGGATTAGACGACACAGCAGAATAAATTTAAGGAGAATCGGTTATGGCAGATGGAGTGAATGTCGAAAAAGGCGCTGAAGCAGCTGTGAGAGGGGATGATCCCCGCGCACATGTGATTTCTGAAAAACCGGCGCCTCCCAAAGGAGAAGCTAAAACGGGCGCAGCCGCGCAACGCGTGGTTGATCCGGATTATCTCTTATTAGACGCCCCCAGAACGAAAGAGTTTATTACAGGCAGTGAAGCGGCAAAAGAAGCCATTCGCCGCGCCAATGTTGATATCGCCATTGCATACCCCATTACTCCGCAAAGTGAAACGATGCAGCAAGTCGGCTATCTGTACGCCGAAGGCTATATTAAAGATTATTATCGCGGCGAGGAAGAAATCGGTGTGATGTCGGCCGTCGCCGGCGCTTCCCGTGCCGGTGTGCGTACTTTGACCGCCACAGCGGGCCCCGGATTGATGCGCGGCATCGAATCCATTGTCTCTTGGCCGGGGGGACGCTTGCCTTCCCTTTTGCTGGTGATGTGTCGGGTGGTGAATGCCCCTTTGGCGATTCAGCCGGACAATGTTGAAATTTCCTATCTCCTGAATGCGGGAGGAATTGTGCTTCACGGTGAAAATCAGCAGGATTTTTATGATTATCCCCTGGTTGGTTTTATGGTTGGCGAAAAACCGGAGGTGACCTTGCCGGTTGCGGTTGCCGTGGATGGGTTTTTTGTGACACATGCGCGTGGCTGGGTTTCGATGCCCGCAGAAGATATCAAGCTTCCGCCACGGAATTGTTACCACGAAGCCGTTCCCATGATGGATAACGAAAATCCGCCGATTCGCATTGCCCGTGATGCACCGATTCAGAAATCAAACTTTATTTCTTATCAGATGCATGCGTCTTGGCAGCAGGAAGTTTGGGCTGCTCAGGAACGCGCCAAAAAATGGCTTGATCGCTGGTTGGGCGGTTTGCTTGAAATTGTAAACCCGGGTGCAAAAACCATGATTGTTGCTTCCGGTGCTGCTGTTTCTCAAGGGCGCGAGGCGGTCCGACAAGGCACGGAACAAGGTCTGGATGTGGGTTTGGTTAAAGTGAAATCCTTGCGCCCCTTCCCCGTAGACGAGTTGAAAGCCGCGCTTGCGCATGCTGAAAAAATAGTGGTGCCTGAATTTAACTATGTGGGATGGCTTGCCAAGGAGGTAAAGTTCGTCGTGGATCGGGCCGAACGCGTTATCGACGGGCCAAGGGTTTTCGGTGGCATGACGATGCCGACAGAGTTGATTCTTGAAACAATTACCGCTTTTAAATAAAGTACCGGATTACAAAGAGGAGTAGTCATGTCGTTAAAAACAATTCAAGCCGCAACAGGGTTTAAAGATTATTTGCCGAAAGAATACCAGGATTTGATTGATGACGGCCCATTTCTGCAAAAGAGGAAGGTATCTGAACTAGGTTCCTTTAAAGAGGCTCTCGAAGAGCATCCCATGTGTTCGGGCTGTGCCATGACCCTTTTTATCCGCTTGTGTTATGTGGGTTTTCCAAGTTTAGAGCATACTGTGCTTGTGGGCACGGCGGGCTGCGGTCGATTGGCGATTTCTCAGGGGGCGGTGCCTTTCGTTTATGGAAATTACGGGGATACCAACGCCGTGGCGACAGGTCTTAAAAGAGGGCTGGAGATTCGTTTTAAAGACCAGCCGAAGGATGTGGTTGTGATGGCGGGAGATGGCGGATTGGCCGATATCGGTTTTCATGCGGTCATGCACAGTTGGTTCAGAAAAGAGAAGTTTACCACCGTCATGCTGGATAATGAAGTTTACGGCAATACCGGAGGCCAGGACAGTGGCATGACCCAAAAGGGCATGGTTATGAAGATGGCGCCGACCGGGAAGAAATTTGAAAAAATGGACATGCTGGGGCTTGCGAAGACGGCCGGTGTGGCCTACACGGCACGCATTGCGCCGACAAATCCGACGCGTGTTGCAAACACGATCCGGAAGGCTGTTCTGATCGCCCGTGAAGTGGGTCCGACATTCATTCAGGCCTATACCTCTTGTAACATCGAATACGCCATTCCCACCCCGAAGGTGATGGATGACGCGAGAGCTGTTGAAAAAGACCGTTATAGCTTCGAGGAATATTTTAGTGATGAAGCCAAAGCCTACTGGGATGAAAGCGAAAAAGAAAGAAAAAGACTCCGGAAGGCAAAAAAATAAGGCGCCCGGGAAAAGGTTTAAGGAGATAAAACATGTCAGCAGAAGTAAAAAAACGCTATAGCGTCAGGATGGCGGGAATCGGGGGGCAGGGCGTTGTCACAGCCTCGCATGTGCTCAGCAACGGTGTCATCATTGATAAAGGACAAAGCACGATGGTGCCTTTTTTCGGATCTGAAAAAAGGATGGCCCCGGTAGAAAGCTATGTCCGGATTTCAGAAGATGCGATTTATGAAATTGGTGAAATCATTTACCCGAATGTCATTGTGATTTTCCACACCCAGGTGATTACCCACGGAAAATCGTACACAATGCCCTTTTATTGGGGATTGAAGAAAAACGGGGTCGTCATCATCAACAGCGAAACGGAAGTGGAGCTGATTCCGGATCAGGAAAAAGAACTTGAAGAGATGAATGCAAAGGTCTTTCACATTCCTGCTTCGAAAATGGCTGTAGAAATCGGAGGCACGGAGTTGGCGACAAACATGGGGATGGTGGGTGCCATTGCGGGCATATTGGGCATGCCGGGCGCAGAAGCAATTCAACAATCGATTAAAGAGCGTTTTATCGGAAAAGGGATCGTGACTTCCGGCGGGACGGCTGCGCTTGATAATGTGATCGAAAGGAAGTTTGCGAAAAAAGCGGAGCTTGTTGCCAAGAATAATGATGTTGCCGTTGCCGCCCGGGCGTATGCCATAGAACGCGGATGGGACAAACAAGTTGTTGAGGCAATTGTGCAGAGCAAAGCAACGGTAAGCGTGTAGGCGATCTTCAGGAGGTTTGTGAATGTATGCTGTAGCAGAAATAGATGCAGAGATTTGTGGTGCAACAAAGTGCCGTCTTTGTACGCAGTTTTGTCCCGAAGGAAACACCATTCTTTATGATGAAACCCGTGGCACGGCTTATGTTGCCGTAGATCGTTGCAAAGGCTGTGAGATTTGTGTGGGGATCTGTGACGATCTTGCAAAACATCATGCCATCAAAATGGTGCCGATCGATCAGGTCAAAGAAGGTTTTGAAATTAGTAAAGTCGGTTTCAAAAGGAGTCTCGTCGAATCCGAGTAACTTCTGTCAACCGGGGGCGCATGTCCGTCAAATAAGGCAGAAAAATGCATTGTCTTAAATGCGGGCATGATAATTCCCCGGAGCTTTCCCGGTGTGGGCGTTGTCTCGCCCCTGTTTCTTCCTCTAAACATCGCTTTTTAAGTTGTCCGGAGTGTCGGCATGAAAATGATGCCGATGCCGTTTATTGTGAAATTTGCCATGAACCCCTCCGTCCCGGCCAATCTGAATGAGGTCGGCTCTCCCCGATATCTTGGAAGGGGATCTGGATATTGTTTTTGTCGGTATTAATCCGGGACGGTATTCGGACAAAGTCGGCCATTATTATGCGCAGGGCGCCAACCGTTTTTGGCCCTTGCTTTTTCAGAGCCGGGTCATTCCCGTCTCACTCAAACCGCAGGATGATTGGAAATTGCCCCGGTTTCGGATTGGATTAACCGATATTGTTCAGCGGGTGACTGCAAGTTCCAGTGATTTATCAAGTGATGAATTGAAGGTCGGCGGTGAAGTGTTTCGGCGAAAGATGGCGTTTTATCGTCCTCGTATGATCTGTTTTAACGGCTTAACGGCCTATCGTGCCCTTTTTAAAGAGGAAGATGTTGCAGGTTTAAAAACGTTCACCTTGGGGAAGAGCACACTTTTTGCCATGCCGTCCACAAGCGCGCGAAACGGGCATTATTCAAAAATCGCGCTTCTTTCATTGTTTGTACAGCTTCAAGCCTTTCGGAAAAAGGTGTGTTTCTCTCAGAATCAAACCGGATAAAAAAAGGCCCTTTCAAAAATGAAAGGGCCTTTTTTTATCCGGTTTATGATGTGTTTGAGTGGATTATTCTTCCGCTCTCGGTTTCAGCACGATGAAGAAGGCACGGCCTTCTCGTGTGACACGCATCAGAATGGTTTCTGTCTGTTTTGTGGCCTTCATGACACTGTTGAAGTCCGCCTTGTTTTTAATTTTTTGGCGATTGACTTCCTTGATGAGGTCTCCGACACTCAGTCCCTCTTTTTCTGCGACACTTCCCTCATCGACATTAGCAATGAGTGCGCCTTCATCACTTTCTTTCAGCTTATATTTCAAGACAAGCTCATCCGTGATGTCTTCAACAGTCAATCCCAGGAATTTTTTGGCTTCCCGGGGAATAGAGGCCATGACCGTTTCATCTTTTCGTTCGACCAGATTGATGACCAGTGTGATCTCCTCTCCATCACGCAGGACGCCGATATTGATTTTGTCGCCGGGGGTGTAACCTGCGATCACACGGGCAAGCGTATTCGGAGTGTCAACGGCTTTTTCATTAACGGAAAGAATGATATCTCCGGGTTGGACGCCTCCTTTGGCGGCGGGATCGCCTTCAAAAACCTCATTAATCAAAACCCCGGCGCCTTCTTTTACGCCGAATTTCTGGGCCAGTTCCGTGGTCAGCGGTTGAATGCCCACGCCAAGCCAGCCGCGGCTGACTCTGCCTTTGTCTCGCAATTGATTGATGATGGATTTTGCCATATTTGAAGGAATGGCAAAGCCGATGCCCTGAGCAAAATTGATGATGGCGGTGTTGATGCCAACAACCTCTCCGCGGATATTAAAGAGCGGGCCGCCCGAGTTGCCGGGATTGATTGAGGCGTCCGTTTGGATGAAATCTTCATAGCGGGAAAGATTGACGTTTTCTCTGCCCAGTGCACTGATGACCCCCACAGTGAGCGTGCGATCCAGACCAAAAGGGTTACCGACCGCAATCGCCCATTGCCCGACTTTGACCTTTGAAGAATCACCAAAAATCACAAAGGGAAGATCATGATCTGCTTCGATTTTGACGAGTGCCAGATCCGTGTCGGGGTCTTTCCCAATCACAGTGCCTTTAAATTTTGTTTTATCCGAAAGCCGGACTTCCACAACAGATGCATCTCCGACAACGTGGTTGTTGGTGACGATATAGCCTGTCTTGTCGAAAATGAAACCTGAACCGGAGCCGGGAGGGGCCTCACGTGGTCCGCCGCGCGGTCTTTGCGGCCTGGGGGCGGGCGGGGCGGAAGTCGTTGGGGAAATATTAACCACCGCAGGTTTTACTTTTTCGGCAAGTTTCATAAATGTGGATTGCATTAATTCGACAAGTTCATAGCCTTTTTCAGTATCACTTGCCGCGTTGACCTCCGTTGCCGTGCCCGGCAATAAAAGCATGGCAACGATAAGCATTTTAGAGATGAAAAACTGGGTCCGCACAAACATAACCGCTCCCTTCAATTAAGATAAATAGTCACTAATGTTTTTCGAGAATGTTCCTTTAAGTATAAACAACAAATAGATATTTTACAACAAACCGCAAAGGCTTCATTATCCAGTAAAGTCCTATTTTGTCTGAGCAATTTTTTGGCGTCTTTCTCGTTTGACAGCTTGCCTTTTATCAGATAGACTCCGGGTTTCCACGGCTTAAAACCGTCCTAAACGCCTTCTTAGCGGTAATGAATCAATCTCAGGAATATACAACATTGCGTCACGGCCCGGCGATCAAAATTGCCGGCGCCGGGCCGGCGGGTTTAACTGCCGCAATTTGTTTGGCAAAGGCGGGTATCCCGGTTGAGGTTTTTGAAGCACGTCAGTCTGTGGGTGAACGTTTTATCGGTGATTTTCAAGTCATTGAAAATGCGAGTTTCGCTGAAGATGCGTCTGACATGCTTGAACGGATCGGGCTGTCGCAAAACTTCTTTTTTCAGCCCGGCCATCAGGCTGTTTTTTATGACCATCATTTACGGCCCCAGCGCGTTCAAAGTAAGCGGCCTTTTGCTTATTTTATTTTGAGAGGGCCGGGGGAGGACAGCCTCGATTCCGGCCTCTTGGCACAGGCCCTCGATTTAGGGGTAAAGGTTTATTACGGCAAACGCATCAAAAAAGAATCTGTTGACATCGTTGCGACCGGGCCGGCCGTTGCAGACGGTTTGGCAAAGGAGATGACCTTTGAAACCGATCTGCAAGATACCGTTTCGGTTTTGTTTGACATGAATGTTGCGCCCGGCGGTTATAGCTATCTTTTTGTATTAAAAGGTCGCGCGACACTGGGTTGTGCGATTACACGGGATTTTGGTGGCATCAAACACTGCTTTGATCTTGCGCTTGCACGTTTCCAAAAAATTTCCCCCTTTGAAATAAAGGCCCCGAAATTTGCCTTTTCTTATATGAATTTTTGCCTGAAGGATTCTGCTGCGGTTCGGAACAAACTCTTCATCGGTGAAGCAGGCGGGTTTCAGGATTACCTTTTTGGATTGGGGATTCGATACGCGATGAAAACCGGTTATGCCGCCGCACAAAGTATGATAAAGGACCTGTCTTTCGATGCGCTTTGGAAAGAAGAAATCGGTGAAAAACAAGAAGTCAGTTTGGTGAATCGTTTTCTTTACGAGCATGGCGGCAACCGGGGCCTTTCATCTTTTGTGAAACGTGCCGGGCGTCGGGATCTGCAAGCGTATCTTGAAAAATGGCACAGCCAGACCTATTGGAAACGGCTGCTTTTGCCGTGGCTCAAAAAATCCTGGAAAAAAGAATCGCCCTGTTTTCACCGAATCCCTAATCACTGGTGTCGGGAAAAACCTGAGGCCGCTTCCCAAATACCGTTGGGTGCGGTTAAAACGGATGCCGACTCGAATAACAATCCCTAAAAATGACCTTATCGCTTGATAAAGCCTACGATTATTGTAAAAACCTGACGGAAAAAAGCGGCCCGCATTTTTCCGTCGGCTTCCGGTTTTTGCCTCAGGCCAAACGTCGTGCGATTTATGCCGTTTACGCCTTTTGCCGTTATGCCGATGATATTGTGGATGAACATCAGGATCAGCCGCTTGAACCTCTGCTTCAGGCTTGGGAAGCCGAGCTTGAATGCTGTTACCGCCAGGAACCGCAACACCCCATTACCGTCGCGCTGGCCGATGCGGTGCAACATTATCCCATCCCAAAAGCAGGTTTTTTAGGATTGATTGCGGGTTGTCGCATGGATCTTGAAATCAGCCGATATGCTTCTTTCAAAGATCTCATGGTTTATGCCGACCTCGTGGCGACAACGATTCGGGATCTTTCACTTCCTATTTTTGGATATCGCGATCCAAAGGGCATTAATTTGGGGCGATCCCTTTCGACTGCGCTTCAATTGACAAATATTGTGCGCGATGTCGGGGAAGACCTTGAGCGTGGGCGAATTTACTTGCCTTTAAATGAGATAAAGGCCGCAGGTTATTCCGAAGCAGAGTTGATCGGCAAAGTCAAAAACAAAGCATTCTTAAAAATGATGGCGTTTCAATGCCAAAGGATACGCACTTATTTTGATGAAGCGGCTGAGCTCATCCCAATGGTCGAAGCCGATTCGCGTCTTGCCGTCTCCCTCATGCGAAATGTCTACGTGGCCTTGATTGACCGGATCGAGAAAAAACCTTTTGATGTCCTCGATACGCAAATCCGGCTTTCACTGGCGGATCGTGGAAAAGTCGTGACGCAAACCTTACTTGAAAATAAGGGGTGATGTCGTGAACGGGAAAAAAGTGTTTGTTGTGCGCGGGCATTCCGGGATCGGCCTTGTGGTTGCAATCGAAGCGAAAACTCTAGGGCTCAGATACGGTACCTTATTGGGTTTTGCTGAGAATGCTTTAGAGGCAAAGTTCATGAAAGACAAGTACAACCACAGGAACCGTCCTCGTGAGCGACGGCGGTGCGACCTTGGTTTAATCAGAGCGTGCTCAAGGCAGAAAAAATGACACAAGCGGATTCAAAAACCCATGAAGGTTTCCTTCACCAGAGTGATATTATTCATCATCTTCAAGCAGCACCTGCGCAATGTGTTTGACTTGAACCGAATCTTTTAGGCCGTTCTTCAGCTGGATCATGCAGGCGGGGCATGAGGTGGCGACGATTTCTGCGCCGCTGTCTTTGATGCCTTGTCGTTTTCTTTTAAAAATTTCAGCCGATTGTTCGGGGTTTTTAATGCAGAAAGTGCCCGCACCTCCGGCGCAGCGGTCGGCATCGGGCATTTCGACAAAGGCTAAGCCGGGATTTGATTTCAGCAAGGCCCGCGGCTGCCGACTCACGCCCGCCGCCCTTAAATGACAGGAAGAATGATAGGTGACTTTTTGTTTTTTTAGTCCCTTGTTTCTCTCTGTTTTTTTAGAGCGATTCAACTCCTTTTTTTCATTCCCATGCAAAAATTCGGAAATATGCACGACTTTTGAGGCCAGGGTCTGGGCCTTTTTTTGATCGTTTTTATCGGAAAATAAGTCCGCATAATCCTTCAGCATGTAGGTGCAGGACGCGCATCCGGTGACGACTTTCTCATAAGGTGCGAGGGTGTCGATATTGAAGCGTGCGTTTTTTTTCACATGATCCGTTAAACCGTAGGTTTGAATCGGCGTGCCGGAGCAGCGTTGTGGCGGCAGGGCCACATTGACACCGCGTTTTTTGAGTAGTGTAATGACGGCGTCACCGACACCGTCATCAAAATAATTGGCCGCGCAGCCGTGAAAATAGGCGATACCTGTTTTGATTTGTGTTAAATCCCCGTAGCGTTCCCGCAAGGGCCTTTTTGCAAGCTTCGGCAGCGTCATGTCTGCGGGGATGCGGGCGGTCGGGGCCAATCCTTTGAGAAAGAGATGAGAAAGCGGTTCGATTAATCGGCGGACAAAAGGCCGGTCCCATAGTTTTTGTGTCCGGGCGGCCGCTTTCATTAACGATTCAAAACGTCTTTGATCGGCTTGCAGATCAAAGAGTTTTTTGGCTGTGGTATTGGGCTTGGCCTCGCGGGCTTTGAGAATGAGTTTTGAAACGTCGATGCCTGCCGGACAGACCGTGCCGCAGGATTTGCAATTGATACAAGCCTCGACCACGCGGCTTGATTTTTCATAGTCGTATTCGGGGTCGGTGAGGATGTGAAACCAGCCGCGTGCGGCGTTGGATTCTTCTCCGGCGACATCGTAAACGGGGCAGACCGAATTGCATTTGGCACAGGTGGCGCATTTTTTAGAAAGCCGATGCAGGTCGATGTTTTCTGTAAAGGGTGTTTCAGTAATTTTAATACCGGGGTTTAGAATGTGTTCGGGATCGAATAAATTTTTGACTCTTTTGAAAAGACCGTAAAGTTCGGGGCCGTAGAGTTGTTTCACAAACTCCGCGCGCACGCGGCCGTCGCCGTGTTCCCCGCAAAGGGAGCCGTCGAAGCGGGTCATCACCGTTTCATGAATTTCGTGAGAAAGTGCGACCATTGTTTTGAAATCTTCGGGGTCATTGAGATTCAGCAGGGGATTGATGTGGGCGTTGCCGTCCCCGATGTGTCCGTAGATGGCGACGGCGACGCCTTTTTCCGAAAAGAGCGTTTCAAGATAATCGACGAGTTCGGGGATGCGTTCTGCGGCGACGACAACATCATCGGCAAAGTTGATCGGATGTTTGTTTTCATCAAAGCGATAAAGTGTGGGGTACATGGCTTTGCGCACTTGCCAAAGTGCGGCTTGTTCGTCAGGATCAAAGGCGATGGCCATGGGTGCGCTAAGGTCGGTTTTTTGCATTAAATCACGTACGGCGGACATTTTTTCCTGCGCGGCATCGTCAAATTCGAGCAGCAGCATGACGGCGGCCTCTACGGGAATATTAAATCGTTTGCGGCCCACGAGATCGAGTGAATTGGCATCCATCATTTCGAGTGCGCTCGGCGCGAGCGGAATCAGCTTGTTGACAAGATCGCCGACATCGGTGAGTGATTTTAAATAGATCAGGCCTGTGGCGACTTTTTGCGGTTTGGGCACAAGACGGATTTTGGCCTCCAGAGTTAATCCGAGCGTGCCTTCGCTGCCGATCAGCAATTGGTGCAGGGGAAAGCGGCCCAAGTTGAACGCTTCGGCGAGTGCAAAAAGGTTGTAGCCCGAAGAATTTTTCGAGACCTTTTTACGTTTCGATAAAATGAGGCCAAGGTTTTCTCTAAGCAAGTCGTGCAATTGGCGCAAGAAGGGGTTTTTCTGAAAAAGGGTCTCTAGGGCGGGGTCGTCTAAGGCATAATCCTTTGCGATCATCCGGTTGCCGTTGGCCAGCAGGACTTTCATTTCTAATATGTTGTCTTTGGTCGCGCCGTATTTGAGGGTGTGCGGTCCGGCGGCATTATTGCCCATCATGCCGCCGAGTTTGCACATGTCGCCGCTGGAGGGGTCGGGAGGAAACAACCAGCCCCGTTGCGCCAGTTTGCGATTGAGTTCCGCATAAATGATGCCGGGTTGCACTTGGGCCCAAGCGCCGTCGTCGTCGATTTTAAGGATTTGATTGAGTTGTGAAAATTCGAGGATGATGCCTTTGCCCACGGCATTTCCGGTGAGGTTGGTGCCGCCACTGCGTGCTGTGAGCGGGATATTTTCGGCTCTTGCAAATTTCAGCACCTTCTCCAAATCTTGTGAAGACTTGATCAGTGCAACGGCTTCGGGCACGGCTTTGTAAATGCTTGCGTCGATAGAATAAGCTGTGATGGCGGCGGTGTCGGTCAAGACCTGCTTCGGTCCGATCAAGTCACGTAAAAGATTGAAATCATGTGGCATGTGCAGAGTATAACAGGGCGGCCTTCATTACTTCAAAAATTGAAAAAGGGTTGCGCCGATCGTAGTGCCGATGAGGTTGTAGCTGACATCCCACCAGTCAAAGACACGGCGAGGCAGCACC
>Ga0256830_1000511_pt1 | contig 30742 bp, 20 predicted proteins | sample 128326metaG_FD_190537 | JGI IMG/M metagenome (GOLD analysis project Ga0256830, IMG submission 190537) | Hydrothermal vent microbial communities from Lau Basin, Pacific Ocean - 128-326 | ecosystem: Environmental > Aquatic > Marine > Hydrothermal vents | place: Pacific Ocean: Lau Basin | collected... | reverse complement strand
GGCATCGACGATCGCCTCCTCAAATTCGATCTCCGGGTACTCGCGGGCGATGCGTCGGCCGACTTCCAAGAAAAGACCGTCGCTCATCTTGAGGATGTTGGCCTTGTGCACGATGGTGACCTTCTTGCGGTGGTAGGTCTTCGCCGTCTCGAAGGCGTAGCGAATGATGCGCTCGGATCCGCGTTCGGTGATCACACGCAAGCTTTCGACGATGCCCGGCACGACGATGTGCTCGAGACCGCTGTAGAGCCCTTCGGTGTTTTCTCGAATCACGATCAGGTCGACGTCGTCGTAGCGCGAGGCCACTCCGGCGATGGAAACCGCCGGTCGAAAGTTCGCGTAGAGATCCAATGTCTTTCGCAGTTGCACGTTCACTGAGCGAAAGCCCGAGCCGATGGGCGTCGTCACCGGTCCTTTGAGTGCAACACCCGTCCGCAGAATCGAATCGAGCGCCTGCTGCGGCAGCGGAGTTCCGTAACGGCCGATCAGGTCGCCGCCGGCCTCCTGCTGATCCCAGGTGATGGCGACTCCCGTCGCATCGAGCAGCCGGCGGGTCTCCGCTGCGACTTCCGGACCGATCCCGTCTCCGGGAATCAGAGTGACTTCATGACTCATGTTCTCTACTCCATCTTCAGAACGCGTCCGTAAAATTCGGAGACGGCGGTCGGAGGGTGCGCGGGAAGCGCGCGGAAGATTCCATCGATCGGCGGCGGCAGATGATGGCGGCAGCGGCGGCATCTTTCAAGGTGCCGCCCTCCCGGGCGCGTGGCACAATCCGCCGGCTCCACCGTGCCAGGAGAGTCGATGCTCGACCCGAAAAAGCTTCTCGAAACCCTCAATCCGCCGCAGCAGGATGCCGTCACGCACGGCGACGGCCCGCTCTTGATTCTCGCCGGAGCCGGTTCGGGAAAAACGCGGGTGATCACCAGCCGCATCGCTTGGCTGATCTCGCAGCACGGCGTCGATCCGCGCGGCATCGTGGCGGTGACCTTCACCAACAAGGCGGCCGCCGAGATGCGAGAACGCGCTGAAAGCGCGCTCGGGCACGACATCTCCGGCGCCTTTCTCGGTACCTTTCACTCCTTCGGTCTGCGGATTCTGCGAATGCATGCGGCCGAGGCCGGCTATCCGCCGAGCTTCGTGATCTACGACACCACCGACCAGCGCGCACTGGTCCGGCAGATCAGCCGCGACCTCAAGGTCGACGAGAAGGAATTTCCCGCCCGCCAAGCCATCGCGATCATCTCCGAGGCGAAGACCGATCTGATCTCACCATCGGCGATGCTCGCCGACAGTCACTCGCCGGCGGCAAAAACTTGGGCGGAGATCTACCGAGAATACGAAAAACGCCTCAAGCGCGCCGGAGCGATGGATTTCGACGATCTTCTGGTGCAAGTGATCTACTTGTTTCGAAAGCACCCGCACATCCAGGAAAAATACGCCCAACGAACACAGCACTTGCTGGTCGACGAATATCAAGACACCAACCCGATTCAGTATCTCATGATCCGTGCGCTCGCCGGAGAGCGACGCAACGTCTGCTGCGTGGGTGATGAAGACCAATCGATCTATTCGTTTCGCGGAGCCGACATCCGCAACATTCTCGACTTCGAGAGGGACTATCCCGACGCGCGGGTGATCAAGCTCGAACAGAATTACCGTTCCACTTCGACGATTCTTGCGGCGGCGTCGGCGGTCATACGCAACAACATGGACCGCCACGACAAGAAGCTTTGGACCGGCAATCCGGAGGGTGAAAAAATCGCGCTCCATCAAGCGCGAGACGATCGCGAAGAAGCCGATCTCGTCATCGCCGACATGCTTCACGTCTCGCGCCAGGGCCATACGAGCTTGCGCGACATGGCCATTCTCTACCGCACCAATGCCTGCTCACGCTTGTTCGAAGATCGTTTGGTACAGAAGAACGTCCCCTACCGCGTCGTGGGATCGCTTCGTTTCTACGAACGCCGCGAGATCAAGGACGTGCTCGCTTGGTTGCGCATGGTCGTGCAGCCCCATTCGGATCAAGACTTTCTGCGCGCAGCCTCCGTGCCTCCTCGCGGACTCGGAGAAAAGACTCTGGCTTCGGTTCGGGAAATCGCCGACCGGAACGGCGTCTCCTACCACGAGGCCACGCTCGATGCGCTGCGACACCCGGATGCCTTGCCCTCCCGCGCGATCAAGCCCCTGACGAACTTCATCGCCATGATCCGAGATCTCACCACCTTCGTATCCTCGATGAAAACCAAGGACGCGCTCGAACAGATCATCGAGACCATCGGCTACGAGCGATACCTGGAAAAATCCTTCCCCACCGACTTCCGTTCTCGTATCGAAAACCTCGGCGCATTGATCAACGCCGCCGCCGAGCACGACGAGAAAGGTGCACCGGAAGCACTCGCAGGCTTTCTCGACCGCGTCTCCTTGCGCTCGGACACCGACGACGTCGAAGGAGAGCAAGGCCCCCTGCTGATGACCATCCACTCGGCGAAGGGACTGGAATTCGATCACGTCTATATCGTCGGCTTCAACGAGGGCCTCTTTCCCCACCAGCTCTCGCTCTCGACGCCCGAAGGCATCGAAGAAGAGCGCAGACTGGTCTACGTCGCCATCACCCGGGCGCGCAGAAGATTGGTCCTGAGCATGGCCCAACTGCGATACAACTTCGGCAACGCCGTGCGAACACTCCCTTCGCCCTTCTTGGCCGAGATCCCGGCCGAAGTGCTGCGCTCGACGCGCTACGCTCCACCCACGCGCAAGAGCGCTCCAACTCCGGTGTCGCGGCATAGAACGCCGGCCGCCGGAACCGCGAAGCGCGCGGGCGAACTGACCTACGTGAAGGATGCTCCAGACTACAGCGGCGAAGGCGCGCCCGAGCCGGGCATGAAGGTCCGGCATCCGAAATTCGGCCAGGGCCTCGTGCTGAACATTCGGGGAACGGGCGCCGGCACCACCGTAGAAATCCGTTTCAAGGACTACGGTTTGAAGCGCGTCATGCCCAAGTATGTCCCCTTGCTTCCCCCGGAATAAGGACGTTGCGCCGCACCATTCTTTCCTCGCTTCATTGCTCGGTCTCTTCTTCCTCGTCTTCACCGGTGCCGTAGAAGAACATCGCCGCGCACTCCTCCGAGCAGAAATGCTTTCCGCTGCGCCGAAAGGCGTGATCGCGGCAGGTCCGCGCATAGCAGACCGGGCAGATTCCCAGCCTCTTTTGCGCCTGGGAAATGCCGCAGACCAAGCAGGCATCCCTCACGAGCCGGCACCTTCGAGACTTCCGGGATCATCCCACGGCGACGAACGCTTCTTTCGGAACACGGCCGGGGCCATCGTTTCGAGCCCGGGATCATCCACCCCCGCCGATTCCACCGGCGAAAGGCAGAGCAGGCCGCCCGGCTCGAGTGCATCGACGAGACGCGAGATGAGGCGGCGTCGTGAGGGCGGATCGAAGTAGATCATCACGTTTCGACAGAAGATCGCCGCGAAGCGTGCCTCATCGTGCCATGCGCCCACGAGATTGCGGGTCTCGAAGCGCACCGCTCGGCGTACCGCCTCATCGACGCGCAGAAGACCGGAAGAAGCCGAGAGGGTGAAATCGAAATGGCGCCGCCGAGTTTCTTCTTCGAGCCCCGCCGCCGATGACGCGGGAAAGCACCCCTTTTTCGCGCTCTCGAGAGCGGAAGACGAAATGTCGGTGGCCAAGATCGTTCCCTCGGCGATCGGGCGACCGGCAGCGCGGGCATCCGCGACCGCCATCGCCAGCGAATACGGCTCTTCCCCGCTCGAGCAGCCCGCGCTCCAAACTTCCCACGTGCTCTGTGAGCCACTGCGCCCGGCGAGGTGCTCGACCACACGCGAAAAATGCGCGGGGTGTCGAAAGAAGGTCGAATGCCCGGTGGTCAGAGCATCCACCATGCGGCCGAGTTCTTCGAGATCGCGGCCCGTGCCGAGACGATCGAGATACTCGCCCAAGCTCAGGCCGCACGCCGCCAAACGGCCACCGAGACGCGAAGCGATCAGCCCCTCCTGCCCCTCTCGCACCTCGATTCCCGAAACCGTGCGCAGCAGATCCCGGATGATCGCCAGCTCGCGATCGCCCGGTTGTGCAGGGCTTCGCTCTTTTTCGCAGGTGATTGCCATCATCGCTCCCGGCCTCGTCCTGCACCGTGAATGCGTGCGAGGCGGTGCCCACACACGCTCTTAGGCAAGATGGTGCCCACGCCACCGGCTTCAACCTCGGCGAATTGGCGCGTCCGGCTTTTCGGGCTAGGATCCCCCGATCACGATGGCTGGCGGCGTAGCTCAGCGGTAGAGCACACGACTCATAATCGTGTCGTCCCAGGTTCGAATCCCGGCGCCGCTACCAACCACGAGATGAATCCGACCCTTGCAGATAGAGTCCTTCGCTTGGCCCGGCCGCGGCTGCTTCGCGAGCTGACCCGGGCGTGGGCACCGCCTTCGGGATCGCGCATCCTTGTCGCCGTCTCCGGCGGAGGCGATTCGATCGCCCTCTTGCATCTGCTGGCCGCACTTTCTCGAGGGCGGCACTGGGACTTGGTCGTCGGCACCATCGACCACGGCCTGCGAGGTGACCAAGGCGCGGAGGATTGCCGTTTCGTTCGCGAGGCGGCGGCCGAGTGGAACGTGCCCGTAAAATGCGCCCGCCTCGATCTCTCCGTGCGCGAAGGACGATCGGTCGAAGCGCCCGCGCGCCGCGCGCGCCGTGCCGCCCTGCGACGGATGGCCGCCGAATGCCGGGCGGAGACGATCGCGCTCGCTCACACCGAAAACGACCAAGCCGAAACTCTCCTCGATCGCTTGGGGCGGGGCGCGGGAATGGCCGGACTCGGGGCGATGGCCCGCCATCGCGACGGACTTTGGCGGCCTTTGCTGAGCACTCGCCGACGTGTGCTCCGAAACCTCTTGCACGACGCCGACCTGTCGTGGCGCGACGATCCCACCAATCTAGAGCGCACGGCGCTGAGAAACCGGATTCGGCACGATCTTCTTCCCGTCGTCGAAGAGATTCTCGGTGAGCGAGCGATCACTTCGCTCGCTCGTGCCGCCGCCGTTTCCGCCGACGATGAAACCCTACTCAGCGACGAATCCCGTAATGCCGCTCGGAAAATCGTCAGCCGACCGGAGGAACGATGTGTTCTTCTCGAGCGTAAACCTCTGCTCGGCCTGCCTCCCTCGCTGATCCGCCGCATCCTCAGAGATGCCTTCGCCGGCCTCGCAGATCACGGCACGAGCTTGAATGCCAAGCACCTCGAAGCCCTCGAATCGCTCCTCCGGGCCGACGGCCCGGGAACCCACCTCGATCTTCCATCGAGGATCTCCGCGAGCCGGCGAGGCAGCCGTTTGCGACTGACCCGAAGCACGACGAGCCCATCCGAAAGCGGCTAGCAGCCTGCCCTGCTCCGCCACGAAGCTCGACTCCTTTCTCTCAAAGAGATCGCGGAAGTCTCCCTGAAGCAGGCCCTCGTCGGCTTGCCGCCCGGACTGATTCCCCGCATCCTGCGGGATGCCTTCTTCAACCTCGCAGATCACGGTGCAAGTCGGAGCGCATGGAGCGCCTGCGCTGGGAAAACGCGATTCGGAACGATTGAGGAAAGAGACGTGAGACCGCTTGCACCGGAAACGCTGATCGATACCGATGCGCTCGCCGAGCGCATCGGTGAAATGGCCGACGACATCGCGCGCGACACCCCAGAAGATGCGGAACTCGCCGTACTCATCGTGCTCAAAGGAGCTTTCGTCTTCGGCGCCGACCTTCTGCGACGAATCGATCGACGAACCCGCATCGGCTTTCTGGAGACGCACAAGGACCCGGAGCGTCCGGGCCGAACCGATTTCGTTCTGACCCATCCTTTTTCGATCGAAAATTCCGACCTGCTGATCGTCGAAGACATTCTCGACTCCGGCGTCACGCTGCGGCAACTTCAGCAACGCCTGCGCGCTCGTCGGCCCAAACGACTGCGAACGGCGGTCTTGCTGGATAAAACGGCGCGTCGCACGGTCGATGTGCCGGTCGAGTACATCGGCTTCGAGATCCCCGACCGCTGGGTCGTCGGCTTCGGTCTCGACGACGAAGAGGCCTATCGAAACTTGCCTTTTGTCGGATGGGTGGAACAATCTCCGAATCAGGGGAGTTGAAGCTGTTCGTGGCGGGGGATAAGTCGGGACCTTACAATGAAAAAGGGTGAAACAGCGCGAAGGCCTGCGCGGTCCTTGCTCCCGTGAGCGGACTCGAAAAATCCATCAGGTCGGCGTGAAATCACCGGAGGCGATACGTGAATCAGCACCTCAAGACGATCATGGTCTGGATCGTCATCTTGCTCGTCCTGTTGTTCATCATCAAGCTCTTCTCCGAGCGGCAAAACCGCGCCACGGAGTTGAGCGAGACCGAATTCTACCAGCATCTCTACGAGGAAGACGGAGCGAGCAGAATCGCGGAGATCGACGTCACGGGCGACAGCTTCGGCTACAGAATCAGCGGAAAGCTCGAAGACGGCGAATCCTTCACCGCCTATCTCCTCAAAACCGACGATCTTCCCGAGAGGCTGCGCAAAGAAGGAGTGGAGTTCAGCGTCGAGCCTCCACCGAACAACACCTTCATGTTGAGCTTGCTGACCTGGGCTCCCGTCTTGTTGGTCATCGGGGTCTGGGTCTTCTTCATGCGACAGATGCAGACGGGGGGCAACAAAGCGCTTTCTTTCGGCAAGTCGCGGGCGAAGCTGCTGACTCCACAGGGAAAGAAGGTGACCTTCAAGGACGTCGCCGGCTGCGAAGAAGCCAAGCAAGAACTCGAAGAGATCATCGACTTTCTCAAAGATCCCCAGCGCTTCCAGCGCCTCGGCGGCAAGATCCCCAAGGGCGTGCTCTTGATGGGTCCTCCGGGAACCGGCAAAACCCTGCTCGCCCGGGCCATCGCCGGCGAGGCCGGAGTGCCGTTTTTCTCCATTTCCGGCTCCGATTTCGTGGAAATGTTCGTCGGAGTCGGCGCATCACGAGTGCGCGACCTTTTCGAGCAAGGCAAGAAAAATGCGCCCTGCATCGTCTTCATCGACGAGATCGATGCCGTCGGCCGCCATCGCGGAGCCGGTCTCGGCGGCGGCCACGACGAGCGCGAGCAAACGCTGAATCAGCTGCTGGTCGAGATGGACGGCTTCGAATCCAACGACGGCGTGATTCTGATCGCCGCGACCAATCGCCCCGACGTGCTCGATCCGGCACTGCTGCGCCCCGGTCGTTTCGACCGTCGAGTCGTCGTCGGACGTCCCGACGTGCGCGGCCGCGAGCAGATCCTTCGCGTTCATACGCGGCGTATCCCGCTCGGCGAGGTCGATCTTTCGGTGATCGCACGCGGCACACCGGGCTTTTCGGGTGCCGATCTCGCCAATCTCGTCAACGAAGCGGCACTTCATGCGGCGCGCATCGCACGCAAGAAGGTAGAAGCCGCCGACTTCGAGATCGCCAAAGACAAAGTGCTGATGGGCGCCGAGCGCCGCAGTCTTTTCATCACGGATGAAGAAAAGCGCAATACCGCCTACCACGAAGGCGGGCACGCGCTCGTCGCCTACCTCGAACCTCACGCCGACCCCCTGCACAAGGTGACGATCATTCCGCGCGGCATGGCGCTCGGTTTGACCATGCAACTCCCCGAAACCGACAAGCACACCTACACCGAGAACTACCTCGGTGCGACCCTCGCCGTGATGATGGGAGGCCGGGCTGCCGAAGAAATCTTCTTGCAGCAAAGAACCACCGGCGCCGGCAACGATATCGAGCGAGCCACCGACATGGCGCGTCGCATGGTCTGCGAATGGGGCATGTCGAACAAACTCGGCCCCCTGACCTTCGGCAAACGAGAAGAACAGGTTTTCCTCGGCCGAGACCTCGGCAAGCAGCAAGACTACTCCGAGCGCACCTCCGAAGAGATCGACGAAGAGGTGCGCAGCATCGTCAATGACGCCTATGCCAGAGCCTCGAAGCTGCTCGAGGACAACCGCGATGCGCTCGTCGCCATCGCGGAGGCCCTGCTCGAACGCGAGGCGCTCGACATCTCCGAGATCGAAATCCTCTTCAACGGCGGCGAACTCGCGCCCATGCCGAGCGCCGACGAAGACGACGGCATGCCGGAAGACACGGAGACCGACACCGAAGGTTCACCCACTTCCGACGACGGGGGGCAAGATCCCATCATCGGCGGCCCCATCGAACAGCCGAGCTGATCATGCTCGGCAGTCTCATCGAGCTATTGGGATGGGATAAGATACTCGATCCCCTCGACGTGCTCGATATTCTGCTGCTGTGGTTCGTCGTCTATCAGGTCCTTCTACTGATCCGTCGTACGCGCGCGGTTCAGATGATCTATGGAATGATCGCGGTGATCTTCCTTTGGGTTGCCACCGCCCCCGGTTGGATTTTCCCGCTCAAAGCCGTGCACTGGGTCTTGGGCTATCTCTTGCTCTACGGACCGTTCGCCCTGATCGTGCTTTTTCAATCTCCGATCCGGCAAACGCTCGCTCATTTCGGCCGATATCCCTTCGGAAAATTTCGCTCGGTCGATTCGCGGCGCGAACTGATCGAAGAGATCGCGCTCGCCGCCACCGCCATGGGATCGCGCCGCATCGGCGCGCTGATCGTGCTCGAACGCGTGCACGGATTGAGGAACTACATCGAGACGGGCATCGAAATGGACGCCGTCGTCTCCTACGACCTGCTGATCAACGTCTTCACGCCACGCACGCCTCTTCATGACGGCGCGGTGATCATCAGCAACGGGCGCATTCAAGCCGCAAGCTGTTTCCTACCGCTTTCGACCGATCCTTATATCTCTCGACAGTTCGGCACCCGACACCGCGCCGCGATCGGCCTGAGCCAGGAGACCGACGCGATCGTCATCGTCGTCAGCGAAGAGCGCGGAAGCGTTTCGGTCGCCATGGACGGCGCTTTGCACCAAGATCTCGACACGCGATCCACGCAAGCCTTTCTCGAGCAAAACCTCGGCATCGACCGCCCATCGGGTCTCGCTTGGTCGGGTTGGCTAGGACGCCGAGGAAGTACGAACACCAAGGAAAGCGGCTCGAAAAACGCCGTCGAAACAGCGCGACCGTGAGGCGCTGCGGGAACGAGTGGTGAAAGATTTCATCAGGCGCAATTGGGGACTCAAGCTCTTGTCCTTCGGACTTGCGTACATGCTTTGGGTCTTCGTCGTCTCGCAAGCGGCGATTCCGAAAGACATCGAGGTCGCCATCACCTTCGAGGTGGACGATCAAATGATGGTCGTCGACCACTCGCCGCAGAAAATCCGGCTCCGCCTGACGGGCGACAGCCAGTCGCACCTGCGCACGGATCCCGAACGAGTCCATGCCAGTATCGACCTGCACGGCATGCAGCCGGGAACCCATTCGGTGACCATGCAGAGGAGTTTCATCCGCGAGGTCTACGGCGGACTCGACATCGATATCTTCGACAACACCATCGAAGTGACGCTCGAACGCAAGCAAGATCGAGACATACGCGTGCACGTCGTTCACCACAACCCTCCGCGCGAGGGGTATCGACTCGTTTCCGCGAAGAGTCAACCGCCGGTCATTCAGATCAGCGGCCCCGAAAGCGTGGTCTCTGCGCTCGAGGAGATCAAAACCGAGTCGGTGGACCTCGACGGACGCCGCCGATCGTTTTCTAAAGAACTTGCGCTCGCAGCGCCGGGCCAGGGCACGCGCCTTTCCCAGCCGACGGTGAAGGTGCGCTTCGAGATCGAGGAGATTCTCGAGCAGATCTCCTTGGAAATCCCGGTCGTGATGACCGAAGATGGCTACGTCGCCGATCCGCAGACGATCCGGGTCGTTCTCGAAGCTCCTCCGGCGGTGATTCCGCTGCTCGGCGAGAATCTGCGCGCCCTCGTCTCGGTGGCGCAGTGGTCTCCGGATGATCCGGGAGTGCTGCCGGCCCTAGACCGCGGCGAAATCGAAGAGGACGATTTCAAGAAGATCCGAGTCGTTTCTTTCGACCCCCCACTCGTCAAACCCCTAGAGCAGGAGCGTTGATTCGATGAGAAAACTCTTTGGTACCGATGGCATGCGCGGCGTGGCGGGGGAAAAGCCCCTCGACAAGGACACGCTCTATCGACTCGGGCGTGCGCTCACCACCGAGTTACGCGTCTCGGGCCTTGGTGAAAAACCGCAGATCTGCCTCGGGCTCGACACCAGAGAATCTTGCCACTGGATTTCGGCGAGCCTCGCGCACGGCATCGCCGATGGCGGGGGCGAGCCGGTGCATGCCGGCGTGCTTCCCACTCCCGCTCTTGCGCTCCTCACGCGTGAGGGCGATTGCGCCGCGGGAATGATGATCTCCGCATCGCACAATCCGTACCTCGACAACGGTGTCAAGATCTTCGACGGCAACGGTAAGAAGTTGTCGGACGCCGCGGAACTCGCGATCGAGCAACGCATCGAAAGCGAACCGGGAAGCGACCACCCGGGACCGGAAGGTGTGCACGATGAAAAGCGATTGCACGAGAGCTATCTCGGCTTTCTCGATCGCTGCATGAACGGATGCCGCCTCGACGGCTTGAAGGTCGTTCTCGACTGCGCGCACGGTGCCGCATTCGAGGTCGGCCCCGAGGCCTTCCGCAATGCGGGCGCCGAAGTCGTCGTCGTCGGAAACCAGCCCAACGGACGCAACATCAATGACGGCTTCGGCTCTCTTCATCCGGAGGTCGCTGCTCGCATCGTTCGCGACCAGGGCGCCGACTTCGGCTTTTCATTCGACGGCGATGCCGACCGTTGCATCGCGACCTCGGCATCCGGTCGGATGCTCGACGGGGATTTCTTTCTCTACTACGTCGGACGCGCGCTGCACGGCGAGGGCCGGCTACCCAAGAGCACCGTCGTGGCGACGGTGATGAGCAACCTCGGCCTTCAAAAAGCGCTCGAGACGAAGGGCATTTCGATGCTGCGCACGCCCGTAGGCGACCGCTATGTTCTCGAGGCCATGGATCAATACGGCTACTCGCTCGGTGGAGAGCAGAGCGGGCATGTCATCTTGATGGACTACGCTCCTACGGGAGACGGCGTGCTCTCCGCGCTGACTCTCGCTCGGGTCTGGCGCGAAGGTGCCGGCGATCTCGACGCGACGCTCGAGGAAATTCCGCACTTCCCGCAGCGTTTGATCAATATCAAGGTTCACTCGAAGCCGGCCATCGAAGAAAATCCGCGTCTACTCGAAGCCGTGCGCACCGCCGAAAGCGAGATGGGCGAGGACGGGCGCGTCGTCGTGCGCTACTCCGGCACGGAGCCCAAAGCCCGTGTCATGATCGAAGGCGTCGACCAAGATCAGGTCGAGCGTCTAGCCGAAGAAGTCGCCCAACGTTTCCGTGACGAGATCGGCGTTTGCTGAGCGATTCCGTTCGTTTCCACGACCCGATCCGAGCTAGAATCTCCTAGCGCTCATGGAGACTCTGCATGGTTCGCCTCTCGGTCAACATCGATCATGTCGCAACCCTTCGCCAAGCTCGGCAGGCTGCGGAACCCGACCCGGTCGCCGCAGCGGTCCTCGCAGAACTCGCGGGCGCGCGCGGCATCACCTGCCACATCCGCGGCGATCGCCGGCACATCCAAGATCAAGACCTACGCCGACTTCAAGAGGTCGTAACGACCCACCTGAATGTGGAGATGGCGGCTACGGCGCCGATGCTGCGCATCGCGCGCGAGTACCGCCCCGATCTCGTCACCTTGGTCCCGGAAGAACCCGGCGAAATCACCACCACGGGCGGCATCGATGCCGCCAAACACTTCACGCGCCTAAAGCGCCATGTGCAAGCCCTCAAGAAATCCAAGATCAACGTCAGCCTTTTCGTCGATCCGCACTCATCGCAGATCGCTGCGGCCGCCAAGCTCGGTGTCGGCATGATCGAGCTGAACACCAACGCATTCGCCGAAGCGAGGAGCGAGCGCACTCAGGCCCGCGCCTTCGATGCCTTGGTCTCGGCAGCACAGCAGGCGGGAGATCTCGGCCTGCTCGTCGCAGCCGGCCACGGCCTGAGCGTAAGAAACGTGACCCCGATCGCCGATATTCCGGAAGTCGTCGAGTTGAACATCGGCCACTCGATCATCTCGAGAGCCGTCCTGATCGGGCTCGAGCGAGCCATCGTCGAGATTCTCGATGCCATCGGCGTCTAAGCGGCGCGATTTCATCCCTTCCCTGATTTGCCGCAACGCGGCAAGGCTGAATGCCGACTACCGAACGCCGTTTGTCGATCGGAATCGCGCAAACCCCTCGACAATGCCCCGGCATCTCGGATACCCTGCACGCTCGCCGCAAGTGATCGAGACGATATCGAGACGAATCGAGACGATCCGGCGGTTGAAGCGTTGTTGAGGCAGAAGAGGAAATGAGCGACCCAGCAGTCGAGGAGGAAGACATGATTCGCAAGCTATCGATCATCCCGTTCACGCTCTTGGCCGTCCTGTGCTCGAGCCTTTGGTTCGCATCGGCCCAAAGCACCGGACGCATCGTCGGCCAAGTCACCGACGCCGACGATGAGGGCATTGGCGGAGTCGCCGTCGTGATCGCCGAAACGCGCTCCGTGGAGATCACGGATCGAGACGGACGCTATCGCTTCGATCGCATCCCGCCCGGAACCTACACGTTATCTTTCACTCTCGGTGACAACACCGGTGCGAAATCAGGCGTGCAAGTGACCGCCGGTTCGACGACGACCGCGGACCTCTCCGTGGATTGGGACTTCAACTATCTCGAAACCGTCACCGTCTTCTCGGCATCGAGGCGCCGCGAGCGAGTCGTCGATGCTCCCGCCGCCGTCACCGTCATCACGGAAGAAAAGATCGAACAGCAAGCGGCCCACGGCCAAGTTCCCAAGCTGCTCGAGTTCACTCCGGGCGTCGAAGTCACTCAAAGCGGCGTCTATGACTACAACTTCAATACGCGCGGCTTCAACTCTTCGCTGAATCGGCGCGTGGCGACATTGATCGATGGACGCGATCCCTCGGTTCCCTTCCTCGGAGCCCAAGAGTGGGCGGCGATCTCCTTCCCGCTCGATGATCTTGCCAATGTCGAGTTGCTTCGCGGCCCGAGTGCAGCGCTCTACGGCGCCAACGCATCGAGCGGCGTGCTGAACATGACGACCAAGGCCCCGCGAGATTCTCTCGGCGGCACGGTGCGATTCAGCGGCGGCGAGTTGAACACCTTCAACACCGACTTCCGCTGGGCCACCGAACTCGGCGGCGACTGGTATCTCAAGATCGTCGGCGGATCACGAGACAGCGGCGATTTCACCGTCTCGCGCAACGGCAAAGCCGAATATGCCGTGCCCTGCGATCGAGATGCAGGTATCGTGACCAACTGCCTCCCCCAAGAGCGCGTCCCGCTAGATCCCGAAAACGACAATCAGATTCGCTTCGGCAGCCTGCGGCTGGACAAATACATCGGCAACGACGGCCTGCTCACCGTCGAAGGCGGTCTCGCCTCCGTGGTCGGTCCCGTCTTCCAAACCGGTATCGGTCGTGTGCAACTCGTCGACATCGAACGCCCTTGGGCGCGCGCCAACTACTCGACACGGCACTGGAATTTCCTCGCGTACTACACCGGCCGTGATGCTCCTAGGCAAACGGCTCTCGGTCCGGGCAACAACCTCTCTCTGGACACCGAAAAGCTGCAGTTCGAAGTTCAGACCAACTGGGATCTCGCCGGCGACCGCGGACGCATCGTCTTCGGCGCGTCCTACGGCACGGAAGACATCAACTCGCTCGACAAGACCACCGGCCGGCAGACCTTGATCTTCGCGCCGGTCGACAATGTCAAGACCGCGCTCTTCGGGCAATTCGACTGGAAATTCACCGACAAGGTCAAGTTCGTTCTCGCGAGCCGTTTCGATACTTCCGATCTTCACACCGACCAGTTCTCTCCCAAAGCTTCGCTGGTTTTCTCACCGAACGACAACCACACCATTCGCCTGACCTACAATGAAGCCTTCCAGGTCGCCAATTATTCCGAGTTCTTCCTTCAAGCCGACGTGGCTGCGCCGGTCGACCTTAGAGCCATCGAAGCCGGTTTCTGTACACCCTTCGGTGTCGACTGCGGTTTCGGCTCACCCACACGCATCTTGGCGCTCGGAAACGAGGATCTCGACGTCGAAACCGTCAAGACCTACGAAATCGGCTGGAGCGGTATCTTCGCCGGCAAGGCCTTCGTCACCGCGGAATACTACTTCTCTCAGAACTCCAACTTCATCACCGACCTGATCCCGCAGCTCGGGACGGCGCTCGGTCGAGTGAACCCCAACTTCGGCCCTTACACCCCGCCGTCGGATCTGCCGGACCCGGTCGCGGCCGCCATGGTCTCCACCCTTCAAGGCGCGCTCGGTCCCACCTACGGCATCCTTTCCAACAACGTGGACGGAACGCCGATCTTCGCCGCCGTTTCTTATGCAAACTTCGGTGACGTCGATACTCAGGGAATCGACTTCGGTTTGAACTACTACATCGACCGCCATTGGTCTTGGCAGCTTTCCTACTCTTGGTTCGATTTCGACATCAAGAGTGCGCTCCCCGGGTTCGAGAATATTCTCCTGCCCAACTCTCCGGAAAACAGAGTCAGCGCGGGATTCGCTTACGACGGCCCCGCTTGGGATCTGAGCTTCAGCGGCCGCTGGGTGGATGACTTCCTTTGGTACGTCGGACCGTTCCAAGGCGTCGTCGAGAGCTATACCACCTTCGATCTCAATACCAACTTCGACGTGAACGATCGCTGGTCCATCGGACTGAACGTCGCCAACATCTTCGACGACGCCCATTGGGAGTCCTTCGGCGGCGACATCCTCGGACGTCGCGCCATCGCGCACGTGGCCTTCGACTGGGAGTAGAGCCGCAGAAAAGAAACGACCTCGGAGGGCAGGCCGTCGCGGCCTGCCCTCTTTGTCTCGACGCGGAAGGAGAATGCGAGATGGCGGCATACGACGACTCCGGTATCGCATCCATACCCGGGGTGTGTGAGGTCTCCTACTGGGGCGATCCGACCGCCTCGCGGCAAGTGCTCATCGAAGTCCCTCACGGGGCCACGCAAAAGGAGCACTATGACCTGCTGCGCGCTCGGCTCACGAGCCCGATCGACGCCGATATGATCGACTTCTTCTTCGTCAACACCGATTTTGCGGCTCCCGAATGCGCTGCGGCGACCGCAGGCCGGCTCACAACAGAAGGAGCCGCCGTTCTTCTCGTCCGCTCTTTGATCCCGAGAACCTTCATCGACTGCAACCGACGAAGCGCTGCCGATGCATCCTCGGCGACCCGAAGCGAGATGACCCCGCTGATTCCCTCCTACATCACCGCAGATGAGGACAGATGCCTGCTGCTCGGGATGCACGCGACCTATCGAGACACCGTCCGGCGCGCCTTCGACCGAATCGTGGGCGCCGGAGGATCGGCGCTGATCCTCCATACTTACGCACCGCGCTCGATCGATGTCTCGGTCGACGAGTCGATCGTCGAAGCCCTTCATCGAGCCTACGAGCCCGCAGTTTATGCGGGATGGCCGGAACGACCCGAGGTGGACATGATCACCGAAGCCGGCGACGGGACGATGCTGGCCTCACCGGCATTGGCCTCGGCGATGCAGCGCGAACTCGAGGCTGCGGGCTTCGAGGTCCGCCGAAACGCAACCTATCGGCTCTTCCCTTCGACGGCGGCCTACGAGCATTGCTCGCGATACCCCGGGCGAGTCCTCTGCATCGAATTCAGCCGGGGCAAGCTGGCCGATCCCTTCATTCCCTTTTCGGCGATGAAGGTTTGCGAAACTCAGGTCGATAGGGCCGCGAGCGCGATGGCCCGTGCGTTCCTCTTGCAAAACGCGACGAAGGAAAAGATATAATCCCGCACGTCAGCATCCGTGGAGACAGCGATGGAGCACCAAGTCAGCTTCGATCTTCTACGAGCCGCCGCTCGCAAAGCCCCCTCATCCGTCGCCACGCGACACAAGGTCGATGGCGTCTGGCAAGACACGAAGTGGAAACAACTCGAATCATCCTGCAAGCAAGTCGCCCGCGCATTGCTCGCACTCGGCGTCGAGCCTGAAGAGCGTGTCGGCATCATCAGCCAGACACGCATCGAATGGACGCTTTGTGACTTCGGCATCGGCGCTTGCGGCGCGATGACGCTGGGCATCTACCCCTCGAATCTCGCAGACGATTGCGCCTACATCCTCGAATACTGCGATACGCGGGTGCTCTTCGTAGAAAACGAAGAACAACTGGTGAAGATTCTCAGCGTACGCGGGCGACTCCCTGCGCTCGGCTGCCTGATTCTCTTCGATGGATCCGCACGCCCCGAGCACGAAATCGGCGATCTGAAGGTGATGGGCTGGAGCGAGTTCTTGGATCTCGCATCCACGATCGAGGAAACGCGCTTTGAAAGACGCTTGGCCTCGGTGCATCCCGAAGATGCCGCCTCGCTCGTCTGCACTTCCGGTACGACCGGGCTCCCGAAGATGGCGATCTTGACGCATAAGAGCCTGCTCTTCGCCTCCTGGTCCTGCTCTCAGCGTTTCGGTATTCGGGTAGGCGACGAGACGCTGCTCTTCCTGCCGCTAGCGCATGTCTTCGCCCGCCTGATGGTCTATGCAGCCTTCGACAACATGGCCACCGTGGCTTATGCGGAGAGTTTCGACAAGATCGGCGAGAACTTGCGCGAAACGAGACCGCATTTCATCGCCAGCGTCCCGCGTGTCTTCGAAAAGATCCGCGAGAAGATCTTCGACGGCAAGGCGAAACTGCCCCCCAAGAAGCAACGGATCTTCGATTGGGCGCTACGTGTCGGTACCGAGCGCAGCATTCTCGAAGAGCAAGGCAAGCGCGTCCCTCTCGGCTTGCGCCTGAAGCATGCGGTGGCGGAACGTCTGATCTTCCGCAAGATTCGTGAGCACCTCGGCGGGCGCATGACGTGGGCCATCTCGGGTGCCGCGCCTCTCGACCCGGAGGTCGCGCGTTTCTTCCATGCCTGCGGTCTCTTGATTCTCGAGGGCATCGGCATGACCGAGAACTCTTCCTTCAGCAACATCAACACGAAAGAAAAGTTCAAGTTCGGGACGGTCGGCCCCACCGGACCGGGCATCGAGATGAAGGTGGCCGAAGACGGCGAAGTTCTCTTTCGCGGCGACAACATCATGAAGGGCTATTTCAAGAATCCGGAAGCCACGGCCGAAACCATCGATGAAGACGGCTGGCTGCATACCGGAGATATCGGCGAGATCGACGAAGACGGTTACTTGAAGATCACGGACCGCAAGAAAGACCTGATCGTCACCGCCGGCGGAAAGAATATCGCACCGCAACGCATCGAGAGGATCGTACGCTCCTCTCGATATATTTCTCAAGTCGTGGCCTTCGGCGACAAGAAGAAGTTCATCTCCGCTCTGATCACACTCGATGGAATCACCATCTCCGAGTGGGCGACCGCCGAGAATCTCGACGCCACCGACATGAAGGCCCTTGCGCGCGACTCACGAGTTCGAGACCTCATCGCCCGGGAAGTCGAGCAGCAGAACCAGAAGCTCGCGTCCTACGAACAAGTGAAGAAGTTCCATATTCTCGAAGAAGACCTCTCCATCGACGGCGGCGAACTCACCCCGACTTTGAAAATCAAACGTCGGGTGGTGAAGGAAAAGCACGGCCACCATATCGACGCGCTCTATTCCTGAAGGTGAAAAGCTCGTTTCGCACTCGAGTGGAGAACTTAAGGCTCCACCTCGATGCGGGCTTGTCTGGTGGAATAATCTGGTCAATTGACTTAGAATTTGGCCATGCGGTCAGATTCCAACCCGAACGCCCAGAAAAAGCCCAGCTTCATCGAGGAAGCCCGGCGGCGCCAGATCATCGAAACGGCGATAGAAACCATTGCAGACAAAGGCTTTACTCACGCGAGCCTGGCTGAGATCGCCCGCAATGCCGGCATTTCCAAGGGTGTGATCTCCTATCATTTCACCAACAAAGAAGAGCTGATCGAAGAGATCCTGCTGCGGCTCGTGCGCGAACCGGCCGCTTTCGTCAAGCCGCGGGTCGATGCCGCGCAGGGCGCGCGCAAGAAGCTCGAAGCCTACGTCACGGCGAATATCGAATTCATGCGCTCGAACCGTAAGGGCTATGTCGCCTTCGTCGATCTCTGGGGCAGCACGGGGGCATCCGATCACCGGCAGCGTTTCAAGACCGATGCTTACGAGCCGAGTCGCCGCTACATCACCCGCATCATCGAAAACGGCCTCGAAAGCGGTGAAGTGCAGCCCGGGACGAAGGGCCGGCCGGACGCACGCGCGATGGCTTCGGTGATTCAGTCGATGCTCGACGGCCTGATGCTGCATTGGGTCTTCGACCCCACCGGAGTCGATCTCGAAAAGTGCCGCGAGACGCTGCTGGCCATGATGGCGCATTTTTTCCAAGAAGGAGAAGCGAAATGAGTTCAGAGCGCCTCGTCATCGTCGATGGTGTGCGCACGCCTTTTGCCAAGATGGGCACGGCTTTCGCCGACATCGGGGCCGAAGAACTCGGCCGCTTGGCCGTCAGCGGACTTCTGACTCGGACCGGCCTCGACCCGGAAACGGTCGACGAAGTCATCTTCGGCTGCGTCGCCCAACCGGCGGATGCCGCCAACGTGGCGCGGGTCATCGCGCTCAAGGCCGGTATACCCGAACGGGTTCCCGCCTTCACGGTTCACCGCAATTGCGCCTCGGGCTGTGAAGCGATCACTCAAGCTTTCGAGAAGATCAGCGCCGGGCGCGGTGAGGTCTTCATCGTCGGTGGAACGGAGAACATGAGCCGAGTCCCCCTGCTCTATCGCGAGCGGGCCAAGGCGAAGTTCATGCGCCTTTCGCGCGCCAAATCCTTCGGCCAGAAGCTGGGAACTTTCCTTTCGTTCCGGCCGTCGGATTTTCTCGATCCCGTCGTCGGGCTTCGGCTCGGCCTCGAAGACCCCGTTTCCGGGCTGAACATGGGACAAACCGCCGAACTCATCGGTAGAGAAGCCGGTGTCACGCGCCGGATGCAGGACGCCTTCTCGGCCGCTTCGCACCTTCGGGCCTTGGCCGCGCGAGAACGTCTCGCCGAAGAGATCATTCCCGTTCATCTCGATCCGGCTCGCAGGAAGATCATCGACGAGGACAACGGACCGCGGGACGATGCCACACCGGAGCGGCTAGCCCGCCTTCGGACCGTCTTCGAAAAGAAGACCGGCACCGTGACGGCGGGAAACTCCTCGCAGATCACCGACGGCGCCGTTGCTCTGCTCGTCATGAGCGAATCGAGAGCGCAAAAGGAAGGGCGCGAGTGTCTCGGCGTGCTGGAAGGCTATGCCTACGCGGGCTGCGATCCCGCCCGCATGGGACTCGGTCCGGTGCACGCCATCCATGAAGCAGAAAAGCGCACCGGTCTCGCAATCGGCGATGCCGATCTCGTCGAGATCAACGAGGCCTTCGCCGCGCAGGTCCTTGCCGTCATCGAGAGCGCAAAATCCGCCGAGTACTGCTCGCAACATCTCGGACGCTCGGCCCCATTGGGCGAGATCGACCCGAACAAGCTCAATGTCAACGGAGGCGCCATCGCGCTCGGCCATCCTGTCGGAGTCACCGGAGCGCGACTGGTCTTGACATCACTCAAAGAACTCGGCCGGCGCGGGGGAGGACGTGCGCTGGTCACGCTCTGCGTTGGAGGCGGCCAGGGAGCCGCGCTCTGGCTGAAGGGAGCCTGAAGATGAGTTCATCGATCCGCACCCTTCGACACGACGACGGCTTGTACCAAGTCACCTTCGACAAGCCGGGTTCCACCGCAAATGTCTTCGATCAGAAAACGATGCAGGAACTCGGCGAAATCGTCGATCGGATCGCCGCCGACGGCACGGCGAAGGGCGTGCTCTTCGACTCCGCCAAGCCGAGCATCTTCGTCGCCGGCGCGGATATCAGCGAATTCGACGAAAATCTCGGAGAAGACGAAATCCGCACCCTCGTACGCCGCGGACAGCGCGTCTTTTCCAAGATCGCCGCTCTGGACATACCGACCTTCGCGGCCATCCATGGCGCAGCGCTCGGAGGCGGCTGCGAACTGGCCCTCGCCTGCGATCAGCGCTTTGCATCCGACGATCGCTCGACCAAGATCGGCCTTCCCGAAGTCATGCTGGGCATTCTCCCCGCATGGGGAGGCACCACCCGGCTCCCGCGCTTGCTCGGCCTTCCGAGCGCTTTGGGAATGATCCTTGCGGGCAAGACGTGGCCGGCCCGCAAAGCCCAAAAGGCCGGACTCGTCGATCGCATCGTCCCGCGAGAACATATGCTGCGTATCGCGCGGGAAAGTCTCGGCAAGGAGGCCCCGCGTCGAAAAGGGCACCGGCTGACGAACAATCGCCTCGCCGCTTCGCTGATCGCCCGCAAAGCGAGATCCGGTGTGCTCAGCAAGACGGGAGGGCACTATCCCGCACCGCTGGCCGCGCTCGACGTGGCCGTCCGTGGACTTTCCCTCGACATCGAGCGTTCGCTCGAGCTGGAAGTCGAAGCCATCTTGGACTTGGTTCGCGGGCCCGTCAGTCGAAACCTCGTCCGCGTTTTCATGCTGCAAGAGCGCGCCAAGCGCCTGCGTATCGAAGAAGGGATCGAGCCGACATCGCCTCGCTGGATCGCCGTCATCGGCGCCGGCGTCATGGGCGCGGGCATCGTGCAATGGTCGGCTGCACGCGGACATCAAGTCGTCATGCAAGACATCAACGAACAGGCCGTCGCCGCAGGCTTGGCCTTGACCAACAAATTGACGCGGAACGCGGAAAAGAGACGCATCTTCACCCGAGTCGAAGCGCAGCGAGTCAGAGACCGTATTCATCCGACTTCGCGAACCGACGGTTTGCAGATGGCCGACCTCGTCGTCGAGGCCGCTGCCGAGAAGCTCGAAGTCAAGCATGCCATCTTCGAAAGCCTCGAATCGAGAACTCGCAGCGATGCGATACTCGCGACGAACACATCCTCGCTCTCCATCGATGCGATCGCAGCAAGAATGCAGCATCCCGAGCGATTTCTGGGGCTGCACTTCTTCAATCCCGTGCACAAGATGCAACTCGTCGAAGTCGTGGTCGGAGCGCGCACTTCGAAGCGGGTTCTGCACGACGCCGTTTCGTGGGTGCAGAAGATCGGCAAGCTGCCGGTCGTCGTCAAAGACAGCCCCGGCTTCCTGGTCAATCGCATTCTGCTTCCTTATTTGATCGAGGCCGGGCTGCTCTTTTCCGAAGGTGCGCCCATCGAAGATCTCGATCGCGCCATGAAATCCTTCGGTATGCCCATGGGCCCGATGCGGCTGATCGACGAGGTCGGCCTCGATGTCGCACAGCATGCGGCGGCGGGGATGGAGTCGATCTTCGACGGTCGAATTCCTCAGCCGGCCATCATCTATACCATGGTCGAGCGCGGCTTTCTCGGCAGAAAAAGTGGTGCCGGGTTCTACACATATGAAGACGGTTCCTCAGGCAAAGAAGTTCATCGAGAAGCCGCGGACTTCGTGAAAGACGGGCCCGCACGTCATCTCGACGCCGAAACCCTGAGCACACGCATGGTTCTGCCGATGATCAACGAAGCCGCCCGCTGCCTGGAAGAAGGCCTAGTCGAAGCTCCGGAGGACGTCGACCTAGCCATGGTGATGGGAACGGGATTTGCGCCCTTCCGCGGCGGACCGCTGCGCTGGGCGGACTCCCTTTCCTTGGCGGAAGTCGTCTCACAGATGCAACGGCTGGCCAAGGAGGTCGATCAGCGCTTTGCTCCCTGCGCCTTGATCTCGGAGATGGCCGGCAAGAAGTTGTCCTTTTACGACCGCGGCGGGAACGCCGTGACGAAGGAAGAATCCCATGAGCATTCATGAACCCAAGACGAACGTCTCCGAACAGCAAGAAGAGGTCATCGACACCTCCGGTATGTCCGAGGGAAAGCGTGATGCGTTGGAAATGGCCGAATCCGCCCGCGAAAGCTTCTGGGAATATCCCACCTTCGCCGGCGGTTTGTTCATGGGAAAGATCGATTGGGACCTGATCCACCCCTTCCCCTCGAAAAAGGAAGATTTCGACCCGCGGGGCGAAGACTTTCTCGAAAAGCTCGACCGCTTTTTGGAAGGCATCGATGCCGATGCCATCGACCGATCAGGGGAAATCCCCGAGGAGGTCATCGAGGGACTCGCGCAGCTCGGAGCCTTCGGCGTCAAGGTTCCCCGCGAGTACGGCGGGCTGGGCCTGTCACAGCAGTACTACTCCCGCGCCGCAATGCGCGTCGGCAGCGCGTGCTCGAACCTGACGGCGCTGTTCTCCGCACATCAATCGATCGGCGTGCCGCAGCCCCTGCTGGTCTTTGGTACCGAAGAGCAAAAGAAGAAATTCCTTCCGCGGATCGCCGGCGGCGAGATCTCCGCCTTCGCCTTGACCGAAGAGGGCGTGGGATCCGACCCAGCGATGATGCTCACCTCCGCCGAACCGAGCGATGACGGCAAGAACTTCATCATCAACGGCAAGAAGATCTGGTGCACCAACGGTACGCGCGCGGGATTGCTGGTCGTGATGGCCAAGACCCCACCGAAGGAAATACGCGGCAGAATGCGCGATCAGGTCACGGCATTCATCGTGGACACCAAGACGCCGGGTGTCACGGTCACGCATCGCTGCCATTTCATGGGACTGCGCGCACTCCTCAACGCGGTCATCGAATTCAAGGACGTGGTCGTTCCGCGAGAGAACATCATCGCTGGAGAGGGTCAAGGCTTGCGTGTCGCGTTGACCACACTCAACACCGGACGCATCACGCTTCCGGCGGCCTGCGTGGGAGGAATGAAGGTTTGTCTCGACACGGCCGTCGAGTGGTCCAACGAGCGTGTGCAGTGGGGCGCCCCTGTCGGTCAACACGGCGCGATCGCCGATAAGATCGCACGGATCACCGCAGAGATCTTCGCCACCGAGGCGATGACGATGACGACCTCCGCGCTCGTCGACCGCAAGAAGAGCGACATACGGCTCGAGGCCGCCATGGCCAAGATGCTCGGCACCGAAGCCGGCTGGCGCGCCGTAGACGAGACGCTGCAAATCCTCGGCGGACGCGGCTACGAAACCGACGAGTCGCTGCGTGCTCGAGGGGAAAAGCCTCGCGGCGTCGAACGCTTCCTGCGCGATGCACGCATCAATACGATCTTCGAAGGATCGAGCGAAATCATGCGGCTGTTCATCGCCCGCGAAGCGCTCGATCCACACCTGCGGGCAGCCGGCGATGCCATCAACACCCGCTATCCGATGGGCCGACGCATCAAGGGTGCAGTGAAGGCGGCTCTGTTCTATGCGCGCTGGTATCCGCGACAGTGGATTCCTCTCGGCGGCGCACCGAAAGCGCGAATGCATCCGGCACTAGCGAAGCATTGTCGATTCGTCACCCGCTACAGCCGGCGCCTCGCCCGCGGCCTCTTCCACTCCATGGTCCGTTTCGGCCCGAAGCTGGAACAGCAACAGGTGCTTCTTGCGCGCTATGTGGAAATCGGTGCCGAACTCTTCGCTCAAGCTGCGAGTTGCTCTTACGCACAGGCCGAGATCGATGCCGACCCGAGCGCGGCCGAGGGCATCCTCCCGGTCGTCGATTTCTTCTGTCTCGAATCGCAACAGCGCATCAAGGATCGCTTCCGCGGCGTGCGCAAGAACTGCGATGCACGCGGTTACAAGCTGGCTCAACGGGTTCTTGGCGGAATGGACGCATGGCTGATCAAGGATCGCATTCGCCGCGTTCCTGACGACGGCGAGTAGAGAGAGCCGAGTCGAGAGGGTATCGTGCGATTCCGACGATGAAGAATCTTGACGCGAAGCTCGTCCTGATCACGGGAGCCGCGCGAGGCATCGGCCTTGCTCTCGCCCGCCGTTTCGCCGCGGAGGGTGCGGAAGTCCTGATCAGCGATCTCGATGAGGCGGCCCTTGCCGACGCCATCGAAAAGATCGCCCAGGATGGCGGACGTGCGCGGGCTTATGCTCTCGACGTCACCGATGCCACTGCGATCGCCGCCACGCGAAAAAGGATTCTCGAGGAGTGCGGCCCGATCGATCTCTTGGTCAACAATGCCGGCACCGTCTTCGGCGGCCCTTTTCTCGACGTCGATATCGATCGTCATCGCTCGACCTTCGAAATCAACCTCATCGCCCCCGTCATGATGACGCATGCCTTCCTGCCCGACCTGCTATCGCGCCCCGAAGCCCATATCGTCAACATCGCCAGCGCCTCCGGTTTGATCGGAATCCCCTTCGGCGCAAGCTACGCATCGAGCAAGTGGGGCCTGATCGGATGGTCCGAATCGCTGCGGCTCGAGATGAAACATTGGGGCAAGCCCCATCTCGGCGTAACGACCGTCTGTCCCTCCTATGTCTCCACCGGACTGTTCGAAGGCGCCAAGCCGCCGCTTCTGACCAAAATGCTCACTCCCGAACGCTTGGCGGAGATCACGGTGCGCGCCGTAGGACGCAAGAAAGCCTTCGTGCTCGCCCCTTGGCTGGTGCGGATCACACCGTTCTTGAAGGGGGTCCTACCCCGCCCGATCTTCGAAAAGATCTCCGAGCTGACCGGTGCCACCACCAGCATGCAACACGTCACCCCCCACGGCGGCGCGAAGATCAGCGGCCGAGACTGACCGCTTTTCGCTCGAACCGAGATCGTATTTCGCTTCGCCCCGACAACTCCTCGACTTGGGTATTCACAATCTTCGCATCCCGTTGTAGAGTTTATGGGAGTGGTTGGGTGTGCTGCGTCTTCGTCCAGGAGCACGGTCGGCAGAGGGAGGATCGCCATGAAGGTCATGAGCATCATAGAGATTGCGAAAGTCGTCGTAGGCGTGGCGAGGAAATCGCTTTCTCATGCGCGGTGCGGCGGTTGGATGCGAGCTGCGCTTCTTGGAAGCTTCTTGCTCGCCGCGCCGACAGCCAGCGCAGGAATCGAGACTTTCCAAGAGCTCCAAGCCGTACGATCGGACGGGCGGCAACTCGTCGTTTCGGATTTCGTCCTAGAACGCGATGTTTTTCGTTTCGAATTCACGGGAACGTTTGAACTGTTTTCTCCGGTCGCCGGACGCGTTCCCGGTGCGCTCTTCGAAGGTCGAGGACGCTTCGTGCTCGACCCGGCGACCTCCGACGAAAGGCGCCACCTCGAACTCGTTACCGGGGAAAAGTCTCTCGAGACCCTAAGCGACACCTTCGAGCGAATGGTCCTGCTCTTTGGGGACGGCACCGAAAAACAAATTCTCGAGGCCGGGAAGGTCGTATCCGGGAATGCGGTCGCCGAAAAAACGATGCAGGTCTTTCGCGAATTCGGGAAACCGAGTCGAGACATCGCCACTCGCTTGCACTCGCGGCTCCTGAGAGACTATCTCGGTGAGTCCGATGCCGGTGGCGTCTTCATGGCCCTTTTTCGCGGAAAAATCATTCCCCACGCGCTCGCCACGGTCGATCCGCTCGGTGCCGAAGAACTCTTCATTTCCGCCGGACTCGGCGGTGAAGAGGTCGCACTCTACGTCGACGATCGGTACGAAGGGGGATTTTGGTATCTCAACCATCTCCGAGAAGAGATCGCGGCAGGCACGACCGAGTCGTGCCGCCCTCGCTCCTCGGCCGATGCCTTGCACTACGATGTTGCAACGACTCTCGCCAAAGACGACCGTCTTTCTGCGACGACGACCATCCGGTTTCGGGCGCAAAGCGAGGGCATACAGGTGCTGCCCTTCTGGTTGACGACACGCCTGCGCATCACGAGCGCCGCGATCGTCGGCGCGCTCGGGGAGGAACGCGCGCTGCCGTTCTTCCAGGAGGATCTCGAAGTCAAGGTCGATCACCTCGCGAACGGCATGGCGGCCGTGATCCTCCCGGAACCGATGCAGAAGGGCCAAGAAGCGACCATCGCCATCCGCTACGCCGGAGAACATGTGCTCGTCGATGCCGGCGAAGGAAACTACTACGTTCGCGCGCGCACGAGTTGGTATCCCAGCGTCCGCATCTTTGGTGACAGAGCCACTTACCGACTGATCTTCCACCTCCCGCCGAAGATGGAAGTCATTGCCGTCGGCGATCTCGTGGAGCATCTGCAGACGGAGGAGATGAACATCTCCATCTGGGAAAGCGACGTTCCTCTACTCGTGGCCGGCTTCAACTACGGCATGTTCGACAAGATAGAGCATATCGACGAGACGAGCGGACTCGCGCTCGAGGTCTACACCAATCCCGGGGTGCCCGATTTCATCAATGAGATGAATTACGCCAACAGCATGGCCACGGAGAACCGGCCGCTGGACATCGTCTCCCCGGCCGTCGGGGGCTTCGTTCGCATCAACACGGCCGATCTCGCAGAATCTGCGATGGCCGATGCCGCCAATTCCGCCATGTTCTTCTCGACGCTTCTCGGTCCGATTCCGCAGAAGCGAATCGCCATCACGCAGCAATCGCAGTGGTCCTTCGGTCAATCGTGGCCGACGCTGATCTTTCTTCCCTACCTCGCGTTCGTCGATTCGACGAACCGCGAGTCCCGCTCCGGGGCCTTTGTCCAAGAAGTCGGCCTCCACGAGATGGCGCACCAATGGTGGGGTCATCTCGTGGGTTGGGAGAGCTACCGAGACGCATGGCTTTCGGAGGGATTCGCAGAGTTTTCCACGGCCTTTCTCTTGCAGCAGACGCATGGATGGGAAGCGTATCGGATCTTCTGGGAACGCCGCCAAAATAGACTTCTCGCGCGCAATCGAGGCGGCTTGGGCAGAAATTTCGAGGTGGGGCCGATTTCCCGCGGTCGGCGACTGCAGACATCGAGGAGCGAGTACGCCTTCCAACCGATCGTATACGGGAAGGGTGGATTCGTTCTGCACATGTTGCGGATGATGATGTTCGATGAAAAATCCAAGGTCCCGGATGCTCGTTTCGTCGCCATGCTCCGGGACTTCGTGGCCACCTACGCCGGCAAGTCGGCGTCTACGGACGATTTCAAGGCCATCGTCGAAAAGCATATGACCGCTTCGATGAACGCCACGCAAGACGGCAAGATGGACTGGTTCTTCGACCAATGGGTTCATGGGACCGAGATCCCCAGCTACAGCGTCGACGTCTCGATCTCCCGCGCCGGACGCAAAGGCTACCGCCTCAAAGGGAGAATCAGCCAAGAAGGAGTCTCCCCCGACTTCAAAGCCATCGTTCCCCTCTACGTCGAACTCAAGAAAGGACCGGTATCTTTCCTCGGACGCGCGAGGTTTTCCGGCGTCATGAGCCAGGACTTCGACGTCACGCTCGAACTTCCGAGCAAACCTCGGCGCGTGCTCGTCAACGCCCACTACGACGTGCTCTCGCAAGATTGATTCGTATCGGCGCAGCGGCGGCTCGAATTCCTCTCGACGCGAATTCCTCTCGACCCGATCAGCCGCGGAGCGCAGCGAGCGCGACACGCAAGACGCCGAGCGGGGACGGACTCGCCTCGAGCGCCGTGAGTGCCTTTGCCGTGGCGAGCAGGTTTTGGTGGTCGAAGAACCAAAGCGGTTTGGGAAATATTCGGAACGGGGCGTAGACGATGCTCTTTTGCGGATGATCGAAGAGCATCGCATTGTGAACGACACCGATCCCGGAACCGATCTCTTCCCTGCTGTGACCGGGATAGGCGCCCCAGGTCGTCGTACCGAGAGCGAAGATCAATCCCGGCCATGCGTTCACGCCGATCGCTCCGTAACGAAGCTCTGCGAGAGCCTGCTCGAAGGCCTGCTCGCAGCGATCTCGTGTGGAACGATCGATCAGCAGGGCGATCGAAAGTGTGCCCTCGACATTCTCGTTGACGAAGCGCGGCGCCTTTTCGAGAAAGCTCGGTGCATCGCTCACCGGCAGATCGACATGGGCCAGTACGCCGCAGAACGCTTCGTTTTGCAGGGCGTATTCTTCTTTCTTCGGCGGAACGGATGGAATCAAGGTCCAAGGGAGCACGCCGCCCCCTGATTTACCGAGGACTTCCGCCTGAGGGTAGTGCTCGAGAAACGCGCCGTAGCGCTCCTGCGCGCCCGGGTAGTAGGCATAGCGCGGCGGCGCAGCGGCGAGAGCTTCGCGCACTTTGGCGAGAAATGCATCACGTTGCGGCCAGCCTTCGGCCAGCACGAGCACCTTGCCCGCGTTGCAGTTGAAGCTCGCATTGTGAGTCACCATCGATGCGACGTGGCGGGCCTGATAGTCGATCTGCGCCTTCGACCATTTTCCCGGCACGACCAGAATCGGCGTCACGCATCCGAGTTCGGAAGTGATCGGCTTGTCGATCAGCGGCTCACCCGATACCCGGCGACGGGCCGCTTCCTCTCCCATCCCCCAAACGATGGCATCGTGAGTCTGACCGGCACCGGTCACATGAATCGTATCGACGAGTTCATGCGCGCAAATGAATCGGCCCACCTCGGCCCCGCCGTAGACGATGCGAAGAAAACCGTCGTCGATCAGCGAGGCGAAGGCCTTTTCGAGAAATGGACCGACATAGTCGTTGACGGGATTGAGTTTCAGCAGAACGACCTGGTCCTCCACAAAGAGCTTGTATACCAAGTCGAGGACCGGAATCGATGCGATGTTCCCCGCGCCGAGCACCGCACAGACCCCTCCTTCCCGCCTTTCTCCTTCGAGATCGCTGCGGTAGATGCGCCCTTGAGAAGCGGGACGATCGGGCTCGATCCAAATCTCTCCTCGTATCCCGAGGTACAGACAACGATCGTAGAGCGAGGCGGGGAAGACGCGTCGAATGGTCCGTCCTGTTCGTCGTTGCCGGGCGTGCGGCACGGCACTTCGTGGCTGTCCTCCCTTCAGAAGGCTCTGCCGCAGCAAGCGCAGGCCCCGTATCGAGGTCATCGGTCCTGTGATCCACTCTTCCCCGGCGAGCGCGCCGTTCGTCTCGAAGCGGCGCCGATCTGCCGCCGCCGCAACCCATTCCTGCGCTGAGGCGGCGATGGCCGCGATGGCTCGTTGAAGATGACTTCGCCTCGCGTCGATGTCGACCGTGGGCCACGCCGGCGCACGCCCGGCCAGCGTCGCGAGATCTCGCGCGATGGACTCCCATTCTGGAATGGAAGGATCAGGCACGATAGAGAACGGCTCCCCAATTGAGACCGCTGCCGAGCGCGACGAAGCAAACGAGATCACCCGGCTTGACGCGACCTTGCTCCTTTGCTTCATGAAACGCCAAAGGAATCGTCGCGGCGGTCGTATTTCCGTAGCGCCGGATATTGTTGAATACCTTTTCGTCGGGCAATCCCAAACGCTGCTGGCATGCTTCGTTGATTCGCAGATTCGCCTGGTGCATGACGACGAGGTCGACATCGTCGAGCGTGAGATCATTGCGTTCGAGGATCTCCCTTATGACCTCGGGCATCAGCTTCACGGCGAGCTTGTAGACCTCGCGGCCTTCGACGACTGGAACGATTTCCCCGCTCTCGGCCATTTCCGGTCGAAAGTAGGGCCGATAGGCGCTGCCGCCGCAGCGAGTGATCAGGCGTTCGGCATGTTTCCCGTCGGTATAGAGGAGAATATCCACGACGCCACGTGTGCTCGACTCTTCACCTCGTACGACGAGCGCACCGGCGGCATCTCCGAAAAGAACGGTGCGATCGCGAAAGCGCGTATTGCGGGCGATTTCCTCTTCGGAAACCTTCCTATCGGATCGGCCGCAAAGAACGTCCCAAGCCGACCACGTCATGAATCCCGCATGAACTTCCGCTCCGACTAGCAGCACGTTCCGATATTGTCCGGATCGAATCAGCGCATCGGCGACCTGCAAGCCGTAGATGAACCCCGCACACTGCTGCCGAATGTCCAGACAGGGCGTGCGCTCGATTCCCAAGCCGCGCTGCAAGAAAGGTCCGGACCCCGGAAAGTAGACATCGGGGGTCATCGTGGCAAAGACGATGTAGTCGATATCCGCGGCCGGCACCCCGGCGTTTTCGAGCGCAGCTCGAGCCGCCGGAATGGCGATGTCGCTCGTCGTCACGCCTTCACCCGCAAGGTAGCGCTGCTCGATTCCGGTGCGCTGTACGATCCACTCATGGCTCGTATCCATGATGCGCGCCATCCGGTGGTTGTCTATCGCCTCGCCCGGAACGTGGATACCCGTCCCGAAAATCGTGCTTCGCATCGCGGCGCTCCTTATACTCGCTCGGCCGGTGTTTTCGAGGAGAGAGGTTCGCTAGTGTCCGACGTGATTCAACGCCTCGCCCGAAAACGGCTCCTGATCGTGACGGGAAAAGGCGGTGTCGGCAAGAGCTTGGTCACGGCAGCGCTCGGCTTAGAACTGAGCCGAGCCGGCCGGCGCGTCTTGCTGCTCGAGACCGATCCGCGAGAAAGCCTCTGTCACGCACTCGATGAGACCCCTTCGGGCGGAGGGATCGTCCGCACGGAGTCCGGGCTCTGCTTTCAGAACCACCGCGTGCGGAACGTGCTCGACGCTTTCGTCCGCGAGCGGATCGGGATCAAGATCATCGCTCGCAAGGTGATCGAAAGCGCCGTCTATCAGCATGCCGTGGCCACCGCTCCCGGGGTGAGCGAGTTGGCGCTCTTGGGCTATGCGCAAAGCACCGTCGTCGGCAAGCGCCCGACATTCGATATCGTGCTCATCGACGCGCCCGCCACCGGACACGGCCTCGCAATGATGCGCGCCCCCCAGCTCGTAGCGTCGGCGATCGAGCGCGGGCCGCTACGCGCGCTCGCCG
>Ga0256830_1000510_pt1 | contig 30749 bp, 30 predicted proteins | sample 128326metaG_FD_190537 | JGI IMG/M metagenome (GOLD analysis project Ga0256830, IMG submission 190537) | Hydrothermal vent microbial communities from Lau Basin, Pacific Ocean - 128-326 | ecosystem: Environmental > Aquatic > Marine > Hydrothermal vents | place: Pacific Ocean: Lau Basin | collected... | reverse complement strand
CCGTTACGCCCTCGGGAAGGAGGATCGTTGCGAGAAACCATCTCGGCCGGCCTCCCATGCACGCGATGTCGTTGGCGTTGATGTTTATCGCGTACCTGCCGATCTGGTCAACGGCGAATGTTATGGGGTCGGTCTTCGCAACGAGGAGTTCCCCTCCGGTCTCAATCACCGCCGCGTCTTCCCCTATCTCGGCTCCGACGATCACGGAAGCATCCGGAGCCCCCCTGTACCTGCCGAGCAGTCCTGAGAGGTGCTCCATCTTGAGCTTGCCTACGGGAAAACCGTCCGTTCCCATGAACCCTCACTCCCTCTAATGTGCAGGGCGTCCTGTCACAAGGTTATCAGAACCGGTTGCTTTTGTCAATTTCCCGCCGAGGGACCGCTTTTCGGAACTCACCGCCCGGCCCGGCCTGCGAGTCTGAAAGTTGCAATATGCCGGGTGATTGTTTTATCATAAGGTCAAGATAGTTGCAACGAAGGCATGCGATGATCTGTATACACCTCATCACCTGAGCAACATCTAACCTTAACAGTTTTTATGCTTCTGCCATTGAAAATCAAGGATAAAAAGATAGATGTGCCGATCATTCAGGGAGGCATGGGGATAGGGGTCTCGCTCTACCCCCTGGCACGTGCCGTCGCCGCCGAGGGCGGTGTGGGCGTGATATCGAGCGCAGCGATAGACAGGTTGCTGTCCAAGCGCAACGGGAAGAAGTACAATACCTACGAGGCGGTCTACGAAGAGATATCGCTCGCCAAGAGCGGAGGCGGAGTCGTGGGGATAAACATAATGGTGGCGCTGGGACGCCACTACGAGGACTCGGTCAGGGGGGCTGTCGATGCCGGCGCCGACATGATCATATCCGGTGCAGGTCTCCCCATGTCGTTGCCGTCTATAGCCAAGCCCAAGCATACAGCCTTGGTCCCGATCGTCTCGTCCGCAAGGGCGCTCAAGATCATCTGCAAGAGGTGGCAACGTCAGGGTTATCAGCCCGACGCCGCCGTGCTTGAAGGTCCGCTCGCCGGCGGTCATCTGGGTTTCCACCACGAGCAGCTCGACCTCGAGGAGAACCTCCTCGAAAACCTCCTGCCCCCGGTCAAGGACGTTGCCAGGCAGTACGGCGACTTCCCGATTATTGTTGCCGGAGGTATCTATACGAACGAGGACATCAAGCGTTTCCTCGCCCTTGGAGCCGACGGTGTCCAGATGGGTACCCGCTTCCTCGGGACCATAGAGAGCTCGGCCACGCCGGAGTACAAGGCTGCCCTGCTTCAGGCAAGGCGTGACGACATCATCGTGGCGACAAAGCCGGGTTCACCTTGCGGCCTGCCGATCAGGCTGATAAAGCAATCCCCGATGTACCAGGAGGCGCTCGTGCGGGGCCGTCCTCCAAGATGTGACAAGGGGTATGTACTCACAAAGGACGAAGAAGGCAGGTATACACGGTGTCCGGCTCGTGAGAGCAACGAGGCGCACTTCTGTATCTGCAACGGCCTGTTGAGCTCGGCCGGTTACAACCCCGACAAGGAGAAGCCGCTGTACACGGTCGGGGCCAACGCCTACCGCGTGGACCGCCTGATGTCTGTGCATGAGCTGATGAACGAACTCAAGGGTGTGACGTCCACGCCGATTGTAGAGACGGCAAAGCTGTAGTCATTCTTCATCGTCCTCGTCCCTGTACGCCCTCTTCTTCATCAAGAGCCTTATGAACCCGATGAACGTTATCAGGGCAGCAAGGAAGAACAGTATCTCGTAGAGGCTGTTGCTCAGGTACGTGAGCCACGTGGTCCTCCGCCTCAAGTCCTCATGCCACTCTCTCTCGACCACGTCGAGCGGTGCACCGAGGACTTCACGTGCGGCTTCGTCTATCGTGTCTCCACGCCTGAGGCTGTCGAGGAGCCTGATGACGGCATCGCCGCCGTAATTACTGTCGATGTATTCAACGATGCTTTTGCCCTCTTCATATGCGAGGACCACAGCCCTCTTGCCTTCCGGAAACGACCTCGTCAGGTCTCTCAGGGGTATGAATCCACCGGAAAGCGCGGCCTCCTTGAGCGGCGATCGCCTTGTGTCCGTGACGATCTCTGCAATGCCTCCGCTTACCCACTGCGAGACGCCTTCATCTAGCCACTTGGGCAGACTACCGCTTCGTATGTAGTTGTGGAGCATCAGGTGGCTCAACTCGTGCCTCAGTGTCACATCGAGGGTGAATGGGTGCGTCTTCATCTTTGAATTGTCGATCACGACGAGGTTTCTGCCGGGGACTGCAAAGGCCGCGAAGATGCTGTTGCCCGCCATCTTCAGAAATGTTTCGGGGTCCTTTATCAGCAGCACCGTCGGCTCGAAGTTCAGTCTCCAGCCGAAGGTCTTCTCCAGGTCCGACTTCAAGCGGGGGTAGACGATCAACACCTCTTCCGCGACCTTCTTCAGGGGTTTTTCATAACCTACGGTGAGCCCCTCGCCGCGCATGTAGGCGAGGTCTAACCTCTCGGCGGTAAGGGAGGGTGGGGCGAGGGCGAGGGAGATCATGATGGCGAGTGCGATCACTCTGATACTTGGACCGGTATCGGCCTCAACCCCGCTCTGCAGAGGCCGACACCGTCTGATCGTCGCCCTAAGCCTTTGACTTGTCAACCAGCTTCTCTTTCTTCAGCCATGGCATCATGGCCCTGAGACGGCTGCCCACCTCCTCCACGGGGTGCTCCTCGCCCTTTTTCGTCAGGGCGTTGAATACCGGCTTGTCGGCCCTGCACTCGAGAATCCATTCCCTGGCGAACTCGCCTGACTGTATCTCCGAGAGTATCTTCTTCATCTCGGCCTTTACGGAGTCGTTGATGACCCGCGGTCCGCGCGTCAAGTCTCCATACTGTGCCGTGTTGCTTATGGAGTAGCGCATGTTCGAAATGCCGCCCTCGTATATCAGGTCGACTATCAGCTTCACTTCGTGGAGGCACTCGAAATAGGCCATCTCGGGTGCGTAGCCCGCCTCCACGAGTGTCTCGAACCCCGCCTGTATGAGTGCCGAGACTCCTCCACAGAGGACGGCCTGCTCGCCGAAGAGGTCCGTCTCCGTCTCTTCCTTGAAAGTGGTCTCTATGATCCCGGCCCTTCCCCCTCCGACGGCGGAGGCATAGGCGAGTCCGACCTCCTTCGTGTCGCCCGAGGGGTCCTGATGGACGGCCAAGAGGCATGGCACTCCGCTGCCCTTTGTATATTCGCTCCTAACCAGGTGACCCGGCCCCTTGGGCGCCACCATGAAGACGTTGGTGTCGGCGGGAGGCGCTATCTGGCCGTAATGGATGTTGAACCCGTGGGCGAAGGCGAGGTATGCCCCCTGCTTCATGTTCGGTGCGATCTCGTTCCTGTATATCTCGGCCTGATACTCGTCTGGAAGTAGTATCATTATGACGTCCGACACCTTCGACGCCTCTGCCGGTGTCATGACGCTGAAGCCGGCGGCCTCGGCCTTGGCCCAGCTACCCCCCTTCCTGAGTCCTATGAGTACATCCACCCCGCTGTCACGGAGGTTGTTGGCATGAGCATGTCCCTGGCTGCCGTAACCCATTATGCAGACCTTCTTCCCCTTCAGTGCCTCTGGATTCGCGTCTTTATCATAGTAGACCTTGATCATGAATAAGACCTCCTCGAATTTAGATTGGTTTTCGCCTTTGGACGTACTATTATATTACAGAGCATTGGATAAAAACCACAGGAAAATTTTCCGCTCCCCACGCCTCCAGCGTCCCGCCGGAACCGCCGCACAGGCCGTCAGCGTGGAACACCCGGGCCTTCAGACTGTTACTTGCATTCGGACTTTCCTCTTTGCAGACAGTGGGTTGATGCTGCACTGTTAAAGTACTGCATTATGTCCTTGTCACTTCTCCCCAGCAGCGGGGATATGCGTGTGGGCAATCCGGCGGTAGGCTACCTCGATGTGAGTGAAACGGCTTGCTTTTCTATCTCGAGACGGCAGGAGATCTCCCTCAGGAGTATGAGCACCCTGTCCTTCGGCCGTTCGCACAAGAAGACTCCCTCGAAGCCGCTCATCGGACCGTCGGTTATGACCAGCCTGTCACCCGGCTTGAGCTCCTTGGCCGAGAGATCAATGAATCCATCCTTCATCCTTGACAGTATGGACTCTATTATCGACTCATCCACCATGTATGGGGTCCCGGACCTGCTCCCGATGACGTAGCGGACGCCCCTAGTGTACTTGATTAGGCGGTAGTCCCTCTCGGGGTCGAACCTTGCAAAGACGTAGCAGGGGAAGAGTTTTTCAACGATCATCCTCAGCCTTCCCTTGTAGAATCGCTTCTTTCTGACGGCTGGGTTCAGGACCTCGATGTTGGCGGTATGCAGGTGTTTTTCGACGATATCCTCTTGTGCGGGCTTCGTGTAGACAACGTACCAGCGTGCGGCTTCATGGGTGTCGGACGGTCTCATATCCTGTAATCCATTTTATAATATTTCACACCGTAAATTCAAAGGAAAAAACGATCTCGGGCAACTCGTGAAAGGGCTCCTTATATCACGCGTCCGCTGCCCCTTGTACTCTCTACCGCCCTCGCTATCAACTCCGACGCCATCGAGACGTCCTCTTCCGAGGTGTCTTTGCCGGTACTGATCCTGACGGCAGAGACCGCGTCAGGGGCACTCAGCCCCATTGCGAGCAGTACATCCGACGGTCTGCACGTCCCCGAGTGGCAGGCCGAACCGGCCGAGATGGCGACATCGTCCTTGAGGGCATCGACAATATCGGCTCCTACCGTGCCCCTTATGGAGATATTCAGTGTGTTGGGCAGCCTGTGGGCCTTTTCACCGTTGAGCATGATGTCCGGGATCAGCTCGAGGAGTCTCCGGTAGAGCATACCGGTCACCCTCTCTGCGTGCTCGACGCGTCTGGTCATATCCCTTGCTGCGATCTCGGCCGCCTTGCCGAATCCGGCGATTGCGGGGATGTTCTCTGTGCCGGGTCTCAGGCCCCTTTCGTGGCCTGCTCCGTACATCAGCGGCTGCACTTTCACCCCGCTTCTTATATAAAGCGCCCCGACGCCCTTTGGGCCGTAGAACTTATGCGACACCACGGTCGCCATGTCGCAGCCGAGCTTCTGCACGTCCACAGGGGTCTTGCCCGCGGACTGTGCGAGGTCCGTATGGAGGGCGATGCCCCGCTCTTTCAGTATTGCGGCGATCTCTTCCACCGGCTGGATGACGCCGGTTTCGTTGTTCGAATGCATGACGGTCACCAGTATGGTGTCAGGCCTCAACTCATCGAGTATATCGACTGGTCTTACGACGCCGTTACGGTCTGTTCCTACGAGCGTAATGCTGAAGCCCTCTTTCTCGAGATGTCTGAGCGGGTTGATGACCGAGGGATGCTCTATGCGGGTGGAGATTATGTGTCCGCTGCCGAAGGATCGTGCATAACCGATGACGGCGAGGTTGTTGGATTCAGTGCCTCCGGAGGTGAAGACCACCTCGTCGGGGGTCGCACCGATGAGTCTGGCCACGGCTGCCCTTGCGCCTTCGACGAGCCGGTGCGCCTCTCTGCCGGCGGAGTGGGAACTCGACGGGTTGCCGAAGACCCCGATCGCGTCACAGACGGCGTTCTTCACTTCATCGTCAACAGGTGTCGTGGCATTGTGGTCGAGGTATATCATAGCTCCCTGTGTATCACCTTTACTTCGAGGTCAAAGGCCGACTTCAGGTGCCTGGATATCTCCTCTGCGATCACCGGAGACCTGTGCTGTCCGCCCGTACAGCCTACGCCGATGGTGAGGGATGAGCGCCCCTCCTTCACGTATTCGGCGACGAGGAAGCTGACGAGGTCTTTCAGCTTGACAAGGAGCCTCAGAGTGAGCTGATTATTCAATACGTACTTCTTCACCTCATCGTCGAGGCCGTTCAGCTCTCTCAGTTCGGGGATGAAATACGGATTCGGAAGGAACCGTATGTCGAAGAGCAGGTCCACATCCTGCGGTATTCCGAACTTGTAGCCGAAGGATATGATGCTTATGCCCATGGAAGACTTCCGGTCTCCACCGAAGGTCTCCATGATGAACGACCGGAGCTGGTGCGGGGTGTACGACGAGGTGTCTATGACCCTGTCGGCAAGGTTCCGCAAAAAGGAGAGATACTCGGACTCCACCCTCAGGGCGTCCTGTATATCGCCTCCTGACGAGACGGAAAGGGGGTGCGGCCGCCGCGTCTCCTTGAACCGCTTCCTGAGGACGGAGCTCTCGGCCTCGAGGAAGACGACCTCTGCATCGTAGTCCTTCCTCAGGGAATTTATGGCCTCCTCGACTCCGTCGACAAAGCTCTTCTCCCTCACGTCGACGCTTATTGCCACCTTGTCGATATTCTTCCCCGTTGCCGAGAGCGAGATGAAGTTCCTGAGCAGCTGCGGCGGAAAGTTGTCGATGCAGAAATAGCCCACGTCTTCAAGGGCCCTCAGCGCTACAGTCTTGCCGGCGCCTGAGAGCCCCGTGATGACTATTACCTTGATCGGTGGTGTTTCAGGCCGGCTCAATTAGTCCCAGGTCTCCGTCTTTTCTTCTGTAAATGACGTTTATGCTTCCGCTGTCGGCATTGGTGAAGACGAGAAAGTCCTGGCCGATCAACTCCATCTGCATCGCCGCCTCCTCGGGGGTCATCGGCTTCATGGCGACCTTCTTCTCCCGGATTATCTTCACTTCAGGAGACGGCTCGGCCTCGACAGGTTGGGGCGCTGCCTGAGCCTTCGACTCCTTGCGCTGAGATATCTGCTTCTCCTTGTACTTCTTCGTCTGGCGCTCGAGTTTTTCTACTACCTCATCAATGGAGGAGTATATCTCGCCCGTCACCCCCTCTGCCTGTATCATGACGCCGTTGGCCTTCAGTAACACCTCGGCCTTGTGCCTGTATTTCTCCACCGAGAGGGTCACGACGGCCTCTGTTATGGATGAGAGATATTTTTCGAATTTTCTGACCTTGTTGACTGCATAGTCCCTGAGAGCCGGCGTGATATCGAGATGTCGTCCGTTGATGATGATGTTCATGGTGTCCTCCTTAATTTTGGTAAGTTGGGCGTTCCCCCTTGCAACGGTCCAGGATTGTCGAACTCAGACGTCAAGCCTCTTTCTTCTCGAGTTAGGAGGTATCTTCAGCTCTTCCCTGTACTTCGCAACAGTCCTTCTTGCTATGGTTATGTTCTGCTCCTTCAGGAAGTCTGCTATCTTCTGATCGCTGAAGGGTTTGCGCGGGTCCTCCTGTGAGATTATCTTCTTTATCTGTTCTTTCACTATGGTCGACGAGATGCCTTCCTTGCTGCCCTGTAGTGAACTGCTGAAGAAGAACCTGAAGCTGAATATCCCGTGAGGGCAGGCAAGGTACTTGCTGGAGGTGACCCTGCTGACGGTGCTCTCGTGCATCTCGATGTCCGCGGCTACATCCCTGAGGTTCAGAGGCTTGAGATGGCTCAGTCCGTGATCGAAGAACTCCCTCTGGAAGTTCAGGATGCTTCTGGTGACCTTGTAGATGGTCTTGTTCCTCTGCTCGAGGCTCTTGATGAGCCAGGAGGCTGACTGTAGCTTCTCCTCCAGAAACTTCTTCTCCACTTTCGTCAGGGCCGCCTTGTTGTTGAGAAGCTGCTTGTACTTCTTGTTGAGCCTGAGCCTCGGCAAGCCCTCGTCGTTGAGTATGATCTGGTATTCACCGTCCGTCTTCTCTACATACACGTCCGGAATCACGTAGTTCGTCTCGTGTGACGAGAAGTTACGGGCCGGTTTCGGATCGAGCTCCTCGATTATCCTCACGGCTAACACTATGTCTTCGTAAGTGGCGCCGTATTGCTTCGCAATGGCCTTGTATCTCTTCTTCTCGAGTTCTTCGAGGTTGTTCTTCACTATCTTCTCAACGAGTGTCCCGTCGAGACCGAGAACCCTTATCTGGATCAGCAGGCACTCCTTGAGGTCTCTCGCCCCTATCCCCGGAGGATCCAATTCCTGGACGAGTCCAATGGCCTCTCTCACGAGTTCGACGGGGGCCTTGCAGGTGTCGGCCAGCTCATCGTCCGATATGCTCAGGTAGCCGTTGTCGTCTATGTTGCCGATGACCACTTCACCGATGCTCCGGAGCCGCTCGTCACTCGTATTCAGTCGGAGCTGCCAGTTGAGGTGCTCATAGAGGTTCGGCGAAGAACTGACAAACTGTTCGAACGATACCGGAGACTCGGTGCCTGGGGTGAAATAACCGAGGTCCCTCCCGTCGCTGCCCCTCTCTTCGAAGTAATCGTCCGCCCTGAACGTCATCAGCGTCTCCAGCGGAGACAGGGTATCATCTTCAGCGCTTGCTTCAGGGGCTTCCTCGACCTTCTGCTCCTCCTGCTGGAGTTCCTCCTGCTGGTCCTCGAGAAAGGGGTTTTCGGTCAGTTCCTGGTTCAGCGCCTGAACCAGCTCGAGTTGAGGCAGCTGAAGCAGTCTTATAGCCTGCTGGAGCTGCGGTGTCAGGACGAGTTTTTGTGAGAGCTTTATTTCGAGCCTGGTTTCAAGAGCCATTACAATCTGAACTCCTCTCCGAGATAGGCGGCCCTCACCTCGGGATTGTCGATCAATCTCTCCGGCTCGCCTTCGTCCAGCACGGATCCGTCGCTGATGATGTAGGCCCTGTCGGTTATCGACAGGGTTTCCCTGACGTTGTGGTCCGTCAGGAGTATGCCGAGCCCCTTACCTTTAAGATACCTCAATGTCTGCTTTAATTCAAGTATGGCGATGGGGTCGATCCCGGCGAAAGGCTCGTCGAATAGGATGAACGTGGGGTCCGTAGCGAGAGTGCGGGCAATCTCCGTCCTCCTCCTCTCGCCGCCCGAGAGGTGCATGCCCTTGCGCTCTGAGAACTCCCTCAGCTTGAATTCGTCGAGGAGTTCAGAGAGCCTCTCGTCGGTCTCCGCCTTGCCGTAGCCCTTTATCTCCAGTATCGCGCGGATATTGTCCCTGACCGTGAGGCGCCTGAAGATCGAGGGTTCCTGGGGAAGGTAGCTTATCCCCAGCCGCGCACGCTGGTACATCGGCAGCCGGCTGATGTCCGTGTCGTCGAGGAATATCTCTCCACCGTCGGCCTTGACCATGCCTACGATCATGTAGAAGGTCGTTGTCTTTCCCGCACCGTTCGGACCGAGGAGCCCTACAATCTCTCCGGTGCTGACGGAGATGTCGAGACCCTTTACCGCGGCCTTTCCCCTGTAGGACTTCACCAGTCCCCTCGATGACAGTTTATGGACCATCTCCTCCCTTTATGATTACACGGCTGTCCTCGACCACCGACCGGTCGTCCACGAGATAGTAGACCATCCTGCTTCCGGAGATCGTGCCGTTGCCTTCTGCGGCGACAGGGTTTCCGCTGAAGACGACCTTCTGCTCGTCCCTGTAGTATACGGCCTCTTCCGAGGTTATCTCCCGGCCGCCCTTGGTGAGTTTCACGTTTCCCCTGGCACGTATCTCGCGGACGTCTCCGGAGCCCGAGTAGAAGACCTTCATCCAGTCGGCATACAGGGTCACCTCTCCCTGGCGTGCCACGACCGACCCCTCGAAGACTGCAGTATGGGCCTTGTTGTCCGCAGTGAGCCTCTCCGCGGTTATCTCGACCGGCTGCCGCGCCGCAGCCGGCGGTGAAGTCGCCGCCTGAGGCTCGCCGGAAGCGGCAACTGCCGCCGGCACGGCAACAGAGAGGATCGCCAGCAGTACCACCGGCACTACCACCTTAATAGAAGACAGCCCTGACATCTCCGGTAACCTCCATGACCTGAGAATTCCCTATCCTTCCCTTTCTGCCGGTGATCACATACCTGTCGCCCTCGATCACAAGCCCTTTCGATGCAACGAGCGCGTCCTCCGACGGAAGATAGAGCAGCTCGGGTGATGCAAATGCAAAGCCCTCTCCTCTGCCCTCGACCGTGCCGTCGAGCCTGAGCCTGCCGTCCGAGATGTCATAGAATCCCTCGTCCGAGCGGAGCGACACGTCGGCCCTGTAGTAGTAGATACTGACATCCCGTATTTCAGAGCCGGTCTCGTCCTGAACGAAGAGGGCCTCTCCGATCTCCGCACGCCACTGGGGCCGCTCCTCCTCGTAATACACAACCTCTACACCCTTCATGACGGAGCCGACCTCCTGCACCGAATAGGGGGCCTTCCCGTTCCTCGTCGCATACCAGACTGAAATCAGGAGGATTGCCGCAGCGAGAAGAGAGAGTAAGCCGAGCTTCTTCATTGTACGACTCCCCTGCGGAGCCAGCCGGCCTCCCTATTTAAGAAAAAGGCGGTGCGTGCGTACGGAGGCTCCGTCTTCAGCATATTCTCATTAGACGAGGCACCTGACGACCTCAAGGAATTATAGCATTTTGGACGGTTACTACGCAAATATTATGCCAACATCCTCTCCAGCAACCAGACCTGAGCGTGCTCGTGAGGGAAGGCTGCGGCGAACACTTAGAGTGCTTCGTCGAAAGCAGCATCTAACATCCTGTTGTAAAAGGCTTTTCCGTTGCCGTCAGTTGTCTGTCTTGAGCTGGAGCCGCTGGATGGAGGTGGCCCTGCCTGACTTCTCATCGATCTCGACCATCACACCCGACAGCAGGGCTATCCCTTTTGCGGTCTCGAATTTTCTCGGCATCTGGGTGAGGAACTTGTCTATGATCTGTTCTGTATCTACTCCTATGACCGAATTCAACGGACCGGTCATGCCGGCGTCCGTTATGTAGGCGGTCCCCTTCGGGAGTATCTGTTCGTCGGCCGTCTGCACGTGGGTGTGGGTACCGATGACGGCCGAGACCCTGCCGTCCATGTAACGGCCGAAGGCAATCTTCTCTGAGGTGGCCTCTGCGTGCAGGTCGACGATGATCATCTCCGTCTCCTTCCTGATGCGTTCCACCTCGGCCTCTGCGGTCCTGAACGGGCAGTCCATGGTATTCATGAATATGCGTCCCGAGACATTCAGCACCCCTACTTTTCTGCCGTTGAGATTGTATATGATGCTGCCTGCCCCCGGGACACCCGGAGGGTAGTTCAGGGGCCTGAGAATGCGGTCCTCCTTGACGAGGAGCGAGACCGCCTCTTTTTTGTCCCAGATGTGGTTGCCCGAGGTCATGACGTGGATGCCGCAGCCGAAAAGTTCGGCGGCGACTTTTTCCGTAATGCCGAAGCCGCCTGCGGCATTCTCGCAGTTCGCAACCGTCAGGTCTATCTTGAACCGGCTTATGAGCGTCGGCAGAAAGGCCTTTACCGCCTTTCTGCCGGTCTTGCCGACGATGTCGCCAATGAGCAGGACCCTCACGGTAAGGAAACACCCAGGCAGGGGTTGATACGGTCGAGGTGCATTCGGTCTCTACTTGGCATAATCGACGAACCTCGTCTCCCTAATGACCATAATCTTTATCTGTCCTGGATATGAGAGCTCGGACTGGATCTTCTTGGCGATCTCCCTCGATATGAGCGAGGACATCTCGTCGGAGACGTCCTCGGGCTTGACGATGATCCTGATCTCCCTGCCCGCCTGTATCGCGTAGCACTTGTCCACACCGTCATACGAGGTGGCTATCTCCTCGAGCCTCTTGAGCCGCTTTATGTAGTTCTCGATGCTCTCCCTCCTGACACCAGGCCGTGCGGCGGAAAGCGCATCAGCCGCGGCCACGAGGGCCGACTCCACGCAGAGCGGCTCTATGTCTCCGTGGTGGCAGGCTATCGCGTTCAGGACGCGTTCGTCTTCACCGTACTTCCGGGCTATGTTCATGCCGATCTCATGGTGCGGCCCCTCGACCTCGTGATCCACGGCCTTGCCAATGTCGTGGAGGAGGCCCGACCGCTTGGCGAGCTTGATGTTCACCCCGAGTTCGCCTGCCATGAGTCCGGAGAGGTATGCGACCTCCCTCGAGTGCTGTAGCACGTTCTGTCCGTAGGAGGTCCTGTACCTGAGCCTGCCGAGGAGCTTTATTATATCGGGATGGACCCCGCTGAGGCCGAGGTCGAAGACCGCCTTCTCTCCTTCCTCCCTGATGGCTGCATCGACCTCTTTTCTCGCCTTCTCCACCACCTCTTCGATCCTGGCGGGATGGATGCGGCCGTCGGCTATGAGGCGCTCAAGCGCTATCCTCGCCACTTCCCGTCTCACCGGGTCGAAAGAGGAGAGGGTGACGACCTCCGGCGTGTCGTCGACTATAAGGTCCACGCCCGTTGCCGCCTCGAGCGCCCTTATGTTCCTGCCTTCGCGTCCTATGATCCGTCCCTTCATCTCGTCGCCGGGCAGGGTCACAGCCGTGATGGTCGCGTCAGAGACGTAGTCGCTGGCGTATCTCTGTATGGCGAGGCTGATGACCTCGGCGGCCTTCTTCTCGGCGGTGTCCCTCGTCTCGTCCTCGATCCTCTTTATGAGCTTTGCCGCCTCGAACCTCGACTCCTCCTCGACGCGGCGCAGCAGCTCTGCCCTTGCCTGCTCACGCGTCAGTGAGGAGAGCCTCTCGAGTACGGACGTCTGCTCCTTTATCAGGTTCGAAAGCCTGTTCTCCTTGTCCCTGATCGAGCGTTCCTTCGAATGGAAATCCTTCTCCCTGCGGGTCAGGTCGCTCTCCCTCTTCTCTATCTGATCGAGCTTGCGCTCGAGGTGCTCTTCCTTGTTTCTCAGGCGCCTTTCCTGCTGGTTTAGCTCCTTGCGCCTCTCGCGCAGTTCCTTCTCTGCGTCGGACTTGGCGACATAGACGATGTCCTTGGCCTCGAGGGCCGCCTCTTTCTTGATACGCTCGGCCTCTTTCCTCGCATCATCCAGTATCTTCCGGGCCTCTGTATCCATGGCCTGTCTCTTTTTCTCGGCGTTCGCCTTGTAGACGAAGAAGAACACCAGAGAGAGCACGGCTCCGAATACGAGTCCTGTCAGAATGGAAATGGATATATTCATCTTTCTTCAGACCTCCTTTTTCTCATTGTGTTTTTGATCTCCCGCTCATAGCCTTCGTCAGTCGGTTCGTAGAACGTCTGTTCATGTTCCAGGTACTTCTGTCGAACATAGTGTCCGTCATAGTCATGGGGATACTTGTAGCCCGAGCCCCTTCCGAGCCTCTCGGCCCCGGCATAATGGCTGTCCCTGAGATGTCCGGGCACCCGCTGCAGGGGGGCGTTCAGCACGGCGTGGCCGGCCCTCTCGACCGCCACGTACGATGCGTTGCTCTTTGGGGCGGTGGCCACGTAGATCGCAGCCTGCGACAGGATGATCCTGCCCTCGGGCATGCCCACCTTCTCGAGTGCCAGCATCGCCGACACAGCCACGTTCAGGGCCATCGGGTCTGCATTGCCCACGTCTTCAGAGGCGCAGACAACGATCCGCCGGGCGATGAACATCGGGTCCTCTCCGGAGGCTATCATCCTGGCGAGCCAGTAGACCGCGGCATCCGGGTCGGAACCCCTCATGCTCTTGATGAATGCGGAAATGATGTCGTAATGCTCATCCTCGTCGTAATAGAGGGTCTTCTGCTGGAGGGCCGTCTTCAGCACCTCGGCGGTGACGGTCACCTTGCCGGAGTCGGGGGGAGAGGCCGTTACGAAGGCCAGCTCGAGCATGTTCAGCGCCTTTCTTGCATCACCTGAACAGCGCTCGGCGATGTAGTCCATCGCCTTCTCCTCCACCTCCACATCGCGGGAACCAAACCCCTTCTCGGAAGAGAGGGCCCGCTTCAGCAGCACCTTTATCTCCGCAGGTGACAGGGGTGAGAACTCGAATATGACCGATCTCGAGGCAAGGGCGGGAACGAGGGCGAAAAACGGGTTTTGGGTCGACGCCCCTATGAGGGTTATCTCACCTGACTCGACATGCGGAAGGAGGGCGTCCTGCTGGAGGCGGTTGAACCTGTGGATCTCGTCTACGAATAGAATCGTCCTTCCAGAGCCCGAGGAGGCGACCGCATTGCGGATATCCTTCACACCGGCCGTGACGGCATTGAGGGAGAGAAAACGCGCCTTGGTCTTCCCGGCAATGATCCTTGCCAAGGCGGTCTTGCCCGTACCCGGCGGTCCGTATAGGATCAGTGAGACTATCCTGTCTTCCTCGATCAGCCTCCTCAGGGGCCTGCCTTCGCCGAGCAGTTCCTCCTGTCCCACGAACTCCTGGAGTGATTCGGGCATCATCCGCCATGCAAGCGGCCTGTCTCGTCGCTCCGTATGCTCTGTCAAGAAGAGTTCCATAATCGTATCCGGTCGCGTCAACCGTACGCCGTGAAGTGCAGCCCTTCAGCCGCGGCACTCACCTCTGTGCGCTGCGGGTGGTTTCGTGTCGCTCGATTCTTTTTACGGGGATAATACTTCCGGAGGGTCAGGAGGTCTGCTCTGATTGAACGAGTTCCGGCAATGCGGCTCCGGTACGCGAGAGTCCGCGTCTGACCACGAAAACCCCGTGTCCGGAACGGATTCCCGCGGGTGCCGGTATCAGAAAACCTCTATATCTATCTGTCTTGCCTCCAAAAGTATTAAACACCATGATTGTCATTGCACAAACTAATATGCGAAAACATGTATAAATTAACAGCAATACGGTCTTACATACAATAAGCTCTCGCATCGTCGCGCCGATTCTGGATAATAACCCACCCTGCGGTGTAGATGAAAAATTAGATCCCCTTAAATAAGGTGGGTGCCCTGAAGGGTGTTTAGGCTCCCCCGTACCGAAGTGCGGGGTATGCACACCACATCCCTTACCCGGACTCCCTAAAGATCTAATTTGCGGGATCAACTTTTCCATCTTAATCACCAGCAGGGTAGGTATAATCAGCCCTTATTAATTTATAACAGAAATGCCTCTCCTGAGGCAAGGTTATTTTTGCCCCCGGGGGAGGCGGAAGGGTCCGGAATGTCATTAAGGCCCCGGTTTCTTCTATAATATGGCAGTACGGAACTTGGACTCGGGGGTGGCATGCATGATTGGCGTCACGGGTGTAGTACTCGCCGGTGGAGACAGCAGCAGGTTTCCCGTAGACAAGGGGCTCATCAGCGTGGGCGGCGAACGCATCATCGACAGGACGCTCGGATTGTTCAGGGAGATGTTCACAGAGGTGATCGTCAGCACGAACAGGCCGGAACACTACTTCTTGACCGGAGCGAGGCTGATAGGTGACGTATTTCCGGACAAGGGGCCGATGGGCGGCATCTTCTCGGCCCTCCTCAACGCCGCCGCCGATAGGATTTTCGTCGCTGCCTGCGACATGCCCTTTCTGAACCCTGCACTGATAAACCACCTCGTACGTGCGGCACCGAGAGCCGACGTGGTGGTGTGCTCGTTCGGCGGCTCCGTCCACCCGCTCTTCGGTGTATACGGCAGGAGTGTCCTCGGGTCGATCGAGGACCACCTGAGAAAGGGCCTGACAGGGCTCCGGAGGTTTGTCGCTGACTGCGGGGCCCTCGTGATAGGCGAGGAAGAGGTCAAAAAGATAGACCCTGAAGGCGCAAGTTTTGTTAATATAAATACGGTCGGGGATTTCAATAAGTTCATAGGAGGACGGATATGTTTGGGTTAGGGATGCAGGAACTGATAATTGTCTTGATTATCGTGGTCATCCTATTCGGTGCCTCCAGGTTGCCGGAACTGGGCAAGGGGATCGGACAGGCGATAAAGAACTTCAAGAAGGCGACGAGCGAGCCTGACGAGATCGACGTCACACCGAAGAAACCGGTGGAGAAATCGGCTGCAGAGGCACCTGCAGAAGAGAAGGCGGAAGAACGGAAGCAGAATGCCTGATGACGAAGATGCAGAGGGGGGCCGTCGTAGAGATCAACCTCGATAACCTGGTGTTCAACCTGAACCTCATAAGGGAGAGGATCGGCGGCAGGGCCGTCTTCCCCGTGGTGAAGGCCGATGCTTACGGGCACGGCGCGGTCGAGGTATCCAGGAGGCTCGTCAGCTGCGGCGTAGAGACCCTTGCGGTCGCATACATATCCGAGGCCGTCGAACTGCGCAAGGCGGGCATAGAGGCCGATCTGATCGTGCTCTTCGACCCAGAGGCAGCAGAAGAGGTGCTCAGGTACAGGCTCACGCCCGTCGTAAACAGCATGGAGACCGCACGCGGCCTGTCCAGCCTTGCCGTGAGGCTGAAGGGCGAGATCGGGATACATATAAACGTGGACACCGGTATGGGCAGGCTGGGCTTCAGCGCCGGTGAGGTCGTGAGTTCCCTGGCCGAGATAGCCTCGCTGGAGGGGATCAGGATCACCGGATTGATGAGCCACTTCTCCGATGCCGACCTGTCCGACAGGACGGTTGCAGCAGGACAGGTCGAGAGATTTTCGGAGATCAGGGCTTGTGTGGAGGAGATGGGGATCAGGCCGCTCTGTCACATTGCAAACAGTGCCGCGGTCGTGGCCTTCCCGGAGTCCTACCTCGATGCCGTCAGGCCCGGCCTCCTGCTATACGGGTGCAACCCGTACTCTCCCGCTAAGGTGAGACCACTGATGAGCGTGAAGACACGGCTTCTTGACATAAGAAGGATAGGGAAGGGCATGTCGGTCAGCTACGGGAGGACGTTCGTCGCCATGAGGGACACGTTGGTCGGAGTGCTGCCGGTAGGTTATGCCGACGGCCTCATCAGGGCGGCCTCGAACAATGCCGAGGTCGTCGTAAGGGGGCAGAGGGCGCCCGTTATAGGGAGGGTCTGTATGGACCTCACCATGATCGACCTGACGGATATCGTCGGTGTGGAAGAGGGTGACGAGGTGGTCATAGTGGGCTCGCAAGGTGGAGAGTCCGTCTCGGTGGAGGAGCTTGCCGCGAGGTCCGGGACCATCGCCTACGAGATTCTCACCTCGATCGGGTCGAGGAACCGGAGGGTCTACACGGGCGGTGACCGGCAGCTGTCCGGACGCGGGGGTGTGAATGAATCCTGTTGAAGTCCTCGGAAGGATGATAATCGGCTTCACCAGGGAGTTAGGCAGCGTGCTGATCCTGCTCTCCGTAGCCCTCAAGCAGCTCCTGATCCCGCCTTACGAGATAAAGAACACCTTCAAACAGATGCTCGAGATCGGCATCAGGTCCTTGCCCGTGGTCTTCATAACGGCCGTATTCACCGGCATGGTCCTCTCGCTTCAGACCTATACAGGGTTCAAGCGCTTCGGGGCCGAGACGCTCGTGGGCACGGTGGTCGCCCTCTCCATGACGAGGGAGCTCGGGCCGGTCCTTACAGGGCTGATAGTGGCGGGCAGGGCAGGTGCTGCGATGGCTGCCGAGCTTGGAACCATGAGAGTGACCGAACAGATCGACGCGCTCGAGACCCTTGCAACGAATCCCGTGAAATACCTGGTCGTGCCGAGATTCGTCTCGGGCATCCTGATGCTTCCGGCCCTCGCCGTCGTCACGGACATCGTGGGCATAATGGGAGGCTTTGCCGTCAGCGTGGGCCTCTTCGATGCAAGTGCGGTCTCGTACTGGAACAGGACGTGGGACTATCTGGAGCTGGACGATATATACAGCGGCCTGATAAAGGCGGCCTTCTTCGGTGCATCCATAGCCCTAATCAGCTGTTACAAGGGGTTTTACGCCGAAGGAGGGGCCGAGGGGGTCGGAAAGGCGACGACAGGGGCGGTGGTCCTCTCGTCCATGACCATACTCGTCTCCGACTATTTCCTCTCCGCGTGGCTCTTCAGGTGAGCAGGCGGTGTTGCAGGTAGTGGAGGCTTTTCACGCGGGCCTGCAACCTGTTAAAGTATATGATAAAAATAGAAGACCTGCATAAGTCTTTCGGTGACAAGGATGTCCTCAGGGGTGTGAACCTCGATGTTGGGACCGGCGAGAGCATGGTCGTCATCGGAGGTAGCGGCTCAGGCAAGAGCGTCCTGATAAAGCATATAATCGGTCTGCTGAGGCCCGACCGCGGCCGCGTGACCATAGATGGAGTGGATATATCCACGTTGAACGAGAAAGAGCTTTACGGGGTGAGGAGAAGGTTCGGCATGCTGTTTCAGGGAGCAGCCCTCTTCGATTCGCTGACGGTGTGGGAGAATGTCGCCTTCATCCTCTTGAGACACGGAAGGATGTCGGAAGACGAGGCAAGGGATGTGGCCTCAGCGAAGCTGCGCCTCGTCGGCCTGACCGGCGTGGAGGACCTCATGCCCTCTGAGCTCTCCGGCGGAATGCGCAAGAGGGTGGGACTGGCGAGGGCGATCGCGCATGAGCCCGAGATAATTCTCTACGATGAGCCGACCACCGGGCTCGACCCTATCATGGCTGATGCGATAAACGACCTCATCATCGAGTTGAGGGAGAAGCTTCACGTCACTTCGGTCACGATAACGCATGACATGAAGAGCGCATACAAGATTGCCGACCGTATCGCCATGCTGTATGAGGGCGAGATAATAGAGACCGGCTCGCCCGAAGAGATCAGGAACACCTCGAACCCTGTCGTGAGGCAGTTTATCACGGGAAGCGCCGTCGGTCCAATAAAGATCGAGGGAGTCACCAGATGAGAAGAGTCAGCACAGAGCTGAAAGTCGGCGTTTTTGCACTGGTTGTGCTGCTGATCCTTTCCTACATGACCTTCAAGGTCAGCGGCAAGGAGTGGCTGCGCAGGGAGGGATACACCGTCTACGTCTACTTCTCCAACATATCCGGCCTCGACGAGAAGACCAAGGTAAAGGTGGCCGGTGTCGACGCCGGCGTGATAGACAAGATCATCCTCGAAGGAAACAGGGTGAAGCTGAGACTGCGCATATTCCCCGAGATAAGGCTCTACAACGACGCCGTGGCGTCCATCAAGACGTCAGGACTGCTCGGAGACAAGTATCTGGACATAAAGCCCGGCACTGGGAAGGCCAAGATCGCCGAAGGCGGGATGATCCGGAACGTTCACGAACCCATGGACATCGACGACATGATTTACAGGCTTGCAAGCGTCTCCGACAGCTTTCAGAGGCTTACAAGCAACATAAACGACGTGCTCGGCACCGAGGAGACCAAGCAGGCACTCAGAGAGACGGCGAACAACCTCGCAACGCTGACCGAAAACCTGAATACCGCGGTCACCGTCAACGACAAGCGCCTGAAGGAGACGCTCGATGGGATCAACAGGCTGACGGCCTCGATCAACAGGCTGATCGAGGACAACAGAGGGAAGATCAACGACACGGTGAGCAACCTCAGGGAGGTGACGGCAGAGGCCCCGGCGGTGGTGCGTAGACTGGAGGCGGCCTCGGCCGAGCTAAAGGCCCTCCTCGAGGAGAACAGGCCCAAGATCGCAAGGCTCGTGGACAAGACCGACAGGACGATGGCGTCGGTCCAGAAGGTCGCCGAGAAGATAGAGAAAGGGGAGGGCACGATTGGAAAACTCGTCACTGACGAGAGACTCTACGAGTCGGTTAACAAGGCCGCAAAGGGCATAGAGAACACCATTGCCAGGATAGAACGATTCAGGACCATAATCTCCTTCGATGGCGAGTATCTCATGAGGACCGGTGACGGAAAGGGCTACTTCAACCTGACCTTGATGCCGAGACCCGACAAGTATTACATCCTCGGGGTCGTCGACGATCCCCTCGGGAGTGTAAGCACGACGAAGACCTTCTCGTCCGTAAACGGTGTTACCACATACGAGGAGGAAGAGGTGGTGGAGAGGAAGATAGAGTTCACCGCCCAGTTTGCCAGGCGCTTCAAGGACTCGGCCCTGAGGATCGGGCTCATGGAAAACACCATAGGCCTTGGATTCGATCAGTTTCTCATGAACGACAGGATGAAGGTTTCAGCCGACATATGGGACTTCGACAACGAAGAGGAGGGTGCGGACAATCCCCACCTGAAGCTCGGCCTGGACTACTACGTCTTCAAGAACCTCTTCGTCAGCGCCGGGGCCGACAATCTCCTCAATTCAAGATGGCGGGGTGTCTATCTGGGTGGTGGGATAAGATTCGAGGATGAGGACTTAAAGTACCTCTTCGGTTCACTGCCGAGTGTGTCGGTCAGATAGAGTGGGTGTTTGGAGGACGATGTCTCAAAAATACGTGAAGGGAGGTGAAGGACCTTGAGGATACCCTTGTTCAGGCATGTCGGGCTCTTTCTCGTATTTTCCATGCTAATGTTTTCATCAGTCCCAAGGGTCGATGCCGCGATGGTCGGCTCCGAGCTGCTCGGCAAACGCCAGGTCGACATGCGGAAGCTCCAGAGATTTCTCGAGTCGGAGGTGGTCGCCAAGAGGCTGCAGGCCCTCGGTTTCACCGCCGACGAGGTTGCGGCCAGGCTCGACTCCCTGTCGGATGAGGACCTCAGCATGTTCGCACAGCAGGCCGACCAACTGAGGGTAGCGGGCGACAGCGGGCTCGGCATGATAATCAGCCTTCTCGTGATTGCGGTGCTCGTGGTCCTGCTGCTGCAATTGACGGGGCACAGGGTTGTTATCGTCAAGTAGGGCGGTGTTTTCCGCTGTCCTCATGATACTGGCGCTCGGCGCCGGCTGTGCGGGTGTTGAGACCAGGGGAGGGAAGGAGGAGGCCGACGTCATGCTCGCCGTCCCCTTCTTTCCCCAGGACGCCTATCAGTGCGGCCCTGTCGCGCTTGCAGAGGTCTTCGGCTTCTGGGGCCGCGATGTCACGCCGGAGGAGGTCGCGGCCGAGGTCTTCAATCCCCGCCTGAGCGGCACGCTCAGCATGGACATGGTCCTCCATCCCCGCCGGAAGGGATTCAGGTCTTCCGCATACTGGGGCGGAATCGAAGACCTCCGCGACAAGATACGGAAGGGCCTCCCCCTGATCGTGCTCGTCGATCTCGGTTTCTCCGTCGTCGAGAAGAATCACTTCATGGTCATCGTGGGTTACAACGACGACGGGGTGTACGCCCATTCGGGCAGGGATAGGAACAGGTTCTTCTCGTACGACGAACTGCAGAGGATATGGAAAAAGACAGGCTACTGGACACTGCTCGTCGAACCGTAGGGAGGCTCGTGCTCCTGGTCTCGGTCCTCGCACTCTGTGCCTGCAGCCTGCCGAGGATCGTGGTGCTCGACGACCCGCTCACACCCGAAGAGCACGTGAACCTCGGTGTCGTCTATGAAAGAGAAGGCCGCTACGACGACGCCGTAAGGGAGTACAGGAAGGCATCGGAGAGGCTGCCCGTGGCCATTCTCTACATGGGCAACGCCTACTTCCTCAAGGGCGAGTACGGGAGGGCCGAGGCGTGCTACCGGAAGGCCATCCGGGAGGATCCGGACAATGCCGATGCGATGAACAACCTCGCATGGCTCTACTACCGGCTCGGAAGGAATCTCGACGAGGCCGAATCGCTCGTGCTCGAGGCGATCGAGGCAAGGCCCGACAGGGCAGATGCATACAGGGACACACTCGTGAAGATCAGGCGCGCCCGGGAGGAGAGATGACCAAGGGATTGATACACATATACACCGGCGAAGGGAAGGGAAAGACCACCGCCTCGGTCGGCCTCGCCGTCAGGGCGAAGAGCAGGGGATGGAGGGTCCTGTACGTGCAGTTCATGAAACCCGACCATGCCGGCGGCGAGTTCGACATGCTCGGGACACTCTCGATCGAGACGAGGAGTTTTGCCGAGATCAAGGCACCCGCCTTCCATCCCACTGTGGACAGGACCGAGCTCAGGAGGCGTTCTTTCGAGGCCCTTCGGGAGATCCAGCATGCCGCCCAGGACTTCGACATCGTGATCATCGACGAGTTCAACAACCTCGTGGGTTCAGGCATACTCTCCGAGCGCGAGGCTGTAGACTTCATGAAGAGCTTCTCCGAGAGCACGGAACTGGTCCTCACAGGACGCGGTGCAACCGAGGGTATGATAAAAGCCGCCGATTACGTGACGTACATGAGGGCCGTCAAACACCCCTTCAGCACGGGGCAGGCCGCCCGCGAAGGGATTGAGTTTTAGTGAGTCGACCTGCGGCGGGTTGACATTGCTACAACTCCTCGGGATGCAGATCGCGGATGGTCGGCAGCTCCGAGAGGTCCTTGAGCCCGAAGTGCTGGAGAAACTCCCGCGTGGTACCATAGACGAGCGGCCTGCCCGGAACCTCCTTCTTGCCCACGACCCGGATGAAGCGCTTGTCGAGCAGGCTCTTTATCACACCGTCGGAGTTGACCCCCCTGAGCTGTTCGAGCTCGGCCTTTGTTATCGGTTGCCTGTAAGCCACAATGGATAGGGTTTCAAGGGCTGCCAGCGACAGTTTCTGCGGTGACACAGACTTGAGCTTCTTGATCCACGGCGCGTACTCAGGGTTGGATACCAGCTGGTACCCGCCGGCGACCTCGACCAGGATTATCCCTCCGTTTCGGTCCCTGTACTCGGCCATGAGCTCATTCATCAGAAAGCCTATCTCTCCGGCGGGAAGCTCGGTTATCCTCCTCAGGTCCTTCAGGTCCACCGGATCCCCGGAAATGAAGAGTATTGATTCCAGAAGCGCTTTTTTCCGTTTCCTATCCATCGGTTCCTCGCATTTCACGATCTCTCTTCCAGCCCCGTGGGGTCAATCTATTCTATCATAAAGACGCGCCTTTTGAATCGATACACGGACGGGCAAGACGCGTGGCGGGAAGCCCGTGTCTGCACGGCCGAGAGCGCTTTCCAGCATGCCGGCGGTCTCTTGTTTTTTTATTGCGGATGATGCTATATTGATAGCATTCCTTTAAAGCCCGGAGGCTCACCCCCTGCTCCCAGCACTGCAGGGTGTGCACTGACGGGTTCTGTTGAAAATCCACTTTAGAGTACATCATAATATTTGGCAGCGCTTCCGGGAGGGCGGCTTCACTCTTTCCCCATTGTGACAGGGGACTCGTTAACACTGTTAAGACTGAGATACTGCTTCATCAGGAGGTGTAACATGAACAAGATAAGGATCGCTATAATCGGTGTGGGAAATTGTGCCAGCTCCCTGATGCAGGGTATTTACTACTACAGGAACAGGACCGAAAAGGACGTGACCGGTCTCATGCACTGGGACATAGGCGGTTATAAACCGGGTGACATCGAGATCGTGGCTGCAATCGATATCGACAAGAGGAAGGTCGGACGGGATGTAAGCGAGGCGATCTTTGCACCGCCCAACTGCACGACCGTGTTCCAGAAGGATATCCCCGAGACCGGCGTCAAGGTGGTCATGGGGAGGCTGCTCGACGGAGTGGCCCCCCACATGAGGGATTACCCTGAAGACGAGACCTTCCTCGTCGCAGACGCTCCGGAGTCTGATGTTGCGGGCATACTGAAGGACAGCGGCGCCGAGATCGCGCTGAACTACCTCCCCGTAGGTTCTGAAGAAGCCGCCCGGTATTACGCCGAGTGCTGCCTCGAGGCAGGCGTGGCCTTCATCAACTGCATGCCCGTCTTCATCGTCTCAGACGGTGAGTGGGCCGAGAGGTTCTCTGCAAAGGGCATACCCGCTGTGGGCGACGACATAAAAGCCCAGGTCGGCGCAACGATCACCCACAGGACCCTGGCAAGGCTCTTCTCAGACAGGGGCGTCAGGCTTGAACGGACATACCAGCTCAATACCGGCGGTAATACCGACTTCCTCAACATGCTTGCACGTGACAGGCTCAGGTCTAAGAAGGTGTCAAAGACAGAGGCCGTCCAGTCCGTTCTCTCAGAGCCCCTGTCGCCGCGGAACATACACATAGGCCCTTCGGACTACATCCCCTGGCTCAGGGACAACAAGGTCTGTTTCCTGAGGATGGAGGGCAGGATGTTCGGGGATGTACCGATGGAACTGGAACTGAGGCTCTCGGTGGAGGACTCCCCCAACTCAGCCGGCTGCGCGATCGATGCCATCCGCTGCTGTAAACTCGCGATCGAGAGAAATACCGGCGGGCCTCTGACATCGATTTCGGCCTATACCATGAAGCATCCGCCGCAGCAGTATCCGGACATTACCGCGAGGAAGATGGTCGAAGAGTTCATCGCCGGCGAACGGGAGCGGTAGATGAAGGCCTTGGTCATTGCTGCAGGTATGGGCAGCAGGCTCAGCCCTGTAAGAAGTGACCGGCCCAAACCCCTTGTCAGGCTTCTCGGCCTGTCTCTGATCGAACGCGTGATACTGACGGCAAGGGATGCCTCGATCAGGGAATTCGTCGTGGTCGTGGGTTATCGAGGCTCCATGATAAAGGAGGAACTCGGCGACGGGAGCAGGTACGGCGTCGAGATCACGTACGTGGAGAACGAGGAGTGGCGGAGGGGGAACGCCGTCTCCGTTCTGAAGGCCAGGGATGTCTTGAAGGAGCGCTTCTTGCTCCTGATGTCGGATCACGTGTTCGAACCCTCCGTGCTGAGGGATATCTCGGGCTTGCAACCGGACGACGATGAGTGCCTCATAGCGGTCGACCGACACCCCGCCGGTTATGTCGACATGGACGATGCAACACGTGTGATGCTGGAGGACGGCAGGGTCGTCAGGATAGGCAAGGGACTGCCGGAATACAATGCCGTTGATTGCGGAATATTCTCCTGCCCCGTCTCACTCTTCAACGTGCTCGAGGAGAGTGTCGCCGGCGGAGACGAGACCCTATCGGGAGCCATGCAGAGGCTTGCAGACAGGGGAAAGCTAAGGGCGCACGAGCTTGAAGGCGGGTTCTGGATCGACATCGACACGGAAGATGCGCTCAAGAAGGCCGAAGACTTACTGAGCAGCAGGCTGGTGAAGCCCACCGACGGTTTCATATCGAGATACCTGAACAGGACTGTATCAACGAGGATCTCAAGGCTCCTGGTGAAGACCCCGATAAAGCCGGACGCAATATCTTTCACCGCCTTCGTCCTCTCTCTACTTGCCGCTCTGCTCCTCTCACACGGCGACTACATCGCCGTCCTTGCAGGCGGAATCCTCGTACAGGTCTCCTCGATCCTCGACGGATGCGACGGCGAGGTTGCACGGCTCAAGTTTCAACAGTCGGACTACGGCGCGTGGTTCGACTCGGTTCTCGACAGGTATGCCGATGCAGCCGTAATCCTCGGCCTGACGTACGGGTGGTGGGTCTCACACGGAGGAGGCCCAATGACCTGGATTACCGGGTATCTTGCGCTCACCGGCAGCCTGATGAACAGCTATACGGCGATAAAGTATGACTCCATCATTTCACGGAAGCGGAAACGGCCGGGCTGGAGGTTCGGAAGGGATACGAGGTCGTTTCTCGTCATGCTCGGCGCTGTATTCAACCAGCTCTTCTGCCTCCTCGTGGCCCTTGCAATCGTGGCAAACCTCGTATCGATCAGGAGGCTCTGTGTGCTGAGAAGGGCCTGAGGGGTACGACCCGCCACAAGCCCCCGGCAGAGAAGACATGGTTGTTCTTTGCGGGGACGCAAGCGATTTCAGGAGGGCAAGGAAGTGGCGCGCCCAGGAGGATTCGAACCCCCAACCTGCGGATTCGTAGTCCGACGCTCTATCCAGTTGAGCTATGGGCGCAGGGATACCTTTTCAGCCTGACACGCTGTGGTCGAGGAGATGCTTGACGCCTGCAGGCGCATCGAACATCAGCACATTCAATGATAGCAGTTCTCGGGATTCGTTGTCAATTTACGCTCTTCTCGGCGTGCCCAGGCCCAGCTATCTTCATGCTTATGTCGACCGACGGGGCGGAGTGAGTCAAGGCACCCACTGATATGAAGTCCACTCCGGTCATGGCTATCTCGCGGACATTGTCGGTGTTCACGCCTCCGGATGCCTCAAGGAGCGGCGCCGGACTGTATCCGCGGGCGATCCTGACGGCATCTCTCATCAGCTCAACCGGCATGTTGTCGAGCATGACTATATCAGCGCCCGCCTTCAGGGCCTCTGTGAGTTCTGCGATACTGCCGACCTCGACCTCTATCTTCATCAGGTGGTGGGCCTTGCACCTCGCCATCTCCACGGCTTTCCCTATTCCGCCTGCCGCCTTGATGTGATTGTCCTTGATGAGGATGCCGTCGTAGAGGCCGAAGCGGTGGTTGCAGCCGCCTCCTGTCCTGACCGCGTATTTTTCGAGGTACCGCATGTTCGGGGTCGTCTTCCTTGTATCCACTATACGCGCCCCTGTGCCGTCGGTGAGTTCCACGAACCTGGCCGTCAGGGTGGCGATGCCGGAGAGCCGCTGCAGTATGTTGAGCGCAAGCCGTTCCCCTGCGAGCAGACCCCTCGTATGCCCCCTCACGACCGCCAAGACGTCGCCCTCTCCGACCCGGCTTCCGTCGGGTACGGCCTCATCGAAACCGATGCCCCCATCCAGCAGTGCAAAGACCTCGCCGGCGAACGGCAGTCCGGCGACAATGAAGTCCTCTTTTGCAATGATCTCCGCCTCTGAGACGTGTCCCTCCGGTATGGTGAGTTCCGTGGTGATATCCCCCTGAGCCAAGTCCTCCTCGAGGGCTGCGGCGAGAAACTTCCTTAGGTGGCCTCTGTAAGCATTAATCATACTGTGTTGGATCATCCGCCCCCTGCCGGGGCCCGGGCTTCACGGCAGGGTTATGTATCAGCACGCCGGGGTCATCTCTTCCTCAGCAGGGAGACGAAGCCGATGATACCTCCTATGACCGCACCGAGCGAGAGGGTCGATTTCCAGTCAAAGACAGTCTGTACGTCTCCTTCCACATTGCCGGCAAGCAGGAAGACGCTCGTGGTGTTTTCAGCCTTCAGGTTGCGCGCTCCAACAACACACGAGGCACTCTGCTTCATGTCGAGATCACCCCTCGACAGGACTATAGGGACGAATGACGATTCGACCGTGGTGTCGTCCCCGGCCGTGATGAGATTCATGCTCTGGCTGAGTCTCACGTCTCCACCCTTTATAAAGCAGGCAGCCCCCTGTGTCACCTCCACCCTGTCACCGTCTATGCTCATGGCGCCGACCTGTTGCAGCTCCACGTGTCCGCCCTCCACGGACCTGACCGTGCTCTGTGACACCCTGACGAACTCCGCGTCTATCAGGCTGAGGTCACTGTTGTCGATATCCCTCTCTTTTTCACTCATCGTCCTTCCCCCTGAGCTCTTCGAGTTTGTTCATGCTCTCGATGATCCTCTCTTTTTTTTGCATATACTCATTATACTTCATTTTTTCCTTCTCAACAACACTCTTCGGAGCCTTTCTTATGAAGTCCTCGTTGAGCAGCTTCCTGTCGAGCGAGGATATGGTCTTCTCGACTTTCTGGAGGTCCTTACCGAGTCTCTTTATCTCGCTGTCGACGTTCAGCAGCCCCTCGAGCGGAACGTATACCTCCAGATGGTCCTTGACCGATGTGGCCGCGCCCTTTCCTTTCCTGACATCCGTTCCTATTCTGAGCTCACCAGTCCTTGCAAGCTTGCTTATATACATCGAGTTTCCGGCGAGGACCTCCTCGGTCTCCTTGTCGTAGGGCCTGACGAGCACGGAGAGCTCGAGCGACGGTGCTATGTTCAGCTCGCCCCGTATGGTTCTTATCCCCGTGATGGCCTCCATGATGTAGGACATCCTCCTCTCCGCACCGGTGTCCCTCTCCCTGTGGTCTGGAAAAGGGCCGAGTATTATGCTCTCTCCCTTGTGAGGAAGGGCCTGCCAGAGCTCTTCCGTAACGAACGGCATGAACGGATGCAGCAACTTGAGCGAGCTCTCGAGAACGTAGAGCAGGCACTTCAGGGTGGCCTTCCGGAGGGCGGAGTTGCTCGTATCGTTGTATATGACCGGCTTCGAGAACTCTATGTACCAGTCACAGAACTCGTGCCATATGAACTGGTAGATGGCGGTGGCGGCATCGTTGAACCTGTATTCGGCAAGGGCCGTATTGATCTCGCCGGAGGCATTGGCAAGCCTGCTCAGTATCCATCTGCCGGGTGTGTCGAGGTCTGCACGCCACGGTTCACCCTCGGACGGCGGTTCCTCTGTCTGTGCTGCGTTGGTCTTTATGAACCTCGAGGCGTTCCAGAGCTTGTTGATGAAGTTCTTGTAGCCCTCGACCCTTTCCTCGGAGAACTTTATGTCGCGTCCCTGTGCGGCAAAGGCCGTGAGCGTGAACCTGAATGCATCCGCCCCGTACTTGTCGATGAGCAGCAGGGGATCGACGACGTTCCCCTTGGATTTGCTCATCTTCTGTCCCTTCATGTCCCTCACCAGTGCGTGTATGTAGACGTCCCTGAAGGGCACGTCGTCCATGAACTTCAACCCCATCATTATCATCCTCGATACCCAGAAGAAGAGGATATCGAACCCTGTGACCAGCACGCTCGTCGGATAGAAGGTCGAGAGGTCTTCGGTCTTCTCCGGCCACCCGAGAGTGGAGAAAGGCCAAAGCGCGGAAGAGAACCAGGTATCCAGCACATCCGGGTCGCGGAAGAGTTCCTTGCTGCCGCAGGAGGGGCATTCCTCGATATCCTGCCTCGAACAGACCGGCGTGACGGCCTTGTCTATCTTGACCGTGTTTGCGTTCTTCATGATCTCGTCCGGGGAGAGTCCCCTCAGCCGCAGTTCCGTGTATGTGCCCGACTGGACGCTGTCTCCGCCGACGTCGAGGGGCCTCTGAAAGCTTATGTATATGAGGTCGCCGTGGTGTTGACCCTCCTCTGTCTTGCAGTACGGGCAGTACCAGACCGGTATCCGGTGACCCCACCATATCTGCCTCGATATGCACCAGTCCCTTATGTTCTCCATCCATGCAAAATAGCTGTTCAGCCAGTTCTCCGGAACGATGTGTATGCGCTCGTCCCGTACGGCCCTTATCGCCTCCTCGGCGAGGTCCCTGACGTTCACGTACCACTGCACGGTCGAGAAGGGCTCGATTACGGTCTTGCACCTGTAACAGTGTCCTATGGAGTGGGTGTGTTTCTGTTCCTTCTCTATGAGGTCCGCCTCCTTCAGGTCCTCGAGGACCTTCCTCCTGCATTCATACCTGTCGAGTCCTGCATACCTCTTGCCAGCCGCATCCGTCATCCTGCCGTCTTCGGCGATTACGGTTATGAACGGAAGGTTGGGGGTCTGCCTCTTCGCCATGGCCTCGTCGTTGAAGTCATGGGCAGGGGTCACCTTGACGGCGCCGGTGCCGAACTGCGGGTCAACGTGTTCATCTGCAATTATGGGTATCTCGCGCCTTGTCAGGGGGAGCTTGACCCTCCTGCCTATGAGGTCTCTATACCTGTCGTCTTCGGGGTGGACGGCCACGGCGCTGTCGCCGAGCATGGTCTCCGGCCGTGTGGTAGCCACGACTATGTGGCCGGTACCGTCACTGAGCGGGTAGCGTATGTAGACGAGCTTGCCCTCGATCTCCTCGTGTTCCACCTCGAGGTCCGACAGGGCGGTATGGCATCTCGGACACCAGTTTATGAGCCTCAGGTCCCTGTAGATCAGTCCCTCCTCGAACAGCCTGACGAACACCTCCCTCACGGCCTTTGAAAGGCCTTCGTCCAGCGTGAACCTCTCTCTCGACCAGTCGCAGGAGGCGCCGAGCCGCTTCAGCTGGTTGATTATCCTGCCGCCGTATTCCGCCTTCCACGTCCAGACCCTACGGATGAACTCCTCCCTGCCGAGCGTGTAGCGGTCCAGTCCTTCCTTGGACAGTTCCCTCTCGACGACGTTCTGTGTCGCTATGCCCGCATGGTCTGTCCCGGGCAGCCACAGCGCCCTGTATCCGCGCATCCTCTTCCAGCGGACGAGTATGTCCTGAAGGGTGGCGTTCAGGGCGTGGCCCATGTGTAAAGAGCCCGTGACGTTGGGAGGAGGGATCACAATGCAGTATGCCTCTCCGTCGGGGTTCACCTCAGGCCTGAAAAAGCCCTTGCTCTCCCAGAATTCATACCACTTCATCTCGTCTTCGAATCTGTAATTCTTCTCAAGCTCGCTCATATTCAAAAGCTCCTGTACATCTCTCGGAATCAAGTAGAGAATTGCTTCGGCGACCAGCAAGATTGTCCCTGAAAAAAACGCCTTGCAGAAGACGCATCGGGTGGGAGAGATTATATATTTTTTCGCCCCTCACGTCAAGTGGACGTGGACTTCAGGATGCAAGGACTCAGGATTCGAGACTCGAGGCGGGATTCATGACCATTGTGTCGGGCGTCCGGAACGAGATACCCTCGACCTCAGAGCATGGCCTTGATCTCCTCGACCTCACGGCTAATGATCGTCTCGGCAAGGTCCGGGACGGTCTCCCATATGACCTTTTCGACCTGCTGTTTCAAGGACGCGCTTATCTCCTCCATCATCCCCCTGACCGTCTCCTCTATCAACTTGGGGGCGGTGTCGAGGATGATCTTCTCTATGACAGGCTTCATGAGGTCATTGAGGCCGTTCAGCACTGTATCGCGGAGGTCGATGGACTCCATCAGCTCTCCCATCCTCTCCCCGACAGATGCCGTCAATGCAGCGGACAGCTCGGAGCCGTCGAGTGTACTGAGCAGCTCGGATATCTTCTCTTCAGCAACTGCACGGAACGCAGCCTTCATCTCCTCGGCCGAGGGCACGGAGGCTCCGTACACCCCGACGTCGCTCTCCAGGGCTTCACTCTCCGCGGCCGCTGGGGACTCTTCGACCTTGATCTCCTCGAATCCTTCCTCGATCTCATCGTCCCCCTCGAAGCTCAGTTCCTGCTCGAGGCTGTCTTCCGAGGGCTCGATGGCAGGCTCCTCACCCTCTGGTGAGGGTTCATCCTTAGCCGTCTCAGGCTGCACCAAGCCGGCCTCGGGCTGTTCCGAGTCAGCCTCAGGCTGTTCCAAGGCAGCCTCAGGCTGTTCAAACGCCTCAGGGGATTCGGCTGCTGCGAAGGCCTCGACGGCTTCAGCCGTCTCCACTGCCTCGGCGGTCTCGATGGCTTCGGCTTCTTC
>Ga0256830_1000509_pt1 | contig 30759 bp, 30 predicted proteins | sample 128326metaG_FD_190537 | JGI IMG/M metagenome (GOLD analysis project Ga0256830, IMG submission 190537) | Hydrothermal vent microbial communities from Lau Basin, Pacific Ocean - 128-326 | ecosystem: Environmental > Aquatic > Marine > Hydrothermal vents | place: Pacific Ocean: Lau Basin | collected... | reverse complement strand
AATTGCTTTGCTGCGAGTGTTTCATGTATTTGACGAGTGCGGTAACGTTAAGTCTTATATTCGGTTAACTGCTGATATGACCAAGTCAAAGGCGCACAGGGATGTGTATATTAGTCATCCTTTATTGGTAAAGACGCTGAGTCAATATTTTGAGTTATTGAAATCCAGATTTGGTGAATCATTAGATCAAGATATGCCGCTTTTCATGTCTCAAAAGCGAGGGCCGTTTTCTGCAAAAACAATGGGGAAATTACTCAAGAATATTTACAAATTAGCAGGTTTTCCACATGCATCAAGCCATAGTGGTAGGCGGTCGCTGATAACAAATCTTGTTCTTGCGGGGTATGATATCAAATCAGTGTCAATTATCGCCGGGCATAAATCAATTTCTACTACTGGAATCTATGTTCAAAATAATCCGGAGCAGCTGAGTAACATATTGAGTAAAGTTTATAAATAAAGGCTTAATCACATTTTTTAAAATCAATCTCAAAATCGTAATCGCCAGGAGGTCTGTTTTTTGTTTTTTTACCCCAAGAGCCAGCCAGCATTCCATTGTCTGTTTCCGATTAGCTGCCGTAATATGCTCTATTTAGTGACTTTATTACGCCACAAGCGTGTGTACTCCCTTCTTTTTTCTTGGATGTTCTATAATAGAAGTTATCTATAAACTCTTTAAATCTCCTTATCTACGCCGTTCCACAAATTACATCTCCTTCTGCTCGAAGCGGGATTATCTTAATATATGTGTTTTTTAATATTGGAGTGTTAATTTAACTGCCAATTATATGTCTCCTGTGTAAGGTTAATGTTTGCATGATTGCTCCGTGGTCTCATGTGAGTGAGGGGGCCGTTTGTGATGCGTTTTATGGCGCTTTGTCACGAATCTGTAAGTTTTACTTCGTGTTTATCTTGTTAAACCAATTAATGTTTATTATGATTATTCGCAGTTGGCACTATGAGTGTCTATTGCTCTAAAAAGGGGGTACTTAAGTACCCCCCAGTGTTGATGTTACTTCTTACACTTAGGTTTAGGTTTTGACGGAGTTGTTATTGTCTCAACCACAGCGGTGGCTTTGCGTCGTCGAGCTTGTTCCACAGTTATAAACTGACCATTGCGGGCATCACGCCCTATCTTGCGTTTAGTCATTACTAAACTCCTTTTATTAAAGATTAAATAGAGAATGGGGAAGTTACTTTTGCCGAGTATTCCCTGTTCTCGCCTTTCTTTCTATTTTCTGAAAACAATAAAAAGCATAACCACAATATGTTGTGGTCATGCTTTAAGATTATGTCTAAATTAGGAAAAAGTCAATTCATATATAATAATATATTATTCAATTAAAACAGTGGGTTAAAAAATACATTAACGGATTCAGATGGTTGAGCGAGGTGTTTACTGTTAATTAATACAGCACTACATATAGTGGTGGCTTCCTTGCGTTTATTAAATGTATGGTCGAGGAGTTTTTTATGGTTTTTTTCGGGTAGGGCTACTGAGAAAGCGTATCGAATTTTAACTTCGTTATATAATGTCTTGATGATTAGTTGAATAATTCTTAATAATCAATGTGATAGCTTGTTTTTTTGTTATGCATTTGAGGTTGACACGTTCTGGGTGTGGCCTTCGGGGAAATGTGAAAACGCTTTTATTTTACTACCACTATCCTTCTACCACTATGCCGACAAAAGTTAGTGTGCGCTACCATTTATACGGTGGTATATAGCGTATATAAGTTATTTCATATGTGTTGTTTTTTGTTGGGGTTCGAATCCCTGCCTCTCCGCCATATACACGATGCATGCATGACAAAACGCCCAGTTTCACACATGAGACCGGGCGTTTTTTATTGATCAGGCAAATGCTCTGACGCTAAGCTCCACGATTTCTTGCTCAAATAATGAGGTTTGGGCGGTAAAGTGGCAGCAAAGTCCTCCCCACAAATTCCCCTTATCGCCTCGATAAGTATCATTGATAAACTTTACTAAAGAAATCGGCTATTAGTGGTTGCTATTTTCTCCTACAACTTTAATATCAATCAGTCAATAAAAGTAACGCATGTGCAACCCCCGGCTTTGTTGTCGGTTCAACACAATGTTGGGCTTGCGGTCTTATTGCGATAAAAACAAAAAACGGGCCTGACATTTTCAGATCAGGCAATAAACAAAAATAATAAGAATAATAAAAACTCGTCAAGGGAGGCGACTGTGATAAATGTATTGATTATCAGCAGTTATCGTTTAATTTGTGCTAGTTTAGAGCAGATCATTGACAGAAATCCTGATTTTCACGTAGTTGATGTTGCCGCAAAACTGGAAGAAGTGCCGCGTTATGTGGGTGGAAATCAAATTGATGTCATCTTGTTGGAAGTTTGTCCGCCGAGCGTTGAGCATTTTGAGTTGATCAAGCAAATGCTGAAAATGAATCACGAGTTGAAGTTTCTGGTGCTATGTACGCAGGCGGCAGAGCCATTGCCCAGTCAGTTTTTACAGGCGGGTGCCAAAGGTTTTATTACTCGTCAGGCAACTGTTGAAGAGGTATTAACGGCCATTCGTGAAGTGGATGCAGGTAATCGCTATTTAGGGATTGAGTGTGCTCAACAGATGGCGTTGGGCAAGATGAGCGGTGAAAACCCCTTTTCCTCCTTGTCCGCACGTGAAATGCAAGTAATGATGATGATTACCTCTGGCCGTAAAGTGATGTCGATATCGGATCAATTATGTTTAAGTCCAAAAACAATTAATACCTATCGATACAGGCTGTTTTCCAAGCTGGGTGTTGATAGTGACGTGACTTTAACGCGATTGGCGATTCGTCAAGGTCTGATGGAAGCGTGACGCGCAACAGCTGAACAAGATTGTCTCGCTCTTGGCTTGCGGTTTGGGCTGTGACTAACCGAGCAGGAGCGAGGTGCTGTTGTGCCATTTGCGTAATTTCTGACATCAGAATGGGTGAATGGTATATTCGTCTCATGATGACACTTTCTGTTGCTGCAAAAAAGCACACATGCCAATATCCGCCTGCGCTATTTTTGATGGGGCCAACAGCTTCTGGTAAAACCTCGCTTGCTTTGTCGCTGGTGGATCAGTTTCCATTTGAAATTATCAGCGTGGATTCTGCACTAATTTATTGTCACATGGACATCGGTACGTCCAAGCCGGATGAGAGAGTGCTCCAAAAATACCCGCACCATCTTGTGAATATTCGCGATCCGTTCGAGGCGTATTCGGTGGCAGAATTTCGGAGGGATGCATTGTCTGCAATGGCAGATATTGTCTCGCGCGGGAAAATTCCGTTGCTGGTTGGTGGTACCATGTTGTATTTTCGCGCGCTTACAAAGGGCTTGTCTGATTTGCCGGCATCGAACAAGCAAATTCGTACGGCGCTGGAAAAAGAACTGGAAAACCTTGGGCTTGATGCCATGCATCAAAAATTACAGGCAATAGATCCTGAGGCCGCCAGTAAAATTCATCCGAATGATCCTCAGCGCATTCAGCGAGCGCTGGAGGTTCATCGTATTTCCGGTATCCCTATCAGTGAGTGGTGGGCAAAAGAAAATCGTCAGGAATTGCCTTACACCGTATTTAAAATGGCCATTGGCGCATCTGATCGTCGTATATTGCATCAACGAATAGAAATCCGTTTTGCTGAAATGTTGAAAGCGGGATTTGTGGATGAGGTGATATCATTGAGAGCAAGAGGTGATCTTGATCTGGATAAGCCTGCCATGCGTGCAGTGGGTTATCGCCAAGTATGGCAATACCTTGATGGAGCGTATGATGCCGAAGAAATGCAATATAGAGGTATTGTTGCGACCCGTCAGTTGGCAAAACGGCAATTAACATGGTTGCGATCGGAACAAAACTTGAATTGGATAAATGCCGATGAAAAAGATTTTATGGAAAATGCCTTGAAAATAGTTGCGCAAATCCCAAAATAAGGACGGCTGCACGATTGAGAATGGAAACCGCTTTCGCGGGAGGCTTTGATTACCTTAGGCGAGAAAATAAAACCAAGGTAAAACCCGGCGAAAAATGCCGTTTATATCGCATATATGCCTATTTCGTGTTTGCGTTGAATGTGATTAATGCCGGCTAGAAGGCTAATCAGCCTTCCCAGTTAATTGACATTGATGGAAGGTGTTGTTTGAAATAAGGTTTTGTGAAGAAAATGTCACAAGGCTTTTGCACTTTAATCTAGAACGTGTATTATTCGGCAATAAGTCGATTGATATATCTATTTGGTTCAGCCGATACTGGTTTGAATAAAAACGAAGCACTGATACAAGCACTGAGGAGATAAAATATGTCAAAAGGGCAAAGTCTACAAGACCCTTTTTTGAATATGCTGCGCAAAGAAAAGGTGCCAGTGTCCATTTACCTGGTGAACGGGATAAAATTGCAAGGACAGGTGGATTCTTTTGATCAGTTCGTTGTGTTGTTAAAAAACACGGTGAATCAAATGGTATATAAACATGCAATTTCGACCGTCGTGCCGGCGCGAAATGTTAAACTTTCGTCAGATGATGCAGATGACGATAATAACGCTTGACTTTTCGGCGAATTAACATGATTGAATCGTGTTGCAGGTTACAGTTGTCTGGCGTTTGTTCAGTGTTCGAATTGCTGTTTTTTTCTGCGCATAGGCCGCGAGAGGAACAAAGGCTAAACCCGATTGTTTGAGCGTCATAAAGGTGGGGATAATGCCCTGCTTGTGCAATTGAAAATTTTATCAGAGCCTGGAAGTGACGCTGATGAATTTACCGAGTTGGTTGAATCTGCCGGAGCTGATGTGTCAGGTTTTATCAGCGGCTCGCGTTCTCGGCCCGATGCCAAGTATTTTGTTGGCAAGGGTAAGGCGGAGGAAATTCAACAGGCTGTCCAGGCTAACGATGTCGATGTGGTTATATTTGATCACGCATTATCACCCGCTCAGGAACGAAATCTCGAGCAAATATTTCAGTGTCGCGTATTGGACAGAACCGGGTTAATACTCGATATTTTTGCCCAGCGCGCACGATCTTTCGAAGGTAAATTGCAAGTTGAACTTGCGCAGCTGCGTCACCTATCTACCCGTTTAATTCGTGGTTGGACGCACCTGGAAAGACAAAAGGGCGGTATTGGATTACGTGGCCCGGGTGAAACCCAGCTGGAAACAGATCGTCGTTTACTGTCTAATCGCATCAAGCAAATTAATCGTCGATTGGACAAAGTAAAAAAGCAGCGTGATCAAGGGCGACGTTCACGAAGGCGCGCAGAAATGCCAACGGTTTCTTTGGTAGGTTATACCAATGCTGGCAAATCAACCTTGTTTAATACCATGACTGGCGCGCTTGTGTATGCTGAGGATCAGATGTTCGCGACGCTTGATCCGACGTTACGCCGAGTAGATATCGCCGATGCCGGGCCGATCATTCTGGCTGACACGGTGGGTTTTATCCGTCAGTTGCCCCATGACTTGGTGGCTGCGTTTCGCTCGACACTGGAAGAAACACAGCAAAGTCATTTATTGTTGCATATAATTGATGCAGCGAGGGAAGATCGTGCGGATTGTATTGGTCACGTGAACGAGGTTCTGGCTGAAATTGAAGCGGATGATATCCCGCAACTGGAAATTTATAACAAAATTGATTTGTTGGATGATGTCAAACCGCATGTCGATTTTAATGAAGACGGCGTCGCGAAACGTGTATGGATGTCGTCAAAAACGGGTGAAGGCCAGGCGCTTTTACTTGACGCTTTGAAAGCGCACTTTGGTAAAAACTTTATTCACTGTTGGGTGCGTTTAAAGGCAGATGAGGCTAAAATTCGGGCACAGTTTTTTGAACTTGGTGTTGTGCTAAAAGAAGAAGACCCTGGAGACGGTGGTTTTTTTATCGAAGTGAGTATGCAAAAGCACCGTTTGAAGAAAATGATTCAGGATTCGGGACGTATCAAATCCATTGCTGAGTATGAGGCTGAATTTGGATTGAAAAATGTCGGATGAGTAAAAATCCTGTAAGATATGGATTATTTATCGCGAAACAAAAAGCCTGTTTTTCTTTCTGGCAAGCACAGTGCAAAGCACCCACGTGTTAAAAATGTTAAAACATGGCTTAAGAGACAATTTAACTGTTACGCAGACCATACAGACAATACAGATAGGCAAGTGACTATAAAATGAAAATGATTGATCAACCCGATGTGAAAAATAGCGGCGTTAATATGGCCTGGAATGAGCCAGGTGATGACGATAAGGGAAAAGATAAAAAAGACCCGTGGGGTGGAGGCGGAGATAGAAATAAAGGCAACAACGATCAGACGCCCCCTGACCTTGATCAAATCGTCAAGGAAATGCAAGGCAAAGTAACCAGGCTTTTTGGTGGAAAAGGTGGCGGTGGCGGTTCAAATTCCGGTTCCGGCTCGTCTGGCGAAGGTCCCAGTAATAAATTGGTTGGTTTGCTTTTCGGTGTATTGGCCGTTTTCTGGTTGGCGTCGGGTATTTATATCATCGATCCTGCGGAACGCGGCGTCGTATTGCAATTTGGTTCTTACTCAAGCACTGAATTGCCTGGCCCGCATTGGCGTTTACCATTTCCAATCCAGCGTGTTGAAATTGTGGACGTTGATCAAATTCGAAACGTAGAGGTGGGGTATCGCTCAGGTGCGGGTCGAGCGGGAACAAGTAATGTTCCACAAGAATCATTAATGTTGACGCAAGATGAAAATATCGTCGATATTAAGTTTGCTGTTCAGTACAGAATCAAAGAAGCCCAAGAATATTTGTTCAATGTGCGTGACCCTGATACCACCTTGCGTCAGGCGACAGAGAGTGCAATTCGTGAAGCGATTGGTCAAAGTAAAATGGATTTTGTATTGACCCAGGGGCAAAGTGATATTGCAGTGCGAACCAAAGGATTGATACAGGAAATCCTGGATCGTTATACAACAGGACTGGAAGTAACCAGTGTAAACTTGCAAAGTGCCCAACCTCCGCAAGAGGTAAAAGGCGCATTTGAAGATGCCATTCGGGCGCGAGAGGATAAGCAACGCTTTATCAATGAAGCTGATGCGTATTCAAACGATATTATTCCAAAAGCACGTGGTAATGCTGCACGCCAACTGGAAGAAGCCGCTGCTTATAAGGCACGAGTTATTGCACGGGCTGAGGGTGAATCAAAACGTTTTACCTCCTTGCTTGCTGAATATGAAAAAGCGCCAGAAGTCACACGGGAGCGTTTGTATATTGATATGATGCAGTCTGTAATGACAAAAACTTCCAAAGTGATGGTTGATGTTGAAGGTGGAAACAACTTGCTTTATTTACCACTGGATAAATTAATGGGGAATAATAGTAGTCAGGTTGATTTAAGTAAATTACCTCAATTTTCACCACCGCCGGTTACGGTCAACTCTGTTGCACCGCAATCCGCGGAACGTCGATTACGAGAGAGTTTACGCAACCGGGGAGTAAGATAAGATGAATATTAAATTAATAGGTAGCGTCCTTGGTGTAGTTATTTTTGTTGGTTCTTTTTCACTATTTACTGTTGATGAGCGTGAAAAAGCCATCATGTTTCGATTGGGTGAAATCGTAAAAGCGGATTTCGAGCCAGGTCTTCATTTTAAAATGCCGATTGTGAACAATATCCGCAAATTTGATGGCCGTATCCTAACCGTTGACTCGGCGCCGGAAGAATTTCTTACCAGTGAAAAGAAAAACGTTACCGTTGATACCTTCGTAAAATGGAAAATTATCAATGCGGCTGATTACTTCACCTCAATGGGTGGTGATGAAAGACGGGCAGCAAATCGCATATCACAGATTGTAAAAGACAGCATGCGTAACGAATTTGGTAAACGAACCATTCAAGAAGCCGTGTCGGGTGAGCGAACGCAAATTATGAATAACTTGCGTGTCAACGTGAGTGATCAGGTAAAAGCGTTTGGTATTCAAGTGGTTGATGTGCGAATTAAACGTATCGACTTGCCACGGGATGTATCCGAGTCGGTGTTCCGTCGAATGGAAGCTGAACGGGAGCGTGTAGCGAAAGACTTTCGTTCACGCGGTGCGGAAGAAGCGGAGCGTATTCGCGCTGATGCCGATCGTCAACGGGAAATTATTAGTGCAGAGGCTTATCGTGACGCTGAAGAAACCAAAGGTTTGGGGGATGCTGCTGCAGCGGCCATCTATGCTGAGGCCTATAGCAAAAATAAAGAGTTTTATGCATTTTACCGCAGTATGGATGCTTACAAGGCCACGTTTGGCAGCAAGACTGACTTAATGGTGGTTAAACCTGATGCAGACTTCTTCAAGTATTTTAACGAATCCAAAGTGAGTGAGTAGACAGGTTTTATCAACCGTACGCTAGACTCTGGCTTACTCAGCGTCTATCTATTAGATCAAGTGTTTACTGATGGCGGTTGAGTTTTGGTATTTATCGAGTTTTTATTATTAAGCGGGCAGGCTCTTTGGGTTTTGCCCGTTTTTTTGTTTTTTTGATGATCTAAGCAGGATAAATCAACAATCATGCAGGATTTATTGGCGGCAATTGCACTATTGCTGATTTTTGAAGGTATAATGCCGTTCGCGAAACCGGCAGCATCACGCAAAATGGCATTTTTAGTTGCCAAAATGGATGATAAAAGCCTGAGAATAGGTGGTTTTATTAGCATGATGCTCGGGTTACTACTACTTTATTTCATAAAATAAGTCCTGATACAGGGCGTATATTTAGCTAATTTAAGATAACGAATAATGTCAGATACAGCACGTTGGCTCCTGCCTGAAGGCATGGAAGATTTATTGCCCGAACAGGCGGAAAAAATTGAGTTTTTACGACGATCCCTGCTCAAAATGTATCAGCGCTGGGGGTATCGTTTTGTTATGACCCCCTTGGTTGAGCACCTTGAGTCGCTGCAAGTGGGTACTGGCAATGATATTGGCAAGCATACTTTTAAACTGATAGATGAAATGAGCGGTCGGCTGCTTGGGGTTCGCGCAGATATTACTCCGCAAGTTTCCCGTATTGATGCTCATCGCTTAAAGCACGAAGGCCCTTCGAGGTTGTGTTACGCTGGACATGTTTTACTTACCAGGCCGCGTGAACTTGGTGGTTCAAGAAATCCTGTGCAAATTGGGGCCGAGCTTTACGGCCATAGCGGGAAAGAGAGTGATATCGAAATTCTTGAGCTTATGCTCAGTTCATTGGATAAAGCCGGTTTGAAAGATATTTCCCTTGATCTTGGGCATGTGGGCGTTTTTCGTGCTTTGATTCGGCAATATGCTATTGGCAATGAACGTGAGGCTGAATTGTTTGATGCCTTACAGCGCAAAGCAAAGCCGGAAATTGAAGATTTGCTTGATGGCGAGGAGGCGAAAAACGCCTTTGTTGCACTTGTCAGTTTAAACGGCGACGAAACGGTAATAGATGAGGCGCGCTCAATATTGTCTTCTGCCGCTCAAGGCAAGGATAACACCGAGGTTGATGGGGCGCTTATGGCTCTGATGCAAATTGTCTCAGGTTTGAAATACCGATATCCCGATGTTTGCCTTCATATCGATCTTGCTGAATTGCGTGGTTATCAATATCACACTGGCGCTGTTTTTTCCGCGTACGTCCCCGGCTATTGGCAGGCAGTTGCGCAAGGTGGTCGTTATGACGATGTTGGAAAAGTGTTTGGGCGTGCCCGTCCAGCAACGGGGTTTAGCCTGGATTTGCGTGCAATTTGTAATATCTTGCCGGCATTCACCAATGATGAAACCGGGATTTTTGCACCAGCGGTTAACGATAGCTCGTTAGAGAAAAAAATTCATGAACTGAGAGAAGCCGGTGAGTGCGTCATCCGAGAGTTACCCTCGCAAGCCAGCACAGCACAGCAAATGGGTTGCAATCGCGTTTTAGTTAAGCGTGATTCACAGTGGTTGATAGAGGTATTGGAAAGTGAGTAAGAATATTGTCGTCATCGGTTCCCAGTGGGGAGATGAAGGTAAAGGTAAAATTGTTGATTTATTAACAGACCGGGTCAGCGCCGTGGTGCGTTTCCAAGGCGGACACAATGCAGGCCACACATTGGTTGTTGGCGACAAAAAAACCGTATTGCATTTAATTCCATCGGGCATTTTACGTGAAAACGTGCAGTGTTTAATCGGCAATGGTGTTGTTGTCTCACCAGAAGCCTTGATGAAAGAAATTAAAATGCTCGAAGAAGCTGGTGTTCCTGTTCGTGATCGCTTACGAATCAGTGCCGCTTGTCCACTAATATTGGATTATCATATTAAGCTAGATCAGGCGCGCGAATTGGCGCGCGGTGCATCAAAAATCGGCACGACCGGACGAGGTATTGGCCCTTGTTATGAAGACAAGGTTTCGCGCCGTGCATTGCGTATTGATGATTTATTTCATTCGCAACGTTTTGCCGACAAGTTGGCAGATGTCCTGGATTATCATAACTTTGTTTTACAAAACTACTTTAAAACTGATCCGGTTGATTACCAAAAAACACTGGATGAGGCATTGTCTTTTGCTGATATTTTAGCGCCCATGATTGCGGATGTGCCTGAAGTCTTAAGTGATTATAAGAAAGCAGGTGAATCTGTTTTATTTGAAGGTGCACAAGGTGCGTTGCTTGATATTGACCATGGCACTTATCCTTATGTTACCTCCTCAAACACAACGGCAGGCGGCGCAGCGCCGGGTGCAGGCATAGGTCCGTTATATGTGGATTATGTTTTGGGCATTACCAAAGCCTATACCACACGTGTGGGCGCGGGGCCATTTCCAACGGAGCTTTTTGATGAAACAGGTGATCAGTTGGCAAAAAAAGGTCATGAGTTTGGTTCGACAACCGGTCGCGCAAGACGATGTGGTTGGTTCGATGCGGTTTCGTTGCGTCGTTCAATCCAGATTAACAGCATAAGCGGCTTATGTATTACCAAGCTTGATGTGCTGGACGGCCTGGATAGCATTGGTTTATGCACGGGTTATGAGGTCGGTGGTGTGGTTCAAGCGACACCACCTGTTGGTGCCGAAGCTTATGGAAACTGTACGCCAGTATATGAAATGATGCCTGGCTGGCGCGAATCTACCGTTGGTGTAACTGAGTTTGATCAGTTGCCCGAAAATGCACAAAAATATTTGCAGCGCATTGAGGAAATTGTGGAGACAAAGGTCGCAATCATTTCCACCGGGCCTGAGCGAAATGAAACTATTTTGTTGGATGACTTGTTTTGCTGATTTGAAATTTGCAGTCTGGCAGGGCATGGAAGTACACCTGCACTGGAAATAAAAAAGCCCCGCAGTCTAAATTGCGGGGCTTTTTTATTCTGTAGTCCGAGAGCCGCGTTTGAAAAACTTATCCAGCAAATAAGGTTCATCGAAATAACGCTCTCCGATAAAAGCCGTTGCATGGTGCCCCCATTGTCGCATGGCGCCGGGGGAAGATATGCCCATTGGCCAAAGAAGAAAGCGCTCTAGTCGCTTTGATGACTTCACAATGCCGTTATCTGCAAATAAATTTCGATTTTTATTTTTATGGCTTAAACTTCTTAGTTGATGATAACTTTTCATTGAATAGGAAATGGCATCCTTATCAAACAGATCCTGTTGGTAAACCCGTTTCACATAATGGTTTGCGCTGTTTATCCTTAGTACCCACCGCATATGCTCTTTTATTTCAATATTGCTTTGTGCAAGAAATGGTGGTTCCTTTTCTTTTAGTGCCGCCTCCAATGTAAAGTCTATGGCCTTTGTGGAATAAAACTGATGGTAGCAGCCGCAATTATGAACAGAGTCAAAAATAATTGGCGTTAAGTTTTCATCGAGTGTCACGCGCCAAATAATGCCATCCAGATTTCCGGCGTAAATGTCAAAACGGCTTTGAGAAGGGCGCTCGGGAAACCAGAAAAAATAATTGAGCTGTAACAGTATTTTTTCATCAAATCGCGTGTATGAGGGCATGGTGTAAACTATTGGATTGGATGAGTCGACATAGGGTTGTCCTTTCTTGTCTAGTCGTATTTCGCCAATATTGTCGTATTTGCCGGTATTGTCAATTTCAAGTGTTGGTGCATAACGTTTAAACAGATCGTTTAGTGTTGTGCTTGATATAAAAGGAATGCCCAACGGGTTTTCCTGACCAACGATATCTTCAACGAGTCGGGTTAACGTGGCTTGATTTGTATCTGGCACATACCGTTGTAAACGGCCTTTTACCGACAGTTGCTGAAGTGACTGGTTAAACTCATTACGCATGGCTGCGTGATGCTCCGCCACTTCCTTTTTGACGATAAGTGATGTCAGAGGATAAAGCCCAAGGGTACGCATGGTTCCATTGTAATCATCTTTTACCTGGGCACGGTCAATAATATTCCGTATGTTTGCATCGCTCAGGCGTAAAAGCAGTTCGTTACTACACGATTTCAGGCGTTGATTAAATGTTAGCGACCGGAGATGCTTTTGTTTTATGAGAGCTTTTTTTGGGGGGGATAAATTTAGCCACTCGACTGCTCTTTGTTGTCGATTCAGCTTTGCCGCCAGGGTAAGCCAATAGCTTTTTTGTTCACTGCTTTTAAGTTCATTCTTAAACGAAACCAAGAAACGATTTAGGCTTAAAAATGGATAATCCTTGATTTGACTTGCTTGAATATCAGCCGCATTTTCTTGGCGAATGGCATTGTCAAGCGCAAGATAAAACTGTTCGCATGAGGCCTGGCGTGCAAGAATGGCATTTTTCTCTACCTTGTCGTTCCTGGTCTGGTTGTTGATGCTGGCGCAACCAGCTAATGTGATGCTGGCAAGTAAGCCAAGTATGACAAATAATCTGAAATTTTTCATAAGCAAGTCGGCTTCCCTGTTTGGAGTACTCAGTATATGTTAACGCCTGGGTTTAACTGTTATGCATTATCTCTTGTACCCACGAGCATATCATATAGTTTTAGTCTGATACTAAGCCAGTCGCCAGTCAATAGCTTCCAGCCCTTGCTGAAGCAGATAATCATTGGTTTTGGAGAAATGTTTTTTTCCAAAAAAACCACGATGTGCCGAAAGCGGTGAGGGGTGAGGCGCTTGCAGCACTAAATGTTTTTCCCGGTCGATAAACTGCCCCTTCTTTTGTGCGTAACTTCCCCAGAGTAAAAACACCAGCCCTTGGCGCTTTTCGTTTAGCATTTGAATCGCTTTGTCCGTAAATTGTTCCCAGCCACGCCCCTGATGCGAGCCAGCCCGATTCTTCTCAACGGTCAATGTTGCATTGAGCAATAAAACACCTTGCTCGGCCCAGTTTTGAAGACAGCCTTGCTCGGGTATCGGTATCCCCAAATCCATTTGAATCTCTTTAAATATATTAAGCAACGACGGTGGAAAGCGGGTATTGGGTAAAACAGAAAAACACAGGCCATGAGCCTGATTGGGGCCATGATAAGGATCCTGCCCTAAAATAACCACCTTTACCGAATCAAAAGGCGTGGAATTAAATGCATTGAAAATCAGTTTGCCACTGGGGTAAATCACTTTTCCTTGTTTTTTTTCTGCCAGCAGAAACTGCTTCAATGATTTCATATAGGGCTGTGCAAATTCATCATCCAGCATCTCACGCCATGATGGGTGAAGTTTGATATCCGTGTTCATATTGCTCTTTTTTGATTGATTTAACTGCGGTTTTTTAGGTTTAAGTTTACATGGAAAGGCAGTATCATACCGGCCTTTTTTGTGGGGGGCGAGTGCTCGATGTATTGGCTGCGCAAAGGGCGGGGTGCTAGTTATTTCATTATGGACAAATAAAGAGATTTTGTTGAATTGATTGTTGAATGGTGCCCAGGAGAGGACTTGAACCTCCACGGGGTTTCCCCCACTAGCACCTGAAGCTAGCGTGTCTACCAATTTCACCACCTGGGCTTATTAGGTGTTGTTGAAATACTCAATGCCGTGACAAGAGACGGCGGGACTTTACCTAATTTGATGCTGTTTTGTCAATGAATTATGGGTATTGCGGTGTATAATGGTGCGATATATCGATGTTTGTGCCAATTTACGCGTAGGAGTAGTATTTTTGACCGAAGAAAAAAACCGTTTTCAGACTGACCCGTTTGCCTCTCGCGAGGCTGAAAAGTACGAGAATCCGATTCCCAGCCGGGAATTTTTGCTCGAAGCATTATCCACTAAGGGTAGGCCGCTTACCCTGAAACAATTCGCCAGTGTCTTTGAAATTGAAGATGATGCCGGTTTTGAGGCGCTTCGTCGCCGGCTTCGCGCTATGGAGCGTGATGGTCAGCTAGTGCGTAATCGCAAAGGGGCATATGGCGATGTCAAAAAAATGGATCTTATCAAGGGGCGAATAATCGGTCATCCTGATGGTTTTGGTTTTCTCGTGCCGGAAGATGGCGGTGATGATTTGTTTTTGTCTGCCAAATGTATGCGTGGTGTGATGCACGGTGACCGGATTGTTGCCCGCGTTTCCGGTGTGGATCGAAAAGGTCGTCGCGAAGGCGCGCCGGTTGAGGTGCTTGAACATGTTAACCATCAAATCGTTGGGCGCTTCCATCAGGAATACGGTGTTGCATCGGTGGAGCCGAGCAACAAAAAAATTACCCAGCAAATATTGATTCCGCCTTCTTCCCGTGGTGCAGCAGTTGATGGTCAAATCGTGGTTGTGGATATTATCGAGCAGCCCACCTGGCGTTCGCAACCAATTGGTAAAGTGGTTGAAGTGCTGGGTGACCATATGGCGCCGGGCATGGAAATTGACATCGCCATTCGCTCTTACGAGTTGCCTAATGAGTGGCCGTCAGAAGTTGAAAAAATCGCAAAAAAATTACCGGGCACCGTGCCGGAAGCCGCAAAGAAAAATCGAGTTGACTTGCGCCATTTGCCATTGGTGACGATTGATGGTGAAGATTCGCGAGACTTTGATGATGCGGTTTATTGTGAAAAACAGGGCCGCTACTGGAAGCTGATTGTGGCCATTGCCGACGTGTCATATTATGTCGAGCCTGAAAAAGCACTGGATCAAGAGGCGCAAAATCGCGGCAACTCGGTGTACTTTCCCAGTAACGTGATTCCCATGTTGCCAGAAGAATTGTCCAATGGTCTGTGTAGCCTTAATCCCAGGGTTGATCGCCTTTGCATGGTTTGTGAAATGCAGTTGACGGTGGGCGCCAATGTGAAAAGCGCTAAGTTTTATGACGCGGTGATGAATTCATCTGCGCGTTTAACCTATAACGAAGTTGCGGCAATGGTGGTTGACCGGGATGAATCTGTTCGCCAGCAATATGAAGAAATTCTGCCACATATTGATGACCTGTATACCTTATATCAAGCCTTTGCCAAAAAACGAAAAAAGCGCGGTGTAATCGAGTTTGGTAGTACGGAAACCCGGATTGTTTTTGGCGATGATCGAAAGATAGATCGAATTGTGCCGGTTCAGCGAAACGATGCACATAAACTTATTGAAGAATTTATGATAGCGGCCAATGTTGAAGCCGCCCGTTTTCTTGAAGAAAAAGAAATTCCTGCGTTATACCGTGTGCACAACGGTCCGTCGGAAGAGAAGTTGACGAATTTAAAAGAATTTCTGGGTGAGTATGGTTTTAAGCTCGGTGGTGGTGCCAGCCCGGAGTCAAAACATTATGCGGCGCTGCTGGAAAAGATTCGTGAGCGTCCCGACTCCATTATGTTTGAAACCATTTTGTTACGCAGTTTGAGTCAGGCGGTTTATTGTCCTGATAATTCGGGGCATTTTGGCTTGGCTTTTGACGCGTATGCGCATTTTACCTCACCGATTCGGCGTTACCCTGATTTGTTGATTCATCGTGCTTTAAAACATGCAATATCAGGCAAAAAAGCAAAGTCATTCCGTTATAAGCTCGAAGATATGGAAAAATTCGGTGAGGTCTGCTCGATGACAGAACGCCGGGCGGATGATGCAACCCGTGACGCGCTTGATTGGTTAAAAGCCGAGTTTATGCAAGACAAAATTGGCGAAGAATTTGATGGCGTCATTACAGCAGTCACCGGCTTTGGTTTGTTTGTCATGCTCGATGAAGTTTATGTCGAGGGTTTGGTGCATGTTACCTCGCTTGACAATGATTACTACCATTTCGATCGCGCGCAGCAGCGCCTGGTTGGTGAGCGTACCAAAAAAATATACCGTCTCACGGATCGGCTTCGAGTCCGTGTAGTGGGTGTTGATCTGGATGATAAAAAAATTGATTTTGAACCGGCATCCAACGTGTCTGGCGCAAAAGCTGCGGAGTTGCTCAGCCAATCAAAGAAAAAAACAGGTAATAAACCTAGGGGGAATAAAGACCGAAAAGCGAAAGGCAGGGGGAAAAAATTTAAAGGCAAAAAAGACGATAAAACCAGGCCGGCGAGTAAGTCAAAAGAACTTGCTGCGAAACCGAAAAAGAAAAAAACACCGAAAAAATCCCCTCGTCGAGTCAAAAAATCCTAGGCTTGTTGAATGTCATCAAAAATTTTTGGTATCCATGTTGTGCAAACCGTCCTGGATAATAATCCTGATGAAATTTCCACTATCTGTTTGCAAGAAAATTATGTAAAAAACCGTAAATTAAGTGCAATTGCCAAACACGCCAAGCGTGCGGGTATCCGTATGCTTGTGCTAAAACGCAAGCAACTTGATGGACATGTGCCGAATGCAAATCATCAGGGGGTGGTTGCATTTATCGATGCGTCAAACGTTTTGCCTGGTGAAAATGATCTGGAGACGATTTTAGAAAATGCGGTCGGTAGCCCTTTGATTTTGATTCTGGATCAAATCCAAGATCCGCATAACCTCGGAGCTTGTTTGAGAACAGCTAAAGCTGCTGGTGTTCATGCGGTGCTGGCGCCTAAGGATAATTCCGTTTCGCTGACTGCGGTGGTCAAAAAAGTGGCTTGTGGGGCAGCCGAAACATTGCCTTATATTCAGGTAACAAATTTGGCCCGTAGCATGAAAAAACTGCAAGCTATGGGGGTGTGGATAACCGGAACCGCACTGGAAACCGAGCGAACTATTTATGATGTTGATTATAAAGGCTCAACTGCCATTGTGGTGGGTAGCGAAGGTGCTGGGATGCGCCGTTTGATTAAAGCGCAATGTGATTACGTGGTTAAAATCCCCATGCCGGGAGATATGGAAAGTTTGAATGCCTCGGTGGCAGCAGGCATATGCCTTTTTGAAGTTGTTCGGCAGAGGCTTTAACTTGTTGTTTCTTTGTAAGAAAATCTATTAGCTGGATTTTCTTGCTTAAGCGCAATACTGTGCGTATAATGCGCAGTTTTCCGCGTTCGTGCGGAAGGTTTACAGCTGTCTCCTTGTTTTACCATAGTCTGATATGTGGAAAACTTGAAAGCCATAAGGAGGAATTATGAGACATTATGAAGTCGTATTTCTGGTACACCCAGATCAAAGTGAACAGGTCCCGGCAATGATAGAGCGTTACCGTTCCATTATTGATTCAGAAGGTGGTTCGGTTCATCGTCTTGAAGACTGGGGTCGTCGTCAATTGGCGTACCCGATCCAAAAAATTCATAAAGCACATTATATTTTAATGAATATTGAATGTAACCAGGCTGCGTTGGACGAGCTGGAAAATGCATTCCGTTTTAATGATGCTGTTTTACGTAGCATGTTTATTAAGCGCGATGCCGCGATTACCGAGCAGTCAGTCATGATGAAAGAAAAATCAGATGATCGTAAAGAACGCAAGTCTTTTGATCGCAAACCGGAGGTGAAAGCACCGGAAGCAGCTGAAGCAGAAGTAAGTGTTGTGGACGTGGCTGAAAATGCTGACGGGGCTGATGCAGGAGATAGCGCATAAGCGTACAACAAAACGAGGTTGTTGTTAGTGGTGTTATCGTCAAGCTTTACGAAGTTCGTCATACGCCAGCAGGCATACCAATAACCCGATTTGTGCTTGAGCATCAATCTGAGCAAAGCGAGGCGGATCTTAAGCGCCGAATTCGATGCCGGATTTTCATTATAGCTAGCGGTAATAAGCTAAATAATATGATGAAAAAATTAAGAGTTGGCAGCCAAATAACCGTGCAAGGTTACTTGAGTCAAACGTCGTTTCAGGGAAGTAATCCCCAGCTTTGTGTTAATGCAGAAATTATCCGATGAACAAGATAGACATATTGTTCATCCAAAAATATTTGGAGACTTAAAATGGCTCGTTATTTTCGTCGTAAAAAGTTTTGTCGTTTCACTGCCGATGGTGTCACTGAAATTGACTATAAAGATCTGGATACATTGAAAAATTATGTAACCGAAAGTGGAAAAATTGTACCAAGCCGAATCACTGGCACAAAAGCAAAATACCAGCGTCAACTATCAACAGCAATTAAGCGTGCACGCTATCTTGCGTTGCTTCCATACTCGGATGCACATAGAAATTAATTGTTTTTCAGAACGCAAATTTGCGTTTTGCTGATGTTGAATAAAATTGAGTTTAAAAACGACTTATTGCAAGTTGATAATAAAACATAAAATAGTAAAGCAAGCCTAAGAAAGTTAAAGAGCCTTAAATGAAAGCGATGGCAGAATATGCAATGCGTGGCAGGTTGCACGCGGCATCACTTGCAAGTTTATTTGCGGTGTTGTCACTTATTTTGCCGCCACTGAGTTACCTCAGTGGTGCCCTGGTTGCTTTGGTTACCATGCGGCGAGGAAATGCGGAAGGTGCTGTCATTGCGGTTATTTCTGCTGTCGTACTGAGTATTATTGCGCAATTGACCACCGGAAACATGGTTATCGGATTTGTGTTTGCCTTTATGGTCTGGTTACCAGTGTGGATATTGTCCATTGTGTTGCGCAAGACTGTATCCTTAATGCTTACCGTTTCGGTTGCAGCTTTAATTAGTGTGATAACGGTTATTGGTTTTCATTTGGTGGTTGGTGATACCGTTGCTTGGTGGTCGGGCTTAATGAATCAATTGTTTGCTGAAGCCCTTGAAAAATCAGGTGCCGATGATGCGCAATTGCAGATGATGCGCACAAATATGTCGCAATTCATGACGGGGTTATTGGCCTCGGCCTTTTTTATGAGCATGGTATTGAGCGTATTTCTGGCGCGTTGGTGGCAGGCTGCGTTGTACAATCCGGGTGGCTTTAAGTCCGAATTTCACGCTTTCAGGTTGGAAAAAACAGTAGCCATTATTGGTACGCTAATTTTTCTTTGGGCAATGCTGACAGCCGAGCCTGGCAGTATGGCAATAGACTTGTCGTTTGTTGTGAGTGTTTATGGCAGTGTGGCTGGATTGGCGTTAATTCATTACCTGGTTGATGCCAGGGGGATGAACAGGGCCTGGCTTATTACGTTATATTTATTATTGATGTTCGTTGCACCTCAGCTCTTGGTGCTACTTGCCATTATTGGTTTCGCAGATTCCTGGGTGGACATAAGGCGTTTTATTGGAAACAAAACAGTTTAAAATTGAAATGAGGTGAATCATGAACGTAATACTTCTTGAAAAGGTTCAAAACCTTGGCGCTATGGGTGACCAGGTTAAGGTGCGTGGCGGCTTTGGTCGTAATTTTTTAATACCACAAGGCAAGGCAGTACCAGCTACTGAAGCCAATGTGGCATCTTTTAATGCAAAAAGAGCGGAGCTTGAAGCAAAAGCAGCTGAAAAATTGGCCGCAGCACAAGCGCGTGCAGAAGCTTTGTCTTCATTGACTGTGGAAATTGCAGGAAAAGCCGGTGAAGAAGGTAAGTTATTCGGTTCTATCGGTACACGGGATATTGCTGAAGCGGTTACCGCAGCTGGTGTTGAATTGGCCAAGGTTGAAGTGTCTCTGCCAGAAGGCCCGTTGCGTAACGTGGGTGATTTTGAAATTGCACTGCAATTGCACGCTGATGTTTCGACTACAGTAAATATATCAGTTGTGGCTCAGGACTAAACGTTGAAGTAAAGGCTTTGCTTTTTGTCTTTATTTTGTGGTTGTTTGACGCTTAAAAAGCTCCGCAGGTCGCGGAGCTTTTTTGTTTTTTGCTTTTGTCTTTTTCGAATGGATATTCGTCGAAATGAGACTAAATTCTTTCGTGCGATTTTTTTCGTTCCGATTTATACTATTGCCTCCCCAAAAAATCAACGCAATGTATGTTGAAAAAAACAGCATATTGGGTGTTTTTTATGTGCTAAAAATACTGTCAGGAATCTTATGCCAGAACTCGCGTATCCGACTAGCAGCGTTAACAATGAATCAGCCGCTGAGCAATTAAAAGTCCCTCCGCATTCCGTTAAAGCTGAGCAATCTATATTGGGTGGACTCATGCTTGAAAATTCGGCCTGGGATCAGGTGGCTGACTTGATCGTGGAAGAAGACTTTTATCGTTATGATCACCGTATGATCTTTCGTGCCATTGGTCATTTGGCTGATAACAGTAAGCCGTTTGATGTGGTTACGCTTTCTGAATGGCTGGAAGAGCGCGAGGAATTGGATAAGGTTGGTGGCTTGGCGTATCTGGGCAGTTTGGCGAAAGACACCCCTAGCTCGGCAAACATAAAAGCTTATGCCGGGATTGTCCGCGAGAGGTCGATTCTTCGTCAATTGATCAGTGTGGGTTCTGAAATTGCAGATGATGCATTCAACCCGGATGGTCGTGACAGTGCCGAGTTGCTCGACAATGCGGAAAGCAAGGTGTTTAAAATTGCCGAAAAGGGCGCGCGTGGCAAAGAAGGCTTTAACGGCATTAAAACCTTGTTAACCAAGGCGGTTGACCGGATCGATACGCTGTTTCAGCAAGAGGATGGTATTACCGGCTTGCCAACCGGGTTTACGGATTTCGATGAGCAGACATCCGGTTTGCAAAAAGGCGATATGGTTGTTGTTGCTGGGCGTCCGTCGATGGGGAAAACATCGTTTGCCATGAATATGGTAGAAAATGCCGCGATTTCCACAGGTTTACCGATTGCTGTTTTCAGTATGGAAATGCCAGGCGAGTCTTTGGCGATGCGTATGTTGTCATCCATTGGCCGGATCAATGCACATAAGGTGAGAACAGGTAAACTCAGTGATGAGGATTGGCCAAAGTTAACCCACGCTGTTGGTATTTTGGCCGAGGCGAAAATTTTTATTGATGATACCCCGGCCTTGAGTCCAAATGAATTGCGTGCAAAAACACGCCGCCTTAGCCGGGAGGTAGGTAATCTTGGTTTGATTGTGATCGATTATTTACAGTTGATGCAAGTGCCGAGTAACAGCGAAAACCGTACCAGTGAAATATCTGAAATTTCTCGAAGTTTAAAAGGTTTGGCAAAAGAAATGGATTGCCCGGTTGTGGCGCTTTCACAGCTTAATCGAAGTCTTGAACAACGTCCTAACAAGCGCCCTGTTATGTCTGACTTGCGTGAATCAGGTGCTATCGAGCAGGATGCGGATTTAATCGTTTTTATCTACCGCGATGAAGTCTATAACGAAGATAGTCCCGATAAAGGTATTGCTGAAATTATTATTGCCAAGCAACGTAATGGCCCCATTGGTACAGTTCGTCAAACATTTATTGGACAATATACGCGCTTTGAGGACTATGTGCCGAGCATGTATGATGAGAATGACGATTTCTAAATGAGCCGGGTTGCTGTTGCTACAATTGATTTGACCGTCTTAAAACATAATCTGTTGCAAGTAAGAAAAGCGGCGCCTCATTCGAAAATATTGGCTGTGATTAAAGCTAATGCGTACGGGCATGGTTTATTGCCTGTGGCGGAGTCTTTGCTTGATGTTGATGCGTTTGCGGTTGCGCATTTTGAAGAGGCTGTTGCGCTTCGTCAGGCTTTCCCTGAAAAACAGATTGTTTTATTGCAAGGCTATGCCGACGATGTTGAGCTTGCGTTATTGTTGTCACAGCAAATTCAGCCGGTTATTCACAGTCTTGCGCAAATCGATTTGCTTGAAGAATTTGCCTTCAAAAACCCTTCTCGGAAAATATCGGTTTGGTTAAAGCTGGATACCGGTATGCACCGATTAGGTGTAACCGAAGATGAGTTTGATGAATGTTGGGCGCGGCTCAATCGAATAGAAAGCCTTTGTGATAATGTAAAACTCATGTCTCATTTTGCCAATGCTGACGATGTTCAGCATGCTAGCAACCAACAACAATCACAGTTATTTAATAAACTCACTGCTTCACTAACATGTGAAAAAAGTTTGTCGAACTCGGCTGCTTTGCTGTCTCGGCCTCAGGATCATTATCAATGGGTAAGGCCGGGTATTATGTTATATGGTGTTTCACCGTTTTCTGATGGCAGCCCGTTGGCAGACGGGTTGCGCCCGGTGATGCGTTTGTCCGCTCGAGTCATTGCTGTTAGGCATGTAAAAAAAGCCCAGGCTGTGGGCTACGGTAGTTGTTGGCGAGCCTCTGAAGATACAAATATCGCCGTGGTTGGTATTGGGTATGGCGATGGTTATCCTCGCCATATCGCTAAAAATACGCCGGTGCTGATTAAAGGGAAGCGCTATCCGATTGTTGGGCGTGTCAGTATGGACATGATTTGCATTGATACCGGGCAGGATGTTTTCAAAATGGGTGATGAGGTTTTGTTGTGGGGTAAGGATTTGCCGGTAGAGGAAATTGCCAAAAAAGCCTCGACAATTGCTTATGAGTTGCTGTGCCAGGTTACGCCACGGGTTAATTTTGTGTACAGCAAAAACGCGTGTGAAAAAAATCATGACTAAAGCAAAAACAGCATACACTTGCACTGCCTGTGGCGGGACAGCGCCAAAATGGTCAGGCCAATGCGGTGACTGTGGTGCATGGAATACCATGACTGAATTTTTGTCGGCAGCCATGGGCTCCGGTGGTAAGGCAAAGTTTGCCGGTTATGCCGGAAGTGTTTCTGTTTCTGCAACAGTAATTTCACTTGATGATGTTTCAGCAGAGGAACAGCCGCGCCTGGACAGTGGCAGTAAAGAGTTGGATCATGTCTTGGGTGGTGGTCTGGTAGTTGGTTCGGTGGTACTGGTGGGCGGAGACCCGGGTATCGGCAAGTCTACGTTAATTTTGCAAACGCTGGTCAGTTTGAGCAAAGAAGTAAATGTGCTTTATGTTACCGGCGAGGAATCCTTGCAACAGGTGAGTATGCGTGCCAAGCGTTTGCAGCTTGACTCATCCCGTGTTCGCTTGTTGGCTGAAACAAAAATTGAGTCTATCTTATCTCACTGTCAAAAAGAAAAACCACAAGTACTGGTGATTGATTCCATACAATCGGTTTACACCGATGCAGTTCAGTCTGCGCCTGGGTCAGTGTCTCAATTGAGGGAAGGTGCAGCCTTGATGGTGCAGTTTGCGAAACAAACAGGTACTGCATTGTTTTTGATTGGCCATGTGACGAAAGAAGGTGTTATTGCCGGGCCACGGGTATTGGAGCATATGGTTGATTGCGTCTTGTATTTTGAGGGTGAAAAAGACAGCCGCTACCGCATGCTGCGTGCGGTTAAAAACCGCTTCGGCGCGGTGAATGAGCTTGGGGTTTTTGCCATGACCGAGCGCGGCCTGAGAGAAGTCAGCAATCCTTCGGCCATCTTTTTGTCTCAACACGAGAATCCGGTCGCTGGCAGCGTTATTACCGTAACCCAGGAAGGTAACCGGCCGTTGCTGGTTGAGTTACAAGTGCTGGTTGATGAAAGCCATTCGCCCAGTCCCCGGCGTGTGACGCTGGGGCTTGAGCAAAACAGGTTGGCCATGTTGCTCGCTGTTTTACATCGTCATGCTGGCATTGCCATGTTTGATCAGGATGTTTATGCCAATTTAGTTGGCGGTGTGCGTGTGGCTGAAACGGCGGTGGATTTACCTTTGATTATTGCGGCATTGTCCAGTTTTAGAAACACGCCTTTATCGACGGATTTGGTGGTATTTGGTGAAATTGGTTTGGCGGGGGAAATACGCCCTGTTCCCGGTGGCGAAGAACGAGTGCGTGCTGCTGCAAAGCAGGGGTACAAGCGATTTATACTACCAAAAGCCAATTTGCCCAGGCAGGCGATCAAGGGTGTGGAACTTGTGCCGGTAACACGCTTGCAAGATGCACTGGCAGCTTGTTGATGCTTGTGCGGTTAAGCGGGCTTCAACAAGCTGATTGCGGGATTGTGCATTCATTATATTAGGCCGCGTGGTTCAATAATGCTGCAAGCTCCCGGTTAAGAATCTCTTCATCACCCAGATTTAACTCGACCAGTCGGCGTAAATGAGAGGCGCTGTCGATATCAATATGATCACATCTCAAGCCAATACGTTCACTGTCGACATGTGTTGCCGTTGCTTCCATTTTAATTTTAAAAATATTATCGGCGACATTAATTTCCAGCAAATAAGATTCGTTTTGAGTTGGTGGCCAATTTTGCGGCAAGGTAATTAATGCGCCATTTAATGAAACATCCAGTAGCTTAGCTGTCCATGAGCCACTTGGGTTGGACAACGTGGCGGAGGCTTCGAATGGTATTCGAGTAAATCTACGGCGTTCGGTTATTGGTTTGGAGTCTGCCATGGGGTTTACCTGTTTACAATTGTTTGATGATTCGGAATAGTTAACAAAAACTATCGGCATTTGCCTGGTTAAGTTTAGTGTAAAATTTACTTTGGCGAGTAATTGTTTATCACTCAAGGGGTATTCAAATAACAAGCCAGTAAATGCATTGATATTTTTTTCTTGAATCTGTGAACGAATACTTTTTTGCTTGGTCAATGGCACAGGGGGCAGACGGTGCATTACTTGCCTTGTGTGATAGACTTGATCCAAATATCCATATCGAGAACATATGTCCGTAATGAAAGCAGCTCATTTTAGTCAAATCTTGTTGGTTCTGTTGTTCCTAACCGTGAACGCCCCTGCTTATGCTGGCAATGCGAATACGGATACTGGTATGCTTACTATGCAAGCACCGACATTTGAAGGCTGGCTAGCGGGAGTAAAAGCGGAAGCAAGGGCCAAAGGTGTATCGGAAGCCACGCTGGAAGCCGCTTTTACGGGCGTTAAACCAATCAAAAAAGTCGTCAAGCTTGATCGCAATCAGCCAGAGTTCAAGCTTACATTTGCCCAATACCTGAAACGTGTCGCACCGCCGTTTCGGGTAAATCGCGGCAAAAAAATGTTAAAAAAACATAAAGCGCTCTTAGCGCGCATTCGGCAAAAATACGGTGTACAGCCGCGCTTTATTGTGGCGTTATGGGGTATGGAAACGGACTTTGGCCGTTTAACCGGCGGTTTTCGGGTTATTAATGCCTTGTCGACATTGGCATATGATGGTCGACGAGGTCGCTTTTTTCGTGCCCAGTTGATTAGTGCGTTAAAGATTATTGACGCCGGTCATATTAGTGCAAATGCAATGCAGGGTTCTTGGGCCGGGGCGATGGGGCAAACCCAGTTTATGCCATCCACTTTTTTAAAGCACGCGGTTGATTTTAATGGTGATGGCCGAATCAACATATGGACCGATACGGGGGACGCCTTGGCATCAGGGGCACATTATTTATCCAACACGGGTTGGAAGAGTGATGAAACCTGGGGTCGGGAAGTCTTATTGCCTGCTGATTTCCCCAAGGCGATGCTAGAACTGGATGTGGTAAAGCCTATTTCATTTTGGCAAAACATGGGGGTGAGGCGCGCCAATGGGAAAGATTTGCCAAGGCGAGATATTCCCGCTTCGGTAATCCAGCTTGATGACAAAACCGGGCCTGCTTATCTGGTTTATGATAATTATCGTGCGATCATGGACTGGAACAAGTCGAAAAATTTTGCTACTGCGGTTGGTATTTTGTCTGATCGAATCGGCGGACGTTAATAAAAAGGTGTTTCGTCCGTCAGATTTATTTGGGTCTTTTCCCAGAGCGAATAGCACCCAAAAAATCAGATAAGGCTTTTGTGGTTTTTGGTGAAAGATCTTTAAAGATAAATGCGGCCAATATGATGGCTGAGTCGCTTGAGTTATCTCTTTCCAGTCTAACGAGTTCGGCATTTAGTTTCAGTGATTGTTTTTGTAGTGGTATGTGAATAAGGGTTTTGTCATAAATCATTCCCCCCTTGCTAAATACAGGTGCTTTAGCCATACATCCACCAAGTGAAATGTCAATAAGCGCTGTTTTGTATTTGCTTGACTGGAATTCTACGTGGGCTTCGAACGCTTCTAACAGTGGGATTCGATTTGATTTCCTCAGGTTTTTTCCATTTAGGAGTTTTTTAACTTTTTCCAAAATAGTTTTTGGGGAAAAGGGCTTTAAAATAAGGTCACTTACGCCGTGGGCTGCTGCTTTGATTAAGGCATCTTTTCCGCTACTGGTGGAAAGCAGAATAATTTTAGCGTCGGTGCTGCTTTTTATTTCTTTGCATTCTGAAAGAAACTCAAAAGTGTCTTTGTCCGTGAGAGTGCTTTCACAAAATATCCAGTCGATATTGGCTATTTGACGTAATGTCCCGGCTGCTTCTCTGGCTGACGATGCGGTATAAATATCAGACATTTTAAAATGTTTTCGAATAAGAGATGCCAGTGTTTTGCGCGATGTGGAATCCGGGTCTACGACAATCGCTGAATATGCGTGATCCATATTACCTCTTTTACTGTCTTGAATTCTTGTCTTTGTTAACGGCTTATTCTTTGTTTTTTTTACGGAGTTTTATCGCTTGTTTTAGGGTAAGCCCGAATATCACCATTAATAAAAAAACCAACTATGGGGGTTATTTGCTTTTTTGTAAACAAAAAAATGTGACAAGGCTCGTACTTTTTGCCTTGGTGACTGTGAGTAGTATAAAAAGAAACTTATGGTGAGTTTGGATTGATACGTTCGCTGCTTAAACGGATACCTAATGGCCCCCTGGCAATGAGATACTGAAAAACTTGGCCGTCGCGCTGTATTTCGATGGCAACATCTTCACCGGCTTCGCCATTGGCCGTGAGAGCTGTTAACTCAGACCAATTAAACACACGTTGATTGTCATAACTGAGGATGTAATCACCGGCTTGCAGGCCGGCATTCTCGGCGGGCGATTCGGATAAGACACTTTGTATGGTAATCCGGTTTGTTCTGTTGGTTGAATATAGAAACTGGTCGTATTTTTCATCCCCCAATTCTTGTCGATAGATATTTGAGCTTAAATCCAGAACACGGGATTTTTCAAAATATTGTTCTGTGCCAAACCAGCCTTCACGTATTGCTGTGTTTCTTAAATAAAGTTGTTCCATTTCTTTGTTTTCAGCCAGTCGTTGGATGCGGTTTGCTGTTTCATTGTCGATGCCCATGGCAAGGAGCGTATGCTTGTTGCGCTGGGATTCAGGTAACGTATTGTTGCTTGTGTCGGTAAATGCATTTTCATTTGACTGAGCTTGTGGTTTGTTGGTTTGTATGTTGGTGTTGATTGATGATTTAAGTGCGTTGAGCTGCGCCCGTGTTATATTGTGTTTTTCAATTTCGCCAGTGAGTTTGTTTTCAAGTATCTGTAATTTTTCTTCCAGTAACGACAATTTTTTATATAGGTTTGCTTGCGTATTTTTCGAAGGGTTGGTTGCAGGCAATTTGTCGCTTGGTGGTGTTGTTTGCAGGTTGAGACCAACAACAAGACCGGCAAAAGATAAAATGATAGCAATGAGTAATATGCGTAACATTGATTTAAAGTGGTATAATTTCGTGAAAAGAGATAACCGGAAAAATGCTGGTCGACAGCAAACTCCGGTATTTTATAGCACAGATAAGCCGTGAGCCAATAATTATGAATCAAAAAACGCATAAACCCATTTATTCGCCAATACGTTTGTCAGTATTGTTTCTTTTGTTGCCTGTTATTTTTTCGGTTTTTATATTTTCCGGTTGCGAAAGAGCCAAACCGACAAAGGCTGACCGGGACGAAGTCAGGGCGGTAATGGAAATGCGTCAAAAAGCTATTCAAAATAAAGATATTGATTTGTACAAACAGGTAATTATCCCCGATTATAACGATGCAGGGGTTAATTTTAAGACCCTTGTTGAGGTAATGCAGGCCAACTTTGACAATAATGCATCTATCGAATTTAGGTTTAAGCGTAGCATGGTTGACATGTCCATGAACTCGGCGCGAATGGTTGGCCAAATATCCTATATTGTATCCGGGGCGGAAGAACCTGTGTATGATCAGGAAATAACCATTTTCCGTCGCGTGAATGGGCAATGGAAAATTTCAGGGGGAATTAAAGTGATTCCACTTTAATTTGCCCGGTAGTTTGGGCTGGAAATGGCACAATGGTCATTTTTATGACGACATTGTGCCCTGTTCGTGACTTGTTATCGGGCGCCAAATATCACAACCGTTTTGCCCTTGGCGGTAATCAAGCCTTGTTCCTCCATGTTTTTCATTACGCGGCCAACCATTTCCCGGCTGCATCCCACGATTTTGCCTAGTTCTGTACGGCTTATTTTGATTTGCATGCCTTCCGGGTGGGTCATGGCATCCGGTTGTTTGCACAGGTCAAGTAATGTGCTGGCGACCCTGCCCGCAGCATCCATAAAAGCAAGATGCCCGACTTTTCGTGTGGTTTGTATCAATCTTGTGGATATATGCGTGGCAATAACCCGTAAAATATCAGGATACTGGGCTTTTAGTTCACTTTTTACCAGCTCTTCCAGTCGATCATAGCTGATCTCAGCCAGGGTGCAGGGGGTTCTGGTACGTACTGTGACCTGACGAGCCGTTTGTTGTTTGATAAAAATGCCGGTTTCACCAATAAAGTCACCGTCATTGAGGTAGGTCAGAATAATATCGCTGCCCTCATCGTCTTCCATGCTAATGGTGACAGAACCTTCAATGATATAATAAAACTTGTCGGCAGGGTCTCCCGGGCGAACAATGAGTTTTTTGGTTGTCAAATGTTCAATTTTACAATAGTCCAATAAGGCGTGCAGGGCCGGGTCAGCTTTTTTGTGAATATCTATTTGTTTAGCCACGTGAAATCTCATCCTAATTAATCAGTTATGTAATGTTTTTATCGTCAGATTGGCGCGATACTGTAGTTAATACTGCGAGTTGCCTGGGTAAGCCGTGTAACCCCTCTTTTTTTTGCGGTTTATGGCTTTTATGTTGTGTTTATATGTGGATTAAACACTGGAAGGTGTAGTTAAGGTTTTAATTTTATGAGTGAAATTTACAAGCTGGAAACGTATTCCAGTTTTGGCAGCGTGGTAGCGACGGGTAAATTCAAGCAGCAGCCCGCTGACTTTAAAGTCGTAGAAATCTTGAGTTTTACCTTAACTGGCGAGGGGGACCATGTGTACTTGTTCATTGAAAAAACCGCTTGCAATACTGATTGGGTGGCAGCAGAGCTGGCGAAACTAACCGGTTTAAAGCCGGTAGATGTGGGCTATGCGGGTAAAAAAGATCGTCATGCCGTGACGCGGCAGTGGTTTAGTTTGCATATGCCCAATCAGCAGGAACCGGACTGGGCTGAATTGCCCAATGAAATAACGGTGCTGGAAAAGACACGCCACAATAAGAAGTTACGAACAGGCTCAATTGAGAAAAATGTTTTTGATTTGGCCGTTTGCGATGTGTCAGGTGACGAAGCTGAAATAGAGCGTCGTTTGCAGTTGATAAAATCGCGAGGGTTTCCAAATTATTTTGGTCCTCAGCGTTTTGGTAATCAATGCGCAAATGTTTACAAGCTGGTAGGCACGATAAAAGGCCGTCGGCGGATGAGTAAAACCCAGCGCAGCATGTGTATTTCATCGGCGCGATCATATTTGTTTAACCAGATATTGAACAAGCGAGTAAGACAGGGGAACTGGAATCAGGCGATCAGTGGTGATGTGATGGCCTTGCAGGGTAGTCGATCAATTTTTGTTCCTGATGAGGCACTTGCGCAAACGATTGTTAATCGCATTGCGGTGCATGATATTCATCCCGCTGCTGTCATGTGGGGTAGAGGTGAGATAAAAACAACTTTGCAGGCACGAGAAATTGAAAATAATGTGATTGATGCTTACCCGGATTTAATTGCAGCATTGAATAAAGCCGGAGTCGACATGGCTTATCGGTCAATGCGGGTTGTGGTGCCTGATTTGACCTGGGTTTTGAAAAATAACCGACTGACCTTGCATTTTTCGCTGGATTCGGGGGCTTATGCGACTGCCCTTTTAAACGAATTTATCCTGCTTTCTTCCTGAGCTTGACACGTTGGGCTTGAATATTCTGCTCTATTCGCTTGCTATGTGTTTTCACGGTGTTCGTTGAAAGATGTATATTCCATCAGCTTATTCTTGTGCATAGTGGTATCTCCTGGGTCGGTTTAGTAACGATAATCAAGCAGATACACCACCTTATTTTTTTAGGTCAGTGGTGACATTGTCTATATTGTGAAACAGTAGTAAAATTGGCCTGGAACAGGTAAGTTTTTTCCGCTGAATCTACAAGCGGAAAACGCGAATAGGAAAAATGACGATGGCTTTAGATCAACTCAAGGCATTTCTAGAAAAAATGCAATCGGATTCTGCGCTGAAAAGTGAAGTTCTTGCTGTAGCGACTGCTGACGACGTCGCCCGAATTGCACTGAAACTGGGTTTTGAATTTTCAGGGGATGAATTACTGAGAATGTCAGGCAAAAAAGTGGGCAGGGTGACCGTCAAGAAAAACGATATTCCCGGAGAATATAATTAACGCACTTTATGTCGTGGTTTCAGTTTGGTCGGACAGTTTCCGGTTTTGAGTGACATCCCTGTCAGATCAACATCTGTTGTAACTATTCAGCACTTTTCGCAATAAAGCCAGGCAGGCAGCCCCCCGCAAACAAAAGCGCAAGCCTCTCACTTGGTTTCATTCCTCGTTTTCG
>Ga0256830_1000508_pt1 | contig 30880 bp, 24 predicted proteins | sample 128326metaG_FD_190537 | JGI IMG/M metagenome (GOLD analysis project Ga0256830, IMG submission 190537) | Hydrothermal vent microbial communities from Lau Basin, Pacific Ocean - 128-326 | ecosystem: Environmental > Aquatic > Marine > Hydrothermal vents | place: Pacific Ocean: Lau Basin | collected... | reverse complement strand
ACTGCCAAACTGGATACAAGCCTATATAAAGAGGTCGCGGCAGATGCAGGCACGATGAACCAGGCAATCTTCATAGTTCTGCTTTCAGCAGTCGCAGCCGGTGTGGGTAAGGTTGAGATTCGGGGTCCTGGCCTCATTTTTATAGAACCTATTTCGGCCGTTATCGGGTGGTATATGTGGACCTACCTAACTTACCTTGTCGGAACCAGACTTCTTCTTCCCGAAGAAGTTCCTGAAGGAGGAATTAAGTCGAGCCCAGGTGAGCTGCTTAGAACCATCGGTTTTTCGCATGCTCCCGGCATGATTCGAGTTATTAGTATTGTTCCGGGAATATTCAACACAATGTATGTATTAGGATCCAGCTGGATGCTGGTGGCAATGGTGGTGGCAGTAAAACAGACGTTTAATTACAAAAGCACATCACGGGTTTTATGGGTTTGCGCAATCAGCTGGATTATGAAAACGTTGGTATTTATAACTTTTGCCTACCTTGTTGGCAGTCCTCCTCCTAAACCGATATAAATTCTAAGGTACCAAGTGGGTATACCAACTAAATGCTGAGGCACAGCATGGAATTATTCCTATTAAATTGATAGACAAACTTTTCCAACGTCTCTGGAAAACCAATGATTATGAGCACCGCCAGCAACAGGTGAGCATGGCGAAAGCCGTTGAAAAATCATTTCATACCGGCAGGCATCTCCTTGTTGAAGCTCCGCCGGGGGTTGGAAAAAGCCTGGCATACCTGGTACCCCTGGCAGCATTGTTTAGTGCCTCTCCAACAAAATGTGGCGGCCGGGTCGTTATTTCAACTTACACAAAAGCTCTTCAGCGCCAGCTTGTTGAAAAGGATATTCCATTTCTGAACCGGACTCTCGACACAAAAATCAACTACGCTCTCTGCATCGGGGGACAGAATTACCTCTGTCTTCGCCGGCTGGATCAGATGAGGCAACAAGGCCTGTTCGACCAGAAAGGAGCTGATAATATAGGAGACATCTTCAGATGGGCATCAGTATCTAAAACCGGTCTTTGCTCCGAAGTCGCCCTTCCCTCATATTTGTGGGAACAGGTTTCAAGACAAGGAGATATCTGTTTCGGTAAAAACTGCAAGTATGCGGGTGCCTGTTTTTGGAGAAAAGCTAAAACACGTGAGATGCGGGCGCAGGTACTTGTAGTCAACCACCATCTGTTCTTTGCAAATATGGCCTCAGGTGAACAGGTCCTGCCTGAATTTAAGGCTGTTATATTCGACGAGGCTCACCAAATCGAAGAAACAGCCGCCGCTTACCTAGGCATTGAGATTTCAAATAGAAGAATCAACTGCCTGCTTGATTCTATTTTAAGCACAGACGGCCTATCAAGAGTCTCCAAGCCGAACAAAAAGCCCTCGACAGGCAAAAGATCGAGGGGGCTGCTTGCTAGAATGGAAGGTATCACAGAGGCGGATATTACCAGGTTCAGTGCCGACATATATGCAATTCGTGCAAATACACATACCTGGACTATTTCCCTGCTTGAGCAGTATGGAGGCCATAAGGCACTACGTCTCCGGCTTCCCGGCTCTCTTCCGGACCCTGTGAGTGACAAGCTGAAAAGACTTATCGAAAACCTTGGACGCTTGACACCTAAATCGGAGGAAGATGAGAAGGAACTCATTGCGTTAATTGAACGTTGCTGCTGCCTGCTTATGGATATCGAGCATATACAAAGCCAGGACTTGAAAAACCATGTTTACTGGGTGGAGTCGACGGAGCAACGATTCCGTCTTATGGCAACGCCGGTAGATCTTTCCGCTCTTTTACGTAATGACCTCTTCAAACACACACACCCGGTAATTATGACATCCGCAACTCTTTCCACTGACAGGTCTTTTAACTTTATCAAGAGAAGAATCGGCATCGATGAAGCGGATGAGCTGATTCTAAACTCACCATTTGACTTTGAGTCAAACGCCATTTTGTATCTTCCCGAGAACATACCTGACCCGCGTAGGACAGATGATTATACCAGCGCAGTTATAGAACATATAGAGATGTTGGCCCGCCTTAACAATGGACGACTTCTTGCTCTGTTTACAAGTTATAAATTTATGAGGGAGACAAGAGAAAAACTTCAACTTGACGGCCTTAAGGTTATGATGCAGGGAGATGCGGAAAGCTACGCGCTTGTGGAGCGTTTCAAGGCATCAACTTCAGCTATTCTGCTTGGAACAGCGACATTCTGGCAGGGGATAGATATTCCGGGCGATGCACTCAAGTGTGTTGTAATTACCAGGCTGCCATTTGCCGTACCTGACAACCCGGTAATGGAAGCCAGGTTTGACTTAATGCGCAGGCAAGGCCTCAATCCCTTCAATGATTACCAGGTACCTTCTGCGCTTTTAATGTTCAAGCAGGGATTTGGACGCCTGATAAGAACAAAAAAAGACAGGGGCATAGTTACAGTTCTTGACAAACGGATACTCGCAATGAATTATGGAAAACGCTTTCTTGATTCTCTGCCACAATGTTCTAAAACCGGCTCTTTCAAAAGTCTTAAAGAGTTTGTTAACCAACCCGGTGAAAAACAGACTTAATTTTAGAACAACAGTAAAAGGTAAAGTAGACAAAAAAAACATATAAGTGTCATTATAATCGGTACATTATTAACTAAGGAGGAATCAATGCACGCTGTTGAGATAAAGCCGAATATATACTGGGTAGGAGCCATTGATTGGACTGTCAGGGACTTTCACGGCTATATAACACCTAATGGAACTTCGTACAATAATTACCTGATAATGGATGAACAGATTACACTTGTTGACGCGGTAAAAAAAGATTTATCACGAACATGCCTGGACCGGATATCAAGCGTGGTAGACCCAAGCAAAATCAAAAATATAGTGGTTAACCATATCGAGATGGATCACGGAGCTGTTGATAAAATAATGGCTGTGGCCCCAAATGCCTCGCTTTTTATGACCAAGCTGGCAAAATACGGGCTTGACAGGCATTTCGACACCTCAAAATGGGATATAAACATTGTTAAATCCGGTGATGAGCTTTCTATAGGTAAAAAAACATTGTTGTTTCTGGAGACCCCGATGCTTCATTGGCCTGACTCGATGGTTACTTATGTCAAGGAAGATAAACTTCTTATCAGTCAGGATGCATTTGGCCAACACTATGCAAGTTCCGCAAGATTTGACGACCAGGTGCCAATCGAAGAACTTGAAGACGCTGTTACAGATTACTACGCAAATATACTTATGCCGTTTGGAAAACTGATCAAGTCAAAGCTTGCGGAGATAGAAAAACTGGGGCTGGAGATAGATATGATTGCTCCTGACCACGGCGTTATTTGGAGAAGGGACCCATCCAAAGTTCTAAGGATGTACAATGATATGGCCTCCAGCAAAGCAGAGTGCTCCGCAGTAATAATTTATGATACCATGTGGAAATCAACACAACTGATGACACGGCCTTTAATGGAGGGTCTTCTTGCTGAAGGAGTTCCTACAAAAGTAATAAAACTTAGAAACACACCCATGTCCGTAGCCATAAAGGAGTTCTGGAAGTCCAGGGGAATGTTGGTTGGAACCCCTACCTTGAACAACCTTATGTTTCCATCAGTAGCCGAATTTCTGACACATCTACGTGGACTTCGTCCTACAAACCGAATTGCATGCGCTTTTGGAAGCTATGGATGGGGAGGTGGGGCTGTCAGGGAAGCATACGGGGAACTAAACAAGATGAAGCTGGAAACCTATGAGCCGGGCATTGCAGTCAAATACAGGCCTGATCACGAAGACATGAAAAAAATACATGAATTCGGCAAGCAGTTCGGCAGAAGGTTGAAAGAATATCACAAAAAATTTTAAAACACTTATTTGCAGGCTTAAATAAAATTCACTGAGTTTCTGAAAAGGAGATAATAATTATGTTTAAGTGTACAGTATGTGGTTACATCTATGACCCGGAAACCGAAGAAACACCCTTTGAAGACCTTCCCGACGATTGGCAATGTCCGGTCTGTAACGCACCCAAGGAAGCATTCGAGCCTATTTAGAAACTTTTATGTTTTCTAAAAAACTTGATTGAAAAGGGGGGTACAGTCTTTGAGCCAAAAAAACACTATTGTAGCGCTACTGCGCAATGAGAATGAAGAGTACCTAAAACTGGAAAAAGAGCACCTGAAACTAGAGAATTTTCTCAAAGAGATAAACAAACGAAAGCATATTACTCCGGAAGAAGAAATTGAGCGCAAAAAAATCCAGAAACAAAAACTTTTTGTAAAAGACCGTATGGCCGAGATGATTCGTAACTACTCTGACCAATAAATACAGCACCTTATACTATATTACCTTTCAGGATACTTTAATTAATGAAAAGCAAAACCATTAAAAAAGGCATCGAGAGGGCCCCTAACAGGGCGCTTCTTTATGCAACAGGACTATCACCTTCACAGATGGACAAGCCTTTTATCGGCGTAGCCAGCAGCTTCACAGACCTTATACCCGGCCATACAAGCATGCGGGATCTGGAAAGATTCATAGAAAAGGGAGTACATGAAGGAGGCGGTGTTCCTTTCTTTTTTGGTATTCCGGGTATCTGTGACGGAATAGCCATGGGACACAAAGGGATGCATTACAGCCTTGCATCCAGGGAATTAATAGCAGATATGGTGGAAACAGTCGCAGAAGCGCATCGTCTTGATGGGCTTGTTCTGCTTACAAACTGCGACAAAATAACACCCGGCATGCTTATGGCAGCCGCCAGGCTGGACATTCCATCAATCATTGTAACGGCGGGTCCAATGCTTTCAGGCCGCTGGCAGGGACGCAGGCTGAACTTGACAAGCGACACATTTGAAGCGGTCGGTAAATACAAACAAGGAGAAATAAGTCTTAATGAGCTAAAAGCTCTTGAGTTATGCGCCTGCCCTGGATCAGGCTCCTGTCAGGGAATGTATACGGCCAACACAATGGCCTGCGTTACAGAGGCAATGGGAATGAGCCTGCCCGGCTGTGCCGCCACGCCAGCGGTTGTTGCAGACAAAAAGCGTATCGCTTTTGAAAGCGGAATAAGAATAACCCGGTTAGTAGAGAAAAATATAACGCCCGGAAAAATTATCAGTAGAAAATCCATCGATAATGCTATCCGGGTAGACATGGCACTAGGTGGATCAACAAATACGGTTCTGCACATTCCTGCTATAGCTCATGAAGCCGGAATACAATTACCACTTGAGAGGTTTGATGAGCTTAGCGCTGATACTCCCCATATTGTAAACATGATTCCCGGCGGCGAGTACTACATGGAAGACCTCTATTTTGCAGGTGGCATTCCGGCAGTGCTTTCAAGGCTTAAAGATAAACTTCACAACACTCAGACTGTTTCAGGAAAAAAGATATACTCTATAGCGGATAAGGCCGTAGCCTCCGATGCCGATGTTATCAGGGTTCAGAGCAAGTACTACCATAAACAGGGAGGAATTGCGGTTTTGAAGGGTAATCTGGCTCCAAAAGGCTGCGTTGTCAAACAGACGGCGGTCAGCCCGGAAATGATAAGGTTTGAAGGCACAGCACGAGTATTTAATTCGGAAGAAGCAGGCATGAAGGCTATAGTAAGCGGGAAAATAAAGGCCGGAGATGTTGTCGTAATCCGTTACGAAGGACCTAAAGGCGGCCCCGGCATGAGAGAGATGCTCTCCCCAACCTCGGCGATTGCCGGAATGGGCCTCTCGGCATCAGTAGGACTTATCACCGACGGACGTTTCTCCGGTGGAACACGCGGCCCGTGCATCGGGCATGTGTCACCGGAGGCTATGGAAGGAGGTCCGATAGCTGTTGTAAAAGACGGTGACATTATCAGAATCAACATTACAAACAGATCTATAGATCTTCTTCTTGATGATGACGAGATAGAAAAACGGCTTCAGGACTGGCGCCCTCCGGCCCCCAAAATTAATAAAGGCTGGCTGGCAAGATATGCCAAACTGGTAACCTCGGCAAGTACCGGCGCTGTGATGAGTTAGTTTGTAGTTTGGAATTAAAAGGAATTGTTTAAAAATTGTTTAAAAATTGTTTAAAAATAGGTTTTATCGGTCTGAGCAATCTGATCAGGCTATAGTGCAGATAGAGCAAAAAATGTTTAATTCGGGTAATAACTAAGGAGCAGACAAATAAAATGAAGAAGATGACCGGCTCAAAAATCATACTGGAAGCCCTTAAGCGCGAAAAGGCCACCACAGTCTTTGGTTATCCGGGCGGCGTCGTACTTGGCATATTCGACGAACTTTATGATGATAAGAATATCAGTCTTATACTGACAAGGCACGAACAGGGTGCTGTTCATATGGCGGACGGCTACGCCAGGATTACAGGTGACCCCGGAGTTGTACTGGTCACAAGCGGTCCGGGAGCCACAAATACAGTCACAGGCATTGCAAATGCCTATATGGACTCCATACCGATGGTGGTTTTCACAGGACAGGTGCCGACCATGCTGATAGGAAATGATGCCTTCCAGGAAGCTGATATCGTAGGTATCACCAGGCCATGCACAAAGTACAACTACCTGGTGAAAGACGTTAATGATCTTGCATATACAATAAAGGAAGCTTTTCACCTGGCAAGAACAGGCCGGCCCGGGCCAGTGCTTATTGACCTGCCGAAAGACATTACAGCTGCATCATGCGAATTCAAATGGCCGGATAAGGTCGAGATAAGAAGCTATAAACCAAAGATCACAGGAAACAAGCCGATGATTCGCCAGGTGGCCGCAGCAATAAACAAAGCCAAAAAACCGGTTATCCTGGCAGGCGGCGGTGTGGTCGCTTCAGAGGCCTATGCGGAATTACTGGAGTTTGCAACTCTTATTAACTCGCCTGTGACCACTACGCTTATGTCACTAGGATCGTTTCCTGCATCTAACCAGCTCTATATGGGTATGCCTGGCATGCATGGAACATACTGCGCAAACATGGCAATCCAGAACTGTGATCTTTTAATAGGAATCGGGGTCAGGTTCGAAGATCGTGTTACAGGAAAAACCTCTGATTTCGCCCCAAAAGCAAAGATCATCCAGGTAGATATCGATCCCACATCTATCAGAAAAAACGTACGTGTGGATATACCGGTTGTAGGAGATGTCAAACACATATTAAAAGATGTAAACACTGTTCTTAAGGAGGAGGGCAGCAAGCCCAAGTGGAAAGAGCTCCAGAAGGCCTGGCTAAAGCAGATAGAGACATGGAAGAAAGAGCACCCTTTGTCTTATCACCAGGACACTGATGTGATAAAACCGCAATTTGTGGTGGAAAAGCTATACGAACTATCAAAAGGCCAGGCCATAATAACAACCGAGGTGGGGCAAAATCAGATGTGGGCGGCCCAGTTCTACAAGTTTGATAAGCCTCGGCATTGGATATCGTCCGGGGGGCTGGGTACAATGGGTTTTGGCTTTCCTGCCGCAATTGGAGCCCAGATGGCAGCGCCTGGCAAGCTGGTGATCGACATTGCCGGCGACGGCAGTATACAGATGAATATACAGGAGTTGGCAACAGCTGTAATCAACAAACTTCCGGTGAAAATAGCTGTCCTTAACAACCAATACCTGGGAATGGTCCGGCAGTGGCAGGAACTTTTCTTTGAAGAGAGGTACTCTCATACGTTTCTGGATTCGCATATGATACCGGATTTTGTTAAGCTGGCCGAATCATACGGAGTAGTGGGGCTTAGGGCCTCAAAACCGAGCGAGGTCGAGCCACTGATTAAGGAAGCTTTTAAGGTGAAGAAGCCTGTACTTATGGACTTCGTATGTGACTGGAAAGAGAAGGTCTATCCCATGGTTCCGGCTGGAGCATCTATCGACAATATGCTCTTATACGAAGCAGAGACTAAAGATAAAAAGAGAAAGGTCAGGGTGGTGAAATAATGAGACATACCATATCTGTTCTTGTTGAAAACAAATTCGGGGTATTATCCAACGTATCCGGTCTTTTTAGCGGCCGGGGATTTAATATAGAAAGCATATCCGTTGGAGAGACCCTTGACCCGCAAATATCTCAGATGACCATAATCACCCGTGGGGACGATCAGGTAATCGAGCAGATCACAAAACAACTCAATAAGCTCGTCGATGTCATCAAGGTTATCGACCTGCTCGAGGTTGACCACGTGGAACGGGAAATGGCCTTAATAAAGGTCGCACCCAGGCATGACCAGAAGTCCGAGGTTTTAAGAACAGCTGAAATATTCCGCGGACGTATCGTCGACTCCAGCCCTAAAACCTACACGATAGAGGTAACAGGCGACGAAAAAAAGATAGAGGCTCTTATAGGTATACTGCGACCAATGGGAATAAAAGAGTTCGTTCGAACAGGAAAGATCGCAATAGCCAGGGAAGGAAGCAAGTAAATTAAAAAAGAGAAACATGCTTTTTTGCTTATAAATCTAATTTTCCATTGAAGAAACAAAGACTTCTTTGCTAATATCATTCCGTGGACCTTCCTAAAGTCATACGCATGGCAAATACGGCACTTACCTTTGGAGTCTTGGCTTCAACTTTGATACTAGCCAGGCATTACGCAAATATGGCTCTTGATGATCTGGCCTCCACGGAAGGCACTGAAGAGCTGGTTCTTACAGCACCCAAATCAAAGCCTCCACGGGATCTTTTTTCATACGCAGCTATTCTGGAGACAAATCCTTTTGGCGATGCTCCGGCCGGTCCCCTTACCACGATCGGCAGCGCAAAAAAAGATAGCCAAGGCGGCCAAGACGGCGGTGATATTCCGGTTGCTTTGACTTTAGTAGGTACGATAGCGGGCAATGGTAGTTACGGCTTCGCAATATTCGAAGACCAGAAACAACAGCAATCCGTATTCCGTGTAGGCACTCAAATTCCAGGTTATGGGATGCTGATCAGGGTGGAACCAAGTTTTGTTGTTCTCTCAACTCCACAAGGAGAAGAGCATATAAAAATTGCCGAGATAGCCGAGATAGTCGATAACCAGCCTGCAATAGGCCGTAAACACAGCCGGGCCGGAAAAAGGAGATCAACCGGTAAAACACGATCAGCTAAAGATGTGGGTTTTATCCGCCGGGCGGGCAAACAGAGGTTTGTCTTGGACAAGGAAGGTGTCCAGAAATCCCTCCAGAATCCTCAGCGTGTTCTAACCGACGCACGGATGCTGCCGAACATAGTAAACAACAAGCAGGAAGGTTTCAGAGTCTCGGAGGTAAAACCAAATGGTGTGTATAGCAAACTAGGCCTTAAAAACGGAGATGTATTACTTAAAATTAATGACCTTGAACTTAACAGCCCTGACAGTGGCATACAGGCATTCAGCACACTTAAGGGAATGGATCAGATAAAGCTTTTTTTAATTCGTGATGAAAAGAAAATAACGTTAACCTATCAGATACGTTGATTAGCAAGTACATAAATCAGGAAACAACCTTTAATTGAGTTGCCAATTATGAATAAACATGTAAAAACAGTTCCTACTTTTAAGATAATCGCCTTTCTGGCCTGCCTAACTTTTCTCTGGAGCAGTCAAGCACTATCCCAGCAGCAGCAACAACAACAAGAGCATGAGCATGAAGAAAACGAAAATAAACAGGTCAACGACGGACAGGACGACAACGGACAGAATAACAAGGTAGCATTTAATTTTGTGGATGTGGACCTTCCGGTTGTTGTCAAATTCATCAGCGATGTCACTGGAACAAACTTCATTTTTGACGAATCCATAAAAGGAAAAGTTACCATAATAGCTCCGACAGAACTCTCAACCGACGATGCCTTCAGGTTGTTTTCCGCGATTCTGGAGCTGAAGGGTTTTACGCTTCTTCCCTCCGGTATAAATGCATACAAAATTGTGCACCAGGCGAAAGCCAAGCAAGGAGGAACGCCTATTGTTACCGATAACAAGCCTTCTATCCTTGCAGATGAAACCTATGTTGCCCGCCTGGTTCCGCTTGACTATATTTCCGCCTCCGATGCACAGACATTTCTTAAGCCTCTTATTTCCAAAACCGGCCACCTGTCATACTTCGGACCGGGCAATATAATCCTTGTAATAGACTCTGACTTAAATATCCAAAAACTTCTTACTATTATCAAAAAAATTGACCGGCCGTCACGCACACAGGGTTTTGAACTCGTACCCCTGGAATATGCAACCGCTGTCAATGTAGCTGCGATCATCACCGATGCCTTTACAAAAGGCCAGGGAAAGAGGATCAAGAAGGGCTTGCCGTCCGTTAAAGATGAGGCTGTTTCCGTGGTACCTGATGAAAGGATGAACGCAGTCATATTAATCGGTGACAACAAAGACCGTAAGAACCAGATAAGAGAGCTGATAAAACTACTGGACCAACCCCTCCCAAAAAAATCAGGACGCACCAAGGTCTACTTTCTTGAGTATGCCGATGCTGAAGAAGTAGCCAAGGTACTGCAAGGACTCACCAATAAAACAGGGGTGACCAGAAAAGGCCGTAGCAAGGTGGGAGGGGTTACTTCGACCGAAACAGGGTTTTCTGGAAATGTGGTGATAATGCCGCATAAGACAACCAATTCCTTGGTGATAATGGCAGCGCCGGCTGATTATGCAAGCATAGTCGATATTATCAGTCAGATCGACATTCGTCGAAGGCAGGTGTTTGTCGAGGCGCTTATAGCCGAGGTGTCTATCGGGAAGTTGGATGAACTAGGATCCAAGTGGCGTGCGGCTGCGGATGTGGGCGGAGCCCCTGTTGCTGTAGGCGGGTTTGGTTCAATGGATGCAGGCGCTGTAAATAATATAATTACCGGCCTGTCCGCTCTGAGCTTCGGCGGTGTAGGCGACTTTTTTACCACCAAGGTAACCGATCCAGCATCAGGGACAAGCACGGATTTTTCTGTGCCTGGATTTGCGGCACTTTTTAGTATTAACGAATTCCGTAACGCGTTCAACGTCCTTTCTGCGCCGACTATTCTCACATCAGACAACCAAGAGGCCGAGATATTGGTAGGCGAAAACGTACCGTTCATATCAAAACAGGATACAACATCTGCAGGCATCACCTCCAACATAGTGGAACGAACCGATGTAGGTATTCTTCTTAGGATTAAACCCAGAATAAATGAAAGTGATTATGTAAACCTGGATATATATCAAGAAATATCAGCCGTGCCTGAACAATCGGAAACTCTTGTGGCCACAGTAGGTCCTACCATCACAAAAAGATCGGCTAAAACCTCTGTGGTTGTCCGCAGCGGTGAAACAGTGGTTATCGGCGGCCTCATGAGGGAAAATGAATCAGAAACTGTCCGTAAAATCCCATTTTTAAGTGATATTCCTATTCTTGGATGGCTGTTTAAGTTCAGATCAAAAAATAAAGAAAAAACTAACCTGCTGATTATTCTCACTCCGAAAATAGTAACAGGAAGCGAAGATCTTAACAAAATTTCCATACGTAAGCGGAAAGAGTACGAAGAAAAGTCCCAGCAACAGGTGCCAACACCAAAGTAGTCGTTATGCTTAGAACCTGGCTTAAAAATAGTTTTGAAATGGGAATAACTTGGAAAATAATCTAAAAAGTTATTTGGAAAAAGTTCAGGGCGTTAATCCACGGAACCATTTTTTTCTGATGAAACCGTTATCACAGTCTTAACGTTACCTCGTGGATTAAAGTCACCGGTAACCTCCAGAAACCTGGGCTTAAGAATTTTCGACAGATCAGCATAAATCTTGTTGGTTGATTCTTCGTGTGAGATACTTTTGTTTCTGTAACCATTCAGGTACAGCTTCAGCGATTTAAGCTCAACGATGAATTTATCAGGAACGTAACGTATGTAAAATGTAGCAAAGTCAGGATAGCCTGACCTGGGACAGAGACAGGTAAACTCCTCAAAGGATATACTGACTTCATAATCCCTTTCCGGTGAAGCGTTGGGCCATGTTTCCAGCTTTGCCCCTGATATAGCATTTTCACCATACTTGTTCATTATAATTGCCTCATTGTTATGCGGTAAGGTCTATACAAGAGACCCTGTCTGAAAGAACGTCGATCGTCTTTCTAATAGATTGAATTTTGCCTGCGGATATATCTGCAAGCAGTATCCCCTCTTCCTCTGTTTCATCCATAGACCTGAGCCTTCCTCCTGGTCCTGTTACTAATGAACCACCACAGAACTCGGTGCCGTCTGCCGATATGCCGACACGGTTGGAGCTGGCCAGAAAACACTGGTTCTCGACAGCACGGGCACGCGCCAGTAGTTCTATTATATCGCACCGCGGATGAGGCCACTCGGAACTTACCAGGAACGCATGAACACCGTCAGCCGCCATCTTTTGAAACATCGCAGGAAAACGCAGATCATAGCAGATAGCCATTCCAAACCTGGCTCCCCTGAACTCGAACACCCCCAAGTTTCTCCCCGGCGTAAAGTACTTATCCTCTTGCATGAGTTTAAAAAGATGAATTTTATCGTATCTGGCCAATTCAGTGCCGTCAGGACCTATGGCAAGCATCCTGTTGTATAGATTGTCTCCGTCTTTTATGGCAAGACTTCCGCATACAACTGCGTTTATACGTTTTGCCAAAACCCCGATTCTAACAGCAACATCATAATGAAAATCTCCTGAACTCCTCCAGCTATGTTTGTCATAACCTGTTGTAAAAAGTTCAGGAAGCAGGTAAATGTCTGCTCCGGGATAGGCAGAAAAAAGCCTTTCTACCTTGTTAAGGTTTTTATCAATCTCGCCGTCTATAACGGCCATCTGGACTATTGCTATTGTAGGCAAGAGATTTCTTCTATTAATACTATTTATTTTGGAAAATAGTTCTTTATCAAGCTTTACTAAACATGATAAGAAATAATTTTTTTAAAATTTTTTTAATAATAACAGCTATATCTGTACGTTTAAATGTAAAGGCCCGGTTAACAGCATCCAAAGCTTTTTTAGTTTCTTCTTTGGTTAACAACGGTAACAGTTATTTTGTTTTATGATTATGCACCAAAAGTCAGCGCGGAATCAAAGGGAAGAACAGCTTCGTATCTGTTTTTTCTTCCTTTGTTACAATTCGTTGACGTGATACATTGTTTTAGCATATTATTTTTATCTCTGGTATTAGCGGGTTACGACTTTGATCTGTAAAAATAAAAAGAACAAACAACTTATACCTGGCCGGGCTATATGGGCTGCCGTAATTATATTTATAATGATTACAGCTTCTGTTCCGCAAGCTGTCGCAGGTCCCTGGGCCGCCCCTGGGGACATTGGCCTTCGTCATGACCTGTTGCTACTGGGCGATACCGGACTAATTTCAGCTCCTCTTTCCGCATGGCCGTTATCGTGGGGTGATATAGCCAAAGACCTGAACAATATTAAAAGCCATGATGCCAAGCATCAAGGGGTGGAACAGGCACTTCAACGCGTAAAAGCGCGTATAAGGCAAGAATCCACCAGAGGAGCCCGCTTTACAAGTCACAGCTCGCTTTCGGTCAGGCCACTTCAGCTTAGGACTTTCAATGATACGCCTCGTGAGTCGGCTGAAATCGGGGCAGGAATAGAGTGGATGGGTAAACGGCTTGCTTACCGTCTTCGTATAAGCGGCGTCTATAAGCCTGATGACAAAAAGACATTACGCCTGGATGGGTCTTATATAAGCCTGTTGGCGCTGAAAAACCTGTCGGTATCCATTGATGCAATAGACCGCTGGTGGGGGCCTGGGTGGGACAGCAGCCTTATACTATCCAACAATGCCAGGCCGGTGCCTGCTATTGTATTAAAGCGGGACTATTCTTACCCGTTTGAGTCAAAATGGTTAAAATGGATCGGCCCGTGGCAATTTGTAACTTTTTTAGGCAGGCTGGAGAAAGAAAGCAAGGTAGCGGATGCCATGCTGTTTGGCATGAGATTCAACTTTAAACCGCTGAGCAGCCTGGAGATCGGATTATCAAGGACAGCCCAGTGGGGAGGCAAGGGAAGGCCGTCGGATTTAAAAACGTTCTCAAAGCTCCTTATGGGTAAAGATAATATCGGCAGCTCAGGCGTTACATCAAAAAATGAACCCGGAAACCAATTAGCTGGATATGACATACGATGGGTATCCCCACTTTTCAACCTTCCCTACGCACTCTACAGCCAGTTTATAGGCGAAGATGAAGCAGGTTGGCTTCCATCACGCCATATAGGCATGTATGGTCTTGAGGCCTGGGGAGATTGGCGCAGCAGCAGATCCTGGCGATTACGCCTGGAGTATTCTGATACTGCTGCAGCATTTTTAGAATCCGCCCCTATATTTAATTACGCCTATAATCACAGCACATATGGCGGTTACAGGTATTACAAGCGCAGTATAGGGAGTTCTATAGATAATGACGGACAGACGCTTTCTCTGGGAGCCGTGATTGTTGACAAAAAAGGGCGTCCATGGAATATCCTGGCACGATGGGCCACTCTAAACCGGGATAACAGCGGCAGCCGAAATTCCGTAACAGACCAGAAGAAAAACATTTTAGACCTGGAAATAGATAACACTCTTTATTTTGGAAAGAATACTATTTCCTGGGGAGCAGGTATTCAGAACGCAAAAGTTGAACAGTCAGGTAATGACGCTGTAACAAGCGGCCGCTTGTTTGTTCAACTTGTACACGAGTTTTAAATCAAAGTCAGAGCTTGCAGGTAAAGGAAAAGTCAAATGAAACAAAGTATTTTAAAACTGTTTTTTATAAACTTTGCACTGGTTACAAGCCTATTTTTGCCTGCCGCAATTACCCTGTCGGCGGCTGAGGTAGACTTGTTGCAGCAACTTTCGCCGGAGCAAAGATCGGCTGCGCTCAAGGTGCTTGAGAAAGGTTCAGCTCCGGGTTCCAAAGCAAATAACAAACCTTTGTCGGAACCAAAGATTGTTGCCCCACGCGCGGTGGAAAATGCATCATCACAGCTGGAAAAAGAGGCTGTCGAAGCGCTTGATATGCCGAAGTTGACATCGGATAAAGAGAAAAAAACTGTTAAACAGAAGTTAAAGCAGTTTGGGTACGATCTTTTTGCAGGATCTCCAAGTACTTTTGCTCCTGCGACTGATATTCCTGTACCGTATGATTATGTAATAGGTCCCGGGGATACTATAAATATACAGCTTTTCGGCAAGGAAAACACCGAGTACAACCTTGTGGTGACCCGCGAAGGGGTTCTGCAATTTCCGGGTATTGGTCCTATCCCTGTGGCAGGACAGCGGTTTGAAGAACTAAAAAACAATCTTAATATGCGTATATCCCGCCAAATGATTGGTGTTCAGGCAAGTATCACCATGGGACGTTTACGTTCGATCCGTATATTCGTGCTTGGAGACGCTTACAGGCCGGGTTCATACACGGTAAGCTCTCTGTCAACCATGACTAACGCCCTTTTTGTCAGCGGAGGAATAAAGCCTATCGGGTCGTTGCGCAATATTGAACTGAAAAGAAGTGGTAAGCTGATTACCCGTCTGGACCTTTATGACCTGCTGCTTACCGGGAACACCAGCGGCGATGTTCGCCTGCAGCCGGGTGATGTGATATTTATTCCCCCTATAGGTTCCACCGTCGGAATTGCAGGAGAGGTGCGCCGTCCTGCTATCTATGAGCTGCGCGAAGAAAAGACCGTGGATGAAGTACTTAAGTTCGCCGGGGGATTACTGCCGACAGCATACCCCCAGGTTTCACAGTTAGAACGCATTAACGAGTTGCACGAGCGTGAGCTTATTGATCTGAATCTAACCGATCCCTCAAGCCGAAACACTATTTTACGGGATGGGGATATTCTTCGTGTCTACTCTGTGCTGGAAAAGATGGATAACGTGGTTTTACTATCCGGACGTGTTTACAGGCCCGGAGGGTATCAGTGGAATCAAGGTATGCGTCTCACAGACATTATCCCTTCAATGGATAAGCTTCTTCCAGAGTCGGACCTGGATTATGTTCTCATAAAGAGGCAGATGTTGCCTGATCGACGTATTTCGGTTCTATCGGCCAGGTTGAGAATTGCCTTGCAGGATCCGGATTCCCCTGAAAACGTGGCCTTACGTCCCCGGGATGAAGTAATTGTGTTTGGTATGGCGGAGGACCGCTCCAAAACAATCGCCTCTGTTATCCTCCAACTGCGCCAACAGGCTGGTTTCAGCAATCCGGAACCTGTTGTCACTATACAGGGTAATATTAGATATCCTGGCACTTATCCATTGGAAGACAACATGCGCTTAAGTGACTTGGTCCGTGCCGGCCTTGATATCCTTCCTGAAAGTGACCTTGACTATGCTCTTGTAGTACGTGAATACGACAATGGAGCGCGTATTGTCCCCTTCTCCGTCTCTTTAGGCAAAGCGCTGAATAATCCCGGCGGTAAGGCTGATATCCTGCTTGCCCCTCGTGACAAAGTTTACGTGTTCAGCCTGGTCGATGACAGGCAGAAATTGATACAGCCGGAACTGGAGCGCTTAAGGCTTCAGGCCCGCCAAACGGAACCGGCTCGTTTGGTCAATATACAAGGTTTTGTTAAAGCGCCTGGTCAGTATCCGTTTGAGGATGGAATCCGTGTAAGCCGGTTGGTACAAGCCGGCGGAGGATTAGAAGAATCCGCTTATAGATTGGAAGCCGAACTGACGAGATACAATATCGATAAAGAAGAGACCCGGTTAACTGAGCATGTTGCCGTAGACCTTGAAAGAGCACTTGCAGGAGATGCCGAGGCCGACCTGAAACTTATGCCACATGATACGCTTCATATAAAGAAATTGCCGCTGTGGTCTGAGCAGCAGCTGGTCGAAATCCAAGGGGAGGTACGTTTTCCCGGTGTCTACCTCTTATCACGTGGCGAAACACTTCGCTCTCTTATAAACAGGGCCGGTGGCTTTACTGAACTAGCCTTTCTGGATGGCGCCGTCTTTATGCGCGAGAAATTGCGCCAGAAGGAGCAGAAGCAGATAGATGCCCTGGCCGAGGGTCTGGAATCCGACCTTGCAGCTGTCTCGCTTGAAAAGACACAGACAGGACCATCTAAAAAAGGCGGGGAGGATTCTTATAACATAATGCGCTCTCTTGCCTCACAGCTTCGAGCAACAAAAGCAGTCGGCAGGCTTGTAATTGATTTGAAAGGCATTGTTGAGGGCGACGGAGAAGATATTGTCCTTGCAGGAGGAGACAAGCTGGTTGTCCCGGTACGTTCACAAGAGGTAACGGTTATCGGTGAGGTGCATTTCCCGACATCTCACCTTTACAACAAGAATTTCACCCGGGATGATTATATTAATATGAGTGGCGGAATAACATATAAGGCCAAAGAAAAGCATATTTATATTGTTCGCGCAAATGGAACAGTTATTGCCGGCAATAGTTCCGGATGGTTCAAAACAGTGCAAAAAATAAATCCAGGAGATACAATAGTAGTGCCTCTTAATGCAGAGCGTATAAGACCACTTACTCTTGTTACAAATATAAGCCAGATTATCTACCAACTGGGACTGGCAATGGCCAGCTGGTACGCAATAGGAGTGCTTTGAGCTAATAAATTATGAGCGACTCTAATTCTATGCAAAATTCAGGGAAAACCTCATCACCTGAAGTTCAGCCCCCACCTCCTCCAGGGTACTATCCTCCATATTATCTTGAAGAAGAGGAGTTTAATCTCATTGACAGCTGGCGGGTTCTTGTTCGTTACAAGGTAATGATTCTTTTAATAGTGGCTCTAAGCACTGCTGCCGCCGCTTTTGTAGCTTTTACAAGCGAGCCTGTTTATACAGCTAAAGTGCTTCTGGCGCCTGCCACTCAAGAAAAGGGGAACAGGCTATCTTCTCTTGCCTCACAGTTTGGCGGTATGGCGGCCTTGGCCGGAATTCAGCTAGGCGCTGGTGGAGGCAGCACAGACGAGGCTTTGGCTATCCTTGAGTCAAGAAAATTCATATATGCTTTTATCAATGACGAAAATCTTATGCCGGTTCTATTTGATGAGTTATGGGATGAGCATCGTGGCACCTGGGATGTTGAAGACGAGAAAGAGATCCCCAGGCTTGGAAAGGCTTTCAAAAGATTCAAGGACATGGTCGAGATCTCTAAGGATAAGAAAACCGGCCTGATAACTTATACCATAGAATGGAAAGATCCGGAGCAGGCGGCCAGGTGGGCTAACCTTTTAGTTGCACGGTTGAACCAGCACCAACAGGCCGCTGCAATTTCCGAGGCTCAAAAAAGCATAGCATTTCTTAAAGAGGAACTGGCTAAAACCAGTGTCGTGGATATGCGGCAGGCTATATACCGGCTTATCCAGGCACAGACAGAATCGATAATGCTTGCCAGTGTGCGGAGAGAGTACGCCTTAAAGGTTATCGATCCGGCAGTGCCACCAAGAATCAGGTCAAAACCTAAACGCAAATTAATAATAATTCTAGGATTGGCAGTAGGCCTTATGTTGGCTGTTTTTGCCGCATTTTTTCGTGACTTTCTTGCAACGCAACTGGAAAACGAATCTTCAAAAAAGAACAAAAACACAAAAAGGCCCTGAATCTCTTCTCAGGTTTAGGCTTCTAAATGAGCAACTACATACCGCGCAATTTTCTTGTTACCGGCGGTGCTGGTTTCATCGGTTCTAATTTCGTTAACTACCTTCTTAAAGCCCATCCGGATGCCATTGTTGTGGTCCTGGATGCCTTAACCTATGCAGGCAATCTTGAAAGTCTGAATTCAGTCATTTCATCTTCTAAACTACAGTTTGTTCATGGTGATATCAGGGATTACAACCTGGTGAGAAACCTGTTGCATGATAAATCCATAGATACTCTGGTTAATTTTGCAGCGGAATCTCATGTGGATCGTTCGATCGCCGGACCTGATGCATTTATAAATACCAATATCATAGGTACACATACCTTACTTAAGGCAGCAAAGAGTGTCTGGCTGGATAAATCAGGTGGTCCTGTCTCTCATCGTTTTCACCATGTCTCCACCGACGAGGTATATGGTTCACTGGGCATTGAAGATCCTGCCTTTACGGAAGTCACTCCTTACTCACCCAATTCTCCTTACGCGGCCAGCAAAGCTGCATCGGATCACCTGGTGCGCGCCTACCATCATACCTATGGTTTACAGGTAACCACCAGTAACTGTTCAAATAACTACGGACCGTATCAGTTTCCCGAAAAACTTATTCCGCTTTTAATTGTAAACATCCTGTACGGCAAGCCTTTACCTGTCTATGGCGATGGCTTGAACATAAGAGACTGGTTATACGTGGAAGATCACTGCCGTGGAATAGATATCATTCTGAAAAAAGGACGTATTGGTGAAACTTATAATATAGGTGGCGATAATGAATGGACAAATATAAATATTGTGAAACTTGTTTGTGATTTGATTGACAAGGCGTTCGAAAATTCAAACAGCCTAAAAGAACGGTTCCCTAAAGCACCTGCTGCTGTTGAAAAAAGGTCTGATACCTTAATTCAGTACGTAGAGGACCGACCGGGTCATGACCGAAGGTATGCCATTAATTCAGAAAAGATTTCTGCCGAACTAGGTTTCTGCTCTAACACATTATTCGAAACCGGTATTAAAAAAACCATAGATTGGTACCTGGAAAACGAATCCTGGTGGCGCAATATCATAGACGGCAGTTACAGAGAGAGTGCTGCTACATAATCTGCCTGCCGCTAAGCGAGTAAACAAAATGCCCCTTTATGGCAAACTGGTCTGCCTTCCAATGCTTGGGCAGAGGCAGAAACGGTGCTGCATCCTTTACCGCCTGTAAGGCCGCCTCATCAAGAACCGGATTACCGGATGTGCGAAGCAGCTTCACTTCTCTTAGAGATCCGTCCTTTTGGATAACGAATCTTATATATAGATCACCTGTCATACCTAAGCGCATCGCGCTTAATGGATATTGCCATGCCTGTTCGATTCTGTCTTTTAATTTATACAAGTAACCCAGCTGCTTGAACTCAGCTGTATCAAGGGTGATTTCGGGAATAGTCTGTTTTTTTGAAATAGATGACCAATTTACGATAGACGGATCGTATAAAGCTATAGATTCACCTGAAGGCTGTGAGCCTGCCCCACCCCTGGAACGCCCCTCCCGAGGCATCGTGTTGCCTTCTCCGGCAGGGATCTCTTCTGGCACGGGTCTTCTTCTATCCCGGCTGAGCTCAGGTTCTTGCGGTGTTAGAGGCAGAGGTCCCGAAGGAGCGGAAGTTTGAGGGGTAATGCTTGGCGCCAGTAAATTGTCCGGTCTTTCCTGCAGCAGTGGTGCGGTCTTGGAAAGTGGAGCAGCTTTTTTTGAAGGTGGATTAGACATTGGCACCGGAGGAGGAATGTTTTTTTTATCCTTAGGGGTTGAGGTGCTTTTGCTCTGTTTTTTCTGCCCGAATTCACTTGCCGGAATCATTTTGACAGAGATAGGAGAATTGCCTGCTTTATCAGCCGGCAGGCCTGAGGGAAGGTATGCCATTATGGCCAAAACCAATAAGTGAATCAGTAGAGATGGAAACAGATGTCTATACATTGTTGCTGTAATTCCTGCTTGCTATTGACTTATTAAACAGTAATTCATTATCTTAACAGACTTCGTATATTCAAAATTCTGTTGGAAAGGGGAAAAAGTTGGGTAACGTAAAAAAGTGGAGAAAAAAGAAAATGTCAAAGCATAAGCACAGGAAACTACTTAGGAGGACTCGCGTACAAAGAAGACGCCGCGGCTAAGAAAACGTCTGATTGTGGGGAGTTCTCAAGCAATTAATCCTTACATTAAACTTAATTAAAACGGGTTACTCTTATACCTACAAAAGGCATCTTTTCTAAGTATTCCGGTAGAGAAACCTTTTTAACCTTTCCTGTTTTGTTTTTTCGTCCGCTGGCATGAATCAGGAAGATTTCTTTGCCATCTTTTTTAACAAAGCCCAAGTGACCGACCATTTCGCCGGCAACACGCCTGTCAGGGGCCTTGATAAAGTAGAGCAGATCTCCATTTTCGAGTTTGTTTATGTTTTTCTGCGCTTCTGTCCTCCCTAGAATCCGGATCGTTTTATGGCCTCTAGTACCTTTAAGACTACTTAGATTTCCCAAGCTCCCTGTCACTTCCATGCCCCACTTGCCGCTTTCTATCATGTCGGTTCCATACTGAAATCTTTCATCATAATTCACTACCTTGTTAGCTTTCAATATACCTTTTGTAATGAAACGCATTTCTAGGGCCTCTTGTATTGCCTCCTGCGGCGTGCTGCTAAGGGCCAGCTCTGCACACCGAAATGTAAGATACATACAGTCGACACGCTCGTCAGCAACTATTACATTACGCCTCACATATTCGCCAAGTGGATCCGGGTCATAAGGACGGCCCACGAATGATTCACCGCAATTGGCTATTTTATCACCAATGGTCTTACCCTTAGGGATTCCATCAAGCGGGCCAACGGCTCCAATGGAGACAGCCTTGAAAATATATATGGTTCCAAGAAGAATAACCATGTCTCTAAATAGTTTTATAAATTTCTTTATAAGTTGTTTCATAATTGATATTATAATATTTTCTATTTTTACTTTAATTGTTCCTGAGTGTACTCATGATAATCAGTCCAAAACTTAAAAAGCAATAAGTATAATGACAGATCTTTAGGAGCTTAAACTTAGAGCATTGGAACTTACACTAGAGAAAATTAAAAACATTAATCTGTATCAACGCAAAAAGGGCTACCGCTATAGTGTGGACGCGTTATTGCTTGAAAATTTCATCCACCTAAAAAATGTAAATAACTGTATTGATCTTGGAACCGGCTCCGGCATAATATCTCTTCTTCTTGCAGTACGTTACAAAAAAGCCGGTATAACTGCCGTGGAGCTCCAAAGCACGCTCGTTAACCTGGCCCGGCAAAACATTACCCTGAACCAGCTTAATAACCGGATAAAACTTGTTCAGGCCGATATAGGAAAACTCAGCCGCATAGTGCCTGCCGGAAAAGCCGATCTGGTTGTCTCCAACCCGCCTTACAGGCGTTTAAGGTCTGGAAGGTTAAACAATGAAGATGAGCGTACAATTGCCCGGCACGAAGTGTTATTGACACTTAAAAGCCTTGTAAGCTGTGCCTCACGCTTGCTTAAAAACGGCGGCAGTTTCTGTATGGTGCACCACCCAGAGAGGTTGTCAGAAATTTTTAACGAGCTCTGCTTGGCACGCCTCGAGCCTAAAAGGCTCAAAGTGGTGTATTCAAAAGCAGACACTGAGGCTAAGATGGTTCTTCTGGAATCGATCAAGGCTGGACGGCCCGGATTAAAAATCGAGCCGCCGCTGTTTTTGCAAAAGCACAGCAGTTCTAATTGCAAATATAGTTTTTAGTTTTTTTGCTTTCTAAAAAATGTTTACAAAGTTGTCTGCCGGTTATTGCTCAGGCCACCGCTGCTTTACGTGCTCTATGGCCTCGTGCACGTCAAGTTCCCGGGTAGCATTGCCTACTCTAAGAAAGTATCTTCTTGTCGTTTTATCCTTAACATATACAGGGCGTGGAGATGCTTCTATAAGTAGGCGGCATACATCCTTGTTTTCAACGTCATGAAAAATCACATGAATCAAAGGACACATATCCGTGCCTATCCGGGTAGAGATGGTATTCATTATGTATTGTTGAAAGCCATCCTGACCGTTTTTCTTTAAGGTTTTATAATCACCTTCAAGACCGATAACAGCGCCTTGATCGTCCACACCTATAAGCAAGGTTCCACCATGGTTATTCATAAACCCTGCAATTGTTTTTACAACCACATCTTCAAGAGATTTGTTTAACTTGGCTTGACGATAGTCCCAACGTGCCGATGCCTTAAACTCTACGGACTCACTTTCACCTCCTTCTATAAAATATGGCAAATCTCTCGCAAGTTCATCTGCCAGAGAACTCACCAGGCGATTACTTCCGGTCAACGCACGGTGATACATTCCAAAAGCAAAGCCGAAACAACCGCCAAGCAAGGCAAAAGACCCGGTCATCCCTATCATTTTACCGGTAAACGATCTTGCCATACGGCTGATCACAAACGACCAAAGAGTGCTGTCAACAAAATCAACAGGATGAAACTCAAACCAATAAATCACCATTGTCAAAGGATGAAGCAGAATAACTCCGGCCAATACACCAATCAGAGAGTGTGTCAGTATAGGCTTGTAGATTGATATGGAGTTATTCAGTTTCACCTTTTTAGCCCAAAGCAGACACAACCTGAACAAACCCGTGCCGGAATTGTGACACAGGCATGTTTTCTCCGCAGTATAGTCCTGACAACCTGACACGCTAGTGCTGATGTTTGTGTGCCTCGGAACCTTTCCCTTCTTCTTGCAAGGATAAGATATAGTTTACAAGGTGCCAACGTCCGGCCAAACTAATATCCGCTGAAAAACTAGGCATACCGGTCTCCAACGCCCCATTGGTTATAATCCAGAACTTATCTCCAGGCCCGTACATATTGCTGTGTGCTATATCCGTAAAATTTGCTGGAGGAGGACTCATACCGGCTGCAGCCGGACCCTTTCCATCACCTTTTTCACCATGGCAAACAGCGCAGTTTTCCAAGAATAAAGCCTTGCCCTGTGCCAAAGACTCTTGAGTCGGAGCAACGGGCGTACGATCCATAATTTTATAATCTTTGGAAACGCGCTCTTTCAACCGCATCATAGCTTCCATGTGACTATGCATATCTGTTTTCTTCTTAGTTGTATCGGCACTCATTTTCTGTCTGCCTTCACCATGACTACCGCCATGCTCATGACCTTCACCTGCAAAGGCTGGAATATCAACGACCAGCAGAATAATGGCGGTAAAAATTATAATCGTAAACTTGTTTAAAACGTGATTAAATAACATACTTTTCTTCATATTTCATTTTTCCTTTTCAAGTAATCCTTATTTTGATAAGTGGGCTATGCCCACAAGCTAAAATACAAAGTAAACTATTTAGTTGAATTATTAATTACTTCACTTTGTACTTTTTATAATTTTCTTCAGATTCAAAGTAAAACACTTCACCTGATTTACCAGGCTGCATTACGATATAGGCGGTAGCCTTGTCCACCTCTTTACCGGTGAGAGGATCTACCGAGTACCTAACGGAGCGATTGTTCTGCAAGTTTTTAACACAGCCCTGACAACAACCATAGTAAACCTTATCCTTATACTCAACCGGAATTTGTTCCTTCCCCATGTACTTGTTGTTCACCATGCAGACATAGCTTGTCTTTAAAGGCGTCTGATCTGCTTTTACTGTTTCGCTCTGAGCGTTGCCAAGCTTAATGACAAGCAAAAAAACGCCCAGCAATACTGCTGTCAATACTTTTTTTCTTGTTTTCATGGTTTATTCCCCCAAAATTAATCTACGATTTCTAAGGCCAGACCGGATCTGTTTTGCTATGCTTGTTTAACAACTCATCCATCTCTTTAGTAATATCCAGCATCAACCCATGACCATGTGTTGTATAATCGGCTGTTTTTATTCTAGTCACCTTTCTCAAAGCGCTTATCACAGCGTCTATTTTCCTGGCCTGCTCCTCTATGACTTTCACAGCATCACGAATTTCGTTACTGGGTTCAGCTTTACGGCAGCGCCTGGCCATGCCGCCAATTATCATATTGGCGTTAAGAAGATAATGAGACAGTGTAACCATCAACCTTCTTAATGTTTCCATGGCTATTTTCTTTTTTTCATTTTCGTATTCAGCAACATACAATCTCTTTTTTCTGGCGATAACAATGCCAAGCAGCAAACCCGTTACAGAACCCAAAAAAGCAAAAGAAAAAGCCATCGGCAACATTACAGGGTTGAAAGTCATAACCATCTTGTCAAGCAGATCCTGCCAGTGTAAGTGCAGTTTCTTGCCATGAGAGATATCCATCAAGTAATACATGAACATGGCATACGGATGGAATATCATCTGCCCAAAAACCGCACCGGCCAGCAAGAACAAAATCTCTATTTTGTATTTTTTTAACACTGTAGCTGTACCTTCATAACCTAAACTTTTTCCAGCCCTCTACCCTTCCATACCGCATAAATGGCAGGTATCACTATTAGCGTAAGTACGGTTGACGACACCATTCCGCCTATCATAGGCGCGGCAATTCTTCGCATCGTATCAGCCCCGGCTCCGTGTCCCCAGAAAAGAGGCAGCAGACCGGCCATGATAGCGACCACAGTCATCATCTTCGGTCTAACCCTTTCCACTGCACCGAAGATTATAGCGTCATAGAGGTCTTTTCGGGTCATTGAACCTCCGGTCTCTTCTTTTTTATGCACAAGTGCTTCGTCAAGATATATGAGCATTATCACGCCTGTCTCGGCCGCAACACCCGCCAGGGCTATAAAGCCGACTCCGACCGCAATACTCATGTTGTAGTCAAGAAGGTAGATAAACCAGACGCCTCCTACTATCGCAAAGGGCAACGAAAGCATTACTATCATGGATTCCGCCACACTCTTGAAGTTAAGATACAGTAGAAGGAATATAACCATAAGCGTTATCGGTATCACTACTGCAAGTCTCTTGTTGGCCCTTTCCATATACTCATACTGACCTGACCAAACAATATTATAGCCCGGAGGAATCGTCACCTCATTTGCAATTGCCTCCTTTGCACGCTGAACATAAGTCGCGACATCTATGCCTGCAAGGTCCACGTAAATCCAGGCGGTTCTTCTGGAGTTTTCACTCTTGATGGAAGGAGGTCCCTGGTGTATTCTTACATCGGCAACCTGAACTATCGGTATCTGGGCTCCGCTTGGAGTTGCTATCAAAACCCGCTCCAGCTTTGCAACCGAATCTCTCAGTTCACGTCCGTACCTTATATTAATCGGGTAACGCTCGAGTCCCTCAACGGTTGAACTCACATTCATTCCACCGACAGCCGACTGAATTACATCCTGAACATCCCCGACAGTAAGACCATATCTTGCTGCCGCTTCACGGTTGATCTCGAAGTCAAGATAGTTTCCTCCGACAACACGTTCCGAGTAGACGGAAAGAGTTCCCGGAACCTGCCTGACCACAGCCTCGATCTTTTCGCCTATATCAGAAAGTTTTTGCAGGTCGTCACCCATAATCTTGATTCCTACAGGGGTCTTAATGCCGGTTGCAAGCATATCTATCCTGGTTTTTATCGGCATCGTCCACGCATTTGTAACACCCGGGAACTGGATAGCTGCATTCATCTTATCCATTAACTCCTTGGGTGTTATTCTTCTTTCATAGGGCCATATTTTAGAAAGCGGCCCACTGATAAAACCCGGCCAGTCCGAGAAAATCCTCTCGACCGGAACCATTCTCCAGTCATCTTCAGGCTTCAGCATAATGGTCGTTTCGATCATGGACAACGGCGCCGGGTCTGTTGCAGTCTCTGCGCGCCCTATTTTTCCAAACACATGATGCACCTCAGGAAATGTTTTAATTATTTTGTCAGTCTGCTGCAGCAACTCCCTGGCCTTGGTTATCGAAATACCAGGTAGTGTAGTCGGCATATAAAGAAGGTCTCCCTCGTAAAGAGGCGGCATGAACTCACCTCCTATTTTTTCAAGAGGAAATAAAGCATCCATCTTTTCGGCAGCAGACTTTAGAAATCCTTCCGGCAATTTATCCACTACCTTGGTCTTAAACGGCATCAGGGTCATAGCAATAATGACAGCAGCAAAGATGGTAGTTATTTTATGTCTTAAAACCCACAGAATAATGGGATGGTACAGCCATATGAGAAACCTGTTTACAGGGTTTTTCTCCTCCTCGCTGACAGCCTGCGGCCACAAAAGCAGCAAGGCCAATGTGCCTAGAATTATAGCGGATGGAAGCCCCAAGGCCGACAAAAGCGTATACGGAAACAGTTTTGGAAGCAGCCAGAAGACTAAAAACACAGAGGCTGAAGCCACAAGAGAAACTGTTCTTTGTTTTTTTCTGCTCCAATCAGCAGGCAGAAGGGTTGTTTTTATGAAATACCCCATCATTACAGGAACCAGAGTTACAGCAAGCAAAGCTGAAGCCGCCATAGAATAGGTTTTTGTAAAAGCAAGCGGCTTGAATAATCTTCCCTCCTGGGCCTGAAGTGTAAATATCGGAAGAAAAGAAAATGTAATAATAAGCAGTGAAAAGAAGAGCGCCGGTCCCACCTGTTTAGCCGCATCAGCGATTATCAACCAGTGGTCTTTCTTCCCCTCATCCTTTTCCAGGTGTTTATGCGCATTCTCGATCATAACTATCGCGGCATCTATCATTGCTCCGATAGCAATGGCGATGCCTCCAAGCGACATGATATTCGCATTCAAACCCTGAAAATTCATGACTATAAAAGCCATGAGAATGCCGACCGGCAAAGTGAATATCGCAACAAAGGCTGACCTGAAGTGAAGCAGAAATACTATACAGACCAACGCAACAACTATTGATTCCTCGATAAGCTTCTCTTTAAGAGTGTCCACGGCTCTTTCGATCAATCCCGAGCGGTCATACACCGGAACAATCTCGACTCCTTCCGGAAGACCCTGTTTCAGCTCCTCAAGTTTTTCTTTTACCCTGTCTATGGTCGCAAGAGCGTTCTCACCAAACCTCATAATTACAACACCGCCCGCGACCTCTCCCTCGCCATTAAGCTCGGTCAGGCCGCGGCGAAGTTCAGGACCCAGGTGAACATCAGCCACATCCTTGACCAGGATCGGAGTTCCGTTATCATCCACACCAAGAGCTATCTCGTTTATGTCATCAACGGATTTTATGTATCCCAGCCCCCTTACCATATACTCCATCTCCGACATTTCCACCAGGCGGCCGCCGACATCATTATTTGAACGCTTTATCGCGTGCTTTACCTTTGATAAAGGGATGTTAAAAGCCAGAAGCTTATCAGGGTCCACATCAATCTGGTACTGTTTAACAAAGCCGCCCACAGATGCTATTTCTGATACTCCCTCAACAGATGTAAGCTCGTAACGGAGATACCAGTCCTGAATCGAACGCAGTTCGGACAGATCTGTATTGCCGGTTTTATCGACAAGAGCGTACTCATATATCCAGCCCACACCAGTAGCGTCCGGACCAAGCGACGGAGTCACTCCTTGCGGAAGACGGCCAGAAACGTAGTTGAGGTACTCAAGCACCCGGCTCCTGGCCCAGTAAAGATCTGTATCATCATCAAATATGATATAGACAAAAGAAAAGCCGAAGAATGAGTATCCCCTGACAACTGTCGCTCCCGGCACGGCAAGCATTGCTGTTGTAAGCGGATAAGTAACCTGATCTTCAACAACCTGCGGTGCCTGTCCGGGATAATCGGTATAAACAATAACCTGAACATCCGAAAGGTCAGGAACAGCGTCAAGAGGCGTTTTCGAGAGAGAATAAATTCCCCAGAACAAGATAAATACAGTAGCCAGGATTATGAGAAATCTGTTCCTGATCGAGTAATCTATTATTTTCTCGAGCATCAGTATGTCTCCTCAGTACCACAGATAAGCATATCCTTACCAAGGTACGGGTTCTGGATTTCTGCTCCGGTCTGAAGCCATAAATCCTTTTTCATCGGGCAGATATATACCTTAACCGCATTTGAAAGAGCATCCTTTCTGCCTGCTCCCTTGACATACGCAACCATGGCCTTACTGAGCTCAGCAAACGATGCTCTAGCCTTCTTAAGATCTCCGGACTCCAAACCTTCAAGAGCTTCATCCACAGGGCCGGTTAGATTCTTTAACAGCCCTGCCGAATCCGATGATTTTATCTCCTTTATTATCCCGCCTATCATCTCAGCTTCGGCTGCCACATCAGAGGGAAGCTCCGAAACCAAAGAGGCATGCATCTTCATATAAACATCTAACAGCTCAGACATTAAACGTCTCTGCTCTTTGGTTATATCCGCCATTATCATTTTCATGCCAGCACCATCACCACCATCAACAGCGGAAGCCGGTTCCTTCTTTTTGGAGCGCGCCGCTTTTTTGGCCTCAAGCATCTTGTTGATCGTCTCCCTCAGGTTGCTTTCTGAGTCGATGAGAAACTGTCCAGAGGTAACAACCGTTTCACCTTCATCAATTCCTGAGAGAATCTGGACAAGGCCTTTACCCTCAGGGCCGATAGTCACATCTTTAGGCAAAAACTTTCCTTCACCAAGCGCTGTAATCACCACATTACGGGCACCTGTCCGTATAACCGCCTCGGACGGCACAAGTATGGCATCGTCACTTGCCTTTGCCTCGATCGTTATATCCGCATACATATCAGGCTTGAACTTTAATCCCGGGTTGTCAAATTCCATCCTGACCTGTATGGTGCGTGTTTTAGGCTCAAGATACGGATATATAAATGTGATACGACCTTTATACTTAGCTCCCGGCTCATAAGGAAGCGTCATCTCTGCCATCTGTCCTACACGAACAAACGGAAGCTCATATTCGTAAACAGATACTAAAACCCATACCCTTGAAAGATCGGCAATAGTATATATCTCCATGCCCGGGCTGATCTTCATACCATCGAAAACCTTCTTCTGTATCACAATGCCGGTGGTTGGGGCCCTAAGAAGCATATTCTTCTGCACATCACCGCGCTCTTCCAGTGCCTTGATCTGACCTGGATCGATATCCATAAGTAACAGCCTTCTTCTTGTCGATTCTATAAGCGTATCCGCTCCTCTTGTTATGTCTTCAAATCTGGAACCTGCTGTTTCCTGCTTGTATTCGAGCGCCTGCAAATATTCTTCTTGGGTAGCCACCAGTTCCGGAGAGTATATCGTGAGAAGCTTCTGCCCCTTATATACGCTTTCTCCTGTCGTATCTACAAATAATGTTTCCACCCAGCCGGATATCTTGGTGTGAACATGCGCTACAAGCTTTTCGTTGTAGGTCACATGCCCAACTGTACGTATTTCTGAGTAAAGAGGCCCCCTTGTGGCCTTAGTTGTACGCACGCCGATATTCTGCACGGTAACTGGGTCGATCTTTATAACACCCTCTGCAGATGGCTCGTCATCCTCGTATACCGGAATAAGGTCCATTCCCATCGGAGATTTGCCAGGGCCCTCTCTGATATAAGTTGGGTCCATCGGAGCCACCCAGTACTTTATTTTTTTCTCTCCGTCTTTCCCTGCATTTTTCTCGGCTGCAAAAGCCGTGGCCTGAGTGTATGGACCCTCGGTGCCAAATCGCGGGAAGAACAAAAGAGCCATCACTAGAAAGAGTAAAAGGAACCCAGCTCGTTTCATTTTTTTAACAACCATTGTTTTCTCCATTTTTATCACCTTTTTCTTGTACACATTTATGTCGGGACGTTTAAAAAAGCCTCTTTCCAACAGCCGCCTCAAGTTCAGCAAGTTTATTCTCGTAGTTTGTTATAGCGCCATAATAGTCTATTTCATAGTTAAACAGAGTAATCTGGTTATCGACCAAAGTTAAGAAGTCAACCTTGTTAACAGTATATCCTGATATAGCAGATTCCAGTGATGATCTGCTTTGTGGAATCAAGCCTGTTTTGAACAAGTCTATTTCCCTGTCATATTTTTCTATCTTGGCCATTAAGTTTTTTATATTGAAAAACACATTATTTCTCATCGAATTATACTGCTCTTCGACTCTCCTAATATTGGCTTTTTCTTCTGCCACTTTCCTGCTTTCCTTGGTTCTGTACCAGAGCGGAAGATTTAAAGTAACAAATGCCGAAATAAGCTCGGCTCTCTCGCCTTGCGGGCCGTCGTCACGCTGCCCATAACTTATCCCCACATCAGGGTCAGGGTAGTAGTCACGCTCGGCAAGGTCGTAAGACAGCCTGTATCGCTTAATCATATACTTTAAACCAAGAAGCATGGGATGATTTTTCTCAGCCACCTTCTGCAGGCCTTCAAAGGAAAGTTTAAAGCCCCTCTTCTTTA
>Ga0256830_1000507_pt1 | contig 30905 bp, 23 predicted proteins | sample 128326metaG_FD_190537 | JGI IMG/M metagenome (GOLD analysis project Ga0256830, IMG submission 190537) | Hydrothermal vent microbial communities from Lau Basin, Pacific Ocean - 128-326 | ecosystem: Environmental > Aquatic > Marine > Hydrothermal vents | place: Pacific Ocean: Lau Basin | collected... | reverse complement strand
CCCGCAGAGTGGCCGAAGCCGGGATCATCTGGGTGGGGCCCCCCCCCGAGGCGATCGCCACGATGGGCGACAAGATCGCCTCCCGACGGGCCGCCGCCGCCGCCGGAGCGCCGACGGTGCCGGGCACCACCGAGCCTCTCCAGACGATCGACGAGGTCGAGGCGGTCGCCGCCGAATTCGGCTACCCGGTGGCGATCAAGGCGGCCCACGGCGGGGGAGGCAAAGGCCTACGGGTCGTCCGTTCCCCCGACGAGGTCGAAGACGCCTTCGAAGGCGCCCGACGTGAAGCGGACGCCTACTTCGGCAACCCGGAGGTGTACGTCGAGAAGTACCTCGACCGGCCCCGCCACGTCGAAGCCCAGATCCTCCTCGACACCCACGGCAACGCCGTCTTCCTCGGTGAGCGGGACTGCTCGGTGCAGCGCCGACATCAGAAGCTGGTCGAAGAGACCCCCTGTCCCCTGTTCGACGACGAACGGCGCCGGGCCTTCGGAGAGGCCGCCTTGGCGGTGGCCCGGGCCTGCGGATACGTCAACGCCGGAACCGTGGAGTTCCTCGTCGACGAGAACCTCGACTTCTACTTCCTGGAGATGAACACCCGCCTCCAGGTGGAACACACCATCACCGAGATGGTGACGGGGATCGACCTGGTCCGCCAGCAGCTGCTGGTCGCCGCCGGGGAACCCCTGGACCTCGGCGACGTCACCCCCCGAGGCCACGCCCTGGAGCTGCGGATCAACGCCGAAGACCCCTACCGGAACTTCATGCCCACCCCGGGCCGTATCGTCGACTATCGGGAACCTGCCGGGTTCGGGGTGCGCGTCGACAGCTGGATCCGGCCGGGCACCGCCATCTCCCAGTACTACGACAACCTGATCGCCAAACTGGTCGTGTGGGGGCGTGACCGTTCCGAAGCGATCGAACGGGCACGGCGGGCCCTGACCGAATACGAGATCACCGGAGTGTCGACCACCATCCCCGCCCTCCAGGCGGTGCTCGACCACCCCGACTTCGTCGAAAACCGTCACTACACCCGCTGGCTGGAAGATCAGCTCACCTTGGAGCCCAGGGACCCCCAGGTCGCCCCGACCCTCCCCAGCGAAGAGGAGATGCTGAAAAAGGAGATGACCGTCGAAGTGGGGGGACGTCGCTTCGTCGTCGTCTACTGGGTGCCCGCCCCGACCGAAGCCGGTGCCCCACGCCGCAAGCCGCCGAAACTCGACACGGTGAAGAGCCCCGAAGCCAGCGACGGGATCATCGCCGCGCCGATGCAGGGCACCATCGTCAAGCTCCATGTGAAGGCAGGCGACCCGGTCTCCGTCGACGACCCGATCTGCGTTCTCGAAGCGATGAAGATGGAGAACGAGGTCCGCTCGCCGGTGGCGGGCGAAGTGATCGAGCTGCGGGTCCAGACGGGCGACACCGTCTCCCCGGGGGCGGTCATCGCCATCGTCAAATAGCGGTCACTCGGCGGCGTCGGCCAGCGACTCCGACAGGCTGGGATGCACCATGAGCGTCTCGGTGAGGGTGTGGGTCTTCACCTTCGCCTGCACCGCCAGCGCGAGGATGCCGATCAGCTCGGACGCCCGATGCCCGACGATGGTGCCCCCGAGGACCACTCCCGCCGCCGGGTCGGAGATGACTTTGGCGAAACCTCGCACCGAACCGTGGATGAGGCTGCGGGGGTTGGCGGCGAACGGCACCTTCGTGATCCGCACCTTCCGCCCTTCGGCGGCGGCGGTCGCCTCCTCCAGCCCCACCGAGGCGATCTCCGGCTCGGTGAAGATCGCCTGCGCCACCTTCGTGTAGTCCATCGGGGTCTCGGGATGACCGAGGGCGTGACGGGCGAGCTTGCGTCCCTGCACGGTCGCCACCGACGACAGCAGCATCTGCCCGGTGACGTCACCGGCTGCATAGACGTGGGGGACGGAGGTGCGCTGAAACTCGTCGACGACGACGAACCCCCCGTCGGTCTCCACCCCCAGCTCCTCCAGACCCAGCCCGTCGGTGTTCGGGACCGCGCCGATGGCCAGCAGCGCATGGGACCCCCGGACGGTCCTCCCGTCCTGGATCTCGACGGTCACCTCGTCACCGTCACGGCGGATCGCCACCGCCCGTGCGCCTTTGAGGAGCTGCACACCCCGTTCCAGGAAATCCTCCTCCAAGACGGCGGCCACCTCCGGGTCCTTGTGGGGGAGGACCTGCTGGCGGCTCACCAGCAGCGACACCCGGGCACCGAGGCTGGCGAAGATGTGGGTCATCTCCACCCCGGTCACCCCCGAACCCACCACCACCATGTGTTCGGGCACCACGTCCAGCGAGTAGGCGTGGCGGGTGGTGAGGATCCGCTCCCCGTCCACCCCGGCCCATTCGGGAGCCCGAGGTCTCGACCCGGTGGAGATGAGCGCCACATCGAAGTCGAGCCGACGGATCCCGTCCTCGGTCTCCACGACGGCTTCGTGCAGACCCGTGAACCGGCCCCGGCCGCGCACGATCTCGACGTCCTGGGATTCGAGCAACGCCACCTGTTTGGCGGACAGATCTTCGGAGATTCGGGCGACCCGTTCGGAGAGACGGGCCAGGTCCACCCGTGCCTGGGCGGGGACGATCCCCAGGTTCTCGGCACCGATGATCGCCTGCATCCTGATCGACGACGCCACCATCGTCTTCGAAGGGATGCAGTCCCACAGGTGGGCGGCTCCCCCGACGACCGAATCCTCGACGAGGGTGACCTGGGCGCCGAGGGCCGCGGCCGTGGTGGCGGCGCTGGTCCCGGCGGGTCCGGCGCCGACGATGAGAAACCTGGGTCCGTGCTCGTCCGACATGCTCACTCCGGTTGGGGATCGTCCTCGACTTCCACGACGGGGCGGAACGTTCAGCCGGGACGGTACTCGCCGAACACCCGCCTCAACGCGTCCGACACCTCACCGACGGTGGCACGCAGCTCCAATGCCCGCCGCATCGGAGGCAGGACGTTGACTCCGGCGGCCGCCGCCTCGGTGACCTCGTCGAGCGCCCGGGCGACCGCCGCGCCGTCGCGTCCTCTCCGCAACGCCGCCAGCCGCTGCTTCTGGTCCTCCTCCAGTGCGGGGTCGACGACCAGCACCGGCACCTCAGGCTCCTCTTCGGCGACGAACCGGTTGACGCCGACCACCACCGACTCCCCCGACTCCTGACGCCGCGCCTCGGCGTAGGCGGCCTCTTCGATCTGACGTTGCATCCAACCGGCTTCGATCGCGGCGACGGCGCCACCGCGGGACTCCACCTCGTCGAGCAGCTCGGTGGCCTTCTCCTCGACGGCGTCGGTGAGCGCCTCCACGAAGTACGAGCCCGCGAGGGGGTCGACCGTGTCGGCGACCCCCGACTCGTAGGCGAGGATCTGCTGGGTACGCAGGGCGATGGTGGCGGACCGTTCGGTGGGCAGCCCCAACGCCTCGTCGAAGGCGTTCGTGTGCAGTGACTGGGTCCCGCCGAGCACCGCCGCCAAGGCCTGCACCGTGGTACGCACGATGTTGTTCTCGGGCTGTTGAGCGGTCAAGGTGCTCCCGGCGGTCTGGGTGTGGAACCGCATCGCCCACGACTTGGGGTTCTTCGCCCCGACGACGTCCCGCATGAGCCGGGCCCACATGCGGCGGGCCGCCCGGAACTTGGCGATCTCCTCGAAGAACTGGTTGTGGCCGTTCCAGAAGAACGACAGCCGCGGCGCGAAGGAATCCACGTCGAGCCCGGCGTCGATCGCCGCCCGCACATAGGCGAGGCCGTTGGCGATGGTGAAGGCGAGCTCCTGGGCGGCGGTGGCGCCGGCCTCCCGGATGTGGTAGCCGGAGATGGAGATCGTGTTCCACGAAGGAAGCTCGGACGCGGCGTAGGCGAACAGGTCGGTGACCAGACGCATCGAAGGCCGAGGGGGATAGATGTAGGTACCCCGGGCCACGTACTCCTTGAGGATGTCGTTCTGGACGGTCCCCCGGATCCGTTCCGGAGCCACCCCCTGTTCGGTCGCCACCAGCTCGTAGAGGAGCAGCAGGATGGCGGCGGTGGCGTTGATCGTCATCGACGTCGAGACCTCCCCCAGGGGGATCCGATGGAACAGACGCCGCATGTCTTCGATCGAGTCGATCGCCACCCCCACCTTGCCGACCTCCCCGGCCGCCATCGGATGGTCCGAGTCGAGTCCCATCTGGGTGGGCAGGTCGAAGGCGACCGACAGGCCCGTCTGTCCCGCGTCCAGCAGCGCCCGGAACCGCCGGTTCGTCTCCTCGGCGGTCCCGAACCCGGCGTACTGGCGCATCGTCCACACACGTCCCCGGTACATCGTCGGGTAGGGCCCCCGGGTGTACGGGTACTCGCCCGGGCGCCCGATGCGGGCAGGGTCGGGGACCGTCTCGTAGACGACGTCGATCTCGATCCCGGAGCTCGTGTATCGGGGTTCGACCATGAAACCGGTATCCTGTCTGGGCGGGCATCGTACCCCGCAACTTTCCGGTGACCTCCGACGTTGAAGAGTGGAGATGTCGCGACGTTCCCCCATCCACGAGATCGAAGCGCGTGAACGGCGCGGCCGATGGTTCCCCGGCCTGGCCGGGCTGCTCATCATCGGCCTGATCGCGTCGACCTGGGTGGGCCTGTTCAGCTTCATGACGGCCAGCGCCGCCATGGGCACGCTCGCCGACCTGGAAGCTGAATGGGTCCCCGACGTCGAATCGATGTCCCTCGACCTCCCCGACCTGTCCCGAGTGTCGAAGGTCTACGCCGCCGGAGGCGAGCTGCTCGCCGAACTCCACGACGGACGGGTCAGCGAACCGGTCCCCCTCGACCAGATCCCACCGGTCGTCGTCCAGGCGATCCTCGCCGCCGAAGACGCCGACTTCTTCGACCACCGCGGCGTCGACTTCTCGGCGATCGTGTCCGCCTTCGTGGACAACGTCCTCAACGACGTCCAGCGTGGCGGCTCCACCATCACCCAACAGGTGGTGAAACAGAACTTCGTCGGCAGCGAACTGACGATCCGACGGAAAGTCACCGAAGCGTTCGTCGCCGCCGAACTGGAACGCCGCTACACGAAAGAGCAGATCCTCGAGTTCTACATGAACTCGGTCTACTTCGGCTCCGGAGCCTACGGGGTGAAGGCGGCGGCCAGGGAGTTCTTCCAGAAAGACCTCGACCAGCTCACCATCGAAGAGGCGGCGACCCTGGCCGTCCTCGTCCGCAACCCCTCCCTCTACAACCCGCGAAAACGCGCCGGCATCGTCCTCGAACGTCGGGACAGCGTCATCGACCAGATGCTCCAGGAAGGATGGATCACCGAGACGGAGGCACAGCGGGCGAAGGCACGTCCCCTCCAGGTGAAAGAACACGTCGTCTTCCGAGGCGAAGCCGAACACGTCGTCGCCGAAGTGAAACGCCAGCTCCTCAACGACCCCGAATTCGCCTTCCTCGGAGCGACCAGGGAAGAACGCAAGAAGGCGATCTTCGGCTGCGCCGCCGACGACACCGCCTGTCAAGGTGGAGGAGGCCTGCGCATCGAGACCACCCTCCGCCTCGACCTCCAGCGGGAAGCCAACCGGATCCTCAACGAATGGCTGCCGCTCCCGCCCTTCGAGGAGAACCTCGACCTCTGCCGCAAGCTCTTCCCGTCGACACCAGAAGACGAGCTGATCGCCTACGCAGAAGCCCACTCCTGCGCCCCCACCGGCGCCATCGCCACGGTGGACAACCAGACCGGCGCGGTACTGGTGATGGCGAGCGGACTCCCCTTCGACTTCACCCAGTTCGACCTGGCCGTTCAGGGACGACGCAACCCCGGGTCGGCCTTCAAACCCTTCGGGCTGGTCGCCGCCCTCGAGAACGGGATCACCCTCAACACCTACTACGACGGGTCGAGCCCGAAAGAGATCGAATGTCCCTACACGTGCTCGCCCCTGGGCAACATCTGGCGGGTCTCCAACGCCGGGCCCTCCTATCCGGTGATCCCCCTCGACCGGGCCACCAGCTCGTCCGTGAACGTCGTGTACGCCCAGCTCTCCCTCGAAGTCGGGCCGGAACGGATCGCCGAGGTCGCCCGCCGTATGGGGGTCCAGTCCGACCTGCAACCGGTGCCGTCGATCGTGTTGGGTACCAGCTCGGTGTCCCCACTGGAGATGGCCTCGGCCTACTCCAACTTCGCCACCAACGGACAGTGGGCGAAACCGTATCTCATCTCCCGCATCGTCGACGCCGACGGGAACGTGATCTACGAACACGAAACAGAGGTCCGCCAGGTCGGCGACCCGGCCGTGTTCGCCGCCGCCCGACGGCCCCTCATGAGGGTCCCCACCGGGGCCGGAACGGCCCCTCGGGCCAACATCGGTCGGCCGCAGGGCGGCAAGACGGGCACCCACCAGGACTTCAAGGACGCCTGGTTCGTCGGCTTCGTCCCCCAGTATTCGACGGCGGTGTGGGTCGGATACGAACGTGACCAGCTCTCGCTCCGCAACGTCACCATCAACGGTCGCCGCTACGCCCGGGTCTACGGCGGGTCGGTACCGGCGCCGATCTGGGCCGAGTTCATGAAGACGATGCTGGCCGACGTCCCGGCCGAGAAGTTCCCCGAAGATCCCCCCGGGGTCTCCAAGTTCTTCCGGACGCCCTCCACCACGGTGCCGCTGCTGGTCGGCCTGCTGCAAGAGGACGCCGTCGAAGCCCTGGCGGAGGCGCGCCTCAACGTCGAAGTGGTGGAGGTGCCGTCGCCGGAACCGGTCGGCACGGTGGTGGCCCAGAGCGCCGACCCGGGCACCGAGGTTCGACAGGGCACGGCCATCACGATCGAGGTGGCGAACGGCCAGGACCCGGTCGGTCCCCTCCCCAACCTGGTGGGCCAGACCTTCGACCAGGCCCTCGAGACGGTGCGGGCCTTCGAGGAGGCGACCGGCGTCCAGCTCACCCTCGTCCAGCTCTCCGAGGCGACCTCCGATCCCAACCTGATCGGGAAGATCGTCCGGACCGATCCGGCAGCCGGTGAGGCGGTGCGGTTCGGGGCGGTCATCCGGGTCTACGTCGGCACCTGAGCGGCGACGCCGTCTCTCGAGACCATTCGACGGCATCTGGGTCATTTTTGACCCTATTGACAGTGGTTAACGTTCTGTGATAGAACATGAGGTATGACGGCGCTGGCTCCCGAGGCACCCGATGCTCGTCCTCCCACCGCATCGCACGCCGCACCGTCCTCGGGGGCCGCACCGTCACCGACGCTGCAGATGCGCCCCTACGTGCTCCCGGTGATCGAGCGGCCCCGGCGCGGGATCGCCCCCGACGACCCGTACGTCCGTCGGTTCTGGGTGGCGGTGCTGGGCCCGGCGGCGGTGGCGGACCTGCTGCGCCTCATCGCCGCCGCACGGCAACGGCGGCGGATCCGCCTCCCCGTCCACCTCGGCGTGCTGATCGAGGCCCGCCTGGTCCGCCGGGGTCCCCGGGGGATCACGGTCCCGCTGCTGGTGCCCCCGGTGCCGCCCCATCTGGAACGGCGGATGCCCCCCTGGCTGCGGGCCGAACATCGGCGGGTGGTGGCGGGGGCCCTTCGTCACCGCGACGACCCCCCTCCCCCTCCCCCGAACTGACAGCCAGATCCGGCAAATACCGCCACTTCCCGCGGTCAAAACGGGACCCGGACCACCCCCTCCCCCGAACTGACAGCCAGATCCGGCAAATACCGCCACTTCCCGCGGTCAAAACGGGGTGGAGTCAGGCTGAGCGGACGCTGAGGAGGGCGACCATCCCCATGGCCCCGAGTGCACCCAACCCGAAGGCCAGTGCCACCGTGACCGCCGGGGCGCCCACCCCGACGACCAACACCACCAGGGCGACGGCCAACCCCGTGATCCACGCCAGCGCGAGACGCCCGGTGCGGGCGTAGGCAACCAGCACCTGGCCGGCCACCTGGGCGGCGGAGGCGGCGACCACCCCCGCGGCGGCGAACATCGCCACGAGGGGCTCGGGACGAAACTCGGCGGAGAACAGCAGCTCCACCACCGCCGGGCCGACCAGCCAACCCACCAGCGCCCCGGCGGCGGTCAGGAACGAACCGACCCCGAGGATCCAGGCCCCGAAACGGCGGAGCCCGCCACGGTCGTCGGCTTCGACCATCCGCACCAGCATCGGCAGGAGCCTCCCCTGGAGGGCGTAGATGAGGGTGAGGGGCGCCCGGAACAGGGTGAACGTCACGAACACGATGCTCACCAGCGCCGGACCGCCTCCGAGGGCCGCCACACCGAGGGGTGCTCCACCGAGGAGGAGCTGGGAGGCCGCCGAGCCCGCCACGTACGAGCGGAGGAACCCCCCAGCGGTCCCGTTGGATCCTCCACCTTCTGCCCGCCCCGACCGATCCACCCGCCAGAACCTCAAGGCGAGGGCCGCCAGGGGCGCCAGCACCATCGCCCACCCCAGCGACACCGCAGAGGCCACCACCAACAGGAACACGACCGCCGCCGCCAGGCGCAGCATCGACTCGCCGAACAGGATCCACCCGACACCGGCGAATCGGCGATGCCCGGCGAGGATCCCCTTGCCGACGAACAGCATCCCGTACCCGACGAGCATGGCCCCCGCCTGGAGGACGAACACCGGGTCGGACACGAAGAGGCGGTCGAGGGTGAGGGCGACGAAGCCCGCCCCCGCCAGGGCCGTCAGGCCGACGGCGACGGCGATGGGGAGGAGGTCGTGACGCAGCACCCGCCGTCCGAGACTGGCCTCCCGGGTGACGTACTGCTCGACGGGGACCAACACGACGGTCGCCAAGATGAACAGCAGCGTCCAGAGGATGCTGATCGGCGCGAAGTCCACCGAACCGAGCGCTCGGCCACCCACCACCTGAAACAGGTACGCGCCGACCGCCCCGATGAGGCTCCCCGCCACCATCCACGCCGTTCCGGGCGCGCGGAAGCCCCGCTGGTCGAGATCGGTGTCGATCGTCGGACGCTGCACACCATCAGTTTCGTTCGGAGCGGTCCGCAACACGAACCGATTATCGGTCTGCGCCCAAGAGAGGTTGAACCCAATCTCCCTCAAGGAACCGGAGGCCTCCGCCGATGAACCTTTCGATGCGCATCCGAGCGTTCGCCACCCTGTGCGCCGTCGTGGCCGCGCTCGTCGCGCCCCTGCCCGCCCAAGCCTCCTCCGACGTCTACCCGATGGTGTTCCCGGTCGCCGGGGACAACTACTACTCGGACACCTGGGGTGCCCCCCGTTCGGGGGGACGCACCCATCAGGGCACCGACATCATCGCCGACAAGATGACCCCGGTCTTGGCGGTGGCCGACGGGGTGGTCTACTGGGCCCACGACGAACAGGGGGGGAAATGCTGCGCCCTCGGGATCCGGCACGACGACGGATGGGCATCCTGGTACATCCACCTGAACAACGACACTCCGGGGACCGACGACGGCCAGGGCTGGGGGTTCGCCCCCGGGATCGGTGTCGGCTCTCGGGTGACGGCGGGCCAGCTCATCGGCTGGGTGGGTGACAGCGGCAACGCCGAAGCCTCCAACGTCTCCCAGCTCCATTTCGAGCTTCGGCGTCCCGACGGGGACGGGGGGACCGTTCCGATCAACCCCTATCCGAGCCTCGTCGCCGCCGAGCTCGCCGGAGTGCCCCGCCTCCCGCGGATCTCCGGCGCCACCCGTTTCGGCACCGCCGCCGCCGTCGCCCAGCACGGGTTCCCCGACGGTGCTTCGACGGTGTTCCTCGCCACCGCCGCCGACTTCGCCGACGCCCTCACCGGAGCCGCCTTGGCGGGGTCGATGGGAGCGCCGGTGCTCATCACCGAACCGACCGTTCTTCCCGGCGAGATCCGGGACGAACTCCAGCGTCTCGCCCCGTCCGACGTCGTCATCCTGGGCGGTACCGGCGCGATCGCCACGAGCGTCGAGGATGCGGTCGTCGCCGTCACCGGTGCGACGGTGAGGCGACTGTGGGGCCAGGACCGGTTCGCCACCGCCGTGGAGGTGTCGAAGGAGGCCTATGGCCCGGGGGTCGGCACGGTGGTGATCGTCAACGGCCTCAACTACCCCGACGCCCTCGCCGGCGCCCCGGCGGCGGTCCAGCTGGGCGCGCCGATCCTCATGGTGTACGAGGACCGTATCCCGTCGGTGACCCGCGCCGAGCTGGAACGTCTGGCGCCGTCGGAGATCGTCATCTTCGGAGGCGCCGGCGTCGTGTCGGAGGCCGTGGAGTCGGCTTTGGCGGCGTTCGCCTCGTCGGGGTCGGTGACCAGAGTTTGGGGTGTCACCCGATATGAGACCGCCACCGAGATCGCCAACCGGTACTTCGCTTCACCCCTCGACCGTGTCTACCTGGCCACCGGCGAAGACTTCACCGACGCCTTGACCGCCGCTCCCGTCGCCGGCCGGCTCGGTGTGCCGCTCCTGCTCACCCGTTCGACGGGGCTCCCGACGGCAGTCGGCACCACCTTGGGGGCGCTGAGCCCGTCCACCGTCTACGTACTCGGCGGCGAGGTCGCCGTCCCCCTCGCGATCGATGTCGCCGTCTGTGAGATCGTCCCCGCCTGTGAGTGAACCCGGGTTCCCCGATCTGATTCTCCGCCTCCGCCGCCGCCTCGGTCCGGTGGCCTGCACTCCGGGTATTTCGGTCCTGGAGTCCCCCCACCCGGGCCCGTACACTGCCGGTTGATGTCTCCGCGCCGCACCGGGGGAGGATCGGCCGCCGCCGCGTTGGTGGCAGCGCTCCTCCTCGCCGTCCCGGTGGCCGCCGCTTCGGCCAGCCCGGGTGAGTCGTGGCCGTCGTTCAACGAGTCCGGGGGCTGCGACCAGCCGGCCGGGTTCCACGGCCCGTTGGCGACCCGCACCGGCTACCTGCCCAACACGGAGCGGGTGTACGGTCCGTTCGGCGACTTCTTCGGCCGCGACATCGCCGAGGTGAGGGCCGGCCTGGTGCCCTGGGAGGTGCCGATGAGCGGCGGAAAGACCGTCCTCGTCAACCGCCTCGCCCTCCCCGCCTTCCTGCAGGTCACCGAGAATCTGGCGAGGGAACAGGCCGCCGGGCGTTTCTATCCGGTCCGGCCCCGGGAGACGTTCGGGTTCACGGCCCGGACGATCGGCGGCCGCCGTGCCATGTCGCTGCACACCTTCGGGATCGCCGTGGACATCAACTCCCGTTCCAACCCGTATCGGGGCGACAACGTCCTCGTCACCGACATGCCCGACTGGTTCGTCCAGGCCTGGAAGGACGCCGGGTTCTGCTGGGGTGGCGACTGGCAGTCGGTGAAGGACCCCATGCATTTTTCGTGGAAGGGACCCGCCGCCACCCCCGGGGTGACGTCGATCCCTCCGCCCCGCGTCCCCCGCACCGGCTCGGCCGACTTCTCGGTGACGGCGACCCTCCCCGTACCCTGGTCGATCCGCCCACCCCGTACCCCGTTCCTGTTGGACGCCACCCGTGACGGCGCCGCCGACGTGTACCGGCTGCGGCCGTTCGCCGGAGGTACGTTGGTCGAGTTCATCCGTTCGTCGGCGTCCTTCGCGTTGTGCTCGGTCGGCCGGAGCTGGTCTCCGGCGGCCTTCGACGCCGCACGTATGGACCTGGCCGACTTCGACGGCACCTCCCGTGCCGACCTCTGGGTGTGGGACGACACTTCGGCGACCCTCCGTTTCCGTGTGTACCTTCAGCGGTCGGGTTTCACGGATTCCGTCGACGTGGTGACGTCGATCCCGACGTCGGCGGGTATGGAGATGATCCCCACCGACTACGACGCCGACGGCAACATCGACCTGATGGTGGTTCGTCCGGGCAGCCCGACGACGGTGGAGGTGTGGGCCGGTCCGGTCTTCGACACCCAGCTGGCGTCGACGTCCGCCGTCTCGACGGGGACGTGGTACACGGTCGGGGACCGCAACGTCGACGGGCGACCCGATCTGGCCGTCGTCGCCGATGGCACGCTCACCTTCGACTATGCGCCGTTGGACGGGGTCGCCGACGAGACGGTCGCCGTACCGATCGACCGAGACTCCTTCGCCGCCGTCGAGATGGGCGACTACGACGGGGACGGCCGTGACGACCTGTTCGCTCTGCGAACGAGCGGGGTGCTGGAGATCCGGATGGGTGGCGTCTCAGACGGCCGCGCCGACCTGGCCGGGTGGTTCCGGGACCCGGCATGGGAATGCCCCGACGACGAGGACCTGGACGAACTCCCGTCGGTCCTCGCCGACGCCCTCCCCCGCCTCGGCGGGTCGGACCGGTACGGGACGGCGGCGGCGGTGTCGGCGGCGGTCTTCCCCGACGGCGCCCCGGTCGCCTTCGTCGCCTCCGGCGACGACTTCCCCGACGCCCTCGCCGCCGGGCCGGTGGCGGCGATGCTGGGCGGTCCGGTGTTGCTGGTCAACCGGGACTGGGTTCCCGCCGCCACCGCTGCCGAGCTCACCCGCCTCGCACCGTCTGAGATCGTCGTCGTCGGCGGCACCGGCGTCGTCTCCGAACAGGTGGAGTCGGGTCTTCGGTCGTTCGCCGACCGGGTGTCGAGGGCGGCCGGGTCGGACCGGTACGGGACGGCGGCGGCGTTGTCGGAGCTGGTCGCGGCACCGGTCGAGACCGTGTACGTGGCGACCGGCGAGAACTTCCCGGATGCCCTCGCCGCCGCCCCGCTGGTCGCCGCCGACGGGGCTCCGCTCCTGTTGCTCTCCCCCGCCGGGGTGCCGGCGTCGGCGGCGGCGGCGTTGGAGCGCCTCGCCCCCGACCGTATCGTCGTCCTCGGCGGAACCGGGACCGTCCCGACGTCGGTGGCCGACGAGCTCGGCAGGTATGCATCGACGGTGGAGCGGATCGCCGGCGCCACCCGGTACGACACCGCCGAGGCGATCGCCGACCGTCTGGGGTCGACCGGCGGGACCGTCCTCGTCGCCACCGGCGACGACTTCCCCGACGCGGTGGCGGCGTCGGCGGCGGCCGCCTATCTCCGAGCCCCCGTGGTGCTGGTCAGAAACGACGACGTCCCAGCGCCGAGCGTCCGCACCTTGTGGAGCGTGTCACCGCATCGCATCTTCGTCGTCGGCGGCCAGGCCGGTGTCAGGGAGCTGGTGCGGGGACTCCTCGCCGAGTTCGTCGTCTCCTGACACGACGGCCAGGAGCCGCCGACGCTGGTTCGGCCATTCGATGCGGGCGAGGGCTTCCCGGGCCGCCCCGACCCGGCGTTGGACCTCTTCCGGTGTGGCTTCGTGGAGGCCGACGAGGGCTTCGGCGATCGACTCGGGGGAGCCGGGTTCGACGTACCAGAGGGTCCCTTCCGGGAAGTACTCGACCATCGTCTCGGTCCGGGCGGCGACGACGGGGAGTCCCATGGCCACCCATTCGACCACTTTGTTGGAGAACGACAGGGCTCCGAGCCGGTCCGGCTTGGGAACGTTGACGCCGGCCCAGGCGTCCCGCTGGTGTTCGTGCACTCGGGCGTACGGCACCCGCCCGACGAGGTCGAGTCGGTCGCCGACACCGAGACGTTCTGCCAGCCGGACGATCGCGTCGAGGTCTTCTCCGTCTCCGATCACCCGGAACACGATGCCGGGGACGGCATCTGCGAGGAGGTGGAGGGCGTGGACGACGTCGTCCACGCCGTAGCGGACGGCGACGGTGCCCGTGAAGACGAGGGTTCGCCCGTTCGTCTGGCTGCGGCGAGCGGGGATCGTCGACAGGTCCGGCACGTTCATGACGACTTCGATGGGGACGTCCGGGCTACGTGAGGCCAGGAGCCTCCGCAGTGGTTCGTGCACGGTGACGACCCGGTCGGCGAACCGGAGACTCCAACGCTCCTGGAGGCGGAGGGCGGCTCCGACCAGGCGGGATCCGCCCCCTTTCGCCTCGAACAGTTCGGGCATCGGGTCGTGGACGTCGAGGATCAGCGGGACCCGCATCGCCTTGGCGAACCAGGCGGCGAACACGAAGGCGTCGGGCGGGGAGTTGACGTAGACGGCGTGGGGCCTTCCCCGCAACATACGCAGGATCGTCCATCCCATCGCTCCGAGGCCGTACGTGAGGTATTCGAACAGGTAGCGGAGCGGTCCCCCGCGCCGGTGCACGATGGGGATACGCCACGTCTTCAACCGGGGGTGGCGGTCGGCGGGTCGGTCCAGCACCAGGGCTTCGACCCGGTATCCGGCGTCGAGGAACGCCTCCACGGCGCGCCGGACCCGGGGGTCCAGGTCGAGTCGGGACATGCTGGTGACGAGGATCCGCCGTCGCTTAGACGCCACGTCGTCCGATCACCGCCGGGATCGTCGCCAGGAGGATCTTCACGTCGAGCCACAGGGACCGGCGACGTACGTATTCGAGGTCGAGGTCGACGATCTCGTCGAAGGTGAGCGACCCCCGCCCTTTCACCTGGGCGAGGCCGGTCATCCCCGGTTTCACGCTGAGCCGCCGCCGGCTCCGCTGGTCATACATGGCCACTTCGTAGGGGATCGGCGGCCGCGGACCGACGAGGGACATGTCCCCTCGGATCACGTTGACGAGGTTGGGGAGCTCGTCGATGGACAGTGTCCTGAGGACCCGTCCCACTTTCGTCACCCGGGGATCGTCCAGCAGGTAGACGACCTCTCCCCTCCCGTTGCGGCGTGGCCGGGCACGGCCGGTGAGGAGGTCCTGCATGTAGCGGCGGTGGATCGACTCGTCGTTCTCGGGGAGCATCGTCCGGAACTTGAACATGGTGAATTCGCGTCCCCCCAGGCCGACACGGCGCTGGCGGAAGATGATCGGCCGTCCCGAGTCCACCAGCACCGCCAGCGCGGCGACGACCATCACAGGGAGGGTGAGGATGAGCAGCACCGTCCCGAGGCCGATGTCGAGGAGACGTTTGGCCACCAGGTAGGTGGGCCGGGCGGTGATCTGCGGTTCCGCGGTGGCGGTCATCGGGTCGGCTCCACCATCATCGTCACCGGCTCGGCGACGTAGTCGGTCAGGTCGGGACCCCAGACGGCCCGCTGCAGGCTGGCGGAGCGCTTCACCGCCTCCGCCAGGGCGACCGCCGCCACCCCGTCCGCCATCGAGACGAGCGGCGCCTTGCCGCCCCGTACGGCCTGGAGGAAGGCCTGGAGTTCCCGCAGCAGCGGCTCGGCCCGGTCGATCCGGTAGCGGACCATGTTGCCTTCGCTCACCCCTTGACGCCCTGACGCGTCGGACCAGTAGCCGACGTGGCTGTTCTCGTAGAAGTACAGGTCCTGGTTCAGCAGGTCGATCCGGTACATGCCTCCTTCGCCGACCAGCCGCATCTCCCGGATCTTGGTCGGGGTGAGCCAGTTCACGTCGAAGAGGGCGATGGTGCCGTCGCGGAACCGCATCAGACCGGAGAACAGGTCTTCGTGCATCGAATGCATCCGCTGGGCGGTCTCGGCGTAGACCCGCTCCACGGGTGCGTCGATGAGGAACCGCACCACGTCGAAGTCGTGGGTGGCGAGGTCGACGACGACGCCGACGTCTTTGACCCGGTCGGGGAGCGGCCCGGTCCGGTTGGCTCGAAGCTGGAACACCCGCCCCAGCTCCCCCTGGTCGAGTCCTCGCCGCGCCGCCGACACCACCGGGTTGTACCGTTCGATGTGGCCGACCGTGCACACCAGACCCGACGCCTCCGCCCTGGCGGCGAGACGTTCGGCGACGTCGCGGCTCGACGCCAGCGGCTTCTCCACGAGGAAGTGGCAGCCGGCATCGATGACGGCGAGCACCGCTTCTTCGTGGGAGGAGGTGGGAAGGGCGATGATGACCGCTTCGAGCTCTTCCCGGCGGAGCATCTCCTCGTAGTCGCGATAGGTCCGAACGGACCGTGCCCGGGCGACGGCGGCGCGGGCGGCGTCGTCGACGTCGGCGACCGCCACCAGATGGGCCTCTTCCATCTCGGCGAGGACCCTGACGTGGTGTCGACCCATGTTGCCGAGACCGACGACCCCGACGCGTACGGGATCGAGAACGATGGCGTCGTCCTGCACGCTCATCCCACTCTCCTGCGTGGTCGTCTGTTCACCGGCCGACCCCCAGATACCGACATCCCGCGGCCTCGACCTCACGGCGATCCAAAACGCCCCTCCCATCGACGATCAGTGCGGGCGCGTAGCGGCGCCAGTCTATCGCCCGGTATCGCCGATGGTCGGTCACCAGCACGATCACATCCGCCCCATCGCCGGTCCCTGCGGGGAGTCCGAGTCGACGAAGTTCGGCGGATGTGAAGTAGGGATCGGAGACGCTGACGTCGGCGTCCCGTGCCCGAAGGGAAGCGACGAGGGCGTGGGCCGGGGAGCTGGCGGCTTCTTTCACCCCTCCCCGGTAGCTGGCGCCGAGGAGATGGACTTTGGCCCCAGCCAGCGGGCCCACCTCTTTCTCGATGCGCCGAACCACCCATTCCGGCATCTCCTCGTTGATCCCCCGGGCGACGGCGATGAGCGGTGAACCCTGGGTGGAGGCCTGGAGCAGGTGGGGGTAGTGGGGGATGCAGTGGCCGCCCACTCCGACTCCAGGACGGTGGATGTGGGAGTAGGGCTGGGAGTTGGCGGCGTCGATCACTTCGGTGACGTCGACGGACCATTCGTCGGCGAACTTGGCGAGCTCGTTGGCGAAGGCGATGTTGAGGTCCCGGTAGGTGGTCTCCGCCAGTTTGGCGAGTTCGGCGGTCTCCGAGGAGGCCAGCACCCTGACTTCGGCGGTGAGGTGGTCTCGGTAGAAGTCGGCAGCGGCCCGAGCCGAGGCCTCGTCGACCCCTCCGATCAGCTTCGGGTAGGTCTCGAGGTCGCGCCACACCCGGTTGGAGGACACCCGTTCGGGGCTGTAGGCGACCAGCACATCCGAGGAGACGGAGCGGAGAGCCGGAGTGAACCGTTCCCGGGTCGCTCCGACGGGGAGGGTCGTCTCGAAGACCACCAGGGTGCCGCCGGCGATGTGACGGGCGGTCTCGGCGACCGCCGCGTCGAGGACGGTGAAGTCGGGTGCGCCGTCTCGGGCGAGGAGCGGAACGAGCACGACGACGACGTCGGCGCCGGGGATGGCTTCGGCGTAGTCGGAGGTGGCTCGCAGGGCACCGGACGCCACCAGTTCACGGACGTGGTCGGAGGCCCCCGGCTCGGAGGGGACCGGACTCTCTCCCCGGTTGATCGTCTCGACGATGTCCTGGTCGACGTCGATGCCCATCACCTGTGCGCCGCGGTGGGCCAGATAGGCGGCGACCGGGAAGCCGAGCTTGCCTTGCCCGACGACGGCGACTCGGGTCATGTCATCTCCTCTGCGATCTCTCTCGCCGCGGCGACGATCCGCTCGCGTTCGTCGCGCCCCACGCGGGCATGTACGGGGAGGGCGATGACTTCTGCGGCAGCTCGTTCCGCGGCGGGACAGTCTCGGCGGGCGTACCCACCGAATGCCTTCTGATGGTCCAGTGGGGTTGGATAGTAGACGTCGGCGCCCACGTTACGTCCTCTGAAGGCGGCGAGCACGTCGTCTCTGATCTCGGCGGGGACCCGCACCACGTATTGGTGGAACACGTGGTGGGCGTCGTCGGGCACCTGGGGGGTGCGGAACATCTCGGGGAGGTGTTCGCTGAAGTAGCGGGCGTTGCGGCGTCGACGTTCGGTGGCTTCGGGGAGTTTTCGCAGCTGGACTCGACCGATGGCGGCGGCGAGGTCGGTGAGGCGGAGGTTGAGACCCCATTCTTCGTGTTCGTAGCGGCTGACCATCCCGTGGTTGCGGAACCGGCGTAGCCGGTCGGCCACCTCGGCGTCGGAGGTGGTGACCAGTCCCCCTTCGCCGGTCGTCATGTTCTTGGTGGCGTAGAGGGAGAACGCTCCGATCCCCGTTCCGCCGGCGGGACGGCCGGCCCTCCAGGCCAGATGGGCCTGGGCGGCGTCTTCGACGACGGCGAGACCGTGCCGGGAGGCGAAGGCTTCGACGGCAGCCATGTCGACCATCAGGCCGTAGAGATGGACCGGGAGTATCGCACTGGTCGCCGAGGTGACTTTGGCGGCGGCGTCGTCGAGGTCGATGAGGAAGTGGTCGTCGATGTCGACGAACACCGGTACGGCTCCGACGGCGATCACCGCGTTGGCGGTGGCGGCGAAGGTGAAGTCGGGGACGAGGACCTCGTCGCCGGGCCCGACCCCGGCGGCGTGGAGGGCCGCCTGGAGGGCCACCGTGCCGTTGGCGACCGCCACGACGTGTCCGAGGCCGGCCGCTTCGGCGAACTCTTCTTCCAGGGCCTCCACTTCGGGTCCTTGGGCCAGGCGCCCGCTTCGCAGCACCGCCAGGACGGCTTCTTCTTCTTCGACGCCGAGGTCGGGGGCTGCTATCGGGATGTGATCGTGTGTGTCCGCGAGCACTCCGGGCAGACTCCTCTGTGTTCTTGGGTTTCGAGACGGGCGCCGCAGCAGCACACCCAGCCGACGACCCGCGCGGGGACTCCGGCCACGAGGGCGTGGGAGGGAACGTCCCTGGTGACGACGGCACCGGCGGCTACGAGGGCGAATGCTCCCACTTCCACGCCGGCGATCAAAGTCGACCGTGCACCGAGGGATGCTCCCCGACCGACCCGCGTCTGTGAGATCGACCAGTCCTCACCGGACTTGAGGGTTCCGTCGGGGTTGATCGCCCGGGGTACCCGGTCGTTGGTGACGACGGCGCCGGGGCCGACGAACACTCCGTCTTCGACGACGGCGCCTTTGAAGAGCAACACCCCGGACTGGATCTTGCAGTGGGCACCCACCACGACGTCCCGGTCGATGTAGGTGTGGCTTCCGACAGAGGTCCGGGGCCCGATCCGCGCCCCTTCCCGTACCTGGCTGAACTCCCACACGACGGCCCCTTCGGCGATGGAGGCGTCGGGCGACACGACGGCGCTGGGAGCGATCCGTACGGAAGGGTGGATCCCGGCGGCGGCCGATTCGCTCTGTTGTGACGTTCCGTCACCCATCTAAGCTCGCGCTCGCTTCGACAACGCCACCCCCGGCGGCCCCCGCAGTCTAGGAGTGCCGACGCCGTGCCTTCGCGCAACGCCGCCCACCGGACGAACCCGACCTGCGACGACGGCTCCGTCGTCCGGTCCCTCGCCGGTGCCGTCACCGTCGCCGCCCTCCCCCTGTTCGTCGTCTCCCAATGGTTCGCCATCAAGTGGGGACTCCCGGCCCGACCCGTCTTCAACCTGGTGTTCCTGGCGGCGGCGTCGGTGATCGTCGTCGCCGGATACGAGCGGCTCCGCAGCATCCGGTGGGAGGTGGCCATCTGGCTCGGCCTGGTCGCCGTCGTGGCCGTCTCGATCGCCGTCAACGGGGTCCCCGCCTCCGTCGCCCTGCGGGGTTCACTCCCCTACCTCGCCCCACCGTTCGTCGCCCTCGCCGCCCTGGTCGCCGACCCCCGCCGCCGGGCGGTGGATTCGGCCGTGACGGTGGCCGCCGCCACCGGAGGGGTCTTGGCGGCCACCGCCGTCGTCCAGCTGGCGGCCGGGAGGGCCGGATACGTCCTCTTCGGCCAGGACCTGGCCTATCCGAGATGGTGGGAGCGGGGTCGGGCCACCGGCCTCGTCGCCAACCCCGGCCGCCTCGCCCAGGTGGCGGCTTCGATCGTCCCGATGGTGGCTCGGCGGGGACGGTGGTGGGTCGCCGCCGCCGCCACGGCCGGGGTGGCAGCGGCCGCTTCGGGAAGCCGCACCGCCCTCGGAGCGGGGATCGTCCTCGCCGTCTCGGCGGTGGTGGTGGGAAGGTCGTCGGGCCGGGCGGCGATGCTCGGTGGCGCCGTCGCCCTGGTCGGCGCCTTCGTGCTGTTCCAGACCCTGGTTCCCGCCGCCCGGCAGGACCTCGCTGCACGGGTGGAGGCGACGGTCTCCGACAGTGCCGGGGCGCTCACCGACGTGCGGGTCGCCAACCTCCGATCGGGCCTGGCCCTCCTCTCCGACCGGCCGATCCTCGGGGCCGGGCCCGGCAGGTTCGGCTCCACCACCGCCTTCGCCACCCGCTCGGAGCTGCACGAACGCTACGGCCTCCCCGACGTCCGCTCCCCCGAGTTCGTCGAGGAGCTGCGACGCCGGGGCGACGACCGGGAGATCGATGTGGGTGTCGCCCAACTCGATCTGGGTTTCCTCCAGGTCGCCACCGAGCTGGGCCTCGCCGGCCTCGCCCTCCTCGGAGCCTTCCTCGCCTCCCTGGTGGTGCGGGCGTGGCGTGCCCGTTCTCCGGCGGCGCTGGGTTTGGTGACGCTGGCCGCCCTGTTCTCGGTCACCGGGCCGGGGATCGTGGATTTCTCGTTGGCGGCGCTGGTGTTCTGGTGGTTCGGCGTGACGGTGTCGGGCGGGGACCGTGGCTGATCCCCTGCGGGCCGGTACCGGCGGCGCCTCCCCCCGTCTGCTCCGCTCGGCGTTCTGGACACTCCTCGGCCTGGGCGTCACCGGCGCCGTCCGTTTCGCGGTCAGGGTGGCGGCGGACGCCGCGTTCGGCGTCGTCGGTCTGGGGATGGTGACGGCGGCGATGGCGATCGCCACTATCGCCACGATCCCCGGCGCGGCCGGCCTGTCGGCGGGGATCACGAAGCTGGTGAGCGAACTCCGCGGTGGCGGCGACCCCGGCCGGGCGAATCGTCTGGCCCGCCGCTCGGCGGCGTTGGTGGCGGCCCTCTCCCTCGCCGGCGCCGCGGCCGGTGCCTGGTACGCGGGCGTGGACGAGGCCCTCGGCGACGCCGGGCTGCCGGGTCGGGTCGCGGTGGCGGTCCTCACCTTCGTCTTCGGGATGTATCTGGCGGGCAAGGCCGTCGCGTTCGGTTTGGGGAGGATCAAGACCTATTCGGCCGCCGAACTGGCCGGGGCGCTGACCTTCGCCGCCGCGGTGGGTGTGGCGGTGGTGGCGGGGACCTCGGTGTGGTTGTTCTACGCCCTCGCCGCCGCCTATCTGCCGGTGGCGGCTCTGACCGCCCTCGCCCGTCCCGGGGACGACCCCGGTCGGGACGGGCCGCTCCCCTACCGCCGTCTGATGGGGTACGGCGTGGTGGGGACGGTGGGTTCGCTGGCGGGGGTGGGTTTCACCTCGACGACACCCCTCGCCGCCGGCGTGGTCGGCGGCGTCACCGGAACGGCCCTGGTCGGGGCAGCCCTCACCCTCCTCGAACCCCTCAACCTGGCGCCGAGGGCGATCGGTTTGGCGCTGCTGCCCCAGATGTCGGAGGCGAACGCCGCCGACGAGTCCGAGACGGCCAGGGAGGCCCTCCTCACCGGCACCCGCCTGGTGGCGGCGGCCGCGGCCCCGTTCTGCGTCCTCCTCTTCCTGGAACGGGACCGGGTACTGGGCTGGATCTTCTCCGAAGGGCTGGTCGGTGGCGCCACCCTCGGCTGGTTCACCTTGGCCTTCTTCGTCTCGGTGGTAGGGGCGCCGGCGGTGACGTCCCTGGCGGCCCTCGGTGTCCGGGAGGCGGCGATCTCGATGACCTCCAGCATCGTCGGGTTCGGGGTGGCGGGTGCCCTGTGGTTCGCCTTGGGAGGGGAGATGGGGACGGCGGCGATCGCCCTCGGCTACGCCGCGGGCAGCGTCATCCAGGTGGCGGTCCCCCTTCGAGTGGCGACGGTCCGCTACCGCGTGCCGTGGGGGAGCCTGTGGTTCCGGGTCGTGGGCTTGGGGGTGGCGGCGACGGTGGTCGGGTCGATGGGACGGGGAGTGTGGATCGACCTGGCTGCCCTGACGGTCACGACCGCCGTTTTGTGGCCCGAGCTCCGCCGGTTGGCGTCGGCCGTCCGCCGCTGAGCGCACCGAGCCCGGCCGCGGCGACCAGCCAGTACCCGACCGCGACGGCGGGGATGTGGAACAGGTTGTTGGAGAACGTCTGGATCCCAACGGCGAGGAGGGCGGCGGTCGCCGCCACCAGCATCGGTTCCCGGCGGCGACGGACCACCGCGGCGAAGGCGATCACGGCTCCGGGGGCGGCGGCGGCCAGGAACAGGAGCACCCCGCCGGGGATCCCGGTCTCGGCAGCCGCCAGCAGGAACGAGTTGTGGGGGGTGGCGATGAGGACGGGACGTTCTTCGTCGAATTGAGCGTCGACGAAGTCTCCGGCGCCGAGCCCGGTCACCGGCCGCTGCTCGATCGTCTCCAGGGACCGCTGGGCCAGGGCGAGCCGGTCGTTGCCTTCCCGGAACCGGCTCGCCATCGGGGTGAGGAGGGCGGCGGCGACGACCAGTCCGACGAGGAGCAGGGTGGGTCGGAGGCGGCGGAGGACGAGGACGAGGAACAGGGTTCCGGCGAGGAGGGCGACGACGCTGGCCCGGGTGTAGGAGAGCACCAGGGCGAAGAGGGTGGCGGCGGTGGCGATCCCGTAGGCGACGGCTTCGACCCGCCGTGACGCCTTGGCGAACCTCCCGGCGGCCACCATCACCGGGGCCAGCATGAGGGCACCGAAGAAGTTCGACGAGACCCCGAGGGTGCCGGTGACGCGGCCGGGGACCTGGCCGTACAGCGGCTGGTATTCCCGCCACCGTTCCATCCCGATGAGGAGCGCCCGCTGGGGAGAGGTGGGCGCCCAGTCCACCAGGTACGCCCAGATTCCGAACAGCGCTTCGGCCACGCCGACGGCCAGCACCGCCGAGAAGACCCACCGAGCCCGACCGGGCCGGCGGGCGACGACGACGGCCGCCGAGAAGGCCAACGCGACCAGCAGCCATCTCCCTGCCCCACGGGCGACCGTCCCTGCGTCCAGGTCACCTCCGACGACGGTGGAGATCCCGCTCCAGGCGGCGAACAGGTAGAGGGGAGCGGCGATCGAGGTGAGCAGCGCCTTCGGTCCCTCGTTGCGGGCGACGCTCACCGATGCCAGGAGGGTCCCGACGATCATGGGGACGTCGTCGATTCCGACGCCGGCCACCGACGGTCCGAGCCGGGCGGGGACGAGGGGCGATGCCGCCATCAGCACCAGTCCCCACACCCCCGGGTCGGTCGCCGCGCCATCCGCTCGGACCGCGACGTCGGGACGACGAAGGGCCTTCCAGGCGACGACGCCGCTCCCGACAACGGCGGCAGCCGCCCCCCAGGCGGGGTGGTAGAGACCGGCCGCGACGGCGACGGCCCATACGGCCGTCATGGCGAGGATCCCTGCCGGGAGGGGGTCGAGACGGGGATGGGCCGAGGTCACCGTCATGGCGCTTTCAGCCTAGGACAGGCTCCGTCGGGTCTCCGCCGCCAGGCGCCGGTGACGTTCCAGCGCCCGGGAGGCGACCGCCTCCCGTTCGTGTTCGCCGGCCCGTCGACGGGCGGCGTCGCCCACGTCGGTGGGTCGCCGGAGGTGCAGCCATCTGCGGATCGCTTCGGCGAGGACGCCGGGGTCGTCGGCGGCGACCGCCTCACCGCACTCGGGGGTGGGGATGGCGGCGAGTCCGCCGACGTCGCTGACGACGACCGGTCGGCCGCAGGCGAGGGCTTCGATCGCCACCTGCCCGAGGGCGTCCCGCCGGGACGGGACGGCCACCACCGCCCCCCGGGACAGCCACCGGGGGACGTCGGTGTGGTCGACGGCCCCCACCCACAGGACCCTGTCGGTGACCCCGAGCTCGTCGGCGAGGCGTCTCAGTTCGGGAGCTTGCGGTCCGTCGCCGACGACGACGAGCCGGACCGTCTCGTCGAGGCGCGTCAGCGCCCGGATGAGGACGTCCACCCCTTTGTGGGGGACGAGGTCGCCGACGTAGACGACGGTGCCGGGTTCGGGTTCGCCGACGGGTTCGAACAGGTCGAGGTCGACGCCGGGCGGCAGCACTTCGACGGATCCGACGTCGGGGACGGCACGGCGGAGACGTTCGGCGGTGTCGGGGGAGTTGGTGTGGATCTCCGCTGCCCGCCGGACCACCCACCGGTAGAGGACCGGCGCCGTGGCGTCGGGGATGTCGCTGCCGTGGGCGTAGAGCACGTAGGGTGCCCGGGCCACGGCGGCGGCGGCGGCAGTGACGATTCCGGTCGGCCACAGGTAGTGGCCTTCGACCACGTCGGGCCGGAACGTGGCGGCGGCCCAGACGGCTCGGAGGAGGAGGGAGAGGTATTTGACGGCCACGCGGATGCCTTTGCGGGGGTCGGTGTTGGCGACCACTTCGACGTCGGCTCCGAGGCTGCGGTAGGCGTCGACCCGGTCGGCGACGAAGATCCCGAAGTTGGGTTTGCGCCAACCCGGATACATGTTGGTGACGACGAGGAGCCGCATCAGGTGAGATGGTCGAGGATCGACTCGACGATCCGACCCGCCGCCTCGCCGTCGCCGAGGCCTTTCACCGATCCCCGGGGTGGAGGCCCGTCGAGTACCTCCCGCACCCGGTCGCCGTCGAGGTCCACCACCGTGTTCCAGCCCCCTTCGAGGGTCTCAGGCCATTCGGTTTCGGTCCGGAGGGTGAGACAGCGGGTTCCCAACAGCACCGCCTCCTTTTGGAGTCCCCCCGAGTCAGTGAGGACCGCTTCGGCTCCGGCGACGAGGCCCAGCATCTCGACGTAGGAGAGGGGTTCGACCGCCGTCACCTTCCCCGACCATTCGAAGCCGTGCCGCTCCATCGCCGCCCGGGTGCGGGGATGGACGGGCACGACGACGGGGAGGGGGAGGGATCCGAGCAGTTGGACCGCTCGGCGGAGGCGGTCCGGGTCGTCGACGTTCTCGGCCCGGTGCAGGGTGGCGACCAGGTAGGGCTCTTCGATCCCGAACCGGGCGGCGATCCCCCGGTCGAGCCGCGCCCGCACCTCGTCGAGGGCGTCCACCATCACGTCACCGACGACTTCCACCCCGTCGACGATCCCTTCCCGTGCCAGGCATTCGCGGGCGTGTTCGGTAGGGCAGAACAACAGGGCGGAGACATGGTCGGTGAGGACCCGGTTGATCTCTTCGGGCATGTCCCGCCGGTAGGAACGGAGGCCGGCTTCGACGTGGGCGACGGGGATCTCCATCTTGGCGGCCGCCAAGGCGCCGGCCAGGGTCGAGTTGGTGTCGCCGTAGACGACCACCAGGTCGGGTCGGCGTTCGACCAGCACCTCTTCGATGCCTGCGAGCATCCGGCCGGTCTGGGCACCGTGCCGCCCCGACCCGACGGCGAGGTTCACGTCCGGTTCGGGGATTCCGAGCTCGTCGAAGAAGACGGCGCTCATCTCGTCGTCGTAGTGCTGGCCGGTGTGCAGGAGCGTTTCGTGGGCCACCGCCCGCAGGGCACGGCTCACCGGGGCCGCCTTCACGAACTGCGGCCGCGCTCCGACGACGGTGAGGATCTCACGCACAGCTAAAGGCTCTCTTATCCCGGGTTCTCGACCACGTATCCGCCCGGCCGACGCAATCGCTCAATCCAGCGGAGCACATCAAAGACTGGATGAACAGTGCCGGTCCGGTGTCCTAGATCGTAGGCTGTCGTGACAAGATCCCACATCCCTGTGGTGAGTTCGGGCCTACGAGGTGCCTCGTGATTGGCAGCATCGAATCTCTCAGGGTTCAGCAGAGGCCGGTTTCTTTGACTGCTGGGGTGTGATGGCGGTAGTAGGCCTCCTCCCTCTCGGTGGGGGTGGTCTTGCCGGTGAGCCGCCGGTTGTTCTACCAGTCGACCCACAGCAGGGTTTCGAGTTCGAGGTCGTCGACGCCCCTCCAGGGTCCGAGGTTGTCGACGAGCTCGAGCTTGTACAGGCCGATGATCGACTCGGCTAGCGCGTTGTCATACGCGTCGCCGACCGAGCCGACCGACGGGTCGATACCGGCCTGGGTGAACCGTTCGGTATGGGCGATGGACAGGTACTGCGAGCCGGCATCGGAGTGGAACACCAGCCGGTCCCGGTCTCGCCGGTGGGAAGCAGAGCCGATGCCACGGTCCCAGATGGCCTGTTCCAAGGCACCGAGCACCAGGCCGGCGGAGGAGTCGGGTGACGTTCCAGCCGACGATCACCCGGGCGAAACAGTCGGCAACGAACGCCGCATAGACGAAGAATCCGCTGCGGGTCCGCACGTAGGTGAAGTCGGCCACCCACTTGGTGTTCGGTGCCGGGGCACAGAAGTCCCGCCCCCGGCAGGTCGACGGGACGAGCGTCCTCGTCGCCGGAGCGGGTGGTGACCACGCCCCGACCCCGCACCGCCCCTGTGGATCCCCATCTCGGCCATGAGCCGCACCCTCGACTGCTGCGGGCCACCCGGACGCCTTCTGGGCACATCCTGGGTCCAGATCTTGGAGGCGCCGTAGACCCGGTGTTCTCCTTCCACACCCGACAGATCTCACCCTTCAGATACTCATCCCTAACCCGGCGAGCCGACGGTGGGCGGTGCTTCGCCGCGTCGTACGTCTGGGGAGCGATCGGCAACACCGCGCAGATCGGCTCGAGCTCGGCACCGCAGTCCTCCGACGCGGCGTTCCCGGTGCTCGTCGATGAACCGGATCATCTCTTCTGTTGGCGGATCGGACTCCCGCCCCGAAGAAGGCCGCCGCCGCCTTCAGAATCTCGTTGGCACGGCGCAGCTCCTTGTTCTCCCGTTCCAAACGACGCAGCCGCTGCCGGTCATCGGTGGTCAACCCGGACCGGACACCCGCGTCCCCCACCGTCCCTGGCGCACCCACAGCCGCAGCGTCTCCGGCGACACGCCCGACTTCTCCGCCACCGAACAGACCCACCGCCCACTCCGACTCGTACGCATCGCGCTGTACGAACACCAGGCGCACCGCCCGTTCCCGAACCGCATCCGGATACTTCCCCTGTCGTCACGCCATGGCTCCACCCTTCCAAAACCCGGAACCTCCCCGAAACCTCACGGGACTCACACATGGCGACGGGATCAGACGACGACAGCGACTGCCGACACCCTCCTCACCTAGAGATTCGTCAAGTCCCGGTCACCTGCCGACCACCCTCACGCCCCCATCCCCGGCGCCAAGCACGCCGACGCCTCCTTGTACTGACACGAGTCTTGTCAGCCTCTTGCCAAGCCCGAGAAGTAGTCCCCTGGTGAGGGAACCGGCCTGGCCGCCCGCGCGGTCCTTCCCCTACGTCCACGACTCGCCGGCGTCATCCCTGACTTGAGCGGCTATGATCACACGCCCTCCCCGTCCACCGAGCTTCGCAATCTCTATGACCGATCCTTCGACACTCCAGCACACACCCGACGTATCCATCGTCCTACCCGTCCACAACGAGCAGGGTCATCTCCTCCAAGAGATCATGCGGATCCGAGAATCCATGGATGCGTCATCCTACACATATGAAATCATCGTCGTCGACGACGGTTCAACAGATGGATCCGGCGACATCCTTGAGCGTTTAAGGGATATCACACTGATTCGCTTTCGCTCAAATCACGGTTCGGGCTATGCCCGCCGGTACGGGACCCTTGCCGCTAAAGGGCGGATTGTCGTCTGGACTGATGTCGATATGACTTATCCGAATCACCTTATCCCGCGGCTCCTCGACAACCTCGATGGCTACGACCAGATCGTCGGGGCAAGGTCGAGCGAACGAGGATCCGTGCGATTTCTTCGCGTCCCAGCGAAATGGTTCATCCGAAAGCTGGCGTCTATCCTTAGCAAAGCCGACATACCCGATTTGAACTCTGGCTTTAGAGCCTTTCGACGCGATGTGGCTCTCCAGTACCTCCACCTCATCCCTGATGGCTTTTCCTGTGTCAGCACCATGACACTCGCATTCTTGAATAATGGCTACTCAGTTACCTACATGCCCATTTCGTACTCACAACGGGCTGGAAAGTCGAAATTCCATTGGTTGCGTGATACTCGGCTGTATCTACTCCAAGTTATTCGGATGACGATGCTGTTCAACCCTCTGAGGGTTTACATGCCTGTCGCATCTATACTCGGGATGATAGGGGTCGGGAAACTACTTTACGATGTAGCTACCAAGAACTTCCGCGTCGCCACGAATACCATCGTCATCCTCCTCGCGGCACTCGCTGTTACCACAGTAGCCCTTCTCGCTGATCTCATTGTGATGACCAACAAGAAGAGCAACCAGGCGATGCCCCAGACAGCCAGCGATCCAGACGCGACGCGCTCACACACTTCGATCTTCGAGACTTCCCATGATGACCATCAAGAAACCCAGCGCTAGTTCCTACGTTCACTGGCTATTGCGCTGCCAAGTATACCGCCGGATCACATGGCGAAGCTGATGATCACGCCAGCGATGTCCGCGGGGGCTTGGCTCCGCTTCTCTTTGATCGAACGAATCATCAGCAACCTTCCGATTCATTCAGTCCTCGAGATTGGGATCGGCCTAGGAGCGATCGGATCTCGATTGGCCGCACGATTTGACTACATCGGAGTCGAGCCCGACTACCAATCGTTCCGTGTTGCTGCTGCTCGATTGAACCGGCCTGACGCCATTCGTGTCCTCCACGGTGACATCTCTGCAGTCAGTCGCGATCGACAGTTCGATCTGGTTTGCGCCTTTGAAGTTCTTGAACACATCCGTGACGATCTCGCTGCGTTGAAGACCTGGCGCCCTCTTATCCGTCCTGAAGGATGGCTCTTGATTAGCGTCCCTGCACATCGTAAGCGCTTCGGGCCGTCAGACGCCCGCGTAGGCCACTACCGACGTTACGATATGCTCGACCTTGTTCGGCTCTTGGAAGATGCGGGATTCACAATTGTAGACATCCAGTCCTATGGATTCCCCCTCGGCCACTTTCTGGAGTGGATCAGGAATCGCATGGCTCGAGCATCTGGTTATAGTGCTTTACCACCCGCCGCTGACGTCGAGATCCCCTCCAATCTCATTGGTACTAGCGGCCGTTGGCTCCAGCCGAACGAACGACTCGCTTGGGCGACATGGCTCGGCACACTGCCGTTCCGCATCTTTCAGCGTCCGTTTGTCCATACCAACCTTGGCATAGGACATATAGCTCTGGCACAAAGGTCGCCTTAGGGCCATGATGAATTCCCCTCTATTGCGGCGAGTCCGCACGGCTGTTGGCGTCCTCGCCGTCACCTTCATGGTCGTCGCGTTCGTAAGGACCTGGGATGAACGGCAGTGGCTTGATACCGTCGACCTCACACCATTCTCGATAATCCGTCTAGCGATCGCGTTTCTGCTCTCCCTTGTAGTACTACCCGCGGCCGCACGGTCATGGAGTTGCCTCTTCCCGACCACTGACCAACGAGATCTCCGACACGCGTTTTATCGGGCGCAATTAGGCAAGTACATACCCGGCGCCATTTGGCAGCCAATCGGCCAGGTCGGACTGGCTCATATCGCAGGAGTTCCTCTCAGTCTTGCAGCCACCGCTTACCCGGTACATACTCTCACTCAGCTCACCGCCGGTGCCATCTTGGGCAGTCTCATAGGATTAGCAACTGATTTTCTCGCTTTGCCCTGGCGACTCGTAGCTTCGTTGGCAATACTCACGCCGCTCGTCCTCCTGCGGCCTTTCCTCGTCACGCTTTTAAGTTTCCTCCTCCGTCACACGAAACGAACTTTCGATCCGCTGATCGTGCCGTCACAGGAAGCAATACTGCGAGCATTCTTCTATAATATAATTACAATCGTCGCGGCTGGGGCATCCTTCTGGGTTCTACTTGAAGCGTTCTATACCAACGGCTCCGATCCGTGGATGATCTCGGGCTTCGCCCTCGCCTGGACAGTTGGCTTCCTCGCCTTTCCTTTTCCAGCCGGCGTTGGTGTTCGCGAATCAGTACTCGCGGCGCTATTCGCTGCCACCGTATCGCCTGCTCTGATTGTTACCGTTTCTATCGCGCACCGCCTACTCTCCATGTCCAGCGAGGCCTTGATGATTCTCCTGATCGCATCGCGCTCTTGGTATTCGAGACTTCTCGACACGACATGAACGACACCGTCCAACGAGCAGGGAGATTCTCTACTCACGCGACCGCGCACCATTCGCCTTGTCCTGCCTTCAGGCTCTTCACTCCACCCCCGGGACTCTACCGGCATGCCGATTCCTGATTCGTCCTTGCTTGAACTCGCTCGTTTCGCAGCCGGTTCTGTCGTCGCGATTCTTCTTCCCGGTTATACACTCTTACGGCTATTGCGAATAGCGAGCGAACTTCCGCGTCCGTTACTCCCGCACCTGATTGCACTTGGCTGGTCTTTCAATGCCCTCCTATTCTTAGGGGCGTGGGCTACTAACATTCCGTTGACTCTTCCCTTGCTCGCGTCCGTCTACAGCATTCTGCTCCTCAGTCTTGCTTTCCTGCAGCGGGGATTTCGCGAGAGCCACCTCAAATCGCTTCTCGTCCCGCATAGCTTCTCCGTCACGGTCGGCTCCATCGCCCTCTTCCTCGGTGTCTTTCTTCTTCGCCTTCTTCCGCTTAAAGGCCAGATCGTCGCACCCGGGATCGACGCGTATCACCACACAATGATCGTTGATCTCATCTCCCGCGCTCGTGGAATACCCGTCGACTACTCTCCGTATGCTGAACTCGGGAGCTTCACATACCATTTCGGGACACACGCCAACGCTGCCGCAGTTGCTCTTATTTCGGGTCTGCCTCCCCATCGGGTGGTGCTCTACCTTGGTCCCTTCCTCCTCGCCACCGTTTCAGTAGGAGTCTGGACCGCATCTCGATCGCTCGTACGCGACTCAGCCGGAGGGGCAACGGCCGGGGCAGTGGTCGGTTTCCTCACCGTAGTACCGGCGTGGTACATAAATTGGAGTCGGTTACCTCAGCTCGCAGGACTGAGCTTACTCACCATCATCATCGCGTGCCTGTTCGGCCTCGAGGTCAATGCACCCGCACAACATCAGCGTAGGCGATTGCTCTTCCTGGGCGTGATCATCGCCGGGCTGTTCCTCACCCACTATCGAGTAACTATCATGCTCATATCTGGAGTCCTCGTGTGGTTGCTCGTCTCCTTTCTCCGTTACAGAACCGGTTGGGCCGTCCTTTCTCTGAGCGTCCGAGTGGCACTCGCCTTCGCACTGGCGAGCGTACTTACTGCGTCATGGATTGCGCACTTGCTTACGAA
>Ga0256830_1000506_pt1 | contig 30908 bp, 34 predicted proteins | sample 128326metaG_FD_190537 | JGI IMG/M metagenome (GOLD analysis project Ga0256830, IMG submission 190537) | Hydrothermal vent microbial communities from Lau Basin, Pacific Ocean - 128-326 | ecosystem: Environmental > Aquatic > Marine > Hydrothermal vents | place: Pacific Ocean: Lau Basin | collected... | reverse complement strand
ACGTCGATGCGCCGCCGATGCGTATGGACGAGGTCCGCAATGAGGGCATCCCCAAAGGCCAGCTTGTGTTTCATTGTCTGAAGCAGTCGAGCTAGGTCGAAGCAGACGACAGCATCCTGCCCGGGTGGGAACAGCACTTGGACGTTGAAGCGCTCGGCAAACCCTGCAAAAAGCTCATCAAGCCGCTCTGCGCTAAGGTTAAACGAGAGAATGCCGCAGACCTCCAAAACGTTATAGAGGGTTATCCGCCCCAACACCTTCCCCGTTAGAATACTCTGGAGAAACGCTTGGTTTGTAGCGTAGCGAGCGTCTCGCGGGTAGCGCAGGTCGATTACGAACACATCTGTGTCAATGAGAACACGAACCCTGCGTTTCGCTCTGCGTTGGGAGGATGCGAGAGTCATATCGCGTGCACCCGGGCAGCGAACTCGGTCAGGGATGGGGACATCGAGCCCGGGAAGCGTTCAAAGCCTCCTCAACGGTGGAGAATTGGGGGGCTGTTTGGGCCAGCTCCCTCTCAATGCGCGACCAATCCACGGGAACTCGGGGCTTACGCCCCTTCCGCAGGGCGTCGACGACATCCAGCAGCGGCTCCCTTCCCTTTCGTGAGCAACTCTCCTGTGAAGGTTGTTCCCCCAATGCCTCCTCTAAGAGTTGTCGGATGAGGGCCTTTACCGTTATGCCCTTCCGCTTTGCTACCTCTTCTAGTCTTTGCTTTAAGGAATCGTCTACGCGAACGTGAAGTACGACCATGGTTTTCCTCCTCTTATTATTATCGCTGCTGAGGTTGAGATGTTCATCCGGTGGTCACAACGGCCAAGTTTTCCACCGAGATGCCCCGTTTCAGGTCGGGCAGGATCTCGCTGGCATCCAGGATCTCGATGGCCACCAAGCGCCCGTCGGGGCCGAAGTCTAAGGCCACTCGGTTGCTCAAATGGACGGTTTCACACTCGATTCGCCCCTCAACGAGGCGGATATCTAAGGCGTCCACCTGCGGATCGTAACGGATTTTCATGATCATCCCTCTCCTTGTGGAACTCAAAGTTCTTGCGAAAGAGAACGCGTCCTCCGTGGGTAGGTTCTACGCTGCCGCTTTGGATGGCTTTCAGGACTTCCTCCTCGATGGCTCCACGATCGAGCCTCTTCTGTCGGGCGTGTGAGCTGAACCCAACGGGCTTGGAGCGATCCACGGATACACTCACGGCGCGATCACCTTCGCCGGGACGCCGACGGCCGTCACTCTTTCAGGCAGATCGTTCACGACGACGGCCCCGGCCCCCACGATCGTGCCCGCCCCGATCTTGACGTTGGGCACCGCGCAGGCCCCCACGCCCACGAGCGCCCCCGGTCCGACGTGCACCCCGCCCGCCAGGTGCGACCCCGGCGCCAGGTGCGCGAAATCGCCCACGACGCAGTCGTGATCGACTGTCGCGCCCGTGTTGACGATCACGTGCCGCCCAAGGGCCGCGTCCGCGTTGACCACGGCCCCCGTGAACACCACCGTGCCTTCGCCCACCTCCACCCCCCGCCCCAGCTGGGCGCTGGGGTGCACCACCACGGCGAACTCGACGCCCAAGGGCCTCAGGCGCTCGGCCACGCGCCGCCGCGTCTCGTTGTCCCCGATCGCGAGCACGAGCTTGACCTCTGATGAAAAACCCTTCTGCAGCCGCTCGAAGCCCCCGAGCACGGGGAACTCCCACAAACGCCCGCCGTGCTTTTGGGGATCGTCGTCCAGGAAGCCCACGACGCGGAAGCCCGCCCGCAACGCGCAGTCGCAGACGACCTTCGCGTGGCCGCCCGTCCCGTAGATGAGCAGCTCTTCACGGGAGGACACCATCATCCCGAAGAGCTTGGGGAGGTGGACGTCTCCTCCGAATTCAGAGGCTTTCTTACGCTATCGGAGAACTTCGGGGCCGTGACGTGGTCTTGGGCGCTCACGCCCTCCCCCTTGAGCACCTTCAAGGCTGTGAGCGCCAAAATCTTCAGATCGAGCCAGAGCGAGACATTGTCGACGTACCAGACGTCCAGCTTGAATTTCTCCTCCCAGCTCAGCCGATTCCGTCCGCTCATGATCACAGGCCCGGCCATCCCCGGCTTGACCTCGTGGCGCCGGGCCTGCTCCTCCGTGTACAGGGGCAAATACTCCATCAGCAGCGGCCGCGGGCCGACGGCGCTCATGTCCCCCTTCAAAACGTTCCAAAGCTCCGGGATCTCGTCTAAGCTGAACTTCCGCAAGAGCTTCCCCAACCGGGTCAAGCGCTCCTCATCCGGGAGTAAGTTTCCCTCCTCGTCGCGAAGGTCGAGCATGGTGCGAAACTTGTACATCACGAACGGCTTCCCGTGCAACCCGGGGCGGACTTGTCTGAACAAGACGGGCGGCCCCATTGTCACGCGAATTAAGATCGCGATGATAAGCGCCAGGGGGGCCGTGAGCACCAGCGCCGCGGACGCCAACACGACGTCAAGGGCCCGCTTGCCCCAGCGGCGGTACCCGTCCGGCTTGGGCCCCGTTCGTCTCGGCGGCGGTGTCGACCTCAAGGACTTAACGCTCATGCCGTCTAAGGACCTCCTCAAGGCAAGGGGCTACTGCGGGAAGGGGCGAGCGCCAAAGCCAGTCCACCCGCATCCAGAGTCCGGGGACGGCCGCGCTCTCCACCTTCCCCTCTGAGAGGGTCTGCACGCGGTACTCCCCCTCCCCCACCGGCCGGTGGAGGTAAAACTCCTTCCGCTGGGGGTCGACGGCCCAGTACTCGGGCACCCCGGCCTCGGCGTAGTCGTGGGCCTTCTCCCCTAGGTCCAGGGAGCGGGTGGAGGGGCTGATCACCTCCACGACGAGGACCGGTCGTAGGGGGAGGGGAGCGCCCTTCGCGCGGAGGGCGTCCTCCGGGGCGAGGATGAAGACGTCCGGCTCGCGGACCACCTCCGGGGCCAGCTGCACCGCCGCCGGACCGGTGAGCACCTCTCCCCACCCCTTAGCCTCGCAATACCCCTGTAGAAGCCGATAGAGAAATCCTACTAGCCTTTGGTGTTCCGCCGTAGCCGGTGAGTACATGATCACCTCCCCGCGGACGTACTCCCAGCGGGCGTTGTCGGGGGACTCGGCCAGATACCGCTCGAGGGTCCACCCCCCCATGCGCACCACGTACGGCTCGCGGATCTCTCGCTTGCGCTCATCCACGACGTGGACCTTCATGGCACCCCTTTCTGTTCCGTCTCTCTCCGATTATGGAGGAGGACCCAGCCCCAAGTATCGATAAACAGCTTAGCACTTACCATTTAGACTCCGTAGAGCTCTTCATCAATGTTTTGGGAGAAGGGGTCTACATCGGCAATCCCGATGAGCTTCAAGATCGGATCGCCTTCCGGATCCAAGTCTGAAGGAGGTCGAGCTTCCTGCCGAGGCTTCTTCGCTTCCCGTGCTCGGAGGAACTCCACGAAATCCAACACCTCGCGAAGCTTCTCTTCCGGGAGCGCCTCCAGCTCCGCCAGGAGACGCTCCTTGATCCTCTGGGCCGTCATCGTGTCTACCTACCTCCTCCCCTGCTATTATACGGACCGTCCTTCAGCTGACAAAGCGGCCCAGGTCCATGGGTAGGGGGATCACCAAAGTGTGCGGACGGGTTAGCGGGCAATCTGCGGATCGGAGGTGAGGAGGGGCATGTCCTCCAAGCGGCTTTGCGCGATGAGCAGACGATCAAAGGGATCTCGGTGAGGCGGGGGGAGGGCTTGCACGAGGAGGGCGTGACTCACTCACATATACAGGGCAGGGGCTCGAAATCACCGTTTGAACGCCTGGAGTAGGTCTTCCGGAAGGGGCTCGTCGAAACCGGGATCGATCCGCACTCGGCCCCTCGCACTCCCGGGGCGACGCTTTGGGACCCGTGGGGAGAGTGGGACAAGTCGGGCAATGGGCCGACCCGCCTTGGCAATTACGATCTCCTCCCCCTCTTGGACGCGGGCGAGGAGCCGGGAGAACTGGGTCTTTGCCTCATGAACGTTTACCGGTCGCGCCATGGGGATCACCGGCGCCAAGCATAGACTTAGTCCTAGACTAAGTCAAGGAAGCCCCGTAAGCCGCTCCGGTCCCAAAAGGGGTGGGCGGGAGCGGAAATGCCCGCTTGTGCAGGTTCTGGCTGAGCCCCTTTCCCTTCCGGGACTTCATGGCGAGGCCGCGGCTAACCGCTGGGTCTCTAACTTGACAACCTCCGCAACGATGAAGAGAATGGCGCCCAAGCCTCTTAACGCTGGGCTAACGGTTCCAGGGTATAATCGAGACGCACGGGAAGGACCCCGGAGCGCAAGGGAAGAAAAGGAGGAATCACGATGCGGATGCGCAGAATCTCTTCCGGGAAGCGGCTCATGCTCGTGGGGTTGGTGCTCCTCTTAGGGGCAGCAGTCGGGGCCTCCAGCGCGCAGCAGTCGTTGATTACCGTTTTGAGCTATCAAGACCTGGTGCGCTTCCAGATCCAGAAGGCGGGCGTAGAGGCTGCCCAGGTGCAGATCTACGACCTTTCGGGGAACACCATCTATGAGACGGGCTGGTCTCAGGGGCCCACGCTGGATTGGCCCCTGATCACCCAGCAAGGGCAGCGGGTGGCCAACGGGGTCTTCCTCTACGTGATCAAGACCAGGAACGCCCAGGGCCAAGAGCAGCAGTGGGTGGGGAAGCTGGCCGTGTTGGATGGGGTTCTGCAGGTAGGGTTGCCGCCGGAGCTCGCTTCAAGCTCAAGGGGGATACCAGGAGTAAACACTGATGTTGTGCGAGCCCAGGGCGGTCCGGATTTCGGTACCTCTACCATTGTCGGCGGAGGGCTGACGTTAAATGACCCGGATCCGGCAAGCGGACCGGGGCCCCTGGTGGCACTTGATGGAAGTGACGTAGGTTTTGGCAGCGGAGAAATATCGATTCGTGATAACGGGACATTAATTGGGAGAATCCTTGCGTCGGCAAACTTTGGCTATGTCGGCTTCATAGGGTGGGGAACCCAGTTCAGGGTTTTCACCCGAAATGCAGCAGGTACTTCATCAGTAGAAAGAATGAGAATTACAGGCGATGTAGATAGAGCGGCTGTTGTTTTTCAAAATGCCGATGTAGGTATTGGCACCGCTACTCCACAGGCAGTCCTGGATATTCGAGGCTCCAATACAAACCTACTTCGCCTTACTAACTCAACTTCTGGACAATCTGTCTTCCGTGTAGAGAACAACGGCGACGTCTTCGCCGACGGGAGCTACAACTGCGGCCTTAGCTCCGGCTGCTTTAACTCTGGCCAGGGGGCCGATGTCGCCGAGCGCATCGACGCCACGGAGCCCCTGGATCCCGGTGACGTCGTCGAGATCGACCCCGATAACCCCGGCAAGTTCCGCAAGGCCCGCGAGGCAATGAGCCGCCGTGTAGCAGGCGTCATCTCCACCGCGCCCGCGATCACCCTGGGGAACAACTTCGACCCCGAAGCCGACCGCTGGGAGGACAACCGACCCCTGCTGGCCCTGGCCGGGCGCGTCCCCGTCAAGGCCGTGGCCAAGTTCGGGGCCATCGAGGTCGGGGACCTGTTGGTGGCCTCCCCCATCCCGGGCTACGCCATGAAGTGCCCTGAAGCCTCGCAGTGCGTGGGCGCCATCATCGGCAAGGCCCTCGAGCCCCTTAAGGAGGGCGTGGGGATGATCGAGGTGCAGGTGATGTTGCGCTAGACAGAGTTAAACGACCGACAATCGGTCAACGGATGAGAGAAGCGGATTAGCGGATGGCGACCTCGCCGTCCGCTAATCTATTGAGCTTTGGCTAGTTCATTACGGGTACTTCGTCGGATCCGGCCTCGTCAACGTAACGCTTGATCAGGGTGCTGGTATCAAGATAGAGAATCATCCTCGATCCTCGAGGATCATCTCGGAAAGCTCGATCCTCGAGGATCATCTCGGAAAGCAGGCGGCCGCGGACCCGGACCGGTTGTAAGGACCCTTGGGGCTTCCCGCCGGACCAAGAAGCGAGTCCCTCCTCCACCAGCTCCAGAAGCTCTTCGGCGGCTTTCCTCCTCCTCGCCGGGATCAAGAGGGCAACCACCTTGCCCCGCTTGGTCACTTCGACCCACGCTCCCTGCTCCACCCGCTTGAGGTACAGGCTCAGCTTATCCTTGAGCTCTCGAATCCCCACGGTTATCATATCCTTCCTCCTTAATTCATTGCTCACCACCAATGTAGCTACATTATAGTCCATAGGGCTACATTCACAAGCCCCCAGGTGTCGCAACGGGGAAGGCTTAACGCCGTGGCACGGGAAAGGGTATGGACTCACTCCTCCAAGCATCGAATCAGTTTCTCCACCAGCACCGGGATGGCGTGGTGCTCTTCCACAAATTCCCGTCCCCGGCGGCCCATGGCTTCCCGCTCCTCTTTCGGCATTCGATAGAGCTTAATCACCGCCTCTGCCAGGGCCTCTGGATCCCGCGGCGGGACTGTGAGGCCGCAATGGGCTTTCTGTATAGGGTTATCGGGGGCTTCAACGGACGAAATCACCGGCTTTCCCGAGATCATGTAGTCGAAAAGCTTATTCGAGCTGATTCCGTACTTGAAGACCTTGGTCTTCTCTAGATTAAATAAAAGGACGTCGGCCTCCCCAAGGATCTTTGGTACCTCGCTCTTCGGAACTGGGTCGTGGAATTGCACATTCCTGAGCTGCAGCGCTTTTGCTAAGGCCATGAGTTTGTGCTTCTCCGGGCCATCACCGACAAGGATAAAGCGGATTTCATCGTAGCCTAGGTCCTGAACGATCTTGGCCGCTTGGAGGAGCACATCCAGGGCATTGGCTTGGCCATGAGCGCCCATATACATTAAACGAAAGTCCTTGTGGCACTCCGGGACGGCAGCTCTGGCAAAATCAAATCGCGATAGATCTACGCCGTTGGGAATCCAAACGATCTTCTCCTGGAGAACGCCGCAGGCGATGATATATTCCTGAGCCCGCGGCAACAGCGTGATGATCCTTTCTGCGCGGCGGTAGAGGAACCGCTCCAATGCCCGCAGGAGTTGGGTGATCGGATGGCGCGCGCTCAGCTCTCCCATGTCAATGATCGTCTGAGGCCAAAGATCACGGACCTCCATGATGAACTTGGCTTTGTAATGCGTAGCTACCCCGTAGGCCGCGAGCACCGCCAAGAGGTGGACCGAGGAGCCGATGACCACATCGGGCCTGCCGATTTCGGGGACGAGCCGGGGGAGCTTGCGGCCCAGCTGCCAAGCCCGCAACATGTAGCTGACCATGTTGATCACCCGCCGCCAGTCGTTGCCCTCATAGGGGAAAGTACGGAGCCACACGAACCGCACGCCGTCCACTTCCTCGATCTGCCAGTTCTCAGCCGAAGAGAGCCGGACCTCCTTCCGCAAGCCGTGATGGAAGCTGGAGGCCCAGATAGCTACCTGCCACCCTCGGCGGGTCAGCTCCCTGGCAAAGTCAAAGTGGCGGGTGCCGCCGGGCATGTCCGGCGTGACGGCGTAGTGGTTGAAGATCCATATGTTCATATGTTCATAGCTGGCACAGTTTTTCATACACAGCCAGAAGCCTCTTCGCCTCCTGCTCTCCATTATACTACTCCACCGACGCCTTCCGTCCCCTCACCCGCTCGATAAGGTCTCCTGGAAGAACTCAACCGTTCTCCTCAACCCTTCTGCTAAGCTCACCGAGGGCTTCCAGCCGAGCTCCTCTTTGGCTTTGGAGACATCCAAGAAGATCTTCTGCAGTTCCCCCTTCCTCTCCGGGCCGTAGACCGGGTCCCCTTGAAAGCCTGTGATCTCCTTGAGCTGAGCGAAGAGCTCGTTGACAGAGGTGCCGATGCCTGTGCCGATGTTGTAAGCCCGATCATCAATCGAGCTCGGCGGAGAGGCTGATCTTTCTAAAGCCCTCATCGCTAAGAGGTTCGCTTTGGCCGCGTCCTCGACGAAGACGTAATCCCGAAGCTGTTTCCCATCTCCGAAGATGATGGGATCTTGCCTCTTGAGCATCCTCCCTGTGAAGATGGCCACTACCCCGGCCTCACCGTGGGGATCCTGCCTCGGGCCGTAGACGTTGCCGTATCGCAGGGCTATGTAGGGTAGACCATGGACGCGATGGTAGAAATATAGGTAATATTCAGATGCCAATTTGCTCACCCCGTAAGGCGAGAGCGGGCCCTTGGGATGGTCTTCGGCCACCGGTAGCCGGTCGGGCTCCCCGTAAACAACACCGCCGGAGGAGGCGAAGATGATCCCCTTCACTCTATGTCGTATACAGTTCTCTAGGATGTTCAGTAACCCTAAGATGTTGATACGGGCATCTTCGTCGGGATCTGCAACAGATCTACGCACATCGATCTGTGCTGCATGGTGATTGACATACGCAACCCCTTCCGTGGCAAAGACCTCCTCTAACTTCGGGTCGCAGACGTCCAGTCGGTAGAATTGTGCTTTAGGATTGAGGTTCTCCTCCTTCCCGGTGGAGAGGTCATCCACCACGACCACCCGATGTCCCTCAGAGATAAGGGCATCTACTACATGAGATCCGATGAATCCTGAACCTCCAGTAACCAAAATAATTCCCATCCTTATTCCTCCCTTTGATGTAATGTGCTTTTTATTTCCTTAATCAGGATGTGTAGGTTGATCTCGGAGTTGTACTCATGGTATACCTTTCGATAACCTTCGGTTGCTACACTTTTCGCCCATCGTTCGTCTTTCAGAATCTTCCGTAGAACCTCAGCCAGTTGCCTTGGGTTCTTTTCCTCCACCAGCACCCCTGCGCCATTGGAGAGCAACTCCGGAATCCCTCCCGTTCGTGTTGAAACGACTGGAACACCATAGGCCATAGCCTCCATGAGCGTCACCGGAATCCCTTCCCTTTCCCCTTGCTCCGTAACGATGCTCGGCAAAACCATCACGTCAGCCTCATCCCTAAGGATGTGCAGCACCTCCTCATGTGCCACCGCTCCTCGCATCTCTACCTCTGCTTCCAGGCCCAATGATTGAATTCGCCTTTGAAGGTGGGCCCTTAGCGGCCCATCTCCCACTAAAATGCACCGAAACTTGATTCCCCAGGACTTTAGCAAAGCACAAGCCTCCAGGAGATAGCGGTGTCCTTTCTTCTCAACAAGATTGGCGATGCATACGATGGTCTTCACCCTCCCTTTTTTCGTCGTGATAGAAATAATCCGTGAAACCTTAACCCCCATGTGAATTACCTTAATCTTATCTGCACATTGACCTGTCAGGCGTTGCATCTCCTCCCTTCCGTCCTGTGAGATCACCCTGACAAAGTGAGCACTTCTCACTTTTTCCTTCAGCATGTTATTCTCTGCGATGTCCCATCGGTGGGCGGTAAAACTCCAGGGAATACCGGAAACCAGGGAAGCGATGTAAGCACAAGTGGAAGGCGTGCTGGCCCAATGTGCATGGATATGCTGAACGCCTTTTTCACGCAAAACCCTTCCCAGATAAAGGCTCTTGGGAACCACGACAAGGTTTTTAAGAAGCACGCCGGGTCTACTGTGTCGGATAACTTTCCATACAGCCAAAAGCGATTGGCGAGGCTGCAAGAAGAGCGCCTTGAGTGCTCCCAAAAGCACCTTCAGGTTGAAGAGGGGAACCTTCAAAGTCTGTTCTACCAGCTCTTCGGCAGCATGGTGTCTAATTTGTTTCTGCGGCCGCAGCGGTGCAATCCATAGTTCCACATCCTTTTGAGCCTTCAGGCCCAGCATTTCTGTGATGATAAAGGCTTCCCCAGGGCCATAGGGAGCCTGCACCGTAAAATACGCAATTTTGAGCTTAGCCACTCACGACCTCCTGGGGAGCAAGAGCCTTCTCCCAAAGCTTTTGAAGTGCAGCCCTACTCCGGTTCAATAGGGACTTTTGATACGTCACCCATTGTCTGGCGGTCTTGCCAAAGATTTCCTCCCCGCTCAACTCGTAGAGCGCTTCAAGCAGCGCAATATGCAATGTGTGGTAAAAGGGGCTGGCAATCGAACCTTGCCAGTCGTAGTTGGACCAGTACCCCCGGTCATATCGATCAAGGTATTTTGCCAAAGTGCTTAATGTTTCTGTCAAGACCTCCCGGGCTCTACTTGTGGGTATAAGCAGAACATAATCCCAGATCCCAAAGATGGCAAAGATCCAGCCGTTTAGGACAGGGTTCTGGCTCTCCTGTACCACTTCCTCCAAAAAGAGTTCACCATCCCGATAGCGGGCTGTCCCCCCTTCCTCAACGGGCTTTAGCATCAAATCAAGGGCTTTAACGCTGGCTTCCCTATACTGCACATTATTGGTCTCCTGATAGGCCCGGAGAAGCAAGGAAACGGCTTGCCCCTGAACCATGGCTGAATAGGGATGGACTGCGTTAATATCTATTTGGCCAAAGGCGTCCCATCCCCCTTGCTCATCTTGGTGTTCCGCCAGCCATTGAGCTATCTTCATAAACTCGCGTCGGTGGGTTTCATCCCTCGTCTCAAGCCATTTGTCATAATGGCCTAATCCGTACTGGGTCAAGGTAGTGGGAAAATAGAGCCGCTTACCGGTGCTCGTTCTGCTGACAGGAATCCCCTCTTCATCTCGTTCACCGGGCCAATCCGCCTTGAGGCGAAGGTCATTATAATAGCCTCTAACCGCATTTCTTGCCATAAATTTGCCTTTAGGCTGAGGAAGATGGTAGTAGTCACTTCCAAGGGCCAGGCGCATGGCCTTCCACAGCACCCAGAAGGCTCCCTTCAGTCGCTTTGCAACTTTCATGGCAATTGCATCTTTGGCTTGGAAGATACCAGCCTCCGGTAAAGATCTTCATACGCTCTCACCATAGATTCAAGAGAGAACCTTTCTTGAACTGTTCTTCGTGCTTCCAAGCCCACTTTTTGGGCCGCTGCGGGATCCCGTAGCACCGCACGCATCCGCTCGGCCAATGCTGACGGATCTTTCGGGGGAACGAGAAAACCGTTCACACCATCACGAATCACCTCGGGATTGCTGCCCACCGCCGTTGCGACAACGGGAACGCCGGAAGCCATTGCCTCAAGGAGCACCACGGAAAGCCCTTCCCACAGGGAAGGTAGCACAAAGACATCCGTAGCTGCCAGGATTTCCGGGATGTCTTCCCTCACCCCGGTGAAGAGGACCCTCTCCTCTAGACCGTATTCTCTTACCCTCGACCGGATCTCTTCAGTAACAGCAGGATCAGCCTTTTCATCTCCCACGATGCACAGATGGACATTTGGAAACTCCCTTACGACCTCTTTGAACGCCTCCACTAAATAAACGTGTCCCTTTTGTGTGGTAACCCTGCCGATGGTTGTGATCAGGAGAGCCTGCTCGGGTATATCGAAAAGCCGAACCTTCCTTCCCCCAGATCTCCGGCCACCGCTTTCAAATGGGGACATATCAATCCCATTGTAGATAACCTCCACCTTGGACTGGGGGAGTTTTAGTTGCTGTAGGGCATACTGCCTCACCGTCTCCGATATAGCAACGTAGACGGATGTCAGGGGCCGCAGCAGCGTTTCTATCCAGGGGTTGTAGCCCTGCGTATTATGTATCGTGGAGACAACAAGAGGGACTGCTGCCAGGGTAGCGCTTATCTTTCCGTAGAAGTCCGGTGACAGGGAATGGGTGTGAAGAATGTCTGGATTGTACTTTTTTATGACTCGGGTCAGCCGCCCGATGGTCCTGAGCCTCGCTTTTCTTAGAGGTTTTCCTAAAACAAAGGTCTGGATACCGCTGGTCTCAAGCTTGGCTTTGAGTTCAGCCTCAATTGCATCGCCCTTCGCTCCGATGCCGACTATCCCGACATCAAAGTGCACCTGGTCCAACCCTAAAGCCAGGTCCATGGCGATTTTCTCTGCCCCTGCCAGGGAGAAACTGTTGATAATCTGAAGAACTTTAATTTTTTTGGGCGCGCTCATCTTGATCGCTCTCCATGATGTGCCTGTTCAAGCTCATACCCACTAGTGCCCAGTACCATTCGCTGAGCCTTCGTATATGGAACGAAGGACTTCCTACCCCAGTTGCCAGAAGCAGGATCGTCATCTGAAACACAAGGAGGTTCAACATTCCAACATTGCCAGGTAGGGAGCGACGCTCGTTGCTCCGCTTAAGTATCAGGAACAGCAAAAAGAGGTAGATTCCCAGTCCGATGAGGCCCCCCATATACGTTGTCGCTATGTAGACCGAATCGCCTACAAAAGCGCCCTCTTCCTTGAGCACGCCACGTCCGAGGATAGGGTTTTCAAGGATGGTCCTATAAGTCCCGGTGAAAATGCCTTGTTTGGAGGCATACCTTGTCTCAAATATCTGGAAGGTAGTAATACGCTTGATCTGATAGGCTAAGCCCCCACGGGCAAGGTCTTGTAAATAAGGGGAAAAACTGAACACAAGAACAGCCACTGTGATTACTACAACAGCATTCCGGACCATCTGGAAGAGTCGCCTGGGGAATCGCAAATAGGACCAAGAGACAATACCGACAAGTACTACAAGCCCGACTAAGAAGGTTGAAGAAAGGGTTAAAATTCCCGCAATAACTGATAATATCCCTGTTATATAAAGGCTTTTCCTGCTAAATTGAGTGCTTCTTGTATGCTGAAGCATAGCGAGACATACCAGTATAACCATCAAGGCATAGTTTGCGTTATAAACGGGTGATTCAAAGACCGACATCGGTCGTGCAAGCCTCCCAAACATTGCCATTAAATTATCAAATGGGGCTCTCACGGATGGCGAGATATAGAACATTTCTGTGATGCGCTCCACAGCATCGATTCCCAAGAATTGGGCTATACTGAAGAGATTGAGAGGCACACTCAAAATAACGAAAACCCATAGGGTTTTCCGGACGAATTTCACATCCAGACGTGCATTGTAAAAGAGAAGAAGTACAAGAAGTGGACGCATTAAGCCGTAAAATATTACTAAAGAAGAGAAAACCTTTCCACCCCGCTCTTCTAAAAAAGCGATAAGCGTTGAAAACGCCACTATCGCAAGGAAGAGCGCGTACACGATTGCAGTTTGAGGTACCCGAAAGGGGTATCTCTTCGCCAGTCTGCTGAAAAGGAGCAGGATGAGTAGCCATAGCGCGTAGATCAGCTCAAACCTGATGGCAAGTCCACCAATGTGCAAATAGGGAAAGAGTAGAGCCCCTATCAGGTACAGCATAAGGCCAGCTCTGAAGGAAACAAGCGGTACCGCAAGAGAAAGAGCGAAAAGGACCACTACCAAGTATTCCACGCTCGCCTCACCATTCCTGCATTGCTGAAAGAAGGGTCTTGGGAGTCCCTAAGGAATCTTTATGGAGCTTAGAAATTTTTTCCTGTATGTGTTTTTTGAGGGTTCCGTGGTTCAAGAGAAGCGACTCAAACTTTTGAATCAAATCTTCCGGCTCTATCTCACCAATGTCCAGAACATAATCCCCCAGCCCCATCATTTCCATAATGCCTTGTGACTTAGGTCCGAAGTAAGAGATGGCAATAGCAGGCACTCCCATCAAAAGAGCAAAGATGACCGAATGAAACCGTGTACCAATAAACGCGTAAGCCTTGCCATAAAGGGCCATCATTTGCGGGGGAGAGAGGTCAATTTTCAAGAGACGTACACCTTCCTTGTTTTTTATTAACCTGCCAACAGCCTCCATAGCTACTAAATCGTTCTCAGCCTGAGTGGGGCCAATGACCTGTGGTATCAGAACGACCTTGAGTTGTCTCCGCGTTACAATGTGATCAATCAATTCCGCTATAGCAGAGAGATACCTGGAATACAGTTGGCGTTTTCCTGGGTCATTACCGAAAAACCACTGTCGAACTGTGATGGCCACGAATCTGCCATCTTGAAGCCCTATTTGCTTCAATATCTGCAAAACCTCTCTATCGGTGGAGGCAGTAAGAGCAAAGGCAGCATCAGGGACAACCTGAATCTTATGTGCAGGCACACCCAGATCAACAAGGGCCTGCTTGGAAATCTGCTCGCGAACAGTAACTGCCGTCGCTCGGGAGAAAAGCCATTTAAGGAACTTTCGACCCCATTTCCCCTGAAAAGGCCCCACAGACTGGGCATAGAAGGCGTAAGGCTTTCCACAGCGGATGGCCAGGAGCAAAGGAAAGCTATGCTGATAAAGTCCTAAAAGTGAACCCAGATTATCTCCCAGCGAGTAAAATATGTGACCTCCCTTGCTAACTATAAGATCCGCTTGCGATAGCGCCTTAAATCCCTTCTTTTCCTCTCGGTTCAAGAAAAACTGCCCAAGGGTGGGCTGGACAAGAAGGATTATAGAACGTATCAGATAATACATCCTGAGGATGATGTGGCGGAATGCCCCTAATTTTCCGATCATCTTGGTCTCGTGGGTTTCAGGGACGTAGGGAAGCAGGGCGCTGAATACTTCTATAGATGGATAGTGGGAGCACAAATGTTTATATCCCGTTATGAATCGATGATCTTTTCTTGAAAACTCGGAGAGGAGAGAAAGTCGTACATCTGGGAAACATGATCTAAACGACTCCACCATCCCGAAGACGATCCCGCTATCTCCTTTATTCAAGTCTGACCAACCATTGGTTATCATAATCCTCATTGGGAACCCCTTCGGCTCCTCAGAAAGGTGAGGCTAAAACGCAAGAAGCGAGATAATGTTTCTTCCCGAAGCAAAGCCAAGGAAATCAAGTACAAGGCTGACCCCAGGAGTACTTGAAAAAAGATGTAGGGTGCTACAAATCCTTTTGGTAAATAATAAAGCACCGTAGCCGCTCCTCCAGAAGCAAGCGCCGACTTCAAAATCGTCTCCCAGGGGAACGACCACCTGTGCCACTGTCTTCCCACAAAGAGCGTAATCAGAAAATACAGGAGATAGGCCAGTGTTGTCGCCACTGCTGCACCAAGAATACCCAAGGTAGGAATCAACAAAATATTGGCGAGAATGTTCACGAGCGTAGCGATCCCTACCGGATAAATCAACAAGGAGCTGCGGTTTCTCAGCAGCACGTACTTATTTACACACAACGATAATCCTAAAAAGAAGACACCTCCTGCGACCCACGGCATAACCATACCTGCTGAAGCGAACGTACTCCCCAAAATCAACTTAGTGATCTCATCAGATAACGCCATAAATACTGCAGTAACTGGTGTGACCACCACGAAAAAAGTTCTGATATAGTTATCGAACGCGACCTTGAGGTCCGTTCCTGTACCTGAATGATAAGCTTGGATCAAAATGGGAAAGCCTGCCAGCACGATGGGCAAGAAGAAGAAGCTTATTCCGGTGCTTGCGATGTGATACCCGGCAGAATAAACACCCACAGCCTCGCGTCCCAAAAAGAACCCAAGGATATAACGATCGGACACCGATAGGAATAACTCACCCGCGGAAAAAACAACCAAGGGAAGCCCATAGGCAAAAAAGTTCATGGCCATGTCTCGATCAAAACAACGTAATGGGAATGGTTTGTATCTTCTTGCAAACCAGGTATACCCCCCGAGAGCAACAAGGACTCCTGTAGCCACTAAGTGACCCCATAAAATGCCTTCCGGGCCAAATGACAGCACATAAAGCAGAAATACGGCTATAGCCAAACGCGCCAAGGCCTCAACAGAAGCGGAAAGGCTGTAGATCCACGCCTTTCGTTCTGCCCGCAAGACGCTAAGCAGTAACGTGAAGCCTGCTTGAGCAGCAAGCACCCCTCCACCCATCAACAGAAGCGAGAAGTTTCCTCCGACTAAAGGTTGCATAAGCGGAGTAAGCGCGTACCATGCCACGAGCGCAAGCCCTAATAATGTCAAAAAAGAGATCAACAGAGTAGAAAAATAAGTGGAAAGGTTTCCTTCCTTTCGACCGATTTCCAGAAACCTTAATGCGGATTGGTTGAGCCAGCCAAAAATGAGGAGAGACATGATGGAAACGGTTGTTATCGTGAGCACATAAGCTCCATATTGCTCCGGTGACAGCAGACGGGTGTATAAGGCAACACCCAACACACCCGCGACAGCAGGAACAGCTTTAGAGGGTAGATACAAAAGCGCATCGCTCACAAAACTGCGGAGACCTGTCGTCCTGCCTCCTTCAGGCACTACCATTTCCCCAAGCTCTCCAACAGGGAAAATAAGATCTTCTCCGCTGCCCGGCCCTCACCGTAAGGGTTTATTATCCTCTTATCAGCCAGCTTGGCGGCGCGTACCGCGTGCACGATGAGCTTAGGATCGCACCCCACCAGCACGTTCCATCCCGCTTCCACCGTCTCCACCCACTCCGTTTCCTCCCGCAAGGTCACGCACGGAACCCGGAAGAAGAACGCCTCTTTCTGTACCCCGCCGGAGTCCGTGAGAATAATTTTAGCGTGCTTCTCCAGGAGGAGCATCTCTAGATACGACACCGGCGGGAGTACGGAGACCCCCTCCGGGTTAACCCGAAGCTCCGAGAGGCGCTTCCGCGTTCGTGGATGAAGGGGGACGACCACGGGCATGCCTCTAGCAATCTCCTCCAGCGCTTGGAAGATCGCTCTCAGGCGTTCCGGGTTGTCCGTGTTCTCCGCGCGGTGGATCGTGGCCAAGGCGTACTCCTTCGGCTTGAGGTGGAGTCGGTGTAAGATGTCCGACTTGCGCTCCGCCAGCTCCGCGTTGTAGAGCACGGAGTCGTACATCACATCCCCCACGAGGTGGACGCCCTCGGTGATCCCCTCCCGTCTGAGGTTCTCCACCGCGGTCTCCGTGGGGCAAAACAGCAGGTCGGAGACGTGGTCCGTGAGCACCCGGTTGATCTCCTCGGGCATCCGCTTGTTGAAGCTCCTAAGACCTGCCTCCACGTGGGCTACGGGGAGGTGCAGCTTGGCGGCCGCCAGGGCTCCGGCCAGCGTGCTGTTCGTGTCCCCATAAACGACAACCCAATCGGGCTCTTCCTTGAGGAGGACGTCCTCGATGCGCCGGAGCATCTCCCCGGTCTGGTAGCCGTGCGAGCCGGAGCCCACCCCCAGGTGGTAATCGGGCTCCTTCAGCTCCAGTTCCTCGAAGAAGACGCGGGACATCTCGTCGTCGTAGTGCTGGCCCGTGTGGACGAGCACCTCTTGAATGGGGCGGTCGGGGTGGTTCCGGTTATGCTCTGCAATGGCCCGCAGCACCGGCCCTACCTTGATGAACTGGGGTCGGGCTCCCACGATGTTTAGGAGTTTCATCTCCTTCATCCCGCTGGCTTAGTGAACTCTATCCTTTCCCTTATTCCATCGTTTTCGCCCGGCCCCGTTCTCGATGAGTAAGGGTCCTCCCTCATCCCTTTTGTTCCTCCGACCACCTTTCTATCTCAGCGATGAACCGGGGAAAGGTGGCTAAAGCCTTCTTGTAGTGCTCATATACCAGCTCTACATCCAAGCTCAAATAGCCGTGAACCAAGATGTTCCGAAACCCACCCAACCCCCGCAGCTCCTGGTAAAGGCCCTTGCTGATTACCCCCTTCTCGTGGAGCTTCTCCAGGATCTGTTCGTACTCCTCAACGGCGGTCTGGTACGCTCCGGCCAGGATGTGGTTTCCAATATCCAGGATCGTCGAGGAAGCTATTTCTAGCCCGCGCTCGATGATCCATTGCGTATCTGTGTCCTGCCGGTACTCCTCCAGCGAGAGGCCCTCTTTCTCCTTGAGCTTGGCGAGGACCTCTTCCAGCTTCTTCAGTCGTTCTACTACGCTCTCCCGCTTGAATACCATCGCTTGGCCCTCTCCTTGAGATACGCATTCTGCACTTCTCTTAGGTGAGCCGTATCTTGGAACCCGCGAATGACCCTCATCTCGAAGGCATTCAACACTTCATCATCGCGGGCGTAGATGAGTCGGCCTTGAGAGACGACCTCAAACTGCAAAGCCGGTGGAGCCTTATCTAACAGGAGCAGGTCGAACCGCTCCGTGCCCAAAGCCTCGCGAACTCCCAGCATAAGCTCTCGATAGAGGGAGTAGAGCCCTTCCCCGCTTCGATCAACAAGAAGAACGGCGATATCCAGGTCCGACCCCGGGCCGGCCTCATCTGCGGCCCAAGAGCCGAACAGGTAAGCCAGTGCTACGTCCCTTTGTCGGAAGAGATCCCGGAGTCTCTCTAACGCTTCCTCCAGGTCCACTGGAAGACCGGGCACTATTCCCCCGGAGGGCCCGCGATAGGATTCGGCTATTCCCATAGATGCCTCCTCCAGGAATTCGATAGCGAGCGCAGACGTTCTGCCTCTCCCGACGCGGATAATTTTAACATGCGATGCCGAGCCATTTCTTGTCCTCAGTGCCCATGGGCTTTCAGTCCCTCCTGCACCCGCTCGGCCACCGCCCCCGTTTCTTCCCCCGTCAGCTCCGGGAACATCGGCAGCGAGAGGACCTCTCGGCTGGCCCGCTCCGACTCCGGCAGCTCCCCCTCCCGGTAGCCCAGAGGGCGAAAGCACGGCTGCAGGTGAAGGGGCGTAGGGTAATAGACGGCCGTCCCGATCCCCGCTCCGGTAAGGTATTGCTGCAGGTCGTCGCGCAGCCCACCCCCCACCCGGAGCGTGTACTGATGATAGATGTGGGTGCGATCCGGAGCCCGATACGGGATCTCAATTCCTTCTATGCCGGCTAAACGTTCGTCGTAGTAGGCCGCGTGCTCCTGACGCGCCCGCGTCCACCCCTCCAGGTGCGGCAGCTTCACCCGAAGGATGGCCGCTTGCAGCGCGTCTAAGCGGGAGTTCGTCCCCACGAGGTGGTGGTAGTACTTGGGCCGGGCGCCGTGGACCCGCAGCAACCGCACCCGGTCGGCCAGCTCTTCGTCGTTTGTCGTCACCAAGCCCCCGTCCCCGTAGGCCCCCAGGTTCTTGGTGGGGAAGAAGCTGAAGCACCCCAGATGTCCCAAGGTGCCAACTTTCTTCCCCTTGTACTCGGCTCCGATGGCCTGAGCGGCGTCCTCGATGACGAAGAGGTCGTACTCCCGGGCGAGGGCCAAGATCTCGTCCATGTCCGCGGGCTGGCCGTAGAGGTGGACGGGGATGATCGCTTTCACCCGCTCCTGCAGCTCGGGATGGGATTCGAGGGTCTCTCGAACGTGCTTGGGGTCGATGTTGAAGGTCCTAGGATCGATGTCGACGAAGACGGGCTCCGCTCCCGTGTTGCACACGGCGGAGGCGGTCGCCCCGAAGGTGAAACCGGGCACGATCACCTTATCCCCGGGACCTACGCCCACGGCTTTCAGGGCGAGCCAGAGGGCGTCCGTGCCGCTGGCCACCCCGATGGCGTGCTCCGCGCCCAGGTAGTGGGCGATCTCTCGCTCAAAGGCTTCCACCTCGGGCCCGAGGATGTACTGCCCCGACCCGACCACGCGAGCAATGGCCGCGTCGATCTCCGGCTGGATCGCCCGATACTGGCGCTTAAGATCCAGCAGGGGCACCCTCACCCGGGATCTCCCTCCCCGTCCCCGATCTTGCGAATGCGGTTCTCCTGAAGCCGCTCGTAGACTCGCCCGCATTGGGGGCACTCGGCGCGGTCGTTTTGAAAGCCGAGGCGGGTGCCGCACTCGCACATCCAGCCCCGAATGCGGGCGGGATTGCCGTAGACGAGGGCATAGGGGGGGACGTCCCGGGTGACCACGGCCCCGGCCCCTACAAAAGAATGCTCCCCCAGGGTGATCCCGCAGACGACCGTGGCGTTGGCCCCGATGGTACAGCCCCGCTTGACGAGCGTCTTGAGATACCCCTCCGGACCGCGGGGATAGGCCGATCTTGGGGTGTCCACGTTGGTGAACACCATCGAGGGACCGCAGAAGACGTCGTCTTCGAGGACCACGCCCTCGTAGACGGAGACGTTGTTCTGGATCTTGCAGTTGTTCCCGATTGTGACGTTTCGTCCCACGAAGACGTTCTGTCCTAGGGTGCAGTTCTTCCCGATGCGGGCACCCTCGGAGATGTGGCAGAAGTGCCAGATCTTGGTGCCCTCGCCGATGATCGCGCCCGCATCGACGTAGGACGACTCGTGGACGAAGTACCCTTGGCTCATGGGGTGGGAACCTCCTCCTGGAGGGAGCGCTGGGCGGCTTCGAGCACCCGCAGCACCCGCAGGCCGTCTTCTCCGTCGCTGCGCGGGCGCTCCCCGCGCTCGATGCAGCGCAAGAAGTGCTCCGCTGCCGCCTGCAGTGGCTCCTTTTCGTCCAAGGCGATGGGCTGAACCCCCTTGTCCTCCAGGCGCACTCCCCCTCCTCTGGGTTCCTGGGGGACGAGGGCCCGCTTCTTGTGCATGACGAGCTTGGTGGGGGCTAGGTCGTCGAACACGGCCATCCCCTCGCTCCCCACGACGACGAGCCGGCGCACCTTCTGGGGATAGAGCCAACTTACATGGACGTGGCCTAGGGTACGGGAGAATTCTAGCGTCAGGAGGGCCACGTCTTCAATCCCCTCCCGCTCCTGAAGGTACACGGCCCCCTCGGCCCGGACCTGTCGGGGCTCCTCTCCTAAGAGATAGAGGATCACGGAGATGTCGTGGGGAGCGAGGCTCCAGAGGGCGTTCTCCTCCGTGCGCACCACCCCGAAGTTGAGCCGCTGGCTGTGCACGTAAAAGACCTCCCCCAGCGCGCCGTCTTGGATCCGGCTGCGGAGGGCCTCGACGGCGGGGTGGTATTCGAGCAAATGATCCACCATGAGCACCCTGCCCCTCCTCTCTGAGAGGGCCGTGAGCTTCTCTGCTGCGTCGGAGCTCAAGGCCAAGGGCTTCTCCACCCAGGTGTGTTTTCCCGCCCGAAGGGCCGCTTCGGCCAGCTCGGCGTGCGTGATTGCGGGGGTGGCAACCGCCACCGCTTCTATATGGTGATCCCGGAGGACCTCCTCAAAGTCCGTCGTGGTGCGCACTCGGGGGTATTGTTGGCGGATCGCCTGCAAGCGCTCCCGTGAGAGGTCGCAGGCGGTGATCCGTTCCTCCCCCAAGAGTTTGCAGAACGTGCGCAGCAGGTTCTGTCCCCACCGCCCCACCCCCAGGACGGCCAAGCCTTGCAGGGAAGGGTTCATCTCGGGGGGCCTCCTTGTGCTTGTGTCGGTGCGGGTGTGGGTGTTGAAGCGGAAACGGAAGCTGGGGGTGCACCCAGGGTATAAAGGTGCGGCTGCTTGATCCCGCGGAGCGCGTTGCGGGTGTCGAAGATGAGCGGGGCGTGTTCGACTACCCGGGCGTAGTCCACCTTGGAGTGGTCTGTCGTGATGATGACGAGGTCCACGGTCTGCAGCACGTCCGGGTCGAGGGGGATGGAGCGATACGATCGATCCCCAATTCGGCACTCCGGCACGTAGGGATCGTGGTAGAGCAGCTCGGCGTTCCACCGCAGGAGGATCTCGGCCACCTTGAGGGCGGGGGACTCGCGCAGGTCATCCACGTCCCGCTTATAGGCGACTCCCAAGAGGAGGACGCGGGAGCCGTTGAGGCACTTCTTGTGGGTGTTCAAGATCTCCGCGGCCCGACGGACGACGTACTCGGGCATCGCGTCGTTGATCTCGCCTGCCAGCTCGATGAAGCGGGGGGAGAAGTCGTACTCCTTGGCCTTCCAGCTCAGGTAGAAGGGGTCGATGGGGATGCAGTGGCCGCCGATCCCCGGTCCCGGGTAGAAGGGCATGTAGCCGAAGGGCTTCGTCTTGGCCGCCTCGATCGTCTCCCAGATGTCAATGCCCATGCGATCGCAGAGCATGGCCAGCTCGTTCACCAGCGAGACGTTGACCACGCGGAAGATGTTTTCCAGGAGCTTGGTCATCTCCGCCACCCGGGGGGAGGAGACGGGGAAGACCTCCCCCTGGAGGACGGTCTCATAGAGGGTTCTTGCGACCTCGGTGCAGCGGGGGGTGACGCCTCCCACAACTTTGGGGGTGTTTTTCACCTTGAACTCCCGGTTTCCGGGGTCCACGCGCTCGGGGGAGTAGGCCAAGTAGAAATCCTCGCCGAGCACGAAGCCGCGGCTCTCGATGCGGGGCTGGATGACCTCCTCCGTGGTGCCGGGGTACGTGGTGCTCTCTAGGATCAGGAGCTGCCCTCTGTGTAGGTAGGGAAGGGATTGGTCCACGACGTGTTCGATGTAGCCCGTATAGGGCGTCTTGTTCTTGTCCAGGGGGGTAGGTACGCAGACGGTGATCACGTCTACCTCGGCGATGACGTCGAAGTCCTGGGTGGCCTTGAGCTTCCCGGATCGGACGACCGCTTGAAGGTCGAGGTCGAGCACGTCGGGGATGTAGTTCTCCCCCGAGTTGACTTTTCGCACGCGCTCCGGCTTGCGCTCGATTCCGATTGTGGCAAAGCCCGCCTTGGCCTTCTCCACGGCCAGGGGGAGCCCGACGTACCCCAGGCCGATGACGGCGACCTTGGCCTCCCTGGAGAGGATCTTCTCCTGTAAATCCCGATATCCCATACGTTGGGGGGATTTTACCCTGGGGAGGTTCAAGATGCCATGATGGCCCGTGGACGAAGGCCATCGAACCGCATGGTCCGCCCGTCGGCTAGCTCAGCACCCCCAGCTCCTGGAGCACCTCGAGCACCGGCGGCAGCGGGTCCTGCCAGAGCCACGCCTCCTTGAGCCGGAAGCCCGGGAGCACTTCGGAGGGATAGAGGCCCTCCCGGGAGCGGCGGCGCTCGTAGCGCCCATCCTCGCCCAGCACGTAGAAGTCGGCCCGCCGCTCGTCGGGGTCGATAAGCCAGTACTCGCGAACCCCACCGGCCTCGTACTCGGCGAACTTCTCGCCCCGGTCCCTTAAACGGCTCTCGGGGGAGACGATCTCCACGACGAGATTGGCTGGGCCGTCGAGATAGGTGTCTTTCAGGCGATCGAGGTGCTCCTTGGCAACGAATACGATGTCGGGCTCCCGGCCCCGAAGGACCTCGCTCAGTTTCATGGGGAAGGGAGCGCTGAGCACCTTTCCGAGATCCTTTGCCTCCGCGTACACCCGAAGAATGTTAAGAAGGAAGCCCCCCAGATCCTGGTGCTGTGCGTTCGCCGGTGAGAGCATAACGACCTTCCCGTCCACCCACTCCGCCCAGGTGTCCTCGTCGAGCCACTCGAGGTACTCCTCAAAGCTCACAGGGCCCGGCGGGACTTTGCGCCCGGGTAGCCCTCTCTCCTTGACCGTGCCCACGGCGGATCACCCCTAGGATCATAGCCGTTTTCGAGGTCGACGGCGAATCCCCATGGACAAGCTCTTGAGAAGCCCGTCCCCTAAAGGGGTCAGCTTATGTACGAAGCCTGCCGGCGCGATGTGTCGATCGGGTAGGCTAAGAGCCGGAGATTCTCCTTCGCGACACGGCCCGGTAGATTCCGCCTCGTTCCCGTTTGCCGATCCCCCAGATCTGTACGATCCCTTCTTCTTCTAAGACCTCATAGACAATCCGATAGATCTGCCGTTGGAAGCGGACTGCCCGAAAGCTGGAGAGGTCCTGCCCCATCTCTTTACCCAAGGGCTTGCCCAACTCGGGGGCCTGCGCGATCTTGGCGATTTGCTTCCAGGTGAGCTTTCGCAAGGCCGGATCGAGGGCCCGTAAGTCCTCGACCGCCCCGGCCACGAACCGGACCTCATAGGCCATTGCCTTAGGGCTGGGAATTTTCGATTTCGATTCAGAGAGGGTCCTCAAGCCCTAACTCGCGCGCGACCTCCTCCGCGGAGAGCCTGCGGTCGCCCTTGCGCTCCTGGATCTCTAAGCAAAGGTTGAGATGATCCACCAGGGCCCGCAGCTCTTCCAGCTCTCGACACAGCTCCTCATAGCGCTTGAAGTCCAAGAGAACCGCCGTGGGCTTTCCGTGGCGAAGCACGACCCACTCGCCCTCCTCCAGCCCGTCTAAGAACTCCCCGAAGCGGCGACCGACCTCGCTGCTGCTCACTATGCGGTCCCCAGCGATCTTCACGCTCATCGCATTCCCTCCTGCAGAAGTTTGCGCTAAAGTATGCGCATAACGCGCAGGCCCGTCAAAGCCTAAAGCGTGGAGAGCCCCTGTGGTTCCTACGTTTTCCCAAGCAGCAGCCCCCGGAGCCTGTCTGCTACCTCCAGGAGGTGCAGGTCGCGCGGGCCCGCAAGGTCAGGGAACCCTTTAGCTACGTAGAGCCCGTGTTGGGCGTGGTTGGCGTCGTCGGGCCCCGTGTCGTTCTCGTGGACCCAGATGGCACCGTGGCCCACCGTCCCCACGGAGCGCCAGTGCAAATCCCCTAAAATAGCGATGAGGTCGGGCGCGATGCCGTTCACCCGGCGATAGATCTCCTCCGGCTTGTAGACCCGGGTTCCGATGGGGTTTCCGTTCTCGTCGCCCAGGGCCTCGAGCTTCTGAATGAGCTCGTCCCGCACGCCTTCGTACTCCGAAGGGGATACAACCCCCTGGGGCTCGCGGCCTTTCACGTTAAGAAAAATTCGGCTGTAGTAGCCGCCCTCCCCCCAAGCCAGGGTGCGGGACCAATCGACGTCCAGCTCCTCGAAGCGCTTTACCCCCTGGGGCGGGGTGCGGAGGCGGAGGTACCCCTCGCGCCAGAGCCACTCGTTGATGCAGATCCCGCCGTCCATCCGCTTGGCCCCGTGGTCAGAGACGACCAGCAGCGCGGCGTCGTCGGGGACCTGCTCCAAAAATCCCTTCAGTTGCTCATCCAGGAAGCGATAGTACTCCCGCATCGCGTTCTCGAAGGGGTTGCCCGGCTCGTACTTGCGGTGGTGCGGGTCGCAGAACTTCCAGAAGCCGTGGTGCAGACGATCCGGCCCCATGTCCACCACCATGAAGAAGTCCCAGGGCTTGCCGGTGAGCAAATAGCGGGCGACCCGGAAGCGCTGCTCTGTGAGCGTGTAGATTTGCTCCAGAAGCCACCGTTTGTCGTCGGTGCGGAAGTTCCGCACGTCAAAGAGGTACTCCCCGAAGCGTTCCTCGAGGTCGGCTTTGAGGGAGGGGGGGTAGGTGTACTCCGCCCGGGCGTTGGGGGTGAGGAAACACCCCATGGCGTACCCGTTTAAGGGCTTCGGGGGGTAGCCGGGGGGGACCCCGATGACGACGGAGCGCTTTCCGGCTTCTGAGAGAAGGTCCCAGACGGCCTTCTCCCGCACGCTGTGGGAGGTGACGAGGGAGAGCGTTTCGTAGCTATAGTCGGCTCGGTTGCGGAAGCCGTAGATCCCCAGGGTCCCCGGGTCTTTGCCCGTCATCATGCAGGCCCAGGCGGGGACGGTGATGGGGGGAATCACGCTCTCCAGGCGCCCGTGGGCGCCCTCTTGACGGAGTCGGGTGAGGGTGGGCATCGCGTCGGCGTACTCCTCAAACGCAAGGGAGGGCTCCAAGCAGTCGAGGCCGATCACGACTACCCGATTCCTTAGCAGAGCATTTCGTCTTCGGAGCCAAGTGTACAGCATCTCTCATTTCACCCGATCGAGAAGCTCAAAGTATCGCTCCCGGCGGATCCCCGCCGTTCGCAGGTTGGTGAGGATGTGGGTTACAGGAACGTCCTTGTGACTCTTCTTGATGACGACGGGCCTTTTGACACCGGGCTTGGTAAGGATCACATGATCTCCCTTTTGTCGCTGAACGGTGAATCCCTCCAGCTCAAAAATCTTTACCAAGGTCCGATACGGTATTGGAGTGATCCGGCGTTTACTCATGTCATGGGGTTGAGCCTGTGGTGAGCAGTTCGGCGGCTAGGGGTTGGCGGGGAAGCCATCGTCCTTGTTCTTCGGTAAACCCGGCCTCCTCCAGAACTTCCTCTAGAGTCCCCATCCGCTCGCACTCTTCAAGGAAGGCGTCCACCGCCTCCCTCAAGGCAGCCTTGGCCTCCTCCAGGGTGTCCCCAAAGCTGGAGACGCCCAGCTCCGGGGCCAGGCCCACATACACGTCCCCCTCGCGAAAGAACTCGGCTCGATAGACTACCTCAACCATGGTCATCGCTCCTCCCGTTACCCGTCAAATGTACCCTTCCTTCTCGAGGTAGAGCAAGATCCGCTGGGCGGCCTCGTCGGCGGTCATTTGGGAAGTGTCGACCACGACCTCGGGGCGCTCCGGCGGCTCGTAGGGGTCGTCGATGCCCGTGAACTGCTTGATGAGCCCCGCTCGGGCCTTGGCGTAGAGCCCCTTGCGGTCGCGGGCCTCGCACACCTCCAGGGGCGTGGCCACGTAGACCTCGATAAACCCGCCGTACTGGGAGATCCGCTCGCGCACCTCGCGGCGGGTGGAGCGATACGGCGCAATGAGCGCGCAGATCGCGATCCCGCGGTTCTTGGTGATTTCGGAGGCGACAAATCCCACGCGGCGCACGTTCATCTCACGATCTTTGCGGCTGAATCCCAGCTCTTGGGAGAGGTACTTGCGGACGATGTCCCCGTCCAGGAGGGTGACGGGCCGGGTGCCGATCTCCATGAGCTTGGCCGCCAGAATCTGGGCGATGGTCGACTTGCCCGCCCCCGAAAGCCCCGTGAAGAAGACGGTGAACCCCTGCTCGGAGCGGGGCGGGTACGCCTTCCGCAGGGCTTCGATGACCCCGCGGTAGGAGTACCACTCGGGGATGGGGAGCCCCTCCCTCAGCCGACGGCGAAGCTCTGTGCCCGAGAGCGTTAGCACCCTGGCACCCTTGGGGACCTCGGAGCGGGGGAGGTACTGGCCCCGCTCCTCGACGTAGATCATCTCCTCGAAGGGGACGATTTGGATGCCCAGCTCCTCCTGGTGCTGGAGGGCCAGCTCCTGGGCGGCGTAGGGGGGGTAGAAGGGTTCGTTGTCGTGGTTGCGCGGCCCGGCGTGGTCCCGCCCCACGATGAAGTGGGTGCACCCGTAGTTTCGGCGGATGATCGCATGCCAGAGGGCCTCGCGCGGCCCGGCCATCCGCATCGCTAAGGGCAGGAGGCTGAGCATCGTCGTCTGCTCGGGGTAGTGTTTCAGAACGGCCTGGTAGCACCGCACGCGGGTGAAGTAGTCCACATCCCCGGGGCCGGTGCGGCCTACGACGGGGTGCAGCAGCAGATTCGCTTCCGCCTGCGCGGCGGCCCGCTTCGTGAGTTCCACATGCGCCCGGTGCATCGGGTTGCGGGTCTGGAAGCCCACCACCCGGGTCCAGCCCCGCTTCTTGAAGAGTTGCCGCAGTTCTCCGGGGGTATGGCGCAGGTGCTGAAAGGTGTGGTGGGGTGGGAGCTCCAGGCCCTCGAGCCTGCCCCCGAGGTAGACGGGGTTCGTCTGGTGCAGGAGGTGGAAGACGCCGGGGTGGGCCTCGTCGTCCGTGCCGAAGACGTGCCGGGCTTCCTCCCGGCGGTCGGGCTCCCATAGGCTCTCCACGGTGAGCACGGCCAACACCATCCCCTCGGGGTGCCTTAGGGCCACCCGATCGCCCTCGGACAATTGGGCGGCGAACTCCGGGGTGACGTCGAGGGCGATGGGGATGGGCCAGAGGGTCCCGTCGCCCAGGCACATCGTTCGACAAACGGACTCGTAATCCTCCCGGGTGAGGTAGCCCTCGAGGGGGTAGAAGGCCCCGTTTAGGAGCAGCTCGATGTCCCACACTTGGCGCTGGGTGAGGTCCCACGAGGGGAGGTAGACGGCTTCTTCCTTGAGCTCTTGAGCCCGCCGTTCGTCCGCGAGGAGGTCGGGCCAGGGTTGGGGATTGGGGTGAGTGTCCATCACGATTCGCTCCTTTGCGTTAGGGGCTTTGAATGCTCTCGGAGCCAACGGGCGATCTCCTCTACGCCCAGGGTCTTGTCCTCGATCTGGAGCATGAGCTTTACGATCTCGTCTGCGGGGGCTTGTAGCGCATATCCATTCTCCTCGATCATCGTGTGCATTGCCTCCCAGGCGGTACGCTTGTTCCCGTCCACAAAGGGGTGATTGAGCGCTAGAGAGTGTCCGAGCGCCGCGGCCTTGTGAAAGAGGTCGGGGTATAACTCCTCTCCGCCAAAGGCAGCTCGGGGACGTTCGACGGCGGAGCGCAACAGTCCCCAGTCCCGCACGCCCCCGGCTCCCCCGAAGCGCGCCAAAATGCGCTCGTGAATGAGGACGACTTCATCGACGGTCAAGTAGCGCATTACAACTGGGCCAAGCGCTCCAGCGCTTCCCGGTCCTCCTCCAAGCGCTCATCCAGGCGCTTAAGGAACTCCAGCCGCTCGCGGTCCTTGGCCCACTTCTCCAACAAAAGGTCGACGGCCTGGCGCAAGAGCTCCGCCTGGGGGATCTTCGTCTCCTCCGAGAGCTTCTTGAGCGCCTCGATCTGTCGCTCCTCCAGCTTGACCGCGTAGGTCTTGAGCATCGGGATCACCCGAGGGAGTATAGCCCCGGGAGGTCGCAAGGACAAGCCAAGACAAGCCGGAGCTAGCCCTCGGCCAGGCGCCGCTTCATCGCCTCGATGAGTTCTACGGGCGTGGGGTCGACCCCGTTGAGCAGCGCGAGGTAGTAGCTCACCCAGTCCCCTAGGTAGCTCAAGGAGAGGAGGCGGGCGAGCAGCCCTTGGGTTTCGTCGGGGGGCCGTACCTCGAGGACGGTCCGTCCCCGCTCCTCGAGGAGGGCGCGGGTGATCCGAAAGCGCCTTTGGATTTGGGGGTGCTCCTCGGTTTCGGGGTCGCGCAGCAGCACGTAGACGAATCGCTCCGCGAGGGGGCTTTCCCATTCCCAGCCGACGATCTCGTTGTGGTGCAGCTCCGGGAGGACGTCCCAGTAGGCGGGCTGCTTGGCGTTCTCGTTGATCTGGCACTTCCAGCGGCGGGCTATGGGCTCCGTGATCGCGCTCCCGTAGATTATGGGGATCTTTTGGAAGAGCGCCCGGGCTTGTCGTTTGGCGGGGTTTTCCGCTTCGGGCTCCTCCGCGTAGAGCGGGGACAGGCTTCGCAGGGTCCCGACGGTCTCCGCGAACTCCCTCTCGATCGCCTCCCTTTGGCTCCGGCGGAGGGCCGGAAGGAGGGAGCGGAGCAGCGGGGCGAGGAGATACCCCAAGGCGGTGCGCGGAGGCATCCCGCCGGGGATCTCGATCACGGGTACCTTCTGTTGGTGGGCGAGCTGGGCCAGTCGGCCCCCGGAGGTGATCGCGATCCGGGGGCAGCCCCGCCGCCCGGCGTCCTCGAAGCAGGCGAGGGTTTCCTCCGTGTTCCCGCTGTAGCTTAAGGCGTAGACCAGGGTCCGCTCCGCGGCGTCGCCGAGGGGAGGGAGTCGGTACCCTCGGACCACCTCGAGGGGCTTGTGGAAGCCCTTCTGTTGGAGATAGGCGCGCAGGAAGTCGCCGCCGATGGCCGAGCCGCCCATCCCGCAGATCAGCAGCCGCTCGAAGGGGGGGATCTCCACGTCCTCCCCGAGCCCCCAACCGCCCTCGAGGTGGTGGGGAAATCCCTCGAGGAGATCCCGCATTCGGGAGCGGTCGATCGCGAGGGCGCGGCTGGGATCGTCCAGGACGTTATTCGCGTGCACGGTGCATCTCCTCGGGGGGCACTTGCGGTTGCGATTGCGATTGCGAGTGCGGTTGCCGTTGCGGTTCCGGCCGGGAGGGTTCGCTCTGCAGGTAGTTCACGAAGAAGGCCAGCAGAACCCCCACGAACAGCCCCAGGACCCCGGCGACGGCGAGGTTCAGCTGCCGCGGGGGGCCTACGGGGTAGCTCGAGGCCCGCACCTCCCCGACGGAGCGGAACGGGATCCAGTTCTGCTCCAGCAGCTGCCGATATAGGTCCTTCTGCAGCGCCAGCTGCTGTAGGGCTTGATCGATCTCTTGAAGCTGCAGATCGACCCCTGAACCGGGTTGGGGATACCGCGATCGTTTCTCCGTCTCAAGCCGGATGATCTCCGCCTCGACGGCCTGCAGCTGGGCGGTGAGCGCCGCGTAGGACTGCTGCAGGATCTCCCCCTGCAGGGCCGTCTCCCCCGAGTCTTCTTGCTTCGTGAGGAGATCCTCGATTTTCCGAAGAAGGTCGGCTCTTTGGGCGTTTAGGCTGGCTAAGCGGGAGTCCATCCAGCGCTGGAGTTCGTCGACCAGCTCCTCCCGGCGTCGGTTGTAGAACCTCTCCTGTTCCTCCAGGGCAGCAAGCTGCTGTTCGATCTCCTCACGGATCTGGTCGCGCAGCAGCGTCTGGACGGCTACGATGTGGCGGGCCAGCAGGGTTTGCATCTGTTCCGGTGTGTAGCTCCCCCGCAGGCGGAGGGACAAGAAGGGGGAATCCCCCAGGATTTGAGCCGAGAACCCCTTGGCCAGCTCTTGGGCTGCCCGCATGCGATCTTCCTGGGGCCCGAGAGGGGAAAGGGAATCCTCCGGCGGAAAGAGCTCAAGGGACCGCATCCAGATCTCGGGCTGCCGGAGCAACTCGGTGATCGTCTTGGCGGAGGGCAGCTCCAAGGTGAGATCCCGTATCGGGGGCTTCTGTTCGAGGCGGACTAGGGCCCGTGCCTCGTACTCATCCGGCAGGCTGAAGGAGTAAGCCGCGGCGGCCAGAACGGCCACGAGGAAGACCCCCAGGATGATCCACTTCCGCTCCCACATTACCCGAAAATAATCGCGCAGATCGACCTCGTATTCCTCCATGCGATGCCTCCTACGGACGTTCTCCGGGGGATTCCCCGTGGCCCCGGCGGGAAGTGTACACCCTTACGGACCCTCTTGCCATCTTTCCCCCTCCCTCAGCCTGCTGCCCGATAGGAGCGGTGAACCTCCCACAGGGCGAGCGCGAGGTCCCGCGAGATCTCGAAGTTGTGCCTTAGGGCGTGCTCCACGTTGATTCCCAGGGGAACGTCCAGCTCCTCCTCCCGGTGGAAGGTCAGAACGTCCCGGAGGATGCGCGCGCAAACGACCACGGAGCGCCAGGCCGTCCCGAGCCAGCCCCGGAGGATCTCCCGCTCGACCCGGGGCGGGATGTGCACCCCCATCCACCGGAGGAACTCCAAATCGCGCTCGCCGGAGATGGGCGCGAAGCTCAAGAAGACCCTGCGGGGCTTCGTCCCCAGCTCCCGGCAGCGGCGATCGTACGCCCGGAGGAGACCCTTTATACCCTCCGCCTCG
>Ga0256830_1000505_pt1 | contig 30920 bp, 29 predicted proteins | sample 128326metaG_FD_190537 | JGI IMG/M metagenome (GOLD analysis project Ga0256830, IMG submission 190537) | Hydrothermal vent microbial communities from Lau Basin, Pacific Ocean - 128-326 | ecosystem: Environmental > Aquatic > Marine > Hydrothermal vents | place: Pacific Ocean: Lau Basin | collected... | reverse complement strand
TGTCCCCTATTTTTCTCTATTTTTGTTATTGCCTATTGACAGCGTTACGGCTCATATGTGCTAGATTTTTGCTACTGGTATTCTCTCTTTAAGAATACCAGTTTTCTGTTTTTAGTTTTGGAACTTTTGAAAACTCTTTCAAATTATTAGTAACCAATATTCCTTGATGCTCTACCGCTGTACCTGCAATTAAAATATCACATGGACCAATAGGAGCACCTTTCTTTTCTAGTTTTACTCGAATCGAAGCAGAGGCCGAGGCTTCGCCAGCCCCAAAAGGAAGAATAGTAACCAAAGAACAAATTTCCTTAAGTTGAGCCTGCCTTTTTCTAGGGGAGCTTGATTTTGCTATTCCGTACTCCAACTCATAAATAACAATAGCCGGTATTGCTATATTTTTCGGGGAAACACTTAAAAATCTATCAGGCACGTTCCCCAAGCCTTTAAAAAAATATATTAACGTATTGGTATCAACAATATACATCAGAACAACTCTCGTTTGGCATCCATAGCTGAGTTTTCTCTAATATCTTCAATAGAAGGAAAGCCATCCCAGCTTCCTGCTATATCTATTACAGACTGAGGCCATTCATTTGCTACCTTTTCATCAATAAGCTTAGCTATCCACTTACTCTTTGATAAATGGGCAGATTTTGCCGCTTTAGTCATTCTGGATTCAATTTCATCGTCAAGGTAAATTGTAACTTGCCCCATATCTCCACCCCTTTCTTTGCAATATATGTGTAATTATATGTGCCGAACGAGGAATGTCAACATTAAGAAGGAAGGGAAAATAGGGGACGTAGGGGACGGACCACTATTAACACGGCCTACACCCTATTTCTTAGGCCTTTATTCGCCATTTCATGTAGATAGTGTTTTGAACATTACCGCTGCAGACGTGGGACAGAGCTTGCTGAACTGGCTTGTTTGTTTTATGAGATATGGAACAGCTTCTCTCTCCTGTGCGCTAAAACCCAGTTTCTGAAAGTACTCCTTAGCAGACTCCGTTATTAGATAGAGAGCTTTGATTCCTGAGTTACAAGCATACTCCTCTAGCAATTGATATAAATTCATCGCTATACCATTTTTTCTATGCTCTGGCGCTACCGTAATAGATCGAATTAACCCGATACCCCCAAAATCTTCAATGCCACCGATACCAACTAATTTTCCCTTAGATTCAACAACGAATATCTTTTGAGCCTGACCATCAACGTCGGTTGATGGCAAGCCGGAAGAATAAAGTAATTCTTTGATACGCTGAATATCACTTTCTTCCGCCTCTCGATATTTCATTTTCTTCTTAGCCTCATTTTATAGCCCTAACTTATTAGTATTAGGCGCATTTTCCTGAACTATCACATAAACCTTATTTGTGATCGGTCATTATCCTGATAATGCAGTTAACCGCTCTTACCAGGCGGTGAAACTGCGGTGTTTGTTATTTTTATGAAATGAGATTCGTCTCTGAAATCTTTACTATCATCCTTATAACGACTATTTTCTGTGCAACTATACTTCAAATTTCATGCTCTAGGATGCAGATAAACCAGATTCTAAATTAGGATATCGCAAGCAATAACCTAGTTTTTCTCTCAGTTTTTTATTACTCACTTTTTTGGATTCTTTTAGATAAGAAATCATTTCAGAACTAAACTCTTGCATCGCCTGGTTCATTGTAATTTCTTCTGGTTGCGGTAAATCATACATTTTTGCCACTTTGACAAAATAGTCTGTCATTGTTGAGGGATTTCCATCCGCCACGTTTACAATATCAAAGACTTCATCAGTCGCTGTCACCCTCTCACAGATACTCACTAAGTCGAATACATGTATCCTATTACTCACTGCAGACTCTGATTTTTTAACAACTTTTAAACCTTGTTTTATACGCTTAACCGGTAATCTCTCAGAACCATAAATACCAGCCACTCGTAAAATCGTCAAATTAACTGCGTTGAATTGACACCATTCTTTAAAGGCAAGTTCCGCAACGACTCGGTTTTTGGCGTTGCGACTCAAGGGATTGATTTCACTCTTCTCATCTACCCACGCCCCTTTTGCATCTCCATACACACCTGTTGTACTGATGTATACGATGCGATTTGGAGGTGATACATGATTCAATGCCGTTAATAACTTTGCTACCCGCCTATCTCCTGCAACAGCAGGATTTGGCGGAACCAAATAAAATAGGTTTTCAATATTGATATCTGGAAAAACTAATGGCTTATCGTGGTCAAGATCTCCGCGCGTAACTCTAATTTTTTTATCCTGCAGCAATTGACAATGATCCAAGGTACGGCTCAATGCATGAACATTGTAACCATGCATAATACGTCGCTCAGCAAGCTGCAATCCGGTATATCCACAACCCACTATGAAATCTAATTTTTCCATGCATTATATACCTCTACATCATTTCATTTGATTATACTTCTTGTCATTCACGAGAGGACACTTAGAAAGGGTACTTTAACAGCGAGGAGGCTGAGCTTTACAAGCTCTTCTTCTTTTCTGACGCCTTTATCTGAGGTTAGGCATGACTAAGGGATATCTTCTCAATCATCAATTAATGATTGGAATAATATCCCTTAGCACAAACTAAATCGAAACAACCATGATACGCCCTTTTCTTATAATTCGTAAAAGGGAGTATGTCGCTTATAAAACACTATGCAGCGTTTGCTGACGCGTGGATTTCAGGCATATTCACATTTTTTGTTAGCTTTTCAGTGACCGAGTTTCCTGCCGCTAATTGCAAACCCTTCTTGTAATATTTAGCAGCCTCAGCTTGCTCCTCAGTCTGCTCAAGCAATTGCGCCAGTGCATAATAAGACTCAACAGTGTCGCCAAGTTCTGCCGCTTTCTCAAGATAGGTTTTGGCTTTACCCCAGAACTTCTTACGCATACTTAATCGACCCAAGGTTAACAGCAAAGTAGGGCTATCTTCGTGATCAACGAGCCATGCTTCGGCAACCGATAATTGCTTAGTAATATTCGCATCTTCAATCATTCCGTAAATCTGAACCAAGGTTTCATTCCACTGCAACATGATTGAATCTCGAATTAAGCCTTCAACGCTACCACCTTCGCCTGATTCAGCCAATTTTTGCGCATAAGGAATCAGCAAATCTTGCTCGGTTTTCAGGTCTCTAGGTAATAACATCCAAAGTCTACGAATTCGATCGGTAGTTGCATCACCTTGCGCCCTATTCAGCAGTGCAAAATAAACCGTTTTTTCCAACTCATAGAACAATGAAGGCTCAATGACGCGACCTCTTTTCAATTCGGGTAACAAGCTCTTCAAGCCATCCCAGTCGTCAAGACGTTGGTACGTCTGAGCAAGCAAAACAAGGACTTGCTTGTTTTTAGGAAGCTTCTTTCTGAGTTCAAGTAACGACACCTGTGCTTGTTCAATACGGCCGCTTTGAATTAAAAGCTCGGCTTTAGTCAAATTAACCGCTGTACCTTCACTACCGCGTGATGTATTAGCCATACGTAAATATTGATCCGCTCGATGTTTAGCACCTTGCGCTTGTGCAGCACGTGCTGCGTTTAAGTAATTAACCATTGGAGCAGAACTGTCTTCTACATGTGCAATCAAGGCTTTTTCAGCATGTTTCCAATCACCTTGCGCTTGCGCCAATAAGCCCTGATTGATCACGGAGCTCGCATGTTTTTCTTTTCTCGCTTGGTTCCACTTTTTAAAACTAGTGGGTGATCCCAGAATACTTGAAATAATCTTTATCAGATAATGCCCGACGAAAACTAGCAATACGAACAAGATACCGAATAAAGCAAGCGACATCTCAATACTATAGTTCCCTGCTCCAATTAAAATATATCCAGGGTCGTTGCGCATGAAGTGGGCAAATGCGGCCCCACCTATTAGAAACAAAGAAGTTAGAATAAGCATTTTCATAACTACTCACCTCCTTCCAAGGTCGCTACTTCAGTTGCACCCGAGGCTTGATTTGCCGCAACGCCTAACTCAAGTTTTGTAGCTACAAGCTTCAATGTTCTTAAAGAGTTAGAAATATCAGGTTTATCAATATAAAGTCTCGCGCCTTTTAATTCATCAAGCTTGGCTATTACTCGTTGAGTCTCATCATTGCTGGTGTCGAAATAAGAATTAAGCCATTCAATAGTCATGTCTATATTTGCTTGATATAAACCAGCGTTCTTATGCAAAATAGCTAAACGTGCTTGTTCAAGCTTAAGTTGAAGATTTTCATGCAGATGCTGAACTTGCTTAGGCGCTAACAAAGGCTCTAATGGCCGATCATTATATCTTACCGTTACCAAACCCTTAACCGCGCTCAGCATCGCAGCAGGTACGCCGCCCCAAGTATCACTGGTGATCGGTGATTCAGCGGTAGGTGCGGTAGCTGCAGCCTCAGGCTGAATCCTTGCTTTTAACGGTAAAGACTCTAGCTTTTTAGCTATTTCCACCAAGGCAAGAGCAGTACCTGCAACATCAGGTTGCGGTAAAGTCTCTAGAGCGGTGATTTCTTGAGCCAACACTTTTCGAACAGTTAACAAAGCAGGATCTCCAACCGACACCATTCGGCTATCCGCTAACTTGAGTGCAGAAATTGCTGTTTTAACATCATCTTCAAGAATAAGGCGGTGATTAGCAACTTGTAATAAATACTCTGCCTCAGAAACCATCCATTCACGTGATGAATCGCCAATTCGGTTATATAAGCGGTTTAAGCTTATCTCAACCGCGTCTTGTCGCTCGCCCGTTTTAACAATCAAGGCTTTGGTTTCACCCATTTGAGAAACTTGCTCTATCAACTGCTTTGAAACCTCTTTTTGAATCGATAAAGCTTCGTCTTTCAGTTCGCTCTGAGCACTCGACAATGTATTGTTTACCGCGTTTGTCATGTCTGCCTGGGTAGATGCTAATTTTTCATCAACGTTAGATTGAATCTCAGTTAATGACTTTGCAACCATTTCTTGGTTTTTGTTGTACTCTTCCCAAAACAGATAAGCACCCGCACCCAGTGTTCCGGCAGCAATAAAAGCCATAAAAGACATAAAATTAGCAAAACCAGTTTTAGCTGGAGGTGCTTGAATCACAGTAGCAGCCGGCGGTGCAGCTGCACGGCTCGACTGTCCTCTACTTAGATTGTTTGAGTTTGCTGCAGAACCATTGTCACCCGCATTAGCAGAATTCTTCTGCCCATCATTACTATGTGAATCATTTTGTTTTGTCATAACTTATCCTATTTACCTCTGCTGGTATAAATATGGTTACCATACTTAGCTGACATGGCAGTCCAGATATTAAAGAACACATGGTGTTCAACTCTAACTTTGTCTCGTGTCCTTATTTTTATACATATGACAGGTTATCGAAACCTTATTAGCAACTCGATTTCTTCAGCCTGACCCCTCCCTCAGGGCCTATATATTATTCACCCTGAGTCAGAATTGGAACCTCGAATGGTATTTCTTTATGGAATTGTTTAAAAAATTACTAAAAATCGTCAATTACTTGACCAAAACGAGATTATTTACCACAATTTAACTTAATTTGTTGCAAGGCCTCAATGATTGCGCCGTTACTTGCTTCCTTTGTAACCCATGCAGGCTTTGAGAAACCCATTTTTTTGGCCAGACTTGCAGCACGATGGCTCACCACCAACAACTGAGCGGATAATAAACGAGCACGCCCAACATCACCCATCATCTCGTACAGGTTACACAATCCTCCGTTACTCGTCACTGTTACCACATCAATCTTTGACCACTGCCTAATCAGGGTCGCTATATCGCATTTAGGTTTAAGCCGACGATAAACTTCCGCATAGGTAACTTTTGCTCCACGCTGTCGCAACGTTGCAGCCAGAAGTTCACGTCCACCTTCACCGCGAAAAATAAGTATTCGTTTATTTTGAACTTGATTCATCTCTGCTTGAGATAATAAAGCCTCACTATTGAATTGCTGCTGAGGAAATATATCTACCCTGAGCCCATTGGCGCTAAGGGCTTTTGCGCTCCCTTTGCCAACCGCTGCAATACTCAGGCTTTCAGGCAAAACACACTGCTGGTTTTTGAGTAAATCCAAAGCCTTAGAAACTGCATTAGGACTAATAAAAATAGCAATATCAAAATCTTCAAGGTGACGAATTATGCTATATAAGGAGTCGAAATTGACCGGACTGGCAATCTCGACTACCGGAAAACGAATAGCTCGCCCACCGTGAGACTCAATCGCTACACATAAGTCGTCAGCTTGTAATTTCGGCCGAGTGACCAATACCCCCCAATTAGCAAGCGATAATTCCTGGCTAATTTGCCCCATAGACTTCGGCAAGAATTTTACCCGCACCACGCGACAATAAGTCTTCAGCTAATTCAATACCTAGCTTATCCGCATCGTCGACCAAACCACTCACATTGCCACTAATTATTTCCTTACCATCAACACTGCCCACCAGTCCACGCAAAAATATACCTTGCTCATTCAGTTCTGCATATCCTCCAATAGGTACTTGGCAACCACCTTCCAGCCTATTGTTCATCGCACGTTCTGCGCGTACTCTAATAGAAGTCTCTAGATGATTTAACGGAGCGATGAACCGATTTACCCGTTCATCTTCTATCCGGCATTCAATACCAACAGCTCCTTGCCCAATGGCGGGTAAACTATCGGATGTATTCATGAATTCTTGGATACGTGACTCAAACCCTAGGCGAATCAAGCCTGCTGCGGCCAAAATAATCGCGTCATATTCCCCAGCATCAAGCTTTGCTAAACGTGTATTAACGTTGCCCCGGAGACTGATTATTTGTAAATCGGGACGCCTGGCCGTAATTTGACATTGTCGGCGCATACTCGAAGTACCCACCTTCGCCCCTATTGGCAGCTCATCGAAGCTTTTGAATCGATTAGAAACAAAAGCATCTCGTGGATCTTCACGCTCACAAATAACGGCGAGATGTAAGCCTTCGGGAAACTCAACCGGCACGTCCTTCATCGAATGAACCGCAATATCTGCATCACCATTCAACATTCCGGTCTCTAACTCTTTGACAAACAATCCTTTGCCACCTACTTTAGCCAATGGCACATCCAAGATTTTATCGCCCTGGGTGGTCATCTTAATGAGCTCTACCGCTAACTCAGGATGAAGTTCTTGTAATCGCGATTTAACGAATTCAGCTTGCCAAAGCGCAAGCGGGCTTTTTCGAGTGGCAATTTTTATAATATCTTTAGACATAATCAATGGTTTTCTCTCATCCAATATCATCAAGCTTAGCGTAAACAAATAGTTGTCAGTGCAAATTCTATTTGGCACCCACTGACCGCCACGGGTATAGCATAGCACCGGTCGCCCAGTTGCTGGAAATAGAATATACTCTCGCGCAGATTTAACCACTTTCCATAAGAGACGATAAATGCCTGAAAAAAATCCAAATGAAAAACTTTGGGGCGGACGCTTCACAGAACCTACCGATATTTTTGTTGAAGCATTCACCGCTTCAGTCGAATTTGACCAACGCTTATATGCCCAAGATATTGCTGGGTCCATTGCGCACGCCACCATGCTTAATCAAGCTGGCATCCTCACAAACTCAGAAAAAGAGCTGATAATTACGGGACTTCAAGAAATAAAACTCGAAATTGAAAAGGGTGACTTCCAATGGTCAGTCGCGCTAGAAGATGTGCACATGAACATTGAAGCTCGATTAACCGTCAAAATCGGAGATACCGGGAAAAAACTCCATACTGGTCGTTCAAGAAATGATCAAATCGCAACGGATATGCGCTTATATCTACGCGAAGAAATCAAGCAAATTCAAACCGGTCTGACTCGCCTGCAAACGACCTTAGTCGATATTGCAGAACAGGAATTTGAGACTATTCTCCCAGGCTACACACATTTACAAGCTGCCCAACCCGTCACTTTTGGTCACCACATGCTTGCCTGGTTTGAAATGCTGCTGCGTGATAGTGAACGCCTCACAGATTGCCAAAAGCGCGTTAATCATATGCCACTGGGGTCAGCCGCTCTCGCGGGAACCACATATCCCATTCAGCGCGACATCACCGCTAAATTACTCGGCTTTGAACATATTTGCCAAAACTCTCTGGATGCAGTCAGTGATAGAGATTTCATCATAGAGTTTAACTTTGTAGCCGCATTAATAATGACCCACTTATCTCGATTCTCCGAGGAATTAATTATTTGGCTATCTCAGCAATTTGATTTTATTGAACTAGGCGACAACTTCTGCACGGGTTCTTCCATTATGCCGCAAAAAAAGAATCCCGATGTGCCAGAACTCATTCGCGGAAAAAGCGCACGCGTCTATGGCAACCTAACAGCGCTTCTCACCTTGATGAAAAGCCAGCCACTGGCCTATAACAAAGACAATCAAGAAGACAAAGAACCGCTCTTTGACAGTATCGATACTATCAAAGCCTCGCTACACGTTTTTGCTGAAATGATGGCGAGCTTGAAAACCAAGCCTGAAAATATGCTGAGTGCCGTAAAAAAAGGATTTAGTACCGCGACCGACTTAGCCGATTATTTAGTGATAAAAGGGATACCTTTTCGTGACGCACACGAGATAGTCGGACAAGCCGTTAAACGAGGCATTGATACAAATCGAGATTTGTCCGCAATGAGCATCAAAGAACTACAGTCCTTTTCCAGCGTAATAGACGAAGATGTTTTTAGCGTGCTCACGCCTGAAGGCTCATGTGCCGCAAGAAACCATCTTGGAGGAACCTCTCCAATACAGGTTAAAGCAGCGGTAGCCGAAGCACGCAATAGAATACGCAAATTATCGGAGATTTAAAATTAGGCGACAATTAACTCTTGTTCTACCGATTTACTGACCTTGTGAAATAACTTCAGGGCATCATCCCCTTTTTTCCATTGTGCTGACCCAAACCGAGCATGCACTGCAATGCTTACCTCGGGATTATCGGGCAAGCTTAAAGCTGCCAAACGGGAAGCAATCTTATCAATCAGCTTTCTGGCGTCTAACTCATCCGTTTCGGGCAAAATAAAGGTGAATTCCATATCGTCGGTTCGTCCCACCTGATCCACCCAGCGTAATTGATCGCGCAGATAAAAACTAACCGCCTTTAGCACCTGGTCTGCGGATAATGAGACATTGATACGGTTTGAATTAAACCCGTCAATTTGCATTTTCACTAGACTCAATGGATTCTGGTAACGTCGGCTACGCGATACCTGAGGATCGAGTGCCTGCATTAAAGCTTTTGAATTAAGCAACCCGGTAACGCGATCCTTAGTAATACTGCTCTGTAATTGATCCGTCAAATTTTGGCATTCTGTGCGTAAGCGCATCAGCTCAGTGGCATCCACAAAATACACAACATCGGTCGAATTTTGTGCTTCATGCTCTAACACGCTATCCACACTAAGCAACCAACGTTCAGAATCACCGCGAACTTGCCATATATTACTGTGCTCTTCATACCTATCGAGCCTGCGAAAAAACAACTCTGATTGTTTTTCGCCCAGCGCTTCTTGCTCTTGTATGCCTAAGAATTGGCAAAATGTCGAATTAACCCAAATAATAATCTCATTGGAGTTAGCAATCACCATCGCCAAAGGTGATTTATTTAATACTTGATCCGCGATACCCTGAGAAATATAACTACTCATAAATGACTTCCAAAACCCATTGTTAATTCTCGCCGAAAATACGCTCACCTCTCGATTAAGTTGCATTAAAAATGCCAGGGAATTTAAACTGCCATTTATATATCCCTTTCTCAATAAATTCAATCTCAAATAAATTACCGTTTTTCGCGACTACAAGCTCAGTAGTTTTGCAGCACATGCCGATAAAAGATTATCTAAATGAGATAAATATGGAAATCAGTTCGTTGTGGATTTAGAAAAAACCCATAAATCGTTAGAAGCCAGCAATAACTTAATACGTGATCGCTTCATTTTGCTGAATTCCAAGCGAATTGAACGTACACAAGCCTTATTGCGCCCAAATCAACGCGTATTTTTAGAAATTCTCCCTCTCCTATTTCACATTAACAACCGTGTATTGCCTGGATATACAGGCATCGATACCCCGTGTGGAGTGGCGGCTTACGCGATGGATGACCAAACGGCGAAAACCGCTCACCGCCTTTGGCCCAGTTTCAACGAAAAAAAACAAGTGCAATTTCATTGCAATATTGAGTCTATTTTTGCAATGGGTAGCGCGGGTAGTATTGCTTTTTCAAAAAAAAGTGACTTAGATTTTTGGTTATGCCATCGCAATGATTTAACAGTTAGGCAACTAAAATTATTAGAGAAAAAATCTACCGATATTGAAAAATGGGCTGAGTCACTTGGCATAGAAGCGCATTTTTTTTTGATGAATGCCGAAGAGTTTCGAGCGGGTCACTCAAGCATTGTATCCTCAGAAAGTAGTGGCAGTGCGCAACATCGTTTACTGCTAGATGAATTTTATCGTACCAGCATTTGGATCGCAGGAAAACACCCGATATGGTGGTTTATTCCACCCAAGGATGAAAAAAATTACCTCATTATAAAACAACATTTATTTGAAAATAATATTATTGACGATCATGAGTGCATAGATTTTGGTTCGCTGCCCAGTATTCCCATAGAAGAGTTTTTTGGTGCTGCCGTCTGGCAGGTTCTTAAGGGCGTAGACTCACCCTATAAGTCCATCCTAAAAATTAGTTTAATGGAAATTTATGCCACTGAATATCCAAATGCGCTTCCTTTATCCACTCGCTTGAAACAAAAAATCTATAGCGAAGGGGAAATTGACCTAAATACTTTGGACCCCTACATTATATTATTGAATACATTAGAGTCCTATTTTGATACGCAAAAAGACCCACTACGCAAAGAGTCCGTCAGGAGAAGCTTCTATTTCAAAATTGGCATACCCATGTCCAAAAAAAGCAACAAGGATAAGAAAGACTGGCGGCACACGTTAATAAAAGACCTCACACAGGAATGGGGCTGGGAAAATACGCAACTAGAACGTTTAGATGCTCGCTCCGATTGGAAAATTGACGATGTAACGCTTGAACGAAAATTACTACTCGACCATTTAACCAAGTCTTATTTATTCTTATCCAATTTTGCGAAAACTCACGATGCGCAATCAAAAATAAATACTCATGACTTAAATATACTCGGAAGAAAACTGTATGCCGTTTTCGAGACCAAACCTGGAAAAATAGAAATTATTAATCGAGGCATCAGTGACGACATCGCAGAAGACAGAATAACCATCATGCTGGCCCAAGGTGCCGACAAAAATGACCGCTGGATAATGTTCCGCGGCAAAGTTATTGGTTCAGAAATAAACCAACACAAGCCATTAAAAAAAACAACGGGGCTTATTGAATTGCTAGCCTGGGGGATATTCAACTCGGTCATTGATACGTCGACCAATAAATTACTTTATGCCCCAGGGTGCGAACTCAATCAGATCGAACTAAATACTATTATCGAAAAACTGCAACAGCTTATATCCATTCCCGATGCACTAACATCAAATACCGAAGCACTGCTTCATCCCGCCACAGCGGAATCAACATCATTATTCTTGAACGTGGGGAAAATACCAAAAATCACAGGGGCACACTTAGATAAAGACATTATTTCTGGCAACATTGATATTTTGCAGCCAGGATCTTGGGATGAAAGCCTTATGGTCAGTATTGAGTTTTCTTACATCAACAGTTGGAAAGAAGTCTTCTCATTGAGATACAATGGCATGCAGGGGATGTTTGACTTTCTCTGTCAGTTTCTAGGCCTTGCGTTCGATAAAAACGGAAAAATATTCAACAACATACCTCCTATTCCTAGCACCCACAGCTTTTCCACCAGTTACGGACATTCTCTCACTCGCAGAGTCAGTAGTTTAATGAACACATTATGCGAGCTATATTTACAACCGAACTCAAATACCGACACACTTTTTATTGTCGCAGCAGTTGGCAACTACATTGCGATTTATAAAAAAAGAACAAATAACTTCTCATATACAATTTTTCAAACATTTTCTCAGTTAGCGACTGCGCTTAGCGCCAAACGAAAGACCTATAAAACAGTATATTTTGAAAATACTGCAACGCGTAAAACACCTATTCCTATAATATACCGACTTAACCAAGAGGGCATCATTCAAATATTCTATGAAGCCAATGGAAGCAGAACTTCAATATACATTTTAGATGAATGCGGAACTTTATTCAGCCAAAATTTCAGAAATATAAAAACTCTTCCGATACTAGGTAGTTTTTATCAGTTTATAAAACACAGTATCATCGCAAATAAATATGCCGACCAAAAAGAACGTGACCAAGAGACATTTTTTTCAAAAAACGAACAATCATTTATTGAGTTTCATAGCCTTAAAAAAGGAGCGAAGGCATACACTGTCAAACAACAATCAATAGCGGACATCCGCTTTTCAACCCCGGCAATAGACATGACCTTAACCATGCTAAAAAATGAACAAAAAACGGAGTTCGAAATTCAAGTTGACAATATGCAATATAAATCTCTAGAAGTCGGCCCAAAACTATTCGAGCAGGTTGCTGAAAAACTAGAACATAAAAACAATCACTCCGGCGCTATTTTTCACCAGGCTACGATCATACCCATTCGTGAAAACGAAGCTCAAACTAAAACCCAAACAATAGAATTACTCGAGTATAAAAAACGCGTAGAAATGACCATCAACAAATTCCTCGTTCGCTAACAGAATATCCTGCTACTTTGTCGTCAGCGCAAGCCTACGCAACCATCTACCGATGTCTGACATTTGTTGAGGATGAACTGAGTGAGACATAGGGTAAGCCATCCATTCCACCGCATAGGCCAGAGCAATTAACTCATCTCTTGAACGTTCAGCATCGACTAACGGTATTATCGGGTCATCAACACCATGCATCATCAAAATAGGAACTTCACGATTGGCCTCACTTCTTTCCGCTGCAAGTGCATTACGATCCACTAAATACGTCGACAAGGCCAATACTCCACTGAGTCGACGAGGATAACGCAATCCTGCGAACAGAGAAATCACTCCCCCTTGCGAAAACCCGGCTAGAACCACCTTATCGACTTCAGTAAAAGCTTGTTCCAACGTGCCTTTTATCAACTGAGTAGATCGTCGAATTCCATCAATATCCGGTACAACAGCCAAGTCAGGATGGCGGATGTCATACCAGGCTCGCATTCTTAACCCATTATTAATCGTTACTGCCTGGTGAGGCGCATGTGGAAAAATAAATTTCACTCCTAACTCATCAGACAATCCTAACTGCGGAACTATTGGCACAAAATCATGCCCATCAGCACCTAAACCATGCAGCCAAATAACGATCATCTTAACAGGGGCACTTCCCGGCTTTATCTCCACACTGTCCATACCCAAAATCCTCAACTAATACTTGATTCACAAACCTACACCCTATCACTACCCCAGTACTCCATCAATACTCAGTAGATGGAGCACTCATCACTTTATCAGTGCTATTTCACGGGTGGCAGAATCTAAAAGCAACTGCTAAAATAACCGCCTATTAAAACTCAACAAACCAAGAAAACAAAGAACCCCCCTGTGAAACATAGGAAAATATTTTTTATATTGTTTGTCATTACATTGCTAATAAGTGCTTGTGGACGCAAAGGAGAGTTATATCTTCCGAATAAGGAACAAGAAACAGAGGCTGGATTAGCGATAGACACAACTAAAAAAACGCAGCATAAGACTTTAATTAATCACTAAGGGATGGACACGCAATAGCTACCCATCCTTAGAATCTAAGGATCATTAAAGTTCGAAACACCTTAACATTGGATACCTAAAGAAAAAACAATCACCATTAAAACAGACTCATTTAACGCATCACACCCCAGAGAAAAGACCTAGATGGATTATTTTGAATACAGAAACAATGAACTTTATGCCGAAGATGTTGCCGTGAAAGACATCGTGCAAGAAATCGGTTCGCCTTGTTACATATACTCTCGAGCAACCTTAGAACGCCATTGGCATGCGTTTAATAACTGCCTCAAAGGTCATGAGCATATGATTTGCTTTGCTGTTAAAGCAAACTCCAATATCGCCGTCCTCAATCTTTTTGCACGCTTAGGTTCTGGCTTTGACATTGTATCTAGTGGCGAATTGTTTCGTGTCCTCCAAGCCAATGGTAAAGCAAATAAAGTGGTTTTTTCCGGCGTCGGAAAATCCAAAACGGATATGCAGTACGCGCTGGAGCAAGGCATACATTGCTTTAATATTGAATCCTCCTCAGAACTTGATGCACTAAACGAAGTTGCCATTTCCTGCGGCAAACAAGCACCCATGGCCATACGCGTAAATCCAGATGTCGACGCCAAAACACACCCCTATATATCTACCGGTTTAAAAGACAACAAATTTGGGGTTGATATCAAACAAGGCATGGCCTTATATGAAAAAGCCAAACAATTACCCAATATCGCAATATTAGGCATCGCTTGCCACATCGGTTCGCAGCTGACAGAAATGAGTCCTTTTTTAGATGCTTTAGATCGTGTGCTGCTATTAATTGACGAGCTTGCTGTTAAGCAAATTCACATCCAGCATTTAGATCTTGGCGGAGGACTGGGTGTGCGCTATAAAGACGAAGAACCTCCTTTGCCCAGTGAATACGTGCAAGCGATACGACAGCGATTAGGCAAGCGAACCTTATCAATCCATTTAGAGCCAGGCAGGGCCATTGCAGCAAATGCGGGGATCCTTGTCACTAAGGTTGAATACTTAAAAAGTAACGCAGCAAAAAATTTTGCTATTGTAGATGCCGCGATGAATGATTTATTACGCCCCGCGCTCTATCAGTCTTGGCAAAATATCATTCCTGTTTCACCGAGCGCAGAAGGTCAAACAAAGATTTATGATATTGTAGGCCCGGTCTGTGAGACCGGAGATTTTTTAGGCAAAGAAAGGACGCTGACTCTAACGGAACACCAATTGCTCGCGGTAAAATCTGCCGGTGCCTATGGCTTTACCATGAGCTCAAATTACAACTCTCGTCCCCGTGCTCCTGAAGTAATCGTCGACGGCGAACAGTTCCATGTTGTTCGCAAACGTGAAACCTTAGAGGACTTAATTAATGGCGAACAAATTATCAACCCCTGATTTTTTCTATACCGAACCAAATAAAGAAAAAAGTGGACCTGTTGGCAACTTCGCGCCAAATTTTTGCAAAATCGAGATTGCTTTTTGTTGCTGATATTTGACCGCAAGATACATTGCATCTTCGTTTTGCCTATTCACAATATTTAACGCGGCACCATTCTCAAGCAATAATTGAAGGCTGGCTATTTTCCCTTGTTGAGCCGCAAGCATCAACGCAGTCCAACCTTGGTGATTTTTTAAGTCCGTCGCTGCACCACCCTGTAATAATTTTCTGACTACTCGAGTATTATTTTGCTCAACCGCATACATTAATGCCGTCCAACCTTGCCTCGTCTGTTGATTCACTCGCACTCCATTGCGAATAAGCAGGGATATTATTCTATAGCTATCGTTTTCCGCAGCGACCATCAAGGCGGATTTATTCGATTCGTTTAACTGATTAATATAGAGTTTTTTTTCTAAAAACAGACCTACCATTCGAATAAAACCCTGCTTTACCGCGATTGACAGCGGTGTATTCCCTCGATGATCAAGAACTGCATTCAACTCATGCGAAGACAACCCGGAAAGCAAAACCCTAACAACACTAATACGATTATTTTTCACGGCGACCAATAAAGCGGTATCTTGAGTTTGCCTATCCCGCAAGCTTGCATCTGCCTTGTATGCTAGCAGCGTTCTGACTATGCCTGAATAACCTTTACTTGCAGCAATATATAGAGCGGATCGGCCGATTAAATCAACTTCGTTAACCAGCGCTGAAGATTTTAATAATAGTGATACCACCTGCTTTTTTCCATTGGCACTTGCGATAATCAACGCTGTCCGACCAAAACTATCCTTTGCATTAATCGCCGACTCGTTAGATTCAAGCAAGTCATTAAGCGCAGCGACATCTCCTGCTCTCGCAGCGGCGATTAATGCCAGGTTATCGGCGGGTTTTTCACCATTATCCGTTCCATCTACTGGTTCAATTTCACTACTTACGCCTTCCAAAGCTTGGCCTGTTAACGCCAAACCTTCTAACATTAGCACGGCCTTGCTGCTCTTATTGTCCTTAGCGTTTAAATACCAGGATTTAGCAGCATTAATGTCTTTGTTAATACCTAGTCCATACTGCAGCATAAATGCAACATTGAATTGTGCGTGCTGATGACTTTGTTTGGCCGCACGCATGAACTCATTGAATGCCCGTTCTAAGTTTCGCGGCACCCCCTTCCCCGTTCGGTATAACGAAGCAATATGGAATATCGCCTCCACATCCCCTTTTTCTGCCAAAGGTTTCCAAAGGGCATAGGCTTGTGCGTAATCTCCTAGCCTAGCCGCTTCATGGGCTGGACTTGCTAAGCCAGTAATAGGACTAGCAAACACTAACCATAAGCAGAAATGAATTAGCCAACTAAGCGTACGCATACTGGCCCAGCTATCGAATGCTATATAGCAACTTTTAAAATGCATAAAATCTATTGGATGTCCTAATATATGGGTATATACCAAGGTAAATCAGCATAAATACATGACACGTGTTACATTATCGGTTAATAAGCTATTATATCCAGCGACGTGTACTGATTATTTAAGAGACAATAATACACCTATTGAAACCTATCCCTAATGAGATTACACGAATATCAAGCTAAAGCATTACTCCAAGAGTATGACATTCCCATACCACAAGGTGTTCTCGCCTCTAGTCCCGAACAAGCAAAGCAGGCTTATCAGAAACTCAACGCCTCAACATGCCTCATTAAGGCGCAAATTCATACCAGCGGTAGAGCAAAAGTCGGCGCAATTCACTTTGCAAAATCAGCGTCCGAGGCATACCAATTAAGCGCAGAACTGCTAGGGAAAAGAATTCAACGCCCAAAGGCTAAGCTTAAAGGAAAAATTGTCTCGGATGTTTTAGTTGAAGCCTTAGTGCCTACCCACGAAGAACTTTATCTTGCGCTGCGGATTAATCGAAGCCAGGAGCGGCTTGCGTTTATTGGGGTACGTAATGATGGCTTAGACATCGAAGAAATTCGCAGCAAAATGAATGAAAAAATTCATGTGGTTCCCACTGATCTTATTATGGGTCTTCAACCCACTCATATCCGACATTTATTTGCTAAACTTGAACTCGATGACAAATTGTTTCCCGCATTTGTCCAACTGACTAAAAATTTATACCGACTTTTTCTCGAGAAAGATCTTTTGGTCATAGAAATTAACCCACTTGCAAGCACCGAAGATCAGCAACTCATCGCACTAGATGCCAAGATCATCATGGACGAAAACGCCTTGTTTCGACACCCTGGATTTAATGACTTGCACGATGACCGACAACGCGATGCAACAGAAAAATTAGTCAGCAAATACGGAATGCATTATGTGAGCCTAGACGGCGATATCGCCTGCTTAGTCAATGGTGCAGGACTAGCGATGGCCACCATGGATCTGATAAAACTGCACGGTGGAGAGCCTGCTAATTTCCTAGATGTAGGTTCAGATACCACACCCGAACTCATCGCAGACGCGCTTCGCCTGATTAATGACGACCATGATATAAAGGCCATTTTTGTCAACATTTTTGGCGGCATCCTAAGCTGTGTTGTGATTGCGGAAGGCATAAAACTCGCGGCCGCAAATCTCAATATTGAAATACCCATTATTGCTCGACTCCAAGGAAATCAAAGCGATGAGGCAAAACAAATTATTCGCGACAGCGAGTTACTAGTCATCCTCATTGATGAACTGAGCCTGGCATCACAAACTGTTGTCAATATTTCGCGTGGCGGTCGCTGATGGCAATCCTCGTCGATAAAACAACGCGGGTGATATGCCAGGGATTCACCGGTAAGCTCGCTACATTTCATTGCCAAGAGATGATCAACTACGGCACCCAATTAGTGGGCGGAGTCAGACCTGGAAAAGGTGGCGAAAGACATCTTGGAAGACCTGTTTTTGATTCTGTAAGGACAGCAATAGAAAAAACTAAGGCTACAGCCAGCATCGTTTGTGTACCTCCTTTATTAGCGGCAGATGCATTATTAGAAGCAGCTGAAGCTGGAATCAAGCTCATTATTTGTATTACTCGCGGCATTCCAGTGCAAGACATGTTGCAAGTAAAAGGTGCCATCGCCCATTACGGGGTCACACTCATTGGGCCTAATGCTCCCGGAATCATCTCACCGGATGCTTGCAAAATTGGCATAATGCCTGGTAATCTTTTTCGCAAAGGATCCATTGGCATTGTATCGCGCTCTGCCACCTTAATGTATGAAGCCGTGCAGCAAACCACCCAAGTTAAATTAGGCCAATCGAGCAGCATTGGTATCGGAGGGGATGCGCTTTATGGCATTAATTTTATTGAATGCTTGAAATTATTTGAGGCCGATAGAAAAACCAAAGGCATTATAATGATCGGCGAAATCGGCGGCTCAGCCGAAGAAGAAGCTGCAGAATTTATTCGCTTCAATATTCGCAAACCACTCGTAACTTATATAGCAGGTTTAACGGCTCCACCTGGAAAGCGTATGGGCCATGGCGGAGCCATCATATCTGCCGGGAAAGGCACCGCAAAAGCAAAAATCAAGGCATTACAATCATCGGGGGTATCGGTTGTGCGGTCACCCTCAGAAATCGGCGCCAAAATGTTAGAATTTTTTGAGGGATAGTGTGAATATTAAGCGTGAGAATAAAAAATTAAGCATTGCCATTGCCCAAATCAATTTAACAGTAGGGGATATAAACGGTAATATAGAAAAAATTAAGCAGGTTATTACAACTTGCAAAAAAAAACATGCAGATATTATTTTGTTTCCTGAACTAAGCTTAACCGGCTACCCACCAGAAGACCTACTTTGGCGACCCGGTTTACGAACTGCGGTAGAAAATGGCCTGCAAGAACTTAAACTATTTAGTCACGGCATTGCTTCAGTTATCGGGCATCCTGAATGGTCTGGAAAAAATGTATTTAACGCGGCATCGGTATTTTCCGATGGTGAAATTAGCGCAACGTATCGCAAACAAGAACTGCCCAACTATAGCGTATTTGATGAAAAAAGATACTTCAACCCAGGTAGTGAATCCTGTGTATTTAGTATTAACGACATCAAACTCGGCATTAGCTTGTGTGAAGATGCCTGGGTTCCCAAACCTATTAAACAAGCTTGCCAAGCTGGTGCTGAGCTTATTCTAAACCTCAATGCTTCCCCATTTCATTATGGAAAGATGGAAGCAAGAGAAAGCAAAATCGCCGAGCGTGCGCTCGAAAATCAGATTCCCATTATCTACAGCAACCTCGTTGGCGGCCAAGATGAACTCGTCTTTGATGGCGCCTCATTCATCACCAACGAAAAGGGCAAAACCATTTACCGGGAACCTGCGTTCATAGAAACCCAAAATATTATCGAACTTGAAATCAACAACAATAAACTTAGATTAAATAACCCAAGCCTAGCCCCTCACCCGCCTCTCGCTGAAGCTGTCTACCAAACACTGGTGCTCGGCGTTCGCGACTATGTCAGAAAAAGTGGATTTAACAGCGTTGTTTTAGGTTTATCCGGTGGAATTGATTCCGCATTAACAATGGCTATTGCCGTTGACGCTCTGGGTGCAAAAAATGTTCAATCCGTCATGATGCCATCAAGGTATACCACAAAAATGAGTGTCGATGACGCAGCAACACTCGCAGCAAATCTTAAGGTCGAGCATAGCTTAGTAAGTATAGAGCCTAGCTTTAATGCTTTTTTATCCAGTCTTTCTGACGAATTCTCAGGTTATGCAAGCAATGTCGCCGAAGAAAATATTCAAGCTCGTTGCCGCGGCATCATACTCATGGCCATTTCGAATAAAAAAGGAAAAATGGTACTCACCACCGGAAATAAGAGTGAAATGGCAGTAGGCTATTCCACCCTCTATGGCGACATGGCAGGCGGATTTGATGTACTGAAAGATGTGCCAAAATCCATGGTTTTTTTGCTTTCTCGATATTGTAACCGGAACCAAGAAATTATACCCACTCGAATTATCGAACGCCCTCCCTCGGCCGAACTCAGGGACAATCAAGTTGATCAGGATTCTTTACCGCCTTATCACATACTGGACGAAATCCTGGAACGCTATGTTGAAAAAGACCAATCAACCAGCGACATCATAGGACGCGGCTTTGATAAAGAGGTAGTTTTACGCGTTGTTAGCTTGCTAGATAGAAATGAATATAAACGCCGACAATCTCCTCCCGGCGTTAGAATAACCGCACGCGCGTTCGGCAAAGATCGCCGCTACCCCATGGTATCCGGTTACACGGAAAGGGAATTCCCGGTAGAATAGCGTCTGAGGTCGACGAGAAAATATACTAAGTCGGATATTTTATGAGGTATCCCGTCTAAACCAAAGAGGAAATGCTGTGAAAAAAATTGAGGCTATTATCAAACCGTTCAAACTTGATGACGTGCGCGAGACATTGTCAGAAATCGGCATAACCGGTATGACAGCAACCGAAGTCCGTGGGTTTGGACGCCAAAAAGGGCACACTGAGCTTTATCGGGGCGCTGAATATGTTGTTGATTTTTTACCCAAAATAAAGATTGAAGTCGTCATTAATAATGAGCAAGTTGACACCGCAGTCGAAGCAATAGTAAGCGCAGCAAGAACCGGAAAAATTGGTGATGGAAAAATATTCGTCACTTCGGTCGACCGAATCGTGCGAATTAGAACGGGAGAAGAAGACACCGACGCGATTTAAGTGCAAAATAAGCCGGCTTCCACCTGGTGAGGATTAATATCAACACGAGCAGCCGCCATGGTTCGTAAAACCTGGTTGTCCATTCTTCCCGCCAACGTAAGTAAGCCAGCGAGCAAAATATAGGCTTTGATACTCCGTAAACACGCCTAGTCACCCGTCGGACTTAAGCCTAACAATACTCCACCATTGAATCTAAATGTCTTCTCGGCGTAGGCTCAGGTAACTCAGCAGCATAGCCCACGCTTAGTATGGCAACGGGTTCTAAATTTTTTTCCAGACTCAATGTTTCTGCAATCTTTGCGGAATTGAAATACCCAATCCAGGTGGAGCCTAGCCCTGCAGCGACGACGGCAAGCTGGGCATAGGCAGCAGCAATAGTGGTATCTTGCACGGTATAGAGGTCTTTACCACGTTCACCAAACTCTAATTCAGAGCGTGAAGCATCGGTGCAAAATACTAAGCAAATAGGCGCTTCACCAATAAAGGTTTGATTATTTGCAAGTCCACATAACTCACTGCGCTTGCTTTCTGACTCAACCACAATAATTTTATATGCTTGCAAATCCCCCGCTGATGGCGCAGCACATGCTGCTTCTAAAATCGCATGTAGCTTTTCTTTTTCCACCGGCATATCGGATTGAAATTTACGCACGGAATGTCGATTACGAATCGTTGCAAACAAGTCTTGCATAGGTCACCTATATTCAGATTATTTGTTGCATTGAACCAAAAATTATAATTCAGCCAATACTTCATGGGTTGGAAAATTCAACTCCAGAACTGCTTTGGAATCCATCGCTAAATCATTTAAACCCAGTTTGCGATAAGCTAGCACCATAATCACCAAGGCCTCTGGCACCGACGGCGTTAGCTGAAATGACTCGATAATTTTCTTCCCTCTGTTTGCTGCAGCGACATATGCACCAATATTGAGATAATATCGAGCGATATATAACTCGTAGCGTGCAAGATTATTACGCAAATAAATCATCCGCTCGCGGGAATCTTCCACATAACGGCTGGCAGGAAAACGCGTGACTAACTCATTAAAATATTGAAAGGACTGACGAACCGTTAACGGATCTCGCTGCGCCGGGTCTTGTGAAGCAAGCTTATCAAAAACACTGTGGCCTTGATTAAAACGAATTAAACCTTTTAAATAATAGGCATAATCGACATTGTCATGCCGCGGATAGAGCTTGATAAACCGGTTCGCTGCCGCTACCGCTGATTCTGGCTCGTCATACTTAAAATAGGCGTAGGCAATATCCAACTGGGCTTGTTGCGCATAATCACCAAAAGGAAAGCGCGCTTCCAAGGTTTCAAGACGCTGTATCGCTGTCTCGTAATCTCCCTTATCTAAGGCCGACTTTGCTTCCCTATAGATATTAGCCGCTGTTTTATCGAGGTCTTCATCCGCTAACGAGTCTTCGCCCGTAGTCGCGCAGCCCATCAATAAAACCAGGTTAATAAACAGCACAACGAAGGCAAAAAATCGTAAACGCATAATTCCATCCAAATAGTTAATAGTTACCAGCTCGGTAGACTTAGGAATGGGCACGCACCAAATCCACCAGGTCTCGCCATTTTAGCCTAATCCACACAAATGCTCGAGTTTTGCTTTTGGGGCTATTCATGCACATACCTTCCACCCATTTAATATGCGACAGTACACCCTCGGTTTGATTATACTATTCGCCCCTTTCCATTGATTAATGATGAGCCTGTAGTAAACCGATGTCAGATGATTCCTATTCCACCCAATTAAGTGTTGCACACCTCGGCCAGCGGTTAGACCAAGTATTGGCTAAATTATTACCTGATTACTCCCGAAGTCGACTCCAACAATGGATTAAAGAGGGCTTTGTTCGAGTTGACAACGAAATACCCAAAATCAAATACAAGATAAAGGGGAATGAACAACTTGAAGTTGATCTTGCCAAAGCCATTGATAGCATTCAAGAAGCTCCGCTTATCGCGCAGGCAATACCTTTGAATATCGTATTTGAAGACGACGATATAATCATCGTCAATAAACCTGCGGGCTTGGTGGTTCACCCCGGTGCCGGCAACCCCGACAATACGATGTTAAACGCATTACTCAATCACGATGCAGCACTCAGCAAAATCCCTAGAGCGGGAGTTATTCACCGGCTAGACAAAGAAACCACCGGCCTACTCGTGGTTGCACGCAATCTTAAGGCGCACACTCATCTGGTCGAGGAGTTGCAAAATCGAGCATTTGAGCGAGAATATCGCGCCATCGTCGTCGGTACAATGTCCGGCGGTGGCAAAATTAATCAGCCCCTAGGACGCCATCCAACACAGCGCACAAAAATGGCCGTCGTGAAGAATGGCCGTCCATCGGTAACACATTACCGGATTTTATCTCGCTATCCAGCACATACTGAATTAAAAGTGATATTGGAAACCGGAAGAACGCATCAAATTCGAGTACACATGGCACATATAAAACACCCTCTGGTGGGAGACCCTACTTATGGAGGAAGGCTACGAATCCCCTCTGGTTGCAGCGCAGCACTGATGACCACATTACGCAAATTTGGCCGACAAGCTTTGCACGCGGAAAAACTCGGCTTTATTCACCCTAGCTCTGGCAAATCCGTATGCTGGGAAGCGCCATTACCAACCGATCTGCAAAACCTGGCAAAACAATTGGCGGATAAATAACCATGAGTTCCGCATTTATCACACCAAATTGGCCCGCACCCAATCACATAAAAGCTTTTTCAACCACTCGCGATTTAGATGCATTAGGATCTAGCACTGAAAAATATAAATCATTTAACCTGGCCCAACATGTTGGAGATCAAACCGAACATGTGGAACAAAATCGTGAATTGCTGGCTAAGCGGTTGCTGTTGCCTACTACCCCGATATGGCTAAATCAAGTACACGGCACCCAACTCATTGCGTTAAATAACATCCAAAAGCCTGGAACTATACCAGAAGCCGATGGCAGTTATACCCCAAACTCAAACCAAATATGCGTCGTTATGAGCGCCGACTGCTTACCGATATTATTGACCGATACGCAAGGTTCTCAAGTCGCGGCTTTACACGCGGGCTGGCGAAGCCTCGCTGCCGGTATTATCGAGGTTCTACTGGCAAAATGGCCTACTCCGCAGGATAGAGTTATGGCTTGGCTAGGACCGGCCATTGGCGCTAACTCTTTTGAGGTTGGCAATGAGGTCTATCAAGCCTTTGCTCATCAGGACAACGCAGCGACATCAGCATTCAAACCTATCGGCCATAAAAAATGGTTAGCCGATTTGTACTTATTAGCAACACAACGTTTGAAAAACAGTGGCATCAGCCACATATACGGCGGGGAATATTGCACGTTTAGAGATCGCTCTCGATTTTTTTCATACCGCAGGGATGGACAAACAGGGAGAATGGCTAGCCTAATTTGGAAAAGCACGCGTTAACCTGAAACCCTATACCGTCTTGTTTTAAAACACTATTCCTTACACCAGTAGCAACTGACAAAGAAACTATACTAAAGGTAAAAATTTGACCGTCCTTCTGTGGATCATTCTATTTTGTTTTATAGGTGGCATTTTAAGCGTCATCGCAGCTTCTGTTTTTCTCACACTGCGTGAAAACACACGCCAAATGGTATTACCTCATTTGGTCAGCTATGCAATCGGTGCCTTGCTTGGGGCCGCCTTTCTAGGTTTACTACCGCATGCAATCAACAACCCCAGCGTTACCGACACACATGACATCACCTTAACCGTACTTATTGGAATACTCACATTCTTCATACTTGAAAAATTTGTTTTGTGGCGACATTGTCACTCTTTAGAATGCGAAGCCCATGGCCCAGAAAGTCACAGTCACGCGCCGCCAAATGAACAATCACAGCTACCTGAAGAACACAATAAATCGGCAGGGACATTAGTCTTATTTGGCGATGCCGTTCATAACTTTGTTGACGGCGTGCTGATTGCCGCCGCCTTTCTAACCGATATACACCTCGGAATTGTCACCGCCGTCGCGGTGGCCGCACATGAAATTCCACAAGAAGTCGCCGATTTTGCTATTTTATTACAAAGTGGGTTTAGCCGTGCCAAGGCTCTACTTTTTAACATTTTATCAAGTCTTACTACCGTAGTAGGCGGAGTACTCGCCTACTTCAGCTTAAAAGAAATAGAATCTCTACTGCCATTCTTTCTAGCCATTGCAGCCGCAAGTTTTATCTATGTAGCCGTTGCCGACTTAATCCCAAGTCTGCATAAAAAAACAGAATTCAAAGACTCTATACAACAAATAGTACTTATTTCCTTAGGCGTAGTAACCATCCTGTCTACCCATTCACTCTTACACTAACCAATAAGCTCGTGCCATCATTCAATAATAGCTTTTTCAAAGGCATCTTAAGGCATTACCGCTGCGATCATCACGCATGCTCTCGCATACCTCTAAAGCTAATATTAGGGGCTTTGTTTATTAACTCAGGTTCGAGCAATTCAGATGCCCCGATGACAATTAACTGAGGAACGTGTTTTGCGAGAGCTAGTAAGGTTTTAACCATGGCGAGCAAAGTTAAGCCATCTTCTATCTTGCATTTGCCAATATCTATTTGCAACGGATCTTGTGAAGATATCGGCTGACTGGAAAGAAGGTCAATAAAACCCATAATGTGCTCACTCGCCAATTTGCCACTAATGATATACGAATTATCTGCCACTTTTGTTATCGCAATGCCTTCGGCCACGCCTTGCTCCTCAATATGATGCTTATATAGACACTATCCTATATTCTGCAATTGATCACTAGCAAAATTCACAGGCTATTAAAAACCAGGCCCAAAGCGCTGAAGTTTTGCTAACATCCCCGAATATCCACTGAATTAACGAATAAACTCAAAATATTCCACTGCGCAAGTGTTCCATAAGATGCAGTTTTGTGAACAGTATGGTAAATTTGCCAACCTAAGATTCATTCGGGATCAGCTGCTCGATGACTTTAACTAATGAGGATTTTGTGTGGAATTTTTAACTGACTATGGCTTATTTTTAGCAAAAACAATCACCATTATTGGTGGATCGATCGCCGTTATTATTACTATATTTGCTCTTGCATCGCGCTCTAAAGAAGAAAAAAACGAGCATATCGAGATCAAAAAACTAAATGACAAATACGCAGAAATTGAACAACAATTAAAAGCTTTCATGGCGACAAAATCGGAGGCTAAGCAATTAGAAAAAGAGCATAAAGCCAAATTAAAAGCAGATAAAAAAAACGTAGAGTCTTCCGAACGACAACGAATATTTGTATTAAACTTTCATGGTGACATGAGAGCTGGCGCGGTAAGTTGTTTACGTGAAGAAATAACCGCCATACTCACGATAGCGCGTAAAAACGACGAAGTTTTTCTTCGTTTAGATAGTGCGGGGGGGCTAGTCCATGCTTATGGTTTAGCAGCCTCTCAGTTACAACGTATTAAAGACAACGCTATACATCTAACAATATCTGTTGATAAAGTCGCCGCAAGCGGAGGTTATTTAATGGCCTGCTTAGCGAATAAAATTATTGCTGCCCCATTCGCTGTTCTTGGCTCCATTGGTGTCGTTGCTCAAATACCCAATTTTAATCGTTTAATGAAAAAACATGACATAGACTACGAACTAATTACCGCTGGGCAATATAAACGCACTTTAACAAGCTTGGGTGAAAACACGGATGCAGCTCGTAGCAAGTTCAAAGAAGATATAGAAGACACCCATCTTTTATTTAAAGAATTTGTCAAAGAACACCGACCTGTCGTAGATATTGACCAAGTTTCAACAGGAGAACACTGGTTTGGCACCCGTGCACAGGACATAAAGCTGGTTGATGAGTTAAAAACAAGTGATGACTATCTACTGAAAAAAAGTGCTTATAATGATTTATATGAAATCACCTACACCGAAAAGAAAAAGTTCGGAAGTAAACTTGCGCTATTTTTTAGCTCAATAGTCGACAAGGTACTGGTCTCGGTAAAAACGAAGTACCATGAAAATCAATTGCCTTAGTTAAAATACCGCAACGATTCGCAACAATACGAAATTCAGGATCATTCAAACCAATAAAAAAAGCCTAACCCATAGGCTTGTCCTAATTCAAAGCCCGGCAAGAAAGAAAGACCGGGCGCATAATTAAAGAAAATATCATAGGGTGCTTTTTCAAACGTATAAGACAAGCCAATGGGCGCTCGCAGCGTAAACACCATATCTATTTCAAAGTTAGCTGAAAAACCCATGCCATAAAATAATGTCAGTTTACCTTTTTCTAGCGGAAACAAACCTTGCTTATGGCTTAGATAATCGGTTTTTACAATAACTGCCCCACCGTTTGAATCCCATCCCAAGGTTGCATGAATCGCTTTCTTTTTATTCAGCCATCCTTTATAACTAACACCTGTTAAATTCCCTAGCTCAAACCCAACACCATGTGTTGTTTTAGCCGCTATCCCTGAAATTGAATAGAACACCATACCAATAAGCAATAGCATCCCATACAAAATCTTATTTGGCGTAGATTTAACTATATTCACCTTATACCTTTCCCCATCTGACTCAATCACCCTAAAGTTAAAACCTCAACGCTTTCAAGCAAACACATATCTCCCGCAACTCGCCATCGAATAATTAAATCATATAAGGTGATGACATAATATTTATCATCCTTTTTGGCCTGTTTATGCAGTCTATAGTAAGTTTTGAATACTGCGAAAAGACCGAATCCAAGGTTTAAGTTTTGCGAGTTTTTTTGGCAAGCTCTTAGAACCATCTACCGCTAAATTTTTATTTCTATATTCACCAATAATAACCGGGAAAAATAGCTTGTCACCCTTTTTAAAACTAAAATAATGAACCTCTGCTGCAAGATCCATCTTATCGATAAATTTCTGCGCATCCTGCGCTGATGCAAAACTAATTATTTGAATTGTGTAATGTTTAGGGTTTTGGGCGTTTATCCATGCTTCACCACTACCGCCTGACTTATTACTGATTTTATTTTTTGAAGACTTCTCGGTCTTTGTTATAGCTTCATTGTCTTCATTGGAACTTGCGAAATTCTGAGACTGAAGAATAGTAGGCGACTGAATCGTATTTTTTTCACTTGGCGTTAACTCCTCATCATTCTCATTGACTGAAAAATTATCACTCTCTATTTTTTTCTCTGTTTCAATCTCCGGAATAGCCAATGATTTTGTGACGGTATCACCTGCAGCTCCAGGCGCCAGAGTTTGCTCAAGCAAGTCATCTACAGCAACCCCATCATCATCACCTGTATTAAACAAATATACAGATAATACGACAGATATCCCCAAGGCGAGTGCAATCAACTTCAAGACGCTTTGTTGGCCTGAAGGTTTTCCAAATGGAATATTAAGCTTGTCTGGCTTCATTAAACTTTCCTTTAATATCGTACTTGCCAATACATTAATATGCCCCGGCTGTCCCTTTGATTGCTTGTGAATTTTATGAATTAAATCTTGAGTAAAGGGATTAACATCAGGAATATCAGACAAACTAAGTCGTGACGCGATATATTCTGCCGTTTGCAATTCCGTAAAAGCAGGCAATGGCAGTTCCGTAATTCCTGGCTCATCAGAATCATTTATCTGCTGCAACAAACTAGGAATCTCTCGTCCCGCCAAAATAATTCTTAAATCAACTTGAAAAATATTCGTGGATAAGTGCAGCAATGTATCCAGCAGCTCTGCACTTAATTTATCCGCATCATCGATAATTAATACAGGAGTATGCCCTTTCTGCTTGCTTAAACTTAATTGTTCGATAAACGTTTGGTTAACAGAAGAATGCGGTAATCCGGGGAGTTTAAAATCCTGACTTAACTTGCGCATTAGTGACACCGTAGTCGTCACTTCAGCGGCGGAGGTTACACAAAGAATCCATTCATCACCGGCTAAATTAACAAACTGTTGCAGCAAAGCGGTTTTTCCAGATTCCAATTCACCCACAATAAACAAAATTGTATTGGTAAACTCAGTTAAATGCACAAGTTGCAATAAAAACTCGTGCCGTTTATTATCTTCATAATAATTACCAAATGATTCTGCAGCAGCAAACGGATCAGCCAACTTAGAAGTATTTGCTATCGATTCATTCATGCGAATTTACCGGCCTAGTTTCACCTTGAATAAATACCACACGATAGCCTCTTTTAAGTTGTGTTTCACGCGTAACTAACATCGCGTCTTCGGCCTCAGCTAAATGGTTGAAATGATCTTGTTTTACTCGGCCAGATGAGCCTTGATGTCCCCATTCCCGAACAACAAGCCAGCCTCCAAGTAAATCAGGTTGCAGATGAATTTGATAAAACTTTGGCAATTTACCAGGTTCTATCTGCGCAGACTGCATGTATATTCTCATTATAACTACTTCAACACTAAGTTAAGGTTCTTGGATCAAACAAACGATTATACTCTGTAATTGCATAACGATCCGTCATTCCGGCAATATAATCAGCTACAATTCTAGCCTTTCCATCGACCCCATGTTTTTGTTCCATTGCGAGTGCTCTGCTAAGATACTCGCTAGGCATAAGCTTTAAATCATCGATAAAAGCATTAAACAAACCGCAGACAACCTGGCTTGCCTTTTTAGTCATCCGATACACACGATAATGTTGATAAAGATTGCCGCGCAAAAACCGCTTGAGTTCTAAATTTGCTTGTTGAACATCCGGGCTAAAACTAATCAAGGGTTTCGAACGCACTCTTACATCATCAAGATTAAGCGGCTTGGCATCTTGCAAATTTGTTAAACTGGTTTGAATTAAATCACTCACCAGAAGATTAATCATTCTTCTAACAATTTCGTGAATTGAACGACGCTCGCTGATGCCGGGATAGAGATGACGAACCTCATCATATTGCTCGCGAAATAAACTGACATCTTTCAGCTGCTCCAAAGTAATGAGTTGTGCGCGTAGGCCATCATCTACATCATGATTATTATAGGCGATCTCATCAGCAAGATTAGATACCTGAGCCTCTAAAGTAGGCTGTTGTTTTTTTAAGAAACGCTGAGCGATGTCACCAAGCTCTTTAGCCTTGCCCGGTGAGCAATGTTTCAATATACCTTCTCGTGTTTCAAATGTTAAATTCAAACCTTCAAATTCCGCATACTTTTCTTCTAGATGATCAACTACCCGCAACGACTGCAAATTATGTTCAAAACCACCATATTCCTTCATGCAATCATTCAGCGCCTCTTGACCCGCATGACCAAACGGCGTGTGCCCTAAATCATGCGCTAAAGCAATAGCTTCGCTTAAATCTTCGTTAAGCTCCAACGCCCGCGCAATAGCCCGAGCAATCTGCGCAACCTCAATTGAATGCGTCAGACGCGTACGAAACAAGTCACCTTCGTGATTGACAAAAACTTGTGTTTTATATTCCAAACGCCGAAATGCCGTAGAATGTACAATTCTATCCCGATCCCGTTGAAACTCACTACGATATCGCGGACGACTTTCTGCAAATCGCCGTCCTTGGGTATTTTCGGCATGCGCTGCGTAAGGGGCTAGTGTTTGCATAAATTTTCTGCGCTTAGGCTCATCTATTCCGTACTCATTTCTTAAGAGGGGGCATGCAAGTGTTGATTTAGAATATTTATTAATACTTCATTTGCATAATCATCGCACAAAAATGCCTGGCCCATTTTTTTCAACAATACAAGTCGGGTTATACCAGCAATGGATTTTTTGTCTTTTGCCATTAACGCTAAAAATTCAGCGACATCCATTTCCTCTGGCGCGCGAATGGGTAATCCAGCATTTTCTAACAATTGCTGTATTTCATTCACATTTTTGGATTCAATAAAACCTAATTTACACGACATTTGCGCAGCCATGAGCATACCCACAGCAACTGCTTCGCCGTGTAGCCAACGGCCATAACCCATACCTGTTTCGATCGCATGAGCAAAAGTATGTCCATAGTTCAATAATGCACGCTGGCCACTTTCTTTTTCAT
>Ga0256830_1000504_pt1 | contig 30963 bp, 31 predicted proteins | sample 128326metaG_FD_190537 | JGI IMG/M metagenome (GOLD analysis project Ga0256830, IMG submission 190537) | Hydrothermal vent microbial communities from Lau Basin, Pacific Ocean - 128-326 | ecosystem: Environmental > Aquatic > Marine > Hydrothermal vents | place: Pacific Ocean: Lau Basin | collected... | reverse complement strand
GTGGCCCTGGCCAGGACCCATGGTCTCCCCGTGGTCCTCACCGAGCAGTATCCTAAAGGTCTGGGTAAGACGGTGGATGCCCTGGTAGAGGAACTGGGTGGGCTCTATGTCCCTGTGGAGAAGATGACCTTCAGCTGTATGGGAGAAGCTTCTTTCAGGGATAGGGTCTTTGATTTGCGAAGAGAGGGGAGGGACCAGGCCCTGGTGGCGGGCATTGAGGCCCACGTATGTGTCTATCAGACGGTGGCCCACCTTTTGGGTGAGGGCTGGGAGGTTCATCTGGCCGCCGATGGTGTGGGTTCCAGGAGGCAAGAGAACCATCATAGGGCCCTGGAACTCATGTCATCCATGGGGGCATGGGTGAAGCCCACGGAGACCCTGGTCTTCGAGATGCTGGAGAGGGCAGGGACCCCCCAGTTTAAGGCCATGATGCCTTACATCAAGTAGGGTGAAGCTGGGGGTTGCAGAGGTCTTCCGTTCCCTTCAAGGGGAGGGGGGGGACGCGGGGGTTCCCGCCGTCTTCCTGAGACTGGCAGGGTGTAACCTCAGATGCAGGGACTGCGACACCCGTTATGCCTGGGAGGGAGGGGAAGAGGTTCCGGTCTCTCTTCTTAAGGAGCGGCTGGATGCCCTTCCCTGCAGGTATCTGGTGGTGACAGGAGGTGAACCCCTTCTCCAGGCCAGACCTTTGGAGCGGCTGGTGAGCCTCCTTTCTGCCTGGACCCTGACACTGGAGACCAACGCCACCATATGGGAACCCCGCCTTCTGGGGAGGTTTCACCTGGTGACGGCCTCTCCCAAGCTCCCCTCAGCGGGGGTGGGCCCCTTTCCCCGGGAAGTCTTCTCAAAGTATATGGATCTTTTACCCCCCAGGCTCCAGGTGAAGCTGGTGGTGGACCGGGAGGACTGGGATGAGGTGGACAGGTTGGTGGATGGGTATCCCTCTCTGGGGGAGACCGTTCCCCTGGTGATCCAGCCTGTGGAGAGGGAGGAGAACCTGGAGGATTACCTCTCCAGGGCCAGGGAGTGGGCCGAGACCTTCCTTGAGAGAGCGGCCCTCTGGGGTAGGAAGAGGGTGCGTTTTCTCCCCCAGTTGCACAAAGTGCTATGGTGGGGGCAGTGGGGGGTGTAATTTTTCTTTCCCAGGGCTTATAAGATATAGAAAGTGAAAGAAATAACAATATCGTTAGCTTCTCGTATCGGGTTGTTTAAGGTAAAAGAGAAGGAGGGTGGATTATGAGTTTGGCTGAGAGGGACATACTTGGGTGGGCCATGGGGCTCCTGGGGATTCTGATCCTGGTCCTCATTTCTTCTCTTCCGGCGGGGGCCCAGATGGGACATAGGCTCCTGGTGGTGGGCTCGGGGGATAGCGAGTATCTCATGGTGGCCCTGGGGTTGGAGTTCCAGAAGATCCATCCAGACGTGGTGGTGGTGGTGCCTCCCAGTGTCCACACCGGGGGAGGGATAAAGGCGGTCGTGGAAGGTAAGGCCGACCTGGCCAGGATCAGCAGGCCCCTTCTGCCCCATGAGAGGGTGAAGGGAATAAGGTACTGTTTCTTTGCCAAGTCTCCTGTAGTCTTCGTGGTCCATCCCACGGTGAAGGGTGTGGAGAATATCACCAGAAAGGAACTGGTGGGCATCTATCAGGGGAGGATCAGGAACTGGAAGGTGCTGGGAGGGCCGGACCACAAGATCTATGTGGTTCAGCGGGAGCCGGGGGACTCCTGTCGCACGGTCCTGGAGAAGGACTTCCCCGAGCTGGCCAAGGTGCCCGAGGGAGTGGCATACACGGCCTTCAGTACCCCCGAAGCCTTGACGGTGATAGAGGCCCATGGTTACACCATCGGGTATCTCCCCATGGCCATGGCCAGGGCGGGCAATGTGAAGGTTCTGGCCTTGAACGGGGTGAAGCCTACCCTGGAGAATGTGGCCAGTGGGCGTTACAAGTATTACGTGCCTCTGGGGGTGGCCTATAGAGATCCCCTTTCGCCTTTAGCCAGGCTCTTTTTGAAGTTTCTCTCCTCCCCCCGGGCCCGGAGGATTATAGAGGACTTCGGTTCTCTGCCTACAGGGGGATGTGGTAGGTGAGACACTCGCTGAAATTCAGGGTGGCCCTGGTAGGGTTCATCTCCCTCTTCTTTGCCCTGATCTTCCTTGCTGCCGTGGGTTACCACATGGTGCGTAAAGAGATCTTCAGGAGTGCCCGGGACACCCTGGAGGAGCTGGCCTCCATCAAGGCCCAACACCTGTTGCATATTCTGAACGTGAGGGCCAAGGAACTGGCCCAGATTGGCAGTTCCTATGAATTCATGAACTACCATGAGAGGGGCAATCCCTATGCCCTGGGCAGGTACATGGTGACCCTCTCTCCCCGTTACCCCTATATGGTCTACGTGAATAAGGATGGGGTGGGGGAGATAGAGGTGGTGAGGGGTGAGGTCTCCTTTGTCCGAAAGGACATGACGGGAGACCCCCTGGTGGCCGAATCCAGGAAGGTGGTCAACAGGCCTGTGACTTCCAGGGTCTTCAGGTCAAGGATCCTGGGGGAGCCCGTGGTTGAGGCCTGTTTTACCAGGTTGAACTATTTCGACGACTTTGTGGGAACCCTTTGTATCCAGATACCTGCCACTTCTTTTTTCTACACCTTGCGGAAAGGGGGGCGCTACCTCTTTGTGGTGACCACCCAGAAGGGAGAGGTTCTTTTCCCCAGGGATCGCCGGATCTTCTGGGGTGGGGCGGGAGTTGGAGTCTCCAAAAACAGGGTGATGGTGGATGGTCGAGCCTACATGATGGTCTCCCATTACCTCAAGCCTCTGGGTCTTAAACTCTACGCCCTGGGGGACCTCCAGGAGATCTCCGCCCCCGTGTTCCACTTTGGTTTCAGTATCTTCATCGTTTCTGCCTTCATCCTCCTTTTGGCCACGGCGGGATTCTACGCCGGAAGCAGTATGGCCATCCGTCCCCTGGAGGACCTCACGGTGGTGGCCAGAAGGGTGGCCACCACCGGGGAGCTGGTGGAGCTGGAGGAGGGTCCCCGGGAGGGGGAGGTGGGTCACCTCTACATGGCCTTCAAGAGCATGATGGACAAGCTCCGGGAGAGCCACCTCCGTTTGAAGAAGTCGGAGAGTCACTACCGCCTCCTGGCCGAGGGTATTCCCGAGGTGGTCTTCAGCTTCGACAGAGAGGGGAAGATCAACTACGTCAATACCAGGGTGGAGGACCTGTTGGGGGCGGCCCGGGAGGAGTTTCTCCAGGGCGGGCTGGAGAGGCTCCTGGAGTACATCTATCCCCAGGACAGGTCCAGGGCCAAGGCCTTCTTCGCGGAGATCATGGACCACAAGAAGGAGGAGATGGAAGAGCTGAGGATTCTGCCCAAGAACGGGGGCAGGCCAAGGTATGTGATGCTGGTGGTGAAGCCCTCACCGGGTGGGGAGTCCTTCACGGGACTCATGGTGGACCTCACCGTCACCAAGAAGCTGGAGCAGGTGGCCAAGGAACTGGAAGAGGCCCATACGGAGCTGGTGAGGGTTCAGAAGATGGCGGCCATAGGGCGTCTGGCTTCGGGGGTGGCCCACGAGATAAACAACCCCCTCATGGCCATTGTGGGATACGCAGAGAAGTGGATGGAGGAGGTGGAGAAGTGCAATCCCGAGTTGGCCGATGACCTCCAGAAGATCTATGGAGCCTCCATGAGGGCAGCGGAGATTGTGAGGGCCCTGCAGCTCTTCTCCAGCACCCTCAGGGACACGGAGTGTGAGATGGTGGATGTGGAGGAACTCCTCTCCCAGACCCTTTCCGATATGAAGAAAGGCCTGGAACAGGAAGGGATATCCCTGGAGTGGCGGGTGGAGGAGGGACTTTCTCCCCTCTTTCTGCCACCCCAGTACATCAGAGAGATACTGGTGAACCTGGTGGGGAACGCCAAGGACGCCATTGGGGGTTCGGGGAAGGGCTCCCGGATTGAGGTGGAGGTGGAGAGGGACAGGGCAGGCCTGGTGATAAAGGTCTCCGACGATGGACCGGGCATACCCCAGGGTATAAGGAATCTCATCTTCGATCCCTTCTTCACCACCAAACCCCCCGGTCGGGGCACAGGTTTGGGCCTCTCCATGGTTCAGCAGATGGTGGAGAATCTGGGTGGAACCATAAGGGTGGAGAGCACCGAAGGCGAGGGGACCACTTTTGTGATCAGGATTCCCCTGGAGCCTGGAAGAAGGACTGGACAATGAGCTTGAGGATCAGGGGGGCGCTGCTGGTTGCTGCCGTCTTGGCGGTGGTGCTGGGTATCGGAGGATGGGTCCTGTACAGGAACGTGAACGATCTCACCTACTATCTGTTGAAGAACAAGGCGGCCACCATAGTGCAGCAGGTCTTCATCGTCAGGGAGTGGGTGGGAAGCCATGGCGGGGTTTACGTGAAGAAGGGTGAGAACAGGTATGTTCTCACCGTTCCCGCCTTCGTCACCAAGGAGCTTACCAGATACTCCTCGGGTATAAAGTACAGGCTTTTCTCTTCCCATCCCATCAATCCCGAAAACGCCCCCGATGCCCTGGAGAAGAGGGCCTTGGAGAGCTTTGCCAGGGGCAAGAAGGAGTTCTTCACCCTGGTCAAGAGGGACAGGAAGAGATTCGTGGTCTACGTCACACCCCTCATGGCCACTCCCAAGTGCCTGCCCTGCCACCCGGGGGCCAAGGTGGGGAGTCTCTTGGGTGGGTTGGGAGTCACCTTCTCTGCGGAGAAGGAGCTGAGCACCATGTCCCACTACGCCCTGGGGCTGGGGGTGGGAGGGGTTTCGGCTCTATTGGTTACCCTCTTCATGGTGGTGTTCCTTCTGGATAGGGAGGTGGTGGGTAAGGTTAGAGAGGTGGAAAGGGGTTTTGCCAGGATCTCCCAGGGAGACCTGGATGTGAGGCTTCACCTCAAGGGGGCCCAGGAGTTCGTCTCCCTCTCCCGGGGTTTCAACCACATGGTGACCAGACTCTATGAGCAGGAGAAGGCCCAGGAGCGCATGACCGAGAGGCTTCAACTGGAAAAGGCCAAATTCCAGCGTCTCTTCGAGGGGGCCATGGAGGGGATAGTATTCCTGGACAAGGAGGGGAAAATCAGGGACCTGAACCCCGAGGGCATGAGACTTCTGGGTTGTGAGGAGAAAGAGCGGGTGGTGGGCCTCGATTTCTTCAAGGATATCTGCTCTTGTGGTGAGCTCTTTCTGCGCCTCACCAGTGAGGGTGAGGTCCGGGAGACGGAGGTGCCCCTGAAGAGGGTTTCCGGAGGAGAGGTGGTGGTGGATATGTACTGGTTCTCCGTGGGTGATCTCCACTGCCTCTGGGGATACTGGGGCATGATCAGGGATGTCTCTGAAGAGAAGAGTCTGGAACGCCAGCTCATCAAGGCCCAGAGGATGGAGGCCATCGGTGTCCTGGCGGGGGGCATCGCCCACGACTTCAATAACATCCTCTCAGGGGTCCTGGGATTCGTGGAACTCTGCCTGGACGAGGTGCCCAAGGGTTCCCAGGTCCATGAGAGACTCACCATGTGCATGGAGGCCCTCAAGAGGGGAAGTGGCCTCACCCGTCAGCTCCTGGACTTTGCCAGAGCCCGGGAAGACCAGATGCGTCTCCTGGACCTCAACCTCCTGGTGAAGGAGCTCTCCAAGATCCTGAGGGAGACCCTGCCCAAGATGATAGAGGTGGAGGTCTCCCTGGATCCCCAGCTCAAGTTCATCATGGCCGATCCCTCCCAGATCCACCAAGCCCTCCTCAATCTCTGTATAAACGCCAGGGATGCCATGCCCCAGGGAGGGAGACTCTTGCTGAAGACGGAGAACGTGACCCTGGAGAAGGAAAACCCCGAGCTGGGACTGGCTCCCGGCAGGTATGTGGTCCTTACCGTCTCCGATACGGGCTGTGGCATGGATCAAGAGACGGTGAAGCACATCTTTGAGCCCTTCTTCACCACCAAGAAAGAGAGGGGCACGGGCCTGGGCCTGGCCATCACCTACTCCATAGTGAAGGGGCATGGGGGGGCCATAGAGGTGGAGAGCCAGGAAGGGATGGGCACCACTTTCAGGATCTATCTTCCCTCCATGGAGGTGAGGGAAGAGGAGGAGGCCACCGTTCCCCACACCCTGATGAAGGGTAAGGGGAAGATCCTGGTGGTGGATGATGAACCCATGGTGAGGGATTCGGTGGCGGCCATGTTGGCCAAGTTGGGTTTCGAGCCCGTGAAGGCCTCTTCGGGGGAAGAGGCCCTGGAGATATACAGGAGGGAGGGCAGAGAGATCGTGGCGGTCCTCCTGGACCTCTACATGCCGGGCATAGGGGGGGTAAAGGCCCTGGAGGAGCTCATGAAGATGGAGCCCAAGCCCAAGGTGATCATATCCTCGGGATACAAGGACAAGGACCTGGAGGAGGCCCTGAGGGAGATGGGGGCCCTGGCCTACCTGAACAAGCCCTATGGCCATAAGGAGCTCTCGGACATCCTCAGGAGGATAGTGGGAGGTTGAGGGGAGAGCCCTTGGATAAAGGGGTGGTAGTATTCTCCGGGGGCCTGGACTCCACCACGGCCCTCTATTGGGCCCGGGAGGTTTTCCGGGAGGTGTATGTCCTCACCTTCTTCTACGGCCAGCGCCACGCCCTGGAGGTGGAGATGGCAAGAAAGATCGCCCGGAGGGTGGGGGTGAAGGAGCACGGGTTTCTGGAGGTTGACCTCACCCAGATAGGGGGCTCGGCCCTGACCGATCCTGCCCTGGAGGTGCCCCTGGACAGGGAACCTGTCCAGGAGGGAATCCCCATCACTTACGTACCCTTCAGAAACGGCATCTTTCTCTCCCTGGCGGCGGCATGGGCTGAGGTGAGGGGTGTCTCCCACGTGGTGGGGGGATGGAATGCCGTGGACTTCTCGGGGTATCCCGATTGCAGGGAGGGGTTTTTGAGGGCCATGGAGAGGGCCATAAACCTGGGCACCAAGGCGGGGGTGGAGGGGAGGCCTTTCACCATCCATGCTCCCCTCATTCACCTCTCCAAGGCCCAAATCATCTCCCTGGGCCTCTCCCTGGGGGCAGACTACTCCTGGTCCCTGTCGTGCTATACAGGGAGGGAGGTGCCCTGTGGTCGGTGCGACAGCTGTATTCTTAGGGCCAGGGGATGGAGGGCGGTGGGGATCATGGACCACCTCCTGGAAAGGCTCATGAGGGAGGGGAAGCTTTCCGGGGAGGACGTCCTCAAAATTGCTTAATAGGGTCCTGTTAAGGGAGAAAATGTTGACACGGGGGGAGGGGGAATTTATATTCTACCCCCGTAACATATCACGGTCGTGGTTCTTTCAAGTTCCTTTGCGCGCCCATAGCTCAATTGGATAGAGCACGGGACTACGGATCCCGGGGTTGGGGGTTCGACTCCCTCTGGGCGCGCCATCTAAAGGGGAAAATGCAGGTCTATTTCGATGAAAGGATAGTATGCAGCTTCATGGAGGAGGCCCTGGAGGAGGCCCAGAAGGCCTATTACCTGGGTGAGGTTCCCGTGGGGGCTGTGGTGGTGGACAGGGACTACAATATCGTGGCCAGGTGCCACAACCTCAGGGAGACCCTGGGAGACCCCACGGCCCATGCGGAGATCCTGGCCATCAGGGAGGCTTCCAAGAGGTTGGGGGACTGGAGGCTGTCGGGGTGTAGCCTTTTCGTCACTCTGGAGCCGTGTCTCATGTGTGCGGGGGCCATTGTCCAGTCCCGGATGGAGTACCTCTTTTTTGGCGCCCGGGATCCCAAGGCCGGGGCCGTGGTCTCCATGTATCGGGTGCTGGACGATCCCCGGTTCAACCACAGGGTGAACTATTACCCGGGAGTGTTGGAGAAGAGGGCTTCCCTCATTCTCAAGTCCTTCTTCTCGGGTCTCAGGGGTAGACGGAGGGGAGAGGTGGCCGAGTGGACGAAGGCGGGTGACTCGAAATCACCTGACCCCTACTGAGGGGTCCGTGGGTTCGAATCCCACCCTCTCCGCCAGTCAATTCTGGAAAGAAGAACGAAAAATCATGTCCAGGCAGTAGAAGGAGTATTCAAATGGGAAGGAGTGAAACCATCACTGCGGAGGGTCTCAATCTTCAGGAACTCAAGAGGATGACCGTTTCTCAGCTCATGAAGCTGGCCAGGGAACTGGGAATTTCGGGTCTCTCGGGTTTGAAGAAGCAGGAGCTCATCTTCCGTATCTTGGAGGGCCAGGCCCAGAAGAACGGCCTGCTCTTCGGTGAGGGGGTCTTGGAGGTGCTGCCCGACGGCTTCGGCTTTCTCAGGTCCCCTACTTACAACTATCTCCCCGGCCCCGACGACATCTACGTCTCCCCCTCCCAGATCAAGAGGTTCAGCCTCAAAACGGGGGACACGGTCTCCGGCCAGATCAGGCCCCCCAAGGAGGGGGAGAAGTACTTCGCCCTCCTGAAGGTGGAGGCCATCAACTTCGAAAGCCCCGAGGTGGCCAGGGAGAGGATCCACTTCGACAATCTCACCCCCCTCTATCCCGACGAGAGGATCGTACTGGAGACCGCTCCCGACAACTTCTCCATGAGGGTGATGGATCTCATCACCCCCATCGGCAAGGGCCAGAGGGGCCTGATTGTGGCTCCTCCCAGGACGGGGAAGACGGTCCTTCTCCAGAATATCGCCAACTCCGTCACCACCAATCACCCTGAGATTTACCTCATAGTCCTTCTGGTGGGTGAGAGGCCCGAGGAGGTGACGGACATGCAGCGTAGCGTCAAGGGTGAGGTGGTGAGTTCCACCTTCGACGAGCCTCCCCAACGCCATGTCCAGGTGGCCGAGATAGTGATAGAGAAGGCCAAGAGGCTGGTGGAGTGCAAGAGGGACGTGGTCATCCTTTTGGACAGCATCACCCGACTCACCAGGGCCTACAACGCCATGGTGCCCTCCTCTGGCAGGGTCCTGTCGGGGGGTATCGAGGCCAACGCCCTGGACAAGCCCAAGAAGATCTTCGGCACGGCCAGGAACATCGAGGAGGGGGGGAGCCTCACCATCATTGCCACGGCCCTCATCGAGACGGGCAGCCGCATGGACGACGTGATCTTCGAGGAGTTCAAGGGCACGGGCAACATGGAACTCCACCTCATCAGGGCCCTGGCCGACAGGCGCATCTTCCCCGCCATAGACCTCCAGAAGTCGGGGACCAGGAGGGAAGAGCTTCTCCTCTCCCAGTTTGAGCTCAACCGCATCTGGATCTTGAGGAAACTCCTGGCCACTCTGAGCCCCGTGGAGGCCATGGAGTTTCTCCTCAACAAACTGAGGGGGACCAAGAGCAACAGGGAGTTCTTGGAGTCCATGAGCGCTTGAGGAATGGAGGGTTATGGGGATCAGGGTCAAGTGGAGGGACCTGGAGAGGGAGACCCTGGCTCCCCCGGGTGTCAAGCTCAGTTACCTTCTCGCCAAGGAGAACATAGACTTTCCCTTTCCCTGCGGCGGGGAGGGTCTGTGCGGCCGTTGCAGGGTGAGGTTCTTGAAGGGTCCTCCCCCCCCTACTCCGGCTGAGAGGCGTCTCCTCACCCCCCGGGAGATAGAGGAGGGGGTGAGACTGGCCTGCCAGGCCGTGATCACCCGGTCCACGGAGTTGGAGCTTCTGGGGGGAGGTACGGTATTGCCCAGGGACTTTCTCTTGGACTTGACCTCCTTGGTCCCCTGTCTCCAGCCTCCCCGGGAGGGCTCCCGGGCGGCGGCCCTGGACCTGGGTACCACCACCCTGGCCCTTTCCCTCCTGGATCTGGGAGAAGGCACTCGTCTGAACACCCGGCTTGTTACCAATCCCCAGAGGGCCTGGGGGGAAGACGTGGTATCCAGGATGAAGGCGGCCCTGGAAGGGAAGGAGAGAGAGTTGGCCCAAGTGGTGTGGGACCTCCTCCTTCCCCATCTGGAGGGGGCCTCTTATCTGGTGGTGGCGGGCAATGCTGTCATGGAGACCATCCTGGCGGGTCTGCCTCTGGACACCCTGGCCCGCTATCCTTTCCAGGCTCCCTTTGCCGGGGGCCAGTGGCGGGAGGAACCCTTCCCCCATTATGTGATGCCCCTGGTGGGGAGGTTTCTGGGGGGAGATACTGCGGCCCTTTTGTTGGTGTTGGACCTCCTGGGAGCCGGCAGGCCGGCTTTGGCTCTGGATCTGGGTACCAACGCCGAGGTCCTTCTCCTCACAAAGGAAGGGGTAAAGGCCGCCTCGGCCCCTGCTGGCCCGGCCTTCGAGGGCGTGGGCATCTCCTCAGGAATGGGCCTCTCCCCGGGGGCTGTGGTCCAGGTGGAGATGAAGGGGGATGGATTGGTTCTTCACACCCTGGACGGTGGTCCTCCCAGGGGCTTTTGTGGCTCGGGGCTCCTCTCCCTCACAGCCCTCCTCCTGAGGGAGGGAGTGGTGGATTCCACGGGGAGGATAAAAGACGAAGGTGAGCTTTCTCCCTTCTGGAGAGAGAGGAGGGTGGAGGAGGGACTTGTCCTGGAGGGTGGAATCACTTTCACCCAGGGAGACCTGAGAAAGATCCAGTTGGCCAAGGGGGCGGTAACCAGCGCCTGGCGGACGTTGCTGAGGGAGTACGGGCCTGTGGATGGCCCCTCTGTCGTCTATCTGGCGGGGGCCTTTGGTTCTTCCTTGTCCCTGGTGGATCTGGTCACTCTGGGGTTGGTACCCAGGGAGGTGAGGGAGGCCGTACATCTCGGTAATACCTCTCTGGTGGGAGCCGAGGCCGTGGCCCTCTCCCGGGACTGCCTTGAGAGGGCGGAGGAGCTGGTTTCTGAGGTGGAGGTGGTGGATTTGGCCATGGTGGAGGGTTATCAGGATATCTACATAGAGAGCCTTTCTTTTCCCCTTTGAGCCATGGAGATAGTGAATGCGGATAGGCTGGCTCCATGGATGGACGCCCTGGTGGAGCTCTATCAGGAGGCCTATGAGGGGTTGGAGGAGTATGCCTACACCCGGCCCCGGGACGTGCGCCGTTATATGAGGTGGCTCCACAGGAGGGCTCCCCGGTCCTTCTTCCTGGCCCTGGAGGGAGAGAGGCTCCTGGGGTTCATAGTGGCTGATGCCCAGTGGATGGAGAATGGTGAGCCCATAGGGGAGATCCACGAGATCGTGGTGTCACCGGAGGCCAGGGAGAAGGGGGTGGGCAGTGCCCTTATGGAGAGGGCCCTGGGGTTCTTCAGGGAGAGGGGGCTCCCCAAGGCGGGACTCTGGGTGGGGGAGCATAACACCAAGGCCCATGACTTCTACCGCCATCTGGGGTTTGAGGACAGGGGTAAGGTGGGTAGGTGGATAAGGATGGAGAGGCTTCTGTGATGGGCATCTCCTCTGGGGGAGGTCTCTCCATCCTTTTTGAGAGGGTCTGAAGGTGGCGGCCTTTCGGGAGGGGGCTGGGGAGGGAGGGGTGAAAATATGAAAAAACCGGGTTTCCTTTATCTGGCTTTGCCCTTTGCCGCGGTGAACGGGGTGGTATGGGGGGTGGGCATAATAGTCATCCCTCTGCTGGCCGGCACGTCCTCCAAGGCGGGCGTGGCCTTTGGAATGATCAACCTGGGCATAGCCCTGGGGGCCGTCATGTGGGGGGTTCTATCCCGGTGGGTCCAGGTGGACAGGCTGGTGTTTGCCAGCTGCATCCTCTCTTTTGTGGTCTGGTTGGCCATGGCCGTGATGCATGGGAAGGCCCTGGTGCCTCTGGCCTTTCTCTTCGGTTCTTCTGCGGCGGGCATTTTTGTACTGGCCAGCGTGGTGGTCACCCGGGTCTACCGGAAGGACCAGTGGGACAGGTATGTCTCCCTTATGCAGGCCTTCATGACGGGAGGAACGGTGGTGGGCCTCCTCCTGACCTCTGTATGGGCCGGTCCCCTTGTGGGGATTCCCCTCCTGGCCCTGGGGATTGTGGTATGCATCCCCATGAGCAGGCACATGGCTGGAAAGGGGGAGGAGCACCCCCTTCATCCCCGTTGCCTCAAGCCCAAGATGCATTTCTCCGAGTTCTTTACCGGCTACTTCCACCGCCGGTTCAGATTGGAGCACCTCTTTCATCTGAAGGAAAAAGAGCTCTTCAGGCTCAATTTGAGATGGGGGCTGGCCCTGCTGGCCGTTGCCCCTGTTTACGCCATATATCCCCTTCTCATGAGGGATGCTTTCGGCGTGGGCCAGCGCTCATCTTCCCTGGTGTACGCAGTGAGCACGGCCATAGGGGTGGGCTTCTTCGTGGTGGCGGGGAGGCTCTCAAAGAGATCCACCTCTGCTCTACCCTTCAACCTCGGCCTTCTTCTGTATTTCCTCACCTTTGTCTTCATGCTGGTGGGCTATGCTTTTAAAATGAAGGCCCTGGGGGTGGTTGGATTCATGGTCATGATCTTTGCCTGGTCTTTCATTTCCGTGGGCATGAACCTCTCTGTGGTGGAGATGATGGATGAGGACCACAGGGCCGAAGCCCTGGGAGTGGCCAACGCCATCCAGAGCCTGGACAATGTGGCGGGGGGCATGATGGGCGGGGCCCTGGCTTCCCGGTTTGGTGATACATCCATTATGGCCCTGGGGGTGATCCTCACCCTGGCGGCCCTTTTAACGGGACTAAAGATAAGGAGGTTGTAGACATGCTTTCTAAGAAGAGGATACCCGTGAGGAAACACATATCCGCCACCTATGCCAGCAGGGCCTTTACCCGGCCCATACCCCGCTATGAGATCCCTGAAGATGGAGTGGGGCCGGATGTGGCCTACCAGCTCATTCACGATGAGATGAACCTGGACGGTAATCCCGCCCTCAACCTGGCCTCCTTTGTCACCACCTGGATGGAACCCCAGGCCGAGAGGCTCATCATGGAGAGCCTGAACAAGAACCTCATAGATCAGGAGGAGTACCCCCAGACGGGGGTCATCCAGGCCAGGGTGGTGAACATGCTGGCCAGGCTTTTCCATGCCCGGGAGCAGCACGAATTTGTGGGAACGGCCACCGTGGGGTCATCGGAAGCCATTATGCTGGGTCTCCTGGCTCACAAGTGGAGCTGGCGGAAGAGGAGGGAAGGGAAAGGGACCTCCAGCCCCAATCTCGTGGTGGGAGCGGACGTCCATGTGGTGTGGGAGAAGTTCGCCCGGTACTTCGACGTGGAGCTCAGGGTCATTCCCATGGAGAAGGGGAGGTACACCCTGGACGTGGACAGGGTGAGGGAGGCCGTGGACGAGAACACCATATGCGTGGGGGCGGTGTTGGGCACCACCTTCACGGGCCAGCTGGATCCCGTGAAGGAGCTCAACGACATGCTCCTGGAGCTCAAGGGTCACAGGGGCCTTGATATACCCATCCACGTGGATGCGGCCAGTGGCGGATTCCTGGTGCCTTTCCTCTATCCCGAACTCCAGTGGGATTTCAGGCTGGAGCAGGTGAAGTCCATAAACGTCTCGGGTCATAAGTACGGCCTGGTCTATCCCGGAGTGGGATGGCTCATCTTCAAGGATAGGGAGTACCTGCCGGAGGATCTCATCTTCTACGTGAACTACCTGGGTAGCCAGGAAGCCACCTATACCCTCAACTTCTCCCGGGGCAGCGCCATGGTGGTGGCCCAGTATTACAATCTCCTCAGGCTGGGCAGGAGGGGTTACAGGGCCGTAGCCCAGAGCTGTCTATCCAATGCCAGGTATCTGGCAGAGAGGCTGGAGGAGATGGGGATATTTCGGCTCACCCACAGGGACATAAGGCTTCCCGTGGTCACCTTCTCTTCGGATGAGGTGGACGTGTACGAGCTCTCCCGCCGACTCAGGGGCAGGGGGTGGATTGTTCCGGCCTACAATCTTCCCCCAAACGCCCAGGACGTGAACATCCTCAGGGTGGTGGTCAAGGAGAACTTCAGCCGGGACATGGCCGACATGCTTCTCTCCCATATGGGAGAGACCCTGAAGGAGATGGGAAGGGGGAAGAGAGGAGACGGGGAGATCCCCCGGATCGGGGGGCAGATCCACACCAAGATATGCTGATGGGATTAAAAGAGGCCCTCCAGGAGCTTCTCCAGGGTCCGGTAGGCCAGAAGGAGTTCCCCTATGTCCGTCTTCTCCTGGGGGGTGTGGCAGGAGGGCAGGTATCCTGGCCCGAAGATGACGGACTGGGTCCCCCCTTCCAGGAGGTGGGCGGCATCGGTCCAGCTTTTCATGCCCGCCAGTGGGGCTTCTTTCCCCGTGACCCCTTCCAGGGCCCGGGCCAGGGTTTTGACGATCCAGGACTGGGGGTCTATCTCCAGGGGTAGGGAGACGTCCTTAAATACGTAGTCCGCCCCTTCCTCTTCCAGGATTCGGGTGATTTCCAGGGCGGCCTTCTCCACATTCTGGTGGGGAAGGATGCGGAAGTCCAACAGTCCCCGACACCGGTGGGGCACCCTCAGGGTGCCGTCTCCTCCCGAGAGTTGGAGGATGTTCATCAGGGACTTGCCCAGGAGAACGTCTTCTTCACCCAGGAAGGGGAGGTGCCTGAGGCGTTCTATGAGTCTCAGGGCCTTTTCTATGGCGTTTTCCCCTGCTTCCACCTCGCTGCCGTGGGCCATCTTTCCCAGGGTGGTGAACTCCACTTCCAGGGAACCTGCCTGGCAGATGCAGATCTTCAGCTCCGTGGGTTCCAGGACTACACCCCAGGGGGGGAGCTTCTCATGGGCAAGGGTTTCCGAACCCCTTCCCTGGTCCTCTTCGTCCACCAGAAAGGCGAAGGTGACGGGAAGTCTATCCAGTTCTCCGGCGAACCTCATCAGGAGGGCCATGAGGATGGCCACTCCCGCCTTGTCGTCGCAGGCCCCCAGGCCCCACACCGCTCCTCCTTCCACCCGGGGCTGGGGAGGCAAACCCTCCAGGGGCGGCACGGTGTCCACATGGGAGACCAGGATGAGGCGGTTCCCTTCTCTGTGGTTCACCAACAGGTTGTACCACAGACCCTCCACCCGTTGCCTGAGGGCGGAGATCCCCAGGGCAGTGATAAAGTCTTCCAGGTAACCCAGGATCATGCCCTCTTCCCCGGATACACTGGGGATGGCCACCAGTCTCACAAGCTGATCCACCAGAAACTCTTCCATGGCGCCTTCTTCTATATCAGCGGGATGTAAAAAGGAATAGGGCAGGGTGGAAGCCTGGTTTCACCTTCCTCTTTCTCCCCGGAAAGGGGTTTCTCCCCTGGGCCTGTTGCCTCATCCTTGACGCCACAGTTATAGTGAAGTGGTGATGCTGGAGAAACGAGTCTAGAGAGGGGGATGCCATGGCAAAGAAGAGGGTGGGTCCGGAGGTTTCCCTGTTTTATCCGGCGCCGGTGGTTCTGGTCACCTGCGCCCGGGAGGGGGAGAGGCCCAATATCATCACCATTGCATGGACCGGGGTGGTGTGTTCCGAACCTCCCATGGTGGGGGTGGCCATCCGTCCTGGCCGTTACTCCCATGCTATGGTGGCGGACACCCGGGAGTTCGGGGTGAACTTCCCCAGGAGAGAAGACCTGGAGAAGGTGGACTTCTGCGGTGTGGCCTCAGGCAAGAAGGTGGACAAGTTTGAAAAGTGCGGCTTCACTCCTTTCAAAGGGAAGGCCATCAGCGTGCCTCTCATTAGAGAGTGCCCTGTCAACCTGGAGTGTGTGGTCACCCATGCCCTGGATCTGGGTTCCCATACCTATTTCCTGGGAAGGGTAGTGGAGGCCCATGTGGATGAAGAGCTCTGGCAGGAGGGGGGGCTGAAGGTGTGGGAGGCCTCTCCTCTGGTCTATCTCCCTCCCACTGCCCAGTATGCCTCTCTGGGGGAAGTCCTGGGGAGATACTGCCTGTCCAAGGGAAGGATTTGACCATGATTTACGTGGAGACCTCCCTGGTGTTGCTGGCCCTGGAGAGGGGAGACGAGGGGGAGGAGGCCCGGGGCTATCTGGAGGGCGTTCTCCAGGAGGGGGGACACCTCTCGGAGCTGGTTCTGGCCGAGGTCCATAACCTGGATGAGCCCAGGAGGGAGTGGACGGCCCGGCTGTTGAAGGAACTGCCCTTTCCCCTTTTGAGGGTGAACCTCCAGGCCCTGGAGCTGGCCAATCGCTATGTTTACAACAGGGTCCTGGAAGGACCCCTGAGGGATCTGGGTCTCCACGGGGCCCTGGCCTCCGTGAGGAAGTGTGAAAGGCTGGACACCTGCGATGGCCGCCTCCTGGAGGCCCTGGAGGGTATTGAGAGGGTGAACCAGGTGGCAGGTTATCCTTCGTCCTCCGTCCATCTCCCCCTGGGGGAAGGGTGGAAGGGGGACGAGGAGTTGGACGGGGTGAGGGCCCTCTCCTGGCGGGTCACCTCCAGAAAGAAGGGAGAGGAGGTGGTGAGGGCGATCCAGGAGATGGCCCAAAACTTTATGAAGGAGAAGGGTCTCTCCCTGGAGAAGGTGGGCAGGATTGAGATATTCTGAGTTCAAAAGGGCCGTAGAGCTCCTGGGAATACCCCCGGGCACCAGTCTGGAAGGAGTGAAAGAGATTTACAGAAGGCGGGTGAAAGAGGGGAGCTACCGGGACCTGGCGGAACTGAACGCGGCCTACAGGCTGGTGGTGGAGTTTTGCACACGTTACCCTTTGGCCTTTTCCCAGGAGGAGTTTTACAGGACTTATCCCGAGGAAGCCATAAGGGATGGTTTTTACAACCATCCCTTGTGGGAAGGAGGGTAGGGCTTGGGGGGAGTCAAGGTTGGACTGGCTTTGGGAGGTGGTGCGGCCAGGGGACTGGCCCATGTCGGTTTCATAAAGGTCCTCGAACGGGAGGGAATCCCCGTTCACGCCATTGCGGGGACCAGCATGGGGGCCATCGTGGGTGCCAAGTACGCCATGAATCCCAGTGTCCGGGTCCTGGAGGAGGATATCATTCGCTTTCTGGAGAGCGACGTGTTCAGAAAGGCCCACCTGGATTTCCTCAAGGAGGGAGAGGAAGAGGAGTCCCGGCGGGGCATCTTCTTCCATCTGGCCCGGTATATCTCCAAGAAGGTCTATTACACCCTGGCAGCCAATCAGAGGTCTCTCATAAAGGACGAGACCTTTAAGGAGATCATAGAGTTCCTCATCCCCGATGTACCCCTGGAGTTCACCAGAATCCCCTTCGCCGCCACGGCAGTGGACCTCAGATCGGGGGTGGAGGTGGTTCTTCAGGGAGGATCCCTCCGGGAGACTGTGGCTGCCAGTTGTGCCTTGCCCGGTGTCCTGCCTCCGGTGGAAGTAGGGGAGTTTGAGCTAGTTGACGGGGGATGGTTGGATCTGGTGCCGGGCCACGTGGCCCGGCGCATGGGCGTCCACGTGGTGATAGGGGTGTGGGTGGGGAGCGACCTGGGGGAGGCCTGCTGCTGGGAGAGCTCCATCGATATCCTCTCCAGGGCAGACGAGATCACCCGTCATTACCTGGGGTTTCTCCGGTTGAAGGAGTGCGATGTGGTGGTGGCCCCCGAGGTGAACCATGTCTCCTGGGCGGACTTTGATAGGGCCTGGGAAGCGATAGAGGCAGGAGAGAAGGCGGCCCTGAGGTCCCTTCCCACCATCAGGAAGGCCATCAGGTTGGCCCAGGTGAAGAGGTGGCTTCCCTTCTCCAAGCGTGCCAGTCGTCCCCGGATACCCTTCTTAATTTATCCTTGAGAGCCTCCAGGGCTTGGGCAGTGGCCCTGTAGACCCAGGTCTCTAAGGAGCCCTGAGGGGTCTCCACTGTCACCCGGCGCCTCTCGTATATGCCCTGGTGGACGCCCTCGTAGATGTCGAGGATCATGAGGGATTCCAGGGGCAATTCCCATACCTCTCCTTTCACCCGCCCTTCCCCTGGATAGGCCAGGGGGTAGTCGCCGGGCACGAAGTGGTATAGGATGTGGCAGGGAAGGATCCCGGGCCCCAGGGGATCCCCCTGGAGGTCCATCAGCAGGGAGTGGGCTCTACCTCCCGGCAGGAGAGTGCCGTAGAGGAAGAGGCGGGTGTTACAGGGCTTCCAGGTGGGTGTGGATCCACTCCCAGAGCCTTGCTCTGACCCTGTCTTTCTCTTCACCCGAAAGCCCCGTTCCCGGTACAAAGGGTTCCCCTATCTTGACCCTGATCCTGGCGGGTCTCACTGTGAACCTTCCTTTGGGCATGGCCTCTCTGGTCCCTTTCATCGCCATGGGCACGAAGGGTATACCCGTGTCCATAAGGATGTTGAGCCCTTTCTTTCTGAAGGGTTGGAGCTCTCCTGTGGGAGAACGGGTTCCTTCGGGAAATATGGCGATGGGCCTTCTTATGATACCCTTCTCCAGGCTCTCTTTTATGGTCTTGACGGCCAGTTCGGGGTGCTGGCGGTCGATCTTGAGGACCCGGGCCAGGCTCAGGAGCTGGCCGAAGACGGGTATGCGGAAGAGCTCCTTCTTGGCCAGAAAGTGGGGAGCCCCTTTGATGATGTAGCAGAGGGTGAATATGTCGAAGTAGCTCTGGTGATTGCCCACCAGGACGAACTGGCGCAGGCCTTCTGTCTTCTCTCTCCCCTCCACTTCCACTTTGCAGCCCGCCACCTTTAAAAGGGCCCAGGACCAGATGTAGGCCCCCCAACTGATGGGTCTCCTCTGGGGATCGGGGATGGAGAGGATGGCCAGGGGAATACCCAGGAACACCACTATGGCGGCGGCTGTGATCCACCAGATGATGGATCTCAGAGAGTCCATGGTCATTCTTCTCCTTTCTTGCCGAGGTAGATGAGCATGAAACCGGCTACGGCCATGGCCAGGAGGGAGAACCACTGGGGGAGGGAGAGGGGCCCCAGAAAGCTGCGGGGATCACCTCTGAAAAACTCTATGGCGAAGCGGGCCAGGCCGTAAAGAAAGAGGTAGACGAAAAAGATCTCCCCTTTGAACCTCCTTTTGGGGTAGAGCCAGATGAGCACCAGGAAGATGAGGAGGTTGGCCAGGGCATGGTAGAGTTGGGTGGGGTGGAGGGGTATGCCCAGGGGGGCCAGGGAGTGGGGATTGGTGAAGGTGACGGCCCAGGGGAGCTGGCAGGGTTTGCCATAGCAGCATCCCGCCGAGAAACAGCCCAGCCTGCCCACGGCCTCTCCTGCAGCGATGCTGGGGGCCAGGAGGTCTGCCAGGGGCCAGAGGGGGAAATGGTGCCTCTTCACGTGCCAGAGGGCCATGGCGAAGGCCCCGATGAAGCCTCCATAGAAGGCCAGGCCTCCCCTCCACAGGTACAGGGCCTCCCAGGGTCTCACTTTGAAGTATGCCCAGTGTTCTCCCACGTAGTATATGCGGGCCCCTAGGAGGGTGCCCAGGAGGATATAGAAGGCAAGGTCGGTGATGATCTCGGGTTTCACTCCCTCCTGCCGGGCCCTTTTCAGGGCCAGGGCCATTCCCAGGAGGAAGCCTGCGGCCACGAAGAAGCCGTAGGTGGGGATGGAGAGGGGACCTATCTTTACCAGGATGGGGTGCAACCTTAGGCCTCCTGCTCCCTTTCCATGTACTCCTCTATTCTCTTCACCTCTTCCAGGTATTTTAAAGCCAGGGGGTTTCTGGGTTCCACGTCCAGGATGGCCTTCAAATGTTCCATGGCCTCTTTTATTCTCAGGTCCTGCATGTAGATGAGAGCGATGTCGAAGCGGGCCTGGACAAATTCGGGGGCCAGACGGATGCTGGCTTCCAGGTATTCAATGGCCAGCTCCTTTTCTCCCATCATGTGGTGGGCCCATCCCATCTGCCTCAGGGTCTCAGGCCTGGAGGGTTCCAGGGCGATGGCCTCTTCCCACAGGACCAGAGCCTCCTCCCAGTTTTCCCTCTGGGCCTGGGCCAGTCCCAGGAGGTGGTAGGCCTCGGCACTGGAGGGCTCAAGCTCCAGGGCTTTCCAGAGGAGTTCTTCCGCTTCTTCCAGGTCCCCCAGTTCCAGGCTGCAGCCACCCAGAGCCAGAAGGGCTTCCACCATGTCCGGGGCCAGGTTGAAGGCCAGGCGAAAATAAGAGAGGGCCTTGTCCAGGTCTCCCGTCTGGCGGTAGCACAGGCCCATGTTGTAGGCCAGTTCCGGTGAGCCTTCCCCCTTTCCCCGGGCCCTGGCATAGTGATGGAGGGCCTCTCTGTAGGCCCCCTCCATGTAGAGGATGTTGCCCAGAAGAAAGTTGCAGTCCTGGTCCAGGGGTTCGTGTCTGAGGGCCTCTTCCAGGACCTGCCGGGCAAAGTCGTAGTGCCCCGTGTCCCAGGAGATGAGGGCCAGTTCCCTGTAGGCGGGGGTGAACCGGGGATGGTGCTCCACCAGTTCCAGGAGGATCTGGAAGGCCTGGATCCAGTTGCCCTTCTGGAGGGCCGTAAGGGCCTTCTGATACTGGATTTCCCCTTTCATCCTGCTGCCTTCATCCTTTTAAAGTATCCCCAGATGGCCAGTCCCAGTCCCACGGTGATGAAGGAGTCGGCGACGTTGAAGGCGGGCCAGTGGTAGTGGGCCAGGTGCAGGTCTATGAAGTCTATTACCCTCCCATAGACCAGCCTGTCTATGAGATTGCCCAGGCCTCCTCCCAGGACGGCTCCCAGGCTCCACCTTACCAGGATGGCTTTGGGGGGCAGCTTTCTCAGGAGGGATATGACCACCACAATGGCTATGATGGAGACCACTATGAAGAAGAAAGAGGAACGGTATCCTCCCTGGCTTCCCATGCCGAAGGCTCCGCCGGCGTTTCTCACGTGGACCAGATTTAGGAAGGGGGTGAGGATGAGGGTGGCTCCCTGGGGCAGGTGCTGGATGACCAGGTACTTGGTCCACCTGTCCAGAGCCAGGACCACCAGGGCCATGGTCAAGGGGCCCGTCCACGGATTCCTCATAGGTTGAGCACCTCCAGGCACCTTCTACAGAGGGTGGGATGCTGGGGGTTCTCTCCCACGGTGGGCGAATATACCCAGCACCTCTCACACTTCTTCCCGGGAGCGGGCTCCACAGTGACGGAGAGTAGGGGAAACTCTTCCCCCTTTATCTTCCCCTCTCCAAGGTGGTCTATCTCCACGGCAGAGACGATGAAGAACTCTCTCAGGACCTGGGAGGAGAAGGTCTCGAGGAACTCCAGCTTCCCTTGGGGAAAGTGGAGGGTCACCTTGGCGTCGAAGGGGTGGCCTATGAGTCCCTCTTGCCTGGCCGTCTCCAGGGCCCTGGTCACTTCCTTCCTCACCTCCATGAGAGACTCCCAGGCCTGGAACCTGTCCTGGGGCAGGATGTTTTCCTGGGGCTCGGGGAATAGGGCCAGATGGACGGACTGGGGATCCCGGGGGCTCTTGGCCATATGCTCCCATGCCTCTTCCATGGTGAAAGAGAGGATGGGGGCCAGGAGACGGACCAGGGAGTGGAGGAGATGGTAGAGGGCCGTCTGGGCAGAGCGCCTCTCCCGGGAGGTCTTGCCGTGGATGTAGAGCCTCTCCTTGACCACGTCCAGGTAGACGGAGGAGAGGTCCACGGTGCAGAAGGCGTGGAGGATGTGGTGTACCTTGTGGAACTGGAAGCCGTCGTAGGCCTTTCTTACCCGCTCCATGGTGCCCTGGAAGCGCTGGAGTATCCAGCGATCCATCTCCAGCATCTCCGGATAGTCCATGAGGTCCCGGTGGGGGTGGTAGTCGTGGAGGTTTCCCAGCAGGAAGCGGATGGTGTTTCGTATCTTCCTGTAGGCGTCCACCAGTCCCCTCAGGATGGTCTCGGATATGCGCACGTCCTCGGTGTAGTCCTCGGCGGCCACCCAGAGACGCAGGATGTCGGCGCCGTATTTGTCAATGACGTACTGGGGGGCTATGACATTGCCCATGGACTTGGACATCTTCTTCCCCTCACCGTCCACCACGAAGCCGTGGGTGAGGACCGTCTTGAAAGGGGCTTGGTCCCTGGTGGCCACGGCTTCAATGAGGGAGCTCTGGAACCATCCCCTGTGCTGGTCTGAACCCTCCAGGTACATGTCGGCGGGCCACTTTAGCTCCTCCCGGTCTTCCAGGACGGCGGCATGGCTGGTGCCCGAGTCGAACCATACGTCCAGGATGTCCTCCACCTTCTCGAAATCCCTGCCATTGCACCGGGGGCAGGAGAAGTTGGGAGGCAGGAAGTCCTGGGGGGGACGGCGGAACCAGACATCGGCTCCCTCTTTTTCCGTGAGCTCCACCACCCTGCCGAAGAGTTCCCGGGAGGCCACCACGTGGCCACATCCCTGGCACAGCAGAACGGTGATGGGCACCCCCCACGCCCTCTGCCTGGATATGCACCAGTCGGGTCTCTGCTCCACCATGTCCCTGATCCTGTGTCTTCCCCAGGAGGGTACCCACTGGACCCGGTCTATCTCTTCCAGGCATCTTTTGCGCAGGTTTTGGGCCTCCATGGAGATGAACCACTGGGGGGTGGCCCGGAAGATGACAGGCTCTTTGCACCTCCAGCAGTGGGGATAGGAGTGGGTGATGGGCTCTTCCAGGAGGAGCACCCCTTTTTCCTTCAAGAGGTCGATGACCATGGGGTTGGCCTTCCACACCAGGACCCCCTGGAAATGGCTCACCGTGTGGTCGAAGGTTCCGTCGTCCTGCACCGGGTTATAGACGTCGAGTCCGTAGGCCAGTCCCGACTCGTAGTCCTCCTGGCCGTGGCCGGGGGCGGTGTGAACACAGCCCGTTCCCTGGACCAGGGTGACGTAATGGGCCAGAATGATCACCGAGTCCCTGGGCTCGAAGGGATGGGCGCATTTGAGCCCTTCCAGTTCCCTTCCTTTGGCCTCTCCCAGGATCCTGTAGCCCTTGATGCCCATTTTGCCCATGACGTCTTCCACCAGACCCTTGGCCATGATCCAGACCTCGTCCTCCACTTCCAGGGCCACGTATTCAAACTCGGGATGAAGGGCGATGGCCAGGTTGGCGGGAAGGGTCCATGGAGTGGTGGTCCAGATGAGGACGAAGGCTTTTTTCCCCTTTGCCTGGGGAAAGACCCTGCTGAAGTCGTCGTTGGTGGGAAACTTCACGTATATGGAGGGGGAGGTGTGGTCGTGGTACTCCACTTCGGCCTCGGCCAGGGCCGTCTGGCAGCTGATGCACCAATAGACGGGCTTCTTGCCCTGGTAGATGAGGCCCTTTTCGAAGAACCTGCTCAGCTCCTTCACAATGATGGCCTCGTAGTGGTAGTCCATGGTGATGTAGGGGTTGTCCCAGTCTCCAAAGATACCCAGGCGCTTGAACTCTTCCCTCTGGATCTCGATGAACCGCTGGGCGTATTCCCGGCATACCTGGCGGATCTGGTCTTTGGACATCTCCCTCTTCTTGGGGCCCAGCTCCTTCTCCACCTGGTGTTCGATGGGGAGGCCGTGACAGTCCCACCCCGGGACGTAAGGGATGTCGTAGCCTTCCATGGCTTTGGACTTGTTTATGAAATCCTTGAGGATCTTGTTGAGGGCATGGCCTATGTGGATGTGACCGTTGGCGTATGGGGGGCCGTCGTGGAGGATGTAGGAGGGACGCCCCTTCCTCGCCTCCCTCAGTCTCTTGTAGATGTCCATCTCTTCCCAGCGCTTCAGGAACTCGGGCTCCCGCTTGCTCAGACGGGCCTTCATGGGGAAGGCCGTCTTGGGAAGGTTCAGGGTCTCTTTATAGTCCATGCCTCCCACCTCCATCCTTCTGTAAAGACATTGGGGGAAGGTAGCACCCGCCTGGAAAAAGTGTCAATACAAGCCCCTTTCCCCTGGCTTGGAGGATATGTTATTTCTCCTCTCCTGGAGGTGAGGGGTGGAGAGGGAGATCTTTGTTCATGTGCCTTTCAGGAGACTTCTCCAGGTGAGAGACAAGTTTCTGGCCCTGGGTGTGGGGGCTGAGGTCTACTTCTCGGCCCTGGATCTTGAGGGTCACAGCGTGGAAGAGGTGAAGGCCCGGCTGACTCCCATGGTGGAGGGAGGGGTTCCTTTCACCCTCCATGCCCCTTTTATGGATCTCAACCCCGGCTCCGTGGATCCAGCCGTCAAAGAGGTGACCATGAGGAGGTGGCTCCAACTCTTGCCCCTGGTGGAGTTTGTGAATGCCAGGGCCGTGGTGGTCCACCCTGGATTCGACCACTGGCGGTACGGCACCCTGGTGGAGGAGTGGATGGACCTGGCCGCCCGGAGTCTCCTGGAACTTATGGATAAGTATCCACCCCATCTGGTGGTGGCTGTGGAGAACATCTTCGATAGAGACCCCTGGGTGCTCAAGGGTCTCCTGGAGAGGGTGAACCATCCCCGGGTGGGCCACTGCTTCGATGTGGGCCACTTTCTTCTGTTTTCGGGTACGGATCTGGAGACCTGGTTCCAGGCCCTGGGGCCCCACCTGGTGGAGCTTCACCTCCATGACAACAGGGGTGACAAGGACGCCCATATCGCCATGGGCAAGGGCATAGCTCCATGGGACCGGATCTTCTCCCTGGTGGAGGCCACGGGGAGAGACCCCTTTCTGGTGGTGGAGGCCCATAGCGAAGAGGACGCCCTGGAGAGCCTGAAGTACCTGGAGAGGCGCTTTTACCGAGGAGACTTTGGGGAGGAGGGGTATGGAGCGTAAGAAGGTTGCTATGGATTGGGGATACATGGCCTATCTGGAGGAGGGCAGGGGTCGCCCCCTGGTATTTGTCCACGGTGCAGGGAACAGGGCCCAGGTGTGGGAAGGGGTTATGGAGGAGCTCCGGGGCGGGTTCAGGGTGATTGCCCTGGATCTGCCGGGGCACGGCGCCTCCAGTTGCAAGCTGGAGGAGACCATAGAGGGTTACGCCTCCCGGGTGGAGGAGTTCCTGGATGCCCTGGAGTTGCAGGAGGTGGTCCTGGTGGGCCATTCCATGGGGGGAGCCGTTGCCATAAAGACAGTACCCCGTTCCACCAGGATCTCGGGGGTGGTCCTGGTGGGTACGGGGGTAACCCTGTCCGTGAATCCCAGGATCCTTTCGGGCCTCAAGGAGGATTTCAGGGGTACGGTGGCCGCCATGGCCCGGTGGTGTTTTTCCAAAGATGTCCATCCCCCGTTGGTGGAGAAGGCCGGGGAGATGATGCTCCAGGCGGGGAGGGATGTCCTCTACAGGGACATGTACGCCTGCTCCGTCTATTCGGGTAAAGAGGACCTGGGGGGTATTGCCGTGCCCGCCCTGGTGATCTGCGGAGAAAAGGACGTCATGACCCCCGTGGCCCTCTCCAGGGAACTGGTGAAGAGTATAAAGGATGCCCGGCTGACGGTGGTGGAGGGTAGGGGGCACATGGTCCATATGGAGGCTCCGGGAGCTGTTGCCTTGGCCATAAGGGCTTTCCTCTCCTGAGAGGGGAGTTGCAGTGGATGGAGGAGGGGGTTATTTTATTGACACCTCAGGAGCCCTGTGCTAAACCCTTTGGGCCAATTTTCTGGGAGGTAAATGAGTGATGTTCGCCATAGTGGAGACGGGTGGTAAGCAGTATCGGGTGGCCCCGGGAGATGTGATCCAGGTGGAGAAGCTCCCCGTGGAGGTAGGGGCCCAGATAGAGCTGGACAGGGTGTTGTGTCTGGCCCAGGACGATGATGTGAAGGTGGGTGCGCCTTGCCTGGAAGGGGTCAGGGTGAAGGCCCAGGTCCTGCGACACGGCAAGGGGAGGAAGATCCTGGTGGTGAAGTTCAAGAAGAGGAAGAACTACAGGCGCAAGAAGGGGCACAGGCAGCTCTTTACCGAGTTGAAGATCACCGAGATAGAGGCTTAGGAGGTTTTGTCATGGCCCATAAAAAGGGAGTGGGCAGCTCAAGGAACGGAAGGGACAGCGAGTCTAAAAGGCTGGGGGTCAAGAGGTTTGCCGGTCAGTGGGTGAGCGCTGGCAACATCCTGGTGAGGCAGCGGGGCACCCGTTTCTGGCCCGGGGACAATGTGGGCATGGGCAGGGACTACACCCTCTTTGCCAAGATAGACGGCTACGTCCAGTTCTTGAACAGAAGGGGTAGAAGGTATATAGCCGTCTATCCCGACATGTAGAGGATCCCGGGAGATATTGGGAGGGCGGGGGGAACCCCGCCCTTTTTATTTGGTGGAAGGTTCTCATGGTCTTTGTGGACAGGGTCAAGGTGTACGTTAAGGGCGGCGACGGGGGCAGGGGGTGTGTCAGCTTCCGAAGGGAGAAGTACGTCCCCCGGGGGGGGCCTGACGGTGGTGACGGAGGCCACGGGGGGGACGTGATCCTGGAGGTGGATCCCCATCTCTCCACTCTCCTCGACTTTAAGTACAGGCCTGTCAACAAGGCCAAGAGGGGAGGGCATGGCCGGGGAAAGAGGCAGCGGGGCCGGGACGCTCCCCCCTTGGTGTTGAAGGTGCCTCCGGGTACGGTGGTGAAGGACGCCGAGACGGGTGAGGTGCTGGCAGACCTTGTCCAGCCGGGCCAGCATTTGGTGGTGGCCCGGGGAGGCCGGGGAGGCCGGGGGAACGTCCATTTTGTGAGGCCTTGGAAGCAGGCCCCCAGAGACGCCGAGGAGGGGCGGCCTGGGGAGGAGCGATGGATCGTTCTGGAGCTCAAGCTGATAGCCGACGTGGGGCTGGTGGGCTTGCCCAATGCCGGCAAATCCACCCTCCTCTCCCGGGTTTCGGCAGCCAGACCCAGGGTGGCCGATTATCCCTTCACTACCCTGGTGCCCCATCTGGGAGTGGTTTCCCTCCCGGGCTTCAGGAGCTTCGTCATGGCTGACATTCCCGGTATCATCGAGAAGGCCCACCAGGGGGCGGGTTTGGGCCTGGAATTTCTCCGTCATATAGAGAGGACCAGGGTACTCCTCCACCTGGTGGATCTGTCGGGCTGGACAGATGATCCTTGGGAGGCCTTCCAGACGGTGTCGGAGGAGCTGGAGGCCTACGGCGCCGGACTGGAAGGTAAGCCCCGGATAGTGGTAGGAACCAAGCTGGATCTGGTGAAGGATAGGGATGCTGTGACCTCTTTCGGCGAGAGGGTGGAAGCTCTGGGATTTGACTTCTGCGCCGTGTCTGCTGTCACTGGCGAGGGTATTGGCCCCATGCTGGAGATGACCTGGAGGCTCCTGGACCGGGTCAAGGAACCCCCTGTTGTGGAGGGAATGTGGAAGAGGGATTGAGAGAGAGGTATCTGAGGGGTTGTAGACGCCTGGTGGTGAAGGTGGGCAGCGGGGTGATTGCCCATCCCCAGGGAGGGCTCCGGGAGGAGGTGGTCTCCAGTCTGGCTCAGGATCTCGCCGACTTGAGGAACCAGGGCATGGAGGTGATTCTGGTCTCCTCGGGGGCAGTGGCGGCCGGCATGGGGGTTCTGGGACTCAGGGAGAGGCCCAGAAGCATTCCGGTTAAGCAGGCCTGTGCCGCTGTGGGTCAGGCCCGCCTCATGTGGGCCTACGAGCGTCACTTCGAGCGCTGGGGGCAGAGGGTGGCCCAGGTCCTCCTTACCAGGGACGACCTGGAGCACAGGCGGCGCTACCTCAATGCCAGAAACACCCTCTTCACCATTCTGAAGATGGGGGTCATACCCGTCATCAACGAAAACGATACGGTCATGGTGGAGGAGATCAAGTTCGGGGACAACGACAACCTTTCGTCCTTGGTGGCCATGCTGGCCGAGGCCCATCTCCTGGTCATTCTCTCCACCGTGGAAGGGCTCTACACCTGTGATCCCTCCAGGGGAGAGGCCACTCTCCTTAAAGAGGTGAGATCCATAAACGGAGAGCTGGAGAAATGTGACGTGAGAGGGCTCTCTTCCGTGGGTACGGGGGGGATGGCCTCCAAGGTGGAGGCCATAAAGAAGGCGGTGGCCTCGGGCATTCCCGCCCTCATAGCCCGGGGGGATGAGCCCCGGGTCCTGGCGAGGATCGTTGGGGGGGAAGATGTGGGTACCTTCTTCCTTCCCAGGGAGGAGAGGCTTGTGGGCAGGAAGCGCTGGATCGGGTACACCCTCCATCCCCTGGGGACCCTCGTCATAGACAATGGGGCCGTAGAGGCCCTGGTGAAGAGGGGGAAGAGCCTGTTGCCCAGGGGGGTCCTTGAAGTGAGGGGGACCTTCGATATGGGGGACCCTGTGAGCTGTGTGGACGGAGAGGGAAGGGAGGTGGCCAGGGGCCTGGTCAACTACTCTTCCGCCGAGATAGAGAAGATTAAAGGGGTTCACTCTTCCAAGATCCAGGAGGTGCTGGGCTATCACCATTCCGATGAGGTGATCCACCGGGACAACCTGGTGGTTCTTTACGAGAATTTGTGAGGAGGTGGAGGGTGCAGGCCAAGGAAGAAGTGCTCCAGAGGGTGAAAGAGGCCAAGGCGGCCAGCAGGGTCCTGGCCGGTCTTTCCAGTGGGGTGAAGAACCGGGCCCTTCTGGCCATGGCGGATCTGCTGGAGGAGAAGGGAGATGTCATAAAGAGGGAGAATGCCAAGGATCTGGAGTACGGCCGGGAGAAGGGTCTCTCTTCGGCCCTGCTGGACAGACTCCTTCTCGACGACAAGAGGATCAGGGGGATGGCCCAGGGCTTGAGAGAGGTGGCGGCTCTCCCCGACCCCGTGGGGGAGGTGGTGAAGATGTGGCGTCGCCCCAACGGCCTTCAGATAGGGAAGCTCAGGGTGCCCCTGGGGGTGGTGGCCGTCATTTACGAGTCCAGACCCAACGTGACAGCGGACACCGCGGCTCTGTGCATCAAATCGGGCAATGCCATAGTCCTGAGGGGAGGTTCTGAGGCTATCCATTCCAACAGGGTGATAGCCGCTCTCCTCCAAGAGGCTGCCCAGGATGCAGGGGTCCCTCCCCAGGCCATCCAGCTTGTAGAGACCACGGATAGAGAGGCCGTCTTCCATCTTTTGAAGATGGACGGGTATGTGGACCTGGTGGTCCCCAGAGGTGGCGAAGGGCTTATTCGTTTCGTTGCGGAGAACTCCCGCATTCCCGTGGTCTATCATTACAAGGGTGTGTGTCACACCTTCGTGGATAAGGATGCCGACCTGGAGATGGCTTGGAGTATTGCTTTCAATGCCAAGGTCCAGAGACCCGGAGTGTGCAATGCCATGGAGACCCTTCTGGTTCACAGGGACATTGCCCAGGGGTTCCTGCCAGAGATGGCCCGGCGCTTCAGAGAGGCGGGGGTGGAGCTCAGGGGCTGCCAAAGGTCCAGGCAGTTGGTGCCGGACATGAAGGAGGCCACAGAGGAAGACTGGTACGCCGAATACCTGGATCTCATCCTGGCCGTGAGGGTGGTGGACTCTTTGGAGGAGGCCGTGGATCATATCCACACCTACGGTTCGGGTCATTCCGAGGCCATAGTCACCTCCAACTACGCCACGGCCATGAAGTTCCTCCGGGGAGTGGATGCGGCCGCAGTCTACGTGAACGCCTCCACCCGATTCACCGACGGCTACGAGTTCGGTCTGGGAGCCGAAATGGGCATATCCACCCAGAAGCTCCACGTGAGGGGTCCCATGGGGCTGGAGGATCTCACCTGCTGCAAGTTCGTCATTCTGGGCCAGGGTCAGATAAGGGAGTAGTTTGACTAGATTAAAAAGGTGGTGTAGTCCTTAAGTATGGCTGAGGAGCTGGACCGTCTCGGGATTTTTGGGGGTACCTTCAATCCCATTCACGTGGGCCATCTCGTGGTGGCCGAGGAGGTGAGAGAGCGTTTCTCTTTGGACAGGGTCCTCTTCGTTCCTTCCTATCTGCCTCCTCACAAGTCGGTAGACGTGGCTCCTGCCAGAGACAGGCTGGCCATGGTGAGATTGGCCATCCGGGGGAATCCCTATTTCGGCCTCTCCGACCTGGAGGTGAGGAGGGGGACCAGATCCTACACTGTGGATACCCTGAGGGAGCTGAGTTCCAGGGTCTCTGCCAAGCTTTACTTTCTTATAGGCAGTGAGGCCTTTTTCCAGCTTCACACATGGAAGGAGCCCCCTGAGCTGTTCAGGTTTGCCGACTTCGTGGTCATGAGGCGGGCGGGCAGGGAGGTGACTGTGGAGGAGTTGGAGGACTATCTGGAGGAGTTTCACGGCAGCTTCTCCCAGGTGGAGTTTTATTATCAGGGCAAACTGGAGGATTTGCAGATCTTTTCCATTCATGGGGAAGGATTTGACTCTCGCATTTATTTGACCCCTGTAGTAAATATAGGTATCTCTTCAACAGGAATAAGAAAGAGGCTACGAAAAGGTATGAGTATAAGGTACAGAGTGCCCCTGGAGGTGGAGGCTTATATAGAAGAGGAGGGCCTCTACAGGTGATGTACATTCCAGGAGAGGGGTCTTTTCTTCAAAGAGAAGAGGAGGAGAATGAGGCTGGAAGATAAAGTGAGACTCGTAGCGGAGGTGTTAGAGGAGAAGAAGGGAGAAGACATAGTGGCGCTAGATTTGAGGGAGTTTGCCACTATTGTTGATGCTTTCATTCTGGTTTCGGCCCAGGTTCCCGTGCAGGCCAGGTCTATGGCGGATGAGGTGGAGAGGGTCTTGGGGGAATCCCGGGTCTTTCCCTGGCACGTGGAGGGATACGGAGAGGGGAGATGGATCCTCATGGATTACGGGGACGTGGTGGTCCATATCTTCCTCCAGGAGGCCCGGGAACTTTACGATCTGGACAGACTTTGGGGAGATGCACCTAGCCTGCTCCCTGTTGAGAAGGAGGGATAGATGATCAGGGTTCTTTTGGCTGCCATCATTCCTACCGTAGTCTTCCTCTATGTGGCCATCCTCAATCCCCAGAGCGTCACCTTTAAGCTCACCAAGACCCATAGTTACAGCCTCCCCATGGCGGCTGTGGTGGTGGTGCTGGTGGTTGCCGGGTTTGTGGCAGCCCTGGTGATCATGGCTGGGGGAGAGCTTCGTGGGGCCTTGAAGAGGGCAAAGGAGAAGCGCAGATGGAAGGCCCACGAGAAGAAGATGGCCCTTTTCAGGGCGGCCTTGGGGTGGTTTGAGGCGGGGGACCTAGCCAGGGCCCGGGCCCTGTTGAAGAGACTACTGTCCATGGACTCCAAGTTTCTGGAGGGACTCATTCTTATGGGCGTGGTGGCCAAGGAGGAGGGTAACAAGGAAGAGGCCCTCAGTTGGCACAGAA
>Ga0256830_1000503_pt1 | contig 31005 bp, 24 predicted proteins | sample 128326metaG_FD_190537 | JGI IMG/M metagenome (GOLD analysis project Ga0256830, IMG submission 190537) | Hydrothermal vent microbial communities from Lau Basin, Pacific Ocean - 128-326 | ecosystem: Environmental > Aquatic > Marine > Hydrothermal vents | place: Pacific Ocean: Lau Basin | collected... | reverse complement strand
GTCTGCGCTGGACAATCGGCCGCTGCGCTTCGACGAGTTTGAAGGCATGATGCCGCAAACCATTTTTGTCTCGGCCACGCCCGCTGTTTACGAAGCTGAACATTCCGGTGCGGTTATCGAGCAGGTGGTACGGCCCACTGGTCTGCTGGACCCGGTGATTGAAGTGCGTCCGGCAACCACACAAGTGGACGACTTGCTCTCGGAAATTCACAAACGCACAGCGGTGAACGAGCGTGTACTGGTGACCACACTCACCAAACGCATGGCCGAAGATCTCACTGACTATCTGGGGGATCATGATATACGGGTGCGTTACATGCATTCGGACATTGAAACCGTGGAGCGCATGGAAATTATCCGTGACCTGCGCCTGGGTGAGTTCGACGTGCTGGTAGGCATCAACCTGTTGCGTGAAGGGTTGGATATGCCCGAAGTATCGCTGGTGACCATTCTCGATGCCGACAAGGAAGGTTTTCTGCGTTCCGAGCGCTCACTGATCCAGACCATTGGCCGCGCCGCCCGTAATTCCAATGGCAAGGCAATTCTGTATGGTGACCGCATTACCAATTCCATGCAAAAGGCCATCGATATCACGGAATCGCGTCGGATAAAACAACAGGCTTATAACGAAGAGCACGGCATCACGCCCACCACCATCCGCAAGCAGATTGCGGACATCATGGAAGGGAGGAAGAGCGGTGGCAAAGGCTACGACCGCCTCAAGCCAGGTGAGTTTGCCAGGGTGGCCGATGAAATGGCCGAATATGCCGCTATGTCGCCCGCACAACTGGCACAGCGCATCGCACAACTGGAAAAGAAGATGTACCAGCATGCGCAGGATCTGGAGTTTGAAGATGCCGCCCGGGTGCGTGATGAAATCGCCCACATCCAGGAAAATGCCATGGGTATAGCAAGTACGACTTAATCCTGTTTGGATAGCACTTGTCATTGCCACCTGCTTTCGGGTAAAGTGTGCGACCTTCGCAGGCGCGTAGCTCAGTTGGTTAGAGCACCACCTTGACATGGTGGGGGTCGGTGGTTCGAATCCACTCGCGCCTACCACTTTATTTTGATGTTTTTTTAAGCACTCACGAGCAATCGGAGTGCTTTTTTTATGTTTGTTTGATTTTTGAACAAGAGTGCGAGTGGTGGTGGGGTAGTACATCTTTTTCTCGTTATCCTCTAAATCTTTTGCGTTCTCGGCATCTTCGCGTCTTTGCGTTAGATTTTATGACGTTGTGATTCGGGGGTGAGGAACAACCTGTTCCACCGAGTGGAAACTCATGATTTTATTCGGCTGAATGTTTTTAGCGCTTAATTCAGATTTAAGTGAAAGTGATCCGGTAATTTTTCCATCCAGAACGGGTGAGATTTCCTATAATAGGTCACGCGCGCCATACTCTGCTAATTGATGGTGTATAAATCACAGGTCGGTTTACGGCCAACAACCAACGGGTGACTTTATGGCAGGAAAACGTTTTTCACTTGAGGTTCAGCCCCACGTTCCAGAGCGTCTGAATCGTCTCAACGAACTAGCGAATGATCTGTTGTACAGCTGGGATCGTCAGGTTCGAGGGTTGTTTTATCACCTGGATTCAACGCTCTGGTCGGAATGTCGGCACAGCCCCAAAGTTTTCATGCGCCGTATTTCTCAGGCACGGTTGGAGCAGGTGGCCGAAGACCGTATTTTCATGGAGGATTATGAGCGCGTACTGTCCGCTTATGACATTTATCACCAGAAAAACCGCCATCCCAGTGTGTCGAATTTGTTGGATGATAAACAGGATCTGGTGGCCTATTTTTGTGCCGAATTCGGCTTGCATGAAAGTGTGCCGATCTATTCGGGAGGGCTGGGCATACTGGCGGGAGACCACTGTAAGGCCGCCAGTGATCTCGGACTGCCCTTTGTCGCAGTAGGTTTGCTTTATCGCCAAGGCTATTTCAATCAGACCATTGATGGTCAAGGCAACCAGATTGCCCATTACACCCCGGCCAATTTTGATGACTTGCCCATCGTGCCAGCAAAGGACAGCGAGGGCAGGGAGCTGCATGTGCAGGTCAAGTTACCGGGGCGCATGCTGGAGCTTAAGGTCTGGGAGGCCAAGGCCGGTCATATTACCCTCTACTTGCTGGACAGCGATGTGGCAGGGAATGAAGAAGAGGATCGATTGATTACCCGTCAGCTGTATGGCGGCGATATCAATACCCGTATTCAGCAGGAAATTGTGCTGGGCATCGGTGGAGTGCGCGCGCTGCGTGCATTGGGTCTGCGGCCGACAGTCTGGCATATCAACGAAGGACATGCCGCTTTCCAGATTCTGGAACGCTGTCGCGAACACACCCTGGATGCCATGGACTTCAGCGCAGCCCTGGAGCTGGTGGCGGCGAATACCGTATTCACTACGCATACGCCGGTACCGGCGGGCCATGATATTTTTGACCATCATCAGTTCAGCAGCTACTTCAAAAATTTCGTCAATGATCTGCACGAAGAGCTGGATCGTATTCTTGAATTGGGTGCCAGTCCGGATAACCCGGGTGGTTTTAATATGACGGCGCTTGCTCTGCGTGGCTCACGCTTTCATAACGGCGTCAGCCGTATTCATGGCACGGTGGCTTCTCAAAATGAAGGTTACGTCTGGCCACAAATTCCCCATACGGAAAACCCTGTTCAGTATGTTACCAACGGTGTCCATCTGGCGACTTTTCTGGCGCGTGAATGGATCAACCTGTTTGATATGACGTTTGATCGCAGCTGGCGCAATGAGCAGCTAAATGGAGACTATTGGCAGCGTATTGATGAAATACCGGATCAGTCTTACTGGAGTATTCGCCAGACCTTGAAATCACGCCTGTTCAGCGATGTGCGTGAGCGCGTCACTTTGCAACTGGAACGTAATGGTTGCGGTGAATTTCATATCCAGCGCCTGACCAGCAATATTTCCGAACATCAAACCGATATTTTGACCCTGGGTTTTGCCCGGCGTTTTGCCACCTATAAACGAGCGACCCTTTTGTTTTCCGACCCGGAACGTCTGGCGCGTTTGCTCAACAACCCGGATCGTCCGGTAGTGATTTTATTTGCCGGTAAGGCTCATCCAAACGACCATCCTGGCCAGGAACTGATTCGTGCTATCCACCACTTTTCCCGACGCCCGGAGTTTGAGGGAAAAATTATTTTGCTGGAAGGCTATGATTTGGCGCTGGCCCGAAAGCTGGTGAGCGGTGTGGATGTCTGGGTCAACAACCCGGAATACCCTATGGAAGCCAGTGGCACCTCCGGCGAAAAAGCCGGGCTCAACGGTGTGCTTAATCTCAGTGTGCTGGATGGCTGGTGGGGAGAAGGTTATAACGGCGACAACGGCTGGGGTATCGTCCCTCACGGCGAAGATTATGATGCAGACTTCCGCAATCGTGAAGAAGGGGAAGCTCTGCTGGACATCCTGGAGCGTGACATCATCCCCACTTATTACGCACGTAATGGCTTTGGGTATTCGGAAGAATGGGTGCGATTGTCAAAGAATTCTATGAAATCCATTTTGCCGCATTTTAATTCGCAGCGCATGGTCATGGATTATGTGGAAAAATTTTATGCTCCGGCCAGTCGGCAACATCGCAAGCTGAAAAAGGATCAAGCCAATCCGGCGCGGGAACTGGCCGCCTGGAAACAGAAAATTAGCGAACGCTGGTCTCAGGTTAGCATGCAACGCATTGATGCTGCCCCGGAACAACTCATGCACGGTGAAACTCTGAAGATTCAGGTCAGTGTTTATCTGGGTGGATTGGAGTCTGGCGACATTGTGGTGGAATGTCTGGTGGGTACGACTACAGTTCATGAAGAACTCATTGTACAAATGCGTATACCGTTACAACCCGATGGCGAAAAAGTCGATAATCAACAAATTTTTACTCTGGATCTGGAACCGGTATTGTCCGGCTTACAACACTATAAAATCCGCGCTTATCCATACCATATTTTGCAGGCACATCCCTTTGAAACCGGGTATATGATCTGGCTCTAACGACATTCAGGTTTTTACCCTTTTTTTGCGAGAGCTGGAAAACGAAATCTGTAGCAAAAGAAAGGGAAGCGCTACCAATGGCATTAAGTTAGAAAATGAATGCTTGTTTTTGTCGGTTAAGCAAATATTGGGCAGTCAGCCAGCCCATGGCGAGTGATGTTTAGACGTTCAGTGTGTACCACAAAATGTGGAAACAAAAAGCACAGTGTCTGTCATGCAGAGATCACTGAGACGCAAAGAAAAACACTAAAAACTCTGCGCCTCTGTGATCTTTGTGTTTACAAGTATTAGATTTGACAAAGTAACAGGCTCCCAGGCAGTCTCGGTTTTTGACTAAGGAATGGAACACAATAACTGTGGCTTTTTGGTTGGGTAAAGAGTAATACCGGTTGAAAGGACTGATGTTCTTCCCTTGACCTTTTGGTGGAACCGCTACGCTTGTTCCACCCTACAGCTTTACCTTGTGTTTGAGGAGATGGAACAAACAAACCACTCCGCTAATTCTGACCTGGATTATGAATATGCCAACGTCAGTGATATACACAGGTAGGGTGGAACAAGCGTAGCGGTTCCACCAGAGTCTTGTGCAGGCCCAAAAAAACCGAACCAGCCCACCAATAAGACAGTTATTGTTCGAGCGACCCTAATGAATGGAACACAATAACTCATACAATTGGCACCTCTGCTTCAGCCCGTCTTCGCCCGTTCTTCAATCACAAAAGCTCGGGATAGAACGACTATTTCTGCACTTTTGTTCAATCAGAACGAACGAATACGAACTAAATCAGAGCGCCACTTATATAAGTTATTGTGTTCCATTCCTAAGTAATGCTGAGCTTAATGGCATTGGAAGCGCTTCCTGTGTTTGCAATGTTACCGTTGCATGTTGCCAACTAAAGGTTGGCTTTGACACAGGGCAGGCTTTGCTCGTTGGCAGAATTGCCCAAGTTTTTTGTTTTTGTACCTATCCATAAATCTATAATCCGGATTATGCCAACTTTTCTGTTTATATATACAGTATTTTAAGTGTGCAGTGGAGCATGATGGTGGAGAGGGCTTTTATGATATGTTTTTGCCGCCTTTTTCTGCCGGTTTCAGGCCATTGGGAATTCAAATTGCAACACGGTGAGCATAAAAAGCATATGAAAAAATTTGCAATATGCAAACCATTGATTGCGTATTGCAAATAATATTTGCGATATGCAATCTTGTTTTATTGTTTTTGATGCGTATATATAGGGTTTCTTGTGGTGTGCAGTATGAGTATTACGGGTTGTTCAATCTTCAGATAAACATTTCATGTTATCCAGAGTCGATGTTCTATCCTTTAATTCAAGTTAGCGGTCTGTCAGTTTATTACTAAACCAGGGTAAAGTTTGAACGGTTACACCTATTGCTGGTAAGTAATTACGTATATAGAATAGAGCGGATAGAAGAAATGTTGCCAAGAGTTGGCTAATATCCAAATTATTAAATATACGGGAGTTCAAATGGGTGTATTAAGAGCCGAACTGGGCGATTTTAGTAGCGTTGCTTGTTTAAAAGCAATTATCACGGGTATAGAAGATGCGTTGGGTGACAAAGCGACCGCTATCGCACTTATTGCAGCTGGTCGTGCCAGAGGGCGACAAGTAGCAAAACAACAACAGTTGGAAGGAGAGCTTTCATTACAGGATTTGTGCAGTAAAGTTGCTGCTGTGTTGGGTAAAGATGGTACGCGTTTACTGATTCTCCATAAAATGGAAAAGATAGATGGCGGTTATAGAACGTATTCGACAGATACTGTCTGTTCTGCCGGCGAGCCCGAGCAAGGGTCCGAACGCAAATGCGCCTTTACACTTGGTGTGTTGCAAGGGGTGCTTGAAGCTGTTTATGGTGGACGATTTCGTGGCAGGCATACGGACTCCGTATTACGAGGTAGCGAGTTTGACATATTTGAATATGAGCTGATTATTCGTTGACAGATTAAATATATTCGATTTGTTCGTGTGTTTTCAAACCGATAATATGGAGCGGCATTTCGCCGGTTACCAGGAATCATTGCTTGATATTTCACTAACGTAACGCTATGCCACCCATGTTGATAGATACGAGGTATCCAGAAATGGGAGTTGCCCGGGAAATATTGCCTTTTGTTGTCTGCGGTTTTGTGCTCGGCTGACTTTAAAGCCGTATTAAAGCCACTTACAAATCAATTCATTTCAAATTTCAAAGTCGAAAATATTTTTGCTCTGTGTCGGCCTTGCAGGCTAAACAATTTCTTTTAATACCTGAAAGGCTTCAGCGGCCTGACAGCCCGCAGCGGCTCCTCTCATTTTTGCAAGTGCGATAACAGCATCCCGACTGCGGGGGAAAGGAAAGTCATCCAGTTCGTTTTCGTAAAGTGTGAGTATTTCCAGTTTCTTTTCCAGATATGTACTGATGTCCACATACCGCTGAACCGGCATTCCCGGGCCATGTGGCGGTAGAGAAAAATCTGTTTCCGAAGGCGTTTCATAGCCATAAATACGACGCACACTGGGGTAACGAAACCATTTGCTACAGGCTTTGGCGGCTGTGGCTACTACGCCATGATCGGTGTGTATGTCACCCGCATAGGGAATGTAAAGGGTGTCAGGTTGCACCGTATTCACAACGCCTCCTAACGCAGTGACAATGTCGCTCATGGGTAATGTGTCAAGGCGGGCAGTAGGCAGCCCGAGTTCATGACAGGCGGTAAAGCCTGTGGTTTTGCAAACTTGAGCAATCTGCCCGGCCCGGCGCTGAATAGTGTTGTGGTCATAGCCGTGTTGTTCGTGCATGGCGGTGACGATTAGCCAGTGTACGGCATCGCCTTCTGCAATATGGCGCAGCAAAGTACCGCCGCAGCCAAGCATTTCATCATCGGGGTGCGGAGCGATGGCCAGAATAGTGCGCATGTCAGAATGTCCTTGCTGAGTAACGTCGCTACATGGCAAAAAAACAGCGACGCCCGGGAAATTATAAAATGTAACCCTGCTTTCTTACATTGAAAGATTATTCATTCACGAATCATGAAGTTACAGCGCTATAACATCATCACTCGAATCAAATTTCAAGCAAAATCACCAAACCCATCTATAACTCTTCAGGCGCAACGATTCCTAGCTGAAAACCATTGAAGCTTATATTTTGGGGCTGACGGGTTAGGTATCCCGGTCACTGGTAGTGGAAGATAAGTGTAACCTGGGTAGCAGCAGACAAAACCCAATTGTATTTAACTGTGGCCTTGGCCGTAGATGTAAACCTGATTTTTTTATCGTTTTAAAACCCGGGAGCTGTCATATGAAGAAGCGATTGTTTATTTTTTTCATCGTTGTGGTTCTCGTGGGAGCAGGGAGTTATTTCTGGCTGCTGAAATCCCCAGGTGATGCTGACAACGGTCAGCTTGCTTTATACGGCAATATTGATATCCGTGAGGCGCAGCTGGCTTTCAATGGTAATGAGCATATCGCACAAATCCTGGTGCAGGAGGGAGACCGCGTCAACAAGGGACAATTATTGGCCCGTTTGCAAACGGAATTGCTGGAAGCACAGTTGGCCGAGACCGAAGCAGCGCTGGAGGCACAACGGCAAGTGTTGGCCAGACTGGAAGCGGGCAGTCGCCCGGAGGAAATTCGCAAAGGTGAAGCTGAATTGCAGGCTGCGGAGGCACAGGCCAAGGCGGCGCGTGACAGTTACCGCCGCATGGCCCGGTTGCTGGAGAAGAAGCTCGCTTCGCCACAGGATGAGGAGCAGGCACGCTCCCAGGCTGATGCTGCTGCCGCTCAGGTGAAGGCGGTGCATGCCACATTGGCATTGCTCAAGGCTGGCAGCCGCAAGGAAGACATTGCTGTTGCCCGTGCTCAGTTGGCAGCACGCGAGGCGGCACTTAAACAGGTTCAGCAGCGATTTAACGATGCCAGCCTCCGTGCGCCTGCGGATGGGGTTATTCGCAATCGCATTCTTGAGCCCGGTGACATGGCGTCTCCGCAGTCGCCAGTGCTGACTCTGGCTTTTCTCGACCCCGTCTGGGTGCGTGCTTATCTGCCGGAGCCTATGCTCGGCCGTGTGCGTCCCGGTGCTGTCGCCTGGATTACTACTGACAGTTATCCTGACAAGCGTTATCAGGGCTGGATAGGCTATGTTTCACCCACCGCCGAATTTACACCAAAGACAGTACAAACGCCGGAGTTACGTACCCGATTGGTTTATTCCGTGCGCATTATTGCTTGTAATCCAGCAGGAGAGCTTCGTCTGGGTATGCCGGTAAGCGTGAGTATTGAGCTTGACCAAGCCGATGTGGGCAGCGGATCACGGCCCTGCGGTGATGCTTAATCATTTTATGCTCATTACTGAACGGATCGCTGAAAATGATTACCATAATGGATAATCCGGTACTTATTTTCCGCAATGTTCGTCAGGTTTTCACCCGTGCTGAGCACGCACTGTGTGCGCTTGATGATGTCAGTTTCGATATCATTCCCGGTCAGGTGACCGGCCTTATTGGTCCCGATGGTGCAGGTAAAACCACGCTCATGCGTCTGGCCTGCGGTTTGTTGCGTCCCGAATCGGGCACAATTTCCGCACTTGGTCTGGATGTTGTGGCTGAGTCACAGATCGTGCAATCGGCGGTGGGTTATATGCCACAACGTTTCGGTCTTTACGAAGACCTTAGCGTGCAGGAAAACCTTGATCTCTACGCGGAGCTGCAAGGTCTGCCACAGGAAAAACGCGCTATCCGTTATACCGAGTTGATGCATATGACGGGGCTTGCGCCTTTTACTGCGCGGCTGGCAGGGCAACTTTCCGGAGGCATGAAACAAAAGCTGGGATTGGCCTGTGCGCTGTTGCGCGCGCCGCGCCTGCTGTTGCTGGACGAGCCTACTGTGGGTGTCGATCCGGTATCGCGCCGTGAGCTGTGGGCTATTGTTTACCAACAGGTGAAAGAGCAGGGCATGAGTGTGTTACTCAGTACCGCTTATCTGGATGAAGCTGAGCGCTGTAACGAAGTGCTGTTATTGCATCAGGGCAAGTTGCTCGGGCAGGGGGCACCCGCTGAATTCAGCGCCAAAGTGCAGGGCCGTATATTTCAGGTTAGTGCTGCCGGTATTTCCCATCGCCAGTTACAGACCCGTCTCGATCAGGCTCCGGGTGTGCTCGATGCTTTGGTAGAGGGTGAAACAGTGCGCCTGGTTATGGAGCCGGAAATTCAACCTACAGCGGAGAATCTACTGCCGGGGCTTGACGATGTTCATATTCAGCCTGTTGCACCGCGTTTCGAAGATGCTTTTGTTGCCCGTCTAAAAGTGCGTCACAACGGCACAGCAGATCTTGGCGGAATGAATCTGCATATTGACTCGGGTGATGGTGGAGAAGTCATTCGGGTAGATAAATTGCTGCGTCGTTTTGGCGATTTTATCGCGGTTAACAATGTCAGTTTTAATGTAAAGCGCGGCGAAATTTTTGGTCTGTTGGGAGCCAATGGCGCGGGCAAAACCACGACCTTCCGTATGCTCTGTGGATTGTTGCCAGCCAGTGGTGGTGAATTGTCAGTGGCGGGCCTGGATTTACATATTGCGCGTGCTGAAGCTCGTCGTCATATTGGTTATATGGCACAGAAGTTTTCGCTTTATGGTGATCTCTCGGTGATGCAAAACCTGCGTTTTTTCGCCAGTGCTTACGGGCTGCGCGGCGATCATCAGGATGAGCGGGTAAAATGGGCCATCAATACTTTTGAACTGGCGGACTATGGGGAAACCAACGCCCGCGATTTACCGTTAGGTTTCAAACAGCGCTTGTCCTTTGCGGCGGCGCTTATGCATGAACCGGAAATTCTGTTTCTCGATGAGCCTACCTCCGGTGTTGACCCGTTGGCGCGACGTGAATTCTGGGCACGCACCAACGCCCTTGCCGAAGCCGGGGTAACGGTGTTGGTCACTACTCATTTCATGGAAGAGGCCAATTATTGTGATCGTCTGGTGATCATGGCCGAGGGCACGGTGCTGGCGGAAGGTACACCACGGGAAATGAAAGCCCGCGCACGCACGGCGGATAACCCTGACCCTAGCATGGAAGACGCCTTTATCCGGCTTATTGAACAGCGTGAGCAGAATAACGCCATGGAGATTGTGGCATGAGTGCTTCACTGCGTCGCCTGTGGGGTATGATCCGCAAGGAGAGTTTGCAAATCCTGCGCGACCCATCGAGTATTTCCATTGCTTTTATCATGCCTGTGGTGTTGTTACTGCTGTTTGGTTACGGCGTGTCGCTGGATGCTAAAAATATTCCGTTGGGAATTGTCATTGAACAGCCAGACACCGCCGCTCAGTCGCTGGCCGGAGCCTTTGACCGCTCTGAATTTTTTCACCCCCAACGTTTTGCCGCAATACAGGAGGCCCAACAGGCGCTGATCGAGCGGCGTATTGACGGTATTCTTTGGCTGCGTAATGATTTTTCCAGTCGCCTGCTGAGTGGCGATGAAGCGCCCATTGGTGTGTTTGTCAACGGCGTGGATTCCAATCAGGCCAACATCACCAAAGGGTATATTCAAGGTACCTGGCTGGCCTGGCTACAACATTTTTCCGCGGCACGCGGACGGGCGCTCGATTTGCCCGTGTCCATGGAACAGCGAGTATGGTTCAACCCGGCACTGTCCAGTCACCTGTTTCTGGTGCCAGGGTTGATCGCTATTATCATGACCATGATCGGTTCTTTGCTGACCGCCATGGTCGTGGCGCGTGAATGGGAGCGTGGCACCATGGAAGCATTGATGGTCACACCGTTGCGCATGGGCGAAATGCTGATTGGCAAATTGATCCCTTATTTTATGTTAGGTATGGGAGGCATGCTGCTCAGCGTGGCCATGGCCTTGTTCCTGTTTAATGTACCCTTGCTCAGTCCGATCTGGTTACTGATGCTTTGCTCGGCACTGTTCATGCTGGTGTCATTGGCTATCGGCCTGCTTATTTCCATTGTGACACGCAACCAGTTTTTAGCCGGGCAGGTGGCATTGGTGGTCAGCTTTCTGCCCAGTTTTCTGCTCTCGGGTTTTCTGTTTGATATTCACTCCATGCCCGGATGGGTGCAAACCATCACTTATCTGGTGCCTGCGCGTTATTTTGTTGCCATTTTGCAAACCCTGTTTCTTGCCGGTCCAGTGTGGCCGGTGGTGCTGGCTAATGCTGGAGCCATGTTATTCATGCTGTTAATTCTTGCCACGTTGGTGGTGAAAAAATCCTACAAGCGGCTGGATTAAGGAGAGCGGGATGAGTAAGTGCAGCCATTTAACGCAAAGATCACAGAGGCGCAGAGATTTTTCTGTATGGTTTTTTCTGCGACCTTTGCGCCTCTGCGATCTCTGCGTTTCCAACTCACAACGTGATAAAAACGAAGATATATCAGCACAGGGCAATGCCGCATGAACTTCCTGCACATTTTCGCTCTCGCCCGCAAGGAGTTTCTCGCTCTGATGCGTGACAAACGCAGTCGTATTATTATTATCGTGCCACCTATTTTACAGTTATTCATCTTCGGTTTTGCTGCTACCTACGACCTCAATGATGTGCCTGTCGCGGTTTATAACGAAGACAGCGGTGGAGCTTCGCGCGAGCTGTTGGCGCGTATCGAAGGCTCACCCCATTTTTCTGTTCTTTATGAAATTAGTAACGATAATGAGATTGCACCGCTCATTGATAATCGCGAAGTGTTGTTGGTGATTCGCCTTGACCAACGTTTCAGCGCCAATTTACAACGAAGTGAGCCGGCTCCATTACAATTGATTATCGACGGCCGGAATTCCAATACCGCAATGACTGCTCTGAATTATTTGCGGGATGTAGTGCTGGATTTTAATCGTGAATGGCAACGTGAACACGGACAAACCGGCCCGCCAGTCAAATTGGAAATGCGTGCCTGGTATAACGAAAATTTGCAATCCCAGTGGTTTATTGTGCCGGGCATTGTTGGTTCGCTGATGCTGGTGGTAACCCTGTTGGTCACCGCATTGTCGGTGGCACGTGAGCGTGAGCAGGGTACTTTTGATCAATTGCTGGTGACACCGCTACGACCAGTGGAAATTCTTATTGGTAAAGCAGTTCCCGGTATTGTTATTGGTCTGCTGGAAGCAACGTTGATTATTTTGTTGATGGTGTGGTTCTTTGATATCCCCCTGCGTGGCAGTATCCCAGCCCTGTACCTGGGTATCCTGTTGTTTCTGGTGGCGACGGTGGGTATTGGATTGATGATTTCGTCTATTTGTGTCACCCAGCAGCAGGCAATCCTCGGTGCCTTTCTGTTTATCGTTCCGGCGGTCATCCTGTCCGGTTTTACGACCCCCATTGCCAATATGCCGGAAGTTGTGCAATGGCTCACCTATCTTGATCCGTTGCGTTATTTTCTGGTGATTGTGCGCGGCGTTACGCTGGAGGGTGATAGTTTTGCACTATTGTTTCACCAGTTCTGGCCCATGGCGATCATTGGAGCCGTAACTCTGGTATTGGCTGCCTGGTTATTCCGGCATCGGATGTCTTGATTGATCTTGTGTTCCCGTTTTTTTGGGCTGACATTGTGGCGGCTGATCTCCAGCGCAGATACAAATAACATCCGGCGGGCAAAAACAGGGGGGGGGAATATACGCGCAGCCTTGTTTGGTTTCACAGCTTTCTTTTGTGTCTGAGCGCTGAGTAAATTCGCTGTCACAGTGATTTTTTGAGCGATGACAGATAAGTGTTTTTTGCTCATTCATTATCAGGCTGCATTGTTTAGAATCAAGACATGCGCTGTGGCTTAACTGCTCACAGTTTTCACGGGTCTTAGTGCCAAGGTCTTTTTTTAATCCGGTGCTGAATTCCGCGCTGCTATCAACCAGTCCGGTTGCAGGTGACTGGCTTTCAGGTTGAGGAGTTACCCGACGAAGTGATTCCTGTAATATTTTATCACTGCTTTCTACGGTGGCGTTGGAGGTTAATTCCGCATTGATTTTTGCAGATGCCAAACTTTTTTGCGGAAGGGGAGAAGGTTTAGTCGCTGTTGTCTTTTGCCGTTCTGTTTTTTGTTCTGTGTCTGACTCAGGTTGAGTCATACCCATAGTTTCAGCTGCCGATACTTGGTCATCTAAGGTTTTCAGGTTATCAACAGACTTTTCTTTAATACTATTTTCTACTATTTCCATTTCTTCAGCATGCATGGCGGGGGTGTCAGAGCGGATGTCGGATACCGTGGGGGCTTCTTCGTGTATCAATGAAATCAGACTGACACTCAATACCAGAACAGCAGCCATTGATACGGGTACAGCCCAGAGGGATCGTACACGCCGTGGCATCGAGTTGACAGAGCGTCTTGCCTCTGCGCGAATGGCCTGATCAATATGTTCCGGTGGTCGTGTTGTGCTGCCTGCACGATACAGGGCACTGATTTTTTTGTCATCACTGGATTGATTGTCAGGTTGATCACTCACAGGCATTCCTCCGGCATGAGTTCCCGCAATTTTTTCATGGCATAACGCAATCGGCTTTTTGCAGTTTCCAGGGTTACGCCGGTAATTTCGGCAATATGCCCGAGAGTATGTTCGCCTTCATGTTTCAGAATAAACGTTTCATGTTGCTCGTTGGGTAACCGGCTGACATGGGTTTGTAATTGTTCAATGCAGTCAGCAGTGTGTGCGTGCCGGTCCGGGCCATGGTTATCTGGGCTGGCAATATCTTCATGACCGGTTTCCGGGTCGTTGATCGGCCTTGTAGACACTCGTCTTACGTGATCAATGATTCGATTACGGGCAATCTGAAACAGATAGGTGCTGAAACGCGCAGAGGGCTGGTATTGCTCCCGGGCACGAATCAGGTTGCTCCAGACTTCCTGAAAAAGCTCTTCTGTTACTGCATGATTGTGTCTGGTTTGTTTTAGAATATAGCGAAACAAAGGAGCCTTGTGCCGCTCATATAACACGTCAAAGGCAGAAACATCGCCATTATGGGAAAACTTCAACATTAAATTTTCGTCGTTATTGTCGTGTATCACGTATTTTCCAATGCTATGACGACAGAAAAAATGGTACACGGCTTGAGTAACTGTGCCGTGTACCATTTTGTTCAATCATTCATTTACAACATATCTACAGGTTGATTGTATTGCTGTGCGGGCCCGCTTGCCAGTGAATTCGCAAGATTGACCAGACGAATGAATTCACCTCGATAACCGAAAGGGTCTTCGCCTTTACTGTTACGTGCAAGCGATAATACATTTTGATACTGGAATGCGCCGGTATATTGGCCGCCGCGCAATAATTGACCAAATGCAGCGACACTTGCGGCAAAACGAAAATCGATACTGGTTGTATCCAGGTTATGTTTGATATTACGGGTATAAATGGGGTGCTCTATCAGGGTGCTGGTATTACTTTCTGGAAGCTTATAGCGCAGCCGCAGGAAGGCCAGTTCAGATGATATGGCTTTACCTGAAGAATTTACAGCTAGTGGTTTTTTTGCCTGATAGCGCAGTGGGTCAATCAGCTGTGACTGACTGTTGACCAGGCTCAGTTCATACAACGCCGTTACCCGGTATCCCGCGCCTAGCTCACCGGCATCGACTTTGTCATTATTAAAGTCTTCCCGTTTGAGAGCACGATTTTCGTAACCAATCAGACGGTATTCATTCACAACATCAGGATTGAACTCGATTTGAATTTTAGTATCTTTGGCAATGGTTTGCAGGGTTGATGAAATTTCGTCCACCAGTACCTTTTGTGCCTCATTTAAGGTGTCGATGTACGCATACTGTCCATTTGCCTTGTTTGACAGTTGTTCCATTAACTGGTCATTCACATTGCCGGTACCGAAGGCGAGGGTAGACAAGGTAATGCCTGTTTTACGTTTTTCTTCAACAAGATCAATCAATGCCTCGAAGGACACTGTGCCAACATTAAAATCACCATCCGAGGCTAATATAATCCGGTTAATACCCCCCGCTATAAAAGCCTGTTCGGCAAGCTGGTAGGCCAAGCGAATGCCTGCGCCGCCATTGGTGCTGCCACCTGCGGTGAGTCGATCAAGAGCAGAAAGGATGTTTGAACGCTGGTTGCCGGGAGTGGGGTTTAATACCACGCCCGAGGCACCCGCATAAACCACGATGGAGATTTTGTCCTGCTGCCGTAACTGTTTGGTGAGTAATCGCAGTGATTGTTTCAGTAATTCTAGCTTGTTTGCGGAGCGCATGGAGCCGCTGACATCGACCAGATAAACAATATTTGATGCGGGGAGGTGGCTTGCATCCACGTTATAACCTTTTAGACCAATGCGTAATAAATGACGCCCTTGTGACCACGGGCTTGGACCAATTTCTGTGGTAACCGAAAAAGGATGATCCACATTGACGGGTACAGGATAGGCGTAATCAAAATAGTTTAAAAATTCTTCGACGCGCACTGCGTCTTGTGGTGGCAGATGACCCGCCATGATCATACGTCTTGTGTTGGTATACGAACCGCTGTCTACATCAATGCTGAATGTGGATACTGGGCTTTCGGCAACACGAATCACCGGATTTGTATGAATCCGGGCATAGTTTTCACGGTCAACCGGCTCATTCTCCCACTGTACCGGAGGGGCTAATATCGGCATGGATAAGGAATGCCCTGTAATACCTGCCATATATTCCTGCAAGGGGGCAGGGGCAGAGCGCAACATTTCAGCACCACGAGGTTTGGCAAGCACATCTGTCAGCTTGTTTTTTTGCACCCTGTGCCTTTCTGGAATGATTTTTGTTGTGATACTCGATGGCTGCGTAGCTTGACTCAGGGCTACAGCAATTTCCTGCTCTTGAGCGGTATGGGTCTTTTTGTTTTCAACGGGTCCGGCAACGACAGAAAGGTTATTTCGTTTCGTTTGCGTATCTGTTTTGCTTTCTTTATCCGGGGTAGTCAGGATGATTTCATTGTGATTGTCTGTGATATCGGTTGTGGGTGTGCCGCAGGCGGCCAGGTTCAGCAAGACAATACTGCTGATAAGGTATCGTGTAATAAACAGGGTATTCACGGTTGTTCTCCTTTGGTTTAATAGCGTTCATTAGCTATAAACGCAGCCGAATGGAAAACAGGGTTAACGTTTTTATTGGAAATAATGCTTCATCAGACAGGCGTTCAAATTTTAGACGTTGAAAAAGGTTCTTGACTTGTAGCCGGGGCATAGGCTGTACACTGGGGTAATGTGTTTTGGAAAACAATTTCAAGTTTCAGGCTATGAGGTCGATTTCACGTTAATTGTTACTGTTCTGGGATAGGACTCTGGCTTTTCATCACTGAAAACGGTTGCTTGTCGTTTTGACATATAACCTTGTTTTCTTAACAACTGAATATACACCCTTAACCTCTATACTATTTTTACCAATAGGGACAATTATGAAAACAATTATTGGCACTCTGGTTCTAGCAACTGTCTTCGGAATATTGATGACACTGCTCGTGATTTATACGGGGGCATTTAATGTCGCCACAACGTGGGAAGACCCCGCCCCCGTAAGTTGGATACTGGAGACAACCAGGGAAAATTCCATAGAAACCCGTGCTGCTTCGATTGTGACGCCTCCTGCGAAGGGTGACAAACAGATTGACTCAGGGTTTCGCAGCTATCGTGAAATGTGTGCGATGTGTCATACACCCCCGGGCGGTACAGATTCCCCTATAACCAAAGGCATGAACCCGCCCCCACCGGATCTTGCTAAAAGCGCAGAGCACATGTCTGCTGCCGAATTGTTTTGGGCAACAAAAAACGGTATCAGAATGACCGGAATGCCTGCATGGGGAGTCACGCATAAAGACGATGAACTGTGGGATATTATTGCATTCGTGAAGAAACTGCCGGGAATGAATAAAGAAGAGTACCTGGCGCTGGATACCCGGCTGGAGAAGGGGCATGACCACGCTGGTGGTGGCCATGGTCACGGTGATGATAGTCATGGTGATTCTGAACCACAAAAAAATAATGCTCATGCAGATAAACACGACGATGATGGCCACGCGCACTAGGCGTGCTTTGACATAAAGCCGGAATCCACATAGAATCCCGCGTTTATGTCGGTCGCGCCTGCCGTTGGTGGAGGTAAGTGCGCCAGAATATCGGCCTTCGGGGCTGGCTGAATGGGTGTTTTGGTTGATGTCTACGAAGGAAACGATTGAGCCGCTGGCGTTAGCCGCGCGCGGGCGCACCCTGGAGGGGTGTTTGCCAGTATCGTCGTTACTGCGACTACAGCCATTGCTGGCGACAGACGAAGCAGGCTTGTCAAAGCAGGGTAATGTAGAATATCTGCTGGAGTTTGGTGTTGATGAAGGAGGCAGCCCCAGGGTTACGGGGTCAATCAAGGCCACCTTGCCACTGACGTGTCAACGCTGCATGGAGACCATGGGGTTTTCGGTATCCACCCGTACTCGGTTGGGTATTGTGTCTTCCCGAGCGGCGGCGCAGCAGTTACCGGAGTGTTATGATCCATTGCTGGTGCTCGATGATGAAGTCACCGTGGCATCGATTATCGAAGATGAGCTGATTTTGGCATTGCCCCAGGTGGCGATGCATGACAATGAAAAATGTCCGCAGGGCACAGCCTTTCTCAATACTGAGAGTGGGCAAGAGGATGTGACAACAGTGCAACGTGAAAACCCGTTTGCGGTGCTGTCTCAGTTGAAAACCTCTCAGTCGGGAAAAAACGACTGAGAAAACATATTAAATATGAGGAATCACAATGGCTGTTCAAAAAAGTAAAGTAACTCCATCACGCCGCGGCATGCGTCGTTCACACGATGCGTTGAAGGGTGCTACGTTGTCGATTGAACCCACCACAGGCGAAACCCATCGCCGTCATCATATCAGTGCTGATGGTTATTACCGTGGCCGCAAAGTGATTGCTTCCGCCAGCGACGAATAATAATCGCCTTTCCTTTTTTTATTACGTTGCCCGAACGTCTAGGGCCTTGCATCAATATGCAAGGCGCTAGACGTTTGTCGTGCAGCATCTTTTAACTCTGTTTTTACCAGGGTTCGATTCAAATACCGATGACTCAAATAATCGCCATTGCCCTTGATGCCATGGGAGGCGACCACGGCCCTTCTGTGGTTGTGCCCGCAGCATTGCAGGTGCTTTCTGAAACATCCCGACTGCACATTGTGCTGGTGGGTGACGAACAAATGTTGATGGCAGAGTTGGCGTTACGCAACAAAAAACCGACCAAGCGTTTGAGTATCCAGCATGCTTCCCAACAGGTGGCCATGGATGAAAAACCGTCCGTAGCTTTGCGCACCAAAAAAGATTCGTCCATGCGTGTGGCAATTAATCTGGTGAAAGAGGGGCAAGCACAGGCCTGTGTCAGCGCGGGTAATACCGGTGCGCTAATGGCGACCGCACGCTTTGTGTTGAAAATGTTACCGGGTATTGATCGTCCGGCTATTATTTCCACGCTGCCCAATATCAAGGGCGTGACACACATGCTGGATCTGGGTGCCAATGTGGATACCAGTGCGGATAATCTGTTCGAGTTCGCGGTGATGGGTTCGGTGCTCACCAGTGCAGTGGAGAATATTGAGGCACCTACGATTGGGCTGCTCAATATTGGTGAAGAAGAAGTCAAAGGTAACGAGCGAGTCAAAGAAGCCGCGCGTATTTTGGCCGACAGCGATCTCAATTACGTGGGTTTCGTGGAAGGTGACGATATTTTCAAAGGTGCAGTGGATGTGGTGGTGTGTGACGGTTTTGTGGGTAATATCTCACTGAAAACCACGGAAGGTGTGGCAAAAATGATCAGCCATTTTTTGCGCGAAGAATTCAAACGCAATCTGCTGACCCGCATAGCGGCGCTGGTGGCGATGCCTGTACTCAATGCTCTTAAACGACGTATTGATCCACGACGTTATAATGGTGCCAGTTTTGTGGGTTTGCAGGGCATTGTGATCAAAAGCCATGGTGGTGCTGATGAGCTGGCCTATGCCAGTGCTATTCGTGAAGCCATTGTAGAAGTAAAAAAGAACGTACCTGAACGCATCAGTAAACACGTTGAAACAGCGATGACGCAAAGAGCCGCAACACAGGGGCAGGCAGTATGACAACTTCTCGCGCTCAATCCCGTATTTATTCGCGTATCGAAGGCACTGGCGGTTATCTGCCGGAGAAAGTGCTCAGCAACCATGATCTGGAAAAAATGGTTGAGACTTCGGATCAATGGATCACTGATCGCACCGGTATAAAAAAACGCCACATTGCAGCGGATGGCGAAACCACTTGTGATCTGGCCGAGCATGCAGCACGTCAGGCCATAGACGCGGCAGGTATTTTACCCACAGATATTGACCTGATTATTGTAGCCACTACCACACCGGATCGTGTTTTCCCCAGTACCGCCTGCTTGTTACAGCAGCGCCTGGGTGTTCGAGGTTGTGCGGCTTTTGACGTGCAGGCGGTGTGTACCGGATTTGTTTATGCATTGGGTATTGCCGATAAATTTATTGCCAGTGGCAGTCATCGTCGTGCGCTGGTGGTAGGTGCCGAAACTATGTCACGCATTATTGACTGGACGGATCGCGGTACCTGCGTTTTATTTGGCGATGGTGCTGGTGCTGTGGTGTTAGGTGCCAGTGATGAAGCAGGAATCCTGTCTACACATTTGCATGCTGATGGTCAGTACAAGGATTTGTTATCCACCACCGGTGGTGTGTCGGAAGGTTATGGCGATCAGGAGGATGGCGTGGTGTATATCACCATGCAGGGTAACGAAGTTTTTAAAATCGCGGTGAATACACTTGGGCGCATCGTTGATGAAACCCTGGCAGCGAATAACATGGAAAAGTCGGACATTAACTGGCTGGTGCCACATCAGGCAAATATTCGCATCATCAATGCCACTGCCAAAAAATTGAAAATGAATATGGATCATGTTGTCGTGACAGTGCAGGAACATGGCAACACATCGTCTGCGTCGGTGCCGCTGGCATTGAATGAAGCGGTGCGGGATGGCCGTATCCAGCGTGGTGAAACCGTATTGCTGGAAGCCTTTGGAGGTGGTTTTACCTGGGGGTCGGCATTGTTGCGATACTGATTTAAAGGGCGTGAATCCACAGCCCGCGTGGGCAAAAAAACTGCCCACCCTACAAAAATAACAAAACATTTCAGGAAACAAAGAATGACATACGCTGTAGTTTTCCCCGGTCAGGGTTCTCAATCCATTGGTATGTTGATGGGGTTGGCCGAAGTTCATGCGCAAATCAAAGAGACCTTTCAGGAAGCCAGTGATGCTTTAGGTTACGATCTTTGGCAGCGGGTGCAAAATGGTCCGGAAGAGGAACTCAATAAAACGCACATTACTCAACCGGCAATGTTAGCAGGTGGTGTGGCGGTGTGGCGTATATGGCAATCACAGGTGAAAGCACAGCCTGTGGCCATGGCGGGACACAGTCTTGGTGAATACAGTGCTTTAGTGGCTGCCGACAGTTTGTCGTTAAGTGATGCCGTGACCCTAGTGGCTGATCGTGGTCGTTTTATGCAAGAGGCAGTGCCCTCAGGCAAGGGTGCTATGGCGGCGATTTTAGGGCTGGACGATGACAAGGTCGGTGAAGTCTGTGCCGAAGCGGCAAAAAATGTGGTGGGTGAAGTGGTTACCGCTGTGAATTATAATTCGCCGGGACAAGTGGTGATCGCAGGCAATACAGCCGCAGTTAATTGTGCTGTGGAACTGGCCAAGAAAGCCGGTGCAAAACGCGCGTTGCCACTGCCAGTGAGTGTACCGTCGCATTGCAGTCTGATGATGCCTGCCGCTGAGCGCCTGGCCGAACGTCTGGCGGGTGTAGCGATTCAGGCACCAGTAATCCCTGTTTTTAATAACGTGGATGTGCAGGCCGAGAACACTGCCGATGCGATTCGTGATGCGCTCAAACGCCAGTTGTTCAGCCCGGTGCGTTGGGTGGATACTGTTCAGGCTTTTGCTGAGCAGGGGATACAACAGGTCGTGGAATGTGGCCCGGGCAAGGTGCTGGCAGGATTGAATAAACGTATTAATCGTGAGATGACCGGTTTGACGACATCTGATCTTGCCGGTCTGGACAAGGCCGTGCAGGCGGTTGGAGAGGGGAAATAATGGTGATAAACACAAATATTCTCAGTGGCGAAATTGCCCTGGTTACTGGTGCCAGCAGAGGCATTGGCCAAAGTATTGCATTGGCGTTAGGTCAGCAGGGGGCGACGGTTGTGGGTACTGCGACCTCGGATAAAGGTGCAGAATCGATCAGTGCCTATCTGGCTGAAAACGGTATCACCGGACAGGGCATGGCGCTCAATGTCACCGATGCCGATTCCATAAAACAGTTGCTGGCAGATATGGCTGAGACTTTCGGTGCCCCCGGCATTCTGATCAACAATGCTGGCATTACCCGCGACAATCTGCTGATGCGCATGAAAGAAGAAGAATGGGATGATATTATCAATACTAATCTTACCTCGGTGTATCGCATGTCCAAGGCCTGCCTGCGGGCGATGACCAAAGCGCGCAAGGGTCGTATTATCAGTATTAGTTCAGTGGTGGGTGCTGCGGGCAATGCCGGCCAGGCCAACTATGCGGCGGCCAAAGCAGGCTTGATTGGTTTTAGTAAATCGTTAGCACGGGAAGTGGGTGTGCGGGGGATTACGGTGAATACTGTTGCCCCTGGATTTATCGATACTGACATGACGCGTGCTTTGCCGGACGCTCAGAGAGAGGCGCTGCTGGGCGAAATTCCATTGAATCGCCTCGGTCAGCCAGAGGAAATTGCGGCCGCTGTTGCCTTTCTTGCTTCACCCGGTGCAGCCTATATCACCGGTGAGACGTTGCATGTGAACGGTGGAATGTACATGGCATAAGTCATTTTTTATTCTTTTGAAAATTAATTTTTATAAAAAACAACAGTATATGGTATCTTTGTAAAGGTTTTTATCGCTTGTAACCGAGCGGGCTTTTTACTAGAATACCGCCACGCGGCTCGGGGCTGTTTTATAAACTTATCAGGTTTTATAAAAACAAAGAGAAAGTCAGGGCTGCTTCGAAATTACTTTGGAGGATTAATCCGAAATGAGCACCATTGAGGAACGAGTCAAGAAAATCGTTGTTGAACAACTTGGCGTAAAGGAAGAAGAAGTCAGCAGCGAGTCATCTTTTGTTGACGACCTGGGTGCCGATTCCCTGGATACAGTGGAACTGGTAATGGCATTGGAAGAGGAATTCGAAACTGAAATCCCTGACGAAGATGCGGAAAAAATTACTACGGTGCAGCAAGCAACGGATTACGTCACCGCGCATTCCAGTTGATTTTGCTGAACACGGGAAGCACTTGGTTTCCTGTGTTGTAAATGCAGAATCGTAAAACAGGATTACGTGTTAAGGCCGCAGAACCACCCGGTGGATTGCGGCCTTTTTTATTGACGTAATTTGTGCTGCGGTGACATGTCAGGCTGTGCATGAGCAAACAGATGATTTAATAGGTATTTTTTTGTGACAAAACGACGCGTAGTGATTACTGGTTTGGGCATGGTTTCCCCGGTGGGGTTGAATGTGGCGGATGCCTGGACAAATGTGCTGGCGGGTAGAAGTGGTATTGCGCCACTCACACATTTTGATGTCAGCGAGTATTCGGTGCGTTTTGGCGGTTCCGTGCGTGACTTTGAGATCACTGATTACATCGCTGCCAAAGATGCGAAAAAGATGGATCTGTTTATTCATTATGGTATTGCCGCCGGTATTCAGGCGGTGCGTGACTCCGGACTGGAAGTCACAGAAGAAAATGCCGAGCGTATTGGCGTGGCCATCGGTTCCGGTATCGGTGGTCTCACCGGTATCGAAAAGGGACACAACGCTTTTCTCAAGGGCGGGCCGCGCAAGATTTCCCCATTTTTTGTACCCAGCAATATTATCAACATGATTTCCGGCAACCTGTCGATTATCTACGGCATGAAAGGCCCCAACTATGCCATTACCACTGCGTGCGCGACAGCGACGCATTGTATTGGTGATGCTGCGCGTTTCATCGAATACGGCGATGCCGATGTAATGGTGGCCGGTGGTTCAGAAATGTCTACTTCAACCACCGGGCTGGGTGGCTTCGCTGCCGCCCGTGCGCTGTCCACACGCAACGATGACCCGCAGGCAGCCAGTCGCCCCTGGGACAGAGACCGTGACGGCTTTGTGCTTAGTGACGGCGCTGGTGTGGTCGTGCTGGAAGAGTACGAATTTGCCAAAGCGCGTGGAGCGAAAATCTATGCGGAAGTCATTGGCTTTGGCATGAGCGGAGACGCTTACCATATGACTTCGCCGTCGCAGGGTGGTGAAGGTGCGGCGCGTTGCATGAAACTGGCGTTGAAAAACTCCGGCATTAATCCGGAAGAAGTGGATTACATCAATGCTCACGGCACTTCCACACCGGCAGGCGACGTGGGTGAAGCCCATGCCATGAAAACCGCCTTTGGTGATCATGCGTACAAGGTGGCAATCAGCTCTACCAAGTCCATGACAGGTCATCTGCTAGGTGCGGCGGGCGGTATCGAAGCCGTGTTCTCGGCATTGGCAATTCGGGATCAGGTGGCACCGCCCACCATTAACCTGGACAACCCGGACCCCGAATGTGATCTGGATTTTGTACCGGGTACTGCGCGTGAAATGAACATCGATATTGTCATGTCCAACTCCTTTGGCTTTGGTGGCACCAACGGCACGTTGGTTTTCCGTAAACCGACTTAGGATCGCTCGAACAATAACTGTCGCTTTTTGGTTGGGTAAATAGTAATACAGGTTGAAAGTGATGTGTTATAAACGCAAAGGTCGCAAAGACGCAAAGGACGCAGAGAAAAACACTAAAAACTTTGCGTCCTCTGCGTCTTTGCGACCTTTGCGTTAAATACCCGGTAATTCTTAAAACAGATGTTTTTAGCGCTTAATTCACATTTGAGGTCTGCGTAACATCAGTTGTTAGTCTGTTTCTTTAATGGATATCCGGCCATTTTCATTGGTGTGTGTTCCCTGATCGCTGTCGCACACGCAGGCTTTCTGCCACAGTCCGCGCAAACAAGTTTCGAAATCCTGAGCAAAACCCACCGTATCGCAAAGTGCCGAATCTTGTAGAACAATGCGTAGGCTTTGGCGTAATTGTGCCAGCTCATCAGGATTGTCTGCCAGTTCACAGGCAATGCGAGCGTAGTCAGCGGTGTCGTGGGCGATGAATTGTTCCAGTCCGGTGTGACTCAGCAGACTGACACCCACTCGCGCGGCGTGGTGATCACCGGTCAAGGTGATGACGGGTACTCCCATCCACAGCGCTTCGCAGGTGGTGGTGGTACCGTTGTAAGGAAAGGGGTCCAGGGCGATGTCGATGCGCTGATAGAAAGCGAAGTGTTCAGCACGTGAGGGAGTCTGGCCGCAAAGTGTCAGGCGTGCTGCATCAACATTTTGTGCCGTAAACAGCGTGCGTACCCGGGTGCAGAGGTTTGCATCAGCCAGTTGTGCCGCTTTGAGTATGAGCCGACTGTTGGGTACCGCAACGAGAATTTCCGCCCAGAGTTGTAATACCGCCGGTGTTAGCTTGGAAAAATTATTCAAGCAACCGAAGGTGATGTATCCATTCAGGCTCGCTGGCAGCGGAGATATTTCAGGCATGCTGTCCAAGGGTTGGAAGCATAAAAAACCTCGGGGCAGGCGCAGCAGACGTTCTGTGTAGTGAGTATCAGTTTCTCCTTTTTCCTCTGGGTCGGCGAAGGCGTCGGTAAACCGATAATCCATGTCTGCCAGCCCGGTGGTGTTGGGGTAACCCAGCCAGGTGAGTTGCAGTGGTGCAGGGCGCAGGCCGAATACCGGCAATCGATTGCCCTCGGTGTGACCCGCGCAGTCGATAAGAATATCGATATGATCGAAACGAATTTGTTCAGCCAGTTCCTGGTCAGTAAGTCGGGTGGTGTCGCACCAGTGTGATGCCAAGCTGCGGAAGCGTTGGGTGATAGTGTCCGGTCGCATGACTTCGGCATAGGCATGAATTTCCACTTGCTTTCCCGACAGATGTTCAAACAACGGCAACAAAAAACAGGCACAGGAGTGGGTGCGAAAATCGGGTGACACGAAGCCCAGTCGCAGGCGACGCTCCGGGTCATAATCATTGCTTGATGGACCCGTTTTCAGACCCTGTTCAGCAATACGAGCCTGTAACGCAGCACCGAAATGCTGGTGCTGGGCGGCAATGGCCTGTGGGGAAAGGTGGTCGGCATAATTGAGTGTGCACAGTAGACAGGCAAAACGGGTGTGATCAAAATCACTAACGTCGCAGCTTTGAAGCAGCCAGTCGATGGCTTCACGCAGCTCACCTTGTTCTCGCAAAGTGTTTCCCAGACCCGTAAGGGCTGGGGCACAGTGAGGGTCCAGGGTCAACGCACGGCGGAAGCAGTCAGCGGATTGCGTGTAACTGTGGCGTTTGGCTTCCACCATGCCGAGATTGCTCCACAGCTCTGCCTGATCCGGGTTGAGGTCTGTCGCCTGCCGACAGTACTGGATGGCCTCATCCAGTCGGCCCTGCTCGCGCAGCAGTACGCCGAGATTGGAGTGTGCCTCGGCATAGCGGGGGGCGAGGGTGATGGCGCGTCGGAAGCCGTTTTCAGCATCCTGCGGGCGGTTTCGCTGCCGGTAGACCGTGCCGAGACTGTTACAGGTGAGAGCGTCGTTGGGGTTGATGTGCAACGCGGCTTCAAATTGCACGATAGCTTCGTCAAGTCGGCCCTGCTCCATATGCACTGAGCCCAGGTTGGCAGCAGCCTGCCAGTAGCGAGGCTCCAACTGTAAAGCGTGATGGAAGGCCTGTACCGCCAGCTCGGGTCGCCCGTGATCCTTTTGCACTTTACCCAAGTTGAAAGAGTAGAGAGGATTGTTGGGGCTGAGGGTGATTGCCTGCTCAATGAGTGTCACTGCTGTCTCGAAATCCTGTTGCTGGTAGTGAACCAAGCCCAGCAGATGCAGTGCGTCAGCACAACGTGGTACTTCTTTCAGTGCCTTTCGGTAACCGCGTGCGGCCGTGGCCAAATCACCCTGCTGATGCGCAGTTGATGCCTTGCGCATGAGAACATCGAGTTTCTGTTGTTTTTTGGGATTGAGGGAGGGAGTGCTTGCCATGCGCATAGGGTATACCCTATACGCATCGGATTTAAGTGTTTAATTCCGGGGTGTTGTGTATATTCTCCTGGGAGCAGGTTGCGTAATATTTATCCTTACTGTCATAGAGCTGCTGCAATTGAGCCAGCAATTCATCATTGATGCTGAAAATCCGGGTAAAATTGATCAGGCTGTTTTAACCGAAGCCAGAAACTTATAACTATGATGGTATCGCCTACGGCTGCTGACTGGCCAAGGCTGTGGTGGCGATGACGATAATGATGATGAAGCAAAATGTTGACAGAAAGCAAAATAACGATAGGTGCATTAACACAAACGGTTTCGCAACAGAATGACTCACATTCGTCACGTCGAACATACTGTTGATCTGTTAGCGCTGCATCGTGCCAATCCCCAGCGCTACCCCTATCTGCTGCAATCCATGGCACACAGCGATGCACCGGGTGGAGGGCAGGCTCGTTTCGATATTCTTTTTGCCTTTCCTGGTGATCATATTCGTTTGGATGCCGCAGATACTTCGATGGACTTTCTCCAGCAGCTTGATACTCGCTGGCAGGCCGCTGCGAAAACCATCAAACCCCTAGAAACTGCCCTTGGCTTTCCCCCGTTGCCATTCACTGGCGGCTGGTTTCTGTTTCTGGCTTACGAGTTAGCAGGGCAGATTGAGTCCAGCCTTTCCCTGCCAGCTGCTCATGACGGTTTGCCAGTGGCTTATGCTGCCCGTATACCCGCAGCTGTCATTGTTGATCATGCAAAGCAACAGACTTTTCTTGTGGCCGAGCCAGATCATGCAAATCTGCTCAATATGCTGGATGAAGATATCGGGCAGATATCGACGGTGGATACGGTATCGCCAAATATTGTCATGGCAGAAGCAGAAACGTCGCGTTACTTGCAGGACGTTGAAGCCATCAAAAACTACATCGTTGAAGGCGATGTATTTCAGGTGAATCTGGCACGAATCTGGCGTGGCCAGAGTAGCAGCACTTTGCAGCCCTCGGATGTCTACCAGCGTCTGTGCAAAAACAATCCCGCACCATTTGCCGGTCTGGCGTTAATCGATGGTGCCGCGATCATCAGCTCTTCTCCGGAACGTTTGGTGAAGGTCAACAAGCGGCGGGTTGAAACCCGGCCCATTGCCGGAACCCGTCCGCGCAATACACAGTGGGTGGATGATCATGCGTTGAAAAAAGAGTTGCTGGCGCATCCTAAAGAACGCGCTGAACACGTCATGCTCATCGATCTGGAACGTAATGACCTTGGCCGGGTATGTGTGCCGGGCAGTGTGAAGGTGGACGAATTGATGGTGTTGGAAAGTTATGCCCATGTGCATCACATCGTTTCCAATGTGTGTGGACAGCTGCGCGAGGGAGTGACGCCGGGTGAGGTGATTCGCGCCGTGTTTCCCGGTGGCACCATCACCGGCTGCCCCAAGGTGCGCTGCATGGAAATTATCGCCGAGTTGGAGGGAGAAGGGCGCGGTGCCTATACCGGTGCCATGGGTTATCTCAATCACAATGGTGATATGGATTTGAACATCCTGATTCGCACGATCACTCAGACAGGGCAACAATTACAGTTGCGCGCAGGTGGTGGCATTGTTATCGATTCAGACCCCCAAAAAGAACTGCATGAAACGCGCGCCAAGGCGCGGGGAATGTTGCTGGCACTGATTGACAATTGATGGTGAACGAGCAGGGCAGAGCAAAGTCTGGCTGTGGTATGCTCTCATGCTTACCTGCGTGCTATCGCAGTTTGTCCATAACAAGAAACTGTTATTTCCAGCGGATCGATTTCATTGTCAGCGATTTTGATTAACGGCCGACCGGCGGAACATATTTCCGTACTGGATCGTGGTTTCCAGTACGGCGATGGATTGTTTGAAACCCTGCGAGTGTCGGCAGGCAAGCCGCGTCGCTGGGCGCAGCACATGGCCCGTTTGTCGGCGGGTTGTCAGGTACTGCGTATTAGTATGCCTGAACCAGCGTTGTTGTTGTCAGAGGCCATGAGCCTGTGTGCAGATGAAGTGGGCGCGGTACTGAAAATCATTATAACCCGGGGGATGGGGAAGCGGGGTTATGCACCACCTGCGCAAGCGGTTACGACGCGCGTGCTGTCGTTATCGCCTGCCGTCGTTTTTCCGCAAGCGCACTATCGTGACGGCGTATCAGTAAGGGTGTGTGACACACGTCTGGCGGGCAATCCGAGACTGGCAGGCATCAAGCACCTTAACCGGCTGGAGCAGGTGCTGGCGCGCGCAGAATGGCTGGAGGGCAGGGAGAGTACGCAGGTCGCTGAAGGCCTGATGCTGGACAATAATAATAACGTTATTGAGGGGACTATGAGCAATCTGTTTTGTGTGCAGGAAAGTGAGAGCGGGCCGGTACTGAAAACACCCCTGCTGACTCACTGTGGCGTAAAGGGCATCACCCGGGAAAACATCATCAACGTGGCTGAGGCGGCGGGTATTTCTGTGCAGGAAACAACGCTGGAGCTGGCTGACCTGTATCGCTCGCAGGAACTGTTTCTTTGCAACACGCTCATGGGCATCTGGCCGGTGCGCCAGCTGGAAGAGCAGCATTTCGCCGTGGGGCCGATGACCCGTCAGCTGAGTCAAGCATTGGAGTCTTTGCATGATTAAAGCGAGGACCAGATCCGGGCGGGAGATATTGTTCAAGCTTGTAGGCTTGCTCATCCTGCTGGGCAGCCTTTATGGTGCCTGGGTGGCCATGGATTACCGCTCGTTTGTGAGTTCGCCAGTGACGTTGAGCGATACGGGGATGCGTTATGAAATCAAATCCGGCAAGACGCTGACTTATGTTTCCAAAGATCTGGCACGGCGTGGCGTGATCAAGTCGGCTTCATATCTGGTGTGGCTGGGTAAATTTGAAGGCACGGCGGACAATATCAAGGCGGGGGAGTATTACTTCGATAGTGGTATTACGCCCGCGCGCCTGCTGGAGCAGATCGTCAATGGTGAAATGCTGCAATATTCCCTCACTATTGTCGAGGGTTGGAATTTTCGCCAGCTTATGGACGCCGTCCACAGCAATGAATTCTTGTTGCACACGTTATCGGATTACAGCGATGCGGAAATCATGGAACAGATCGGCCACCCCGGAGAGCATCCTGAAGGGCGTTTTTTACCGGATACCTACCACTTTCCTCGTCTGACCACGGATGTGGCTTTTTTGCAACGGGCCTACAATGCCATGCAGCAGTTGCTTAACAAAAGCTGGCCGGATCGTGCTGCCGATGTGGAATATAAAACGCCCTATGAGGCACTGATAATGGCCTCTATTGTTGAAAAAGAGACCGCGCTGCCCAGCGAACGCAGGCAGATTGCCGGTGTGTTCAACCGGCGTTTGCAAAAACGCATGCGCCTGCAAACGGACCCCACGGTGATTTACGGTCTGGGACGTGCGTTTGATGGCAATATCCGTCGCCGTGATTTGCGCAAAGAGACGCCTTACAATACCTATCTGCACCGAGGTCTGCCGCCCACACCCATTGCTATGCCGGGACGTGAAGCAGTGCTGGCGGCGCTGCACCCTCTGGAGGGTGGGGAGCTGTATTTTGTTGCCCGGGGAGATGGCGGACACCAATTTTCGGCAACCCTGAAAGAGCACAATGCTGCGGTGGTAAAATATCAGCTGGGTGGTCGGGCGAAGCCATTTTCCTCCTCTCAATAGTCAGTATTGACTTTAACTAAATAACATCACTTAGTTGCTATTACTTGTTGAATCAAATGAAAAAAGGCTTGTTTATAACACTTGAAGGTGGCGAAGGCGCAGGCAAAAGCACGCAAATGGCCTTTGTGCAGCACCGCTTGCAAGACCGCCTGCAAGCGGTGGGCAAAAACCTGCAAGTGACCCGGGAGCCGGGTGGCACCGCGCTGGGTGAACAGATTCGCGAACTGTTACTGGATCACCGGCAAACGGTGATGAATAGCGACACTGAACTACTACTGATGTTCGCCGCACGGGCGCAACATCTGGCGGAACTGATCTGCCCCACACTGGCAGCGGGTGACTGGGTGCTGTGTGACCGGTTTACTGATGCCACTTACGCCTACCAGGGGGGTGGACGTGGCATTGCACTGAACCGCATCGCCGCACTGGAAGACTGGGTACAGGGCGAGTTGCGCCCGGACCTCACTCTTCTGCTGGATTTGCCCGTGGAAGTGGGTATGGCGCGTGCCGGTGAGCGTGGCGAACTGGATCGTTTTGAACGTGAACAACAGGCATTTTTTGAACGGGTACGCCAAACTTACCGGGAGCGGGCTGTTGCGGAACCGGGTCGTTATCGTATTATTGACGCTGCACAGGACATCGAACAGGTGCAGGCACAAATTGACATTGCATTAACCCCTTTGCTGGCTGAACTGACATCATGAAAACACCACTGCCCTGGCAAACGCCGCTTTGGGATGGCCTGATCGCCAGAGTGCGAACTGGCAGTCTGCCACATGCCCTGTTGTTCACCGGCAGTGTGGGTTACGGAAAATCGGTATTGGCCGAGGCGCTGATCCACGGGTTGTTGTGTCAGTCTCCTGCGGAGAGCGGTACGGCTTGTGGCCAGTGCCAAGGCTGCCGTTTGCTGGCGGCTGGCACGCATCCAGATTTGATCTGGCTGGAGCCCGAAGAAGCAGGCAAGGCGATTCCCGTGGATCGTATCCGTGCCACGGGCGAGTTTTTTGCGCTAAAAGGTCAGTACGCTGGCCGCCAGATAGTGTTCATCAATCCAGCCGAGGCAATGAACCGACATGCTGCCAACAGCCTGCTGAAAACCCTGGAAGAGCCCACCGAGGATGCGCTGCTGATATTGATTAGCAGTCAGCCC